>JAAUXU010045502.1_pt1 | contig 78525 bp, 66 predicted proteins | sample 7278151 | NCBI WGS metagenome assembly JAAUXU01 (sample SAMN14350113, study PRJNA611818) | marine sediment metagenome | isolation source: surface marine sediment (1.8m) | place: French Polynesia: Moorea | collected 2018-08 | reverse complement strand
GCTCCGGTCCGTATCTCAGGCGGCGAATATTTTCGATGGCCGAAGCCTGGGCCTGTTCGCGTGTGAGCAGTCCGTTTTCTTCTTTGCGGGCGTGAGCAGCGAGAATGCTCCACGTGGATTCGGTAAGTTCGCGGATCATCTCACGCTTCCCATCCACCAGCTTTTCTTTAATAAGGGGAAGCAGCAGAAAAAAAATCGTCATGCCAAAAAGGATCACGGTAAGCGCCGCCGGAAGAATGATTCTCACCGGGATTCTGTCCGGAAACAGACCATCTTTTCTCTGATACCTTCCTTTTTGCATGTCGGGATTGCCTTATCATATCTAATATCATTGTGCAAAATCGAAATCTCGACGCAAATGGATGGACAAGGCAGGTTGGTGAGGTTTAAAAGATGAAAATTGTTTCATATGCAAGGCCGAAAACTTTTCTGTCGATCATACAGCGACCCTGCCGGTTCATGTCGCGATGTGAACAGAAAACCCTGTCTTGATAAATCAAGACAGGGTTTAAATTTATCGATTTATGAATAGGCGTTACTTGCCGTTGGGTCGGGGATAAAGACCGGAACCTTCAACGATCTCGGGTACCTTTTCTTCCCACTCGATGGCCATGACATGGAAACCGGCTATGCCTTCACATTCTTTTAAGCGCTGGATGGACTCGATGCACATCTTGATGCCTTCATCAGCCTGTTTGCCTTTTTCAACCCCTTGCAGGCGCTTGATGACCTCTTCGGGCACATCCATCCCCGGCACGCGTTTTTGCATGTACTTGGCCATGCCCACCGATTTCATGGGGGTTAAGCCCGCCAGAATATAGCATTTTTCATGCAGGCCGCGATCGCGCACGCCTTTCATCCACTCTTCGAATTTTTCCAGGTTGTAAATGCACTGGGTCTGAATAAACTCGACGCCGGCGGCGATTTTTTTAGCCAGACGCGGCACCCGAATCTCAAACGGATCGGCAAACGGGTTGGCAGCCGCGCCCACAAACATCTGGGGTTTGCCGTCAAGCTCGTCACCACCCAAAAATTTGCCTTCGTCGCGCATATGGCGCACGGCCTGAATCAGCTGAATGGAGTCAATATCATGCACATTCTGGCCCTGGGCGCAATCACCAAAGCTTTGATGGTCGCCGGACAGGCACAGGATATTGTTGATTTCAAAAGAAGCAGCGCCGAGAATATCGCTTTGTAGCGCAATGCGGTTGCGATCGCGCGTGACCATCTGCAGCACCGGCTCCAGACCCATCAATTTAAGACGAATACAGGCAGCCAGGCTGCACAGACGCGTCATGGAGGTCTGGTTGTCGGTGATGTTGATGGCATCGACATGATCTTTGATCAACTCGCCTTTTTGAACAATGTGATCTATATTGCTGCCGCGGGGCGGCCCGCACTCCGAGGTAACGGCCAGATGCCCTTCTTTGAGAATTTTTTCCAGTTTGCTCGGTGTATTTGTTGTCATTGCTGCACATCCTTCCTTACGACTTTTCTGGGTCCCCCGGCTCTATCCGTCGACCAGTCCTTGATCGGACAGAGCTTTTCGTATTGATCAAGTTTATCCAGGGCCTGGAGGCGATCGACGATCAATTGCCAGGCACAGTCGACCTCGGCGTTAATCTCGCATTTGCCGGTGGTCGAGCCGCCGCAAGGGCCGTTCAACAGCCGTTTGGCACAACGCGCCACCGGGCAGATGCTACCGGTGGTGGCCAGGATACATTGCCCGCAGGCCTGGCAGCGCTCGGTCCACACACCACGCTCTTCGGTGGCACCCAAAAAGGTGGTGTTCACCCCCGGGTATACCATCGTGTTATGATACTGCTCGGCGGTAAATTGCACCCCGACACCACAGGCCATAGAGACCACGGCATCATACTTGTCGATCGAATCCCGGATTTCATCCAGATACTCACGATCACATTGCCGTTCGAGGGTAATTTCATCGATCTGGACCTCTTTGCCCTCCTTTTTGGCATTCATCCTTAAAGCCGAAGCCAAAACACCGACCTCTTTCTTGCCGCCGGCTTCGCAAACGGTGACACATTCATTGCAGCCCAGCACCAGGATGTTCTTGTGATCTTTGAGGCATTCGATGATTTCCTCAATTGGTTTTTTGTCCGCAACAATCATGGAATACAACCTCTCTCAAGTTATTTGGTTAAGCCGGTGGACCCGTTCGCCCGTAAGCCCGCCTCAGGCGGGATCAACCGACAATTTGGTTTGCTTCAGGCCGCCTTGCTTTTGGCATCCCGGATGGGATTGGGGCCTAACGCTTTTATTTTTTCAGTTACTTCGGTGGCATATTGCGCAAAGCGGGGGCCTTCACTGGATGACAGGTTATACATTTGAGCCCGCTCGCCGCCGATCCCGACCGTATCCAATATTTTCTGGGCCTGCTCCACCCGCCGCTTCGCCATCAGGTTACCGGCGTTAAAGTGGCACTCGCCCTCAAGACACCCGACCACCGCCACACCGTCGGCGCCTTTTTCAAAGGCCCGCATGATGTGAATCACATCGACTTTGCCGGTGCAGGGAACCCGCACAATTTTTACATTGGTCGGGTATTGCAGTCGCATCGAACCTGCCAGGTCCGCTGCTGTGTACCCTCAGAAATTGCAGCAAAAAGCAATAATAATGGGATCAAAATCTTTGCTCATGGTTTCCTCTCTGAAATTATGACAATTTTCAGCACGGAGCACACTGAGTTCACAGAGTTTTAAAATTATTTTTTTGTGTCTCTCTGTGTTCTCTGTGATCTCTGTGGTTAATTTAATTCCAAATTCCGCATTCTACAGCACGCCTTCCAACAGCGCATCCACCTTGCAGATAATCTGATCATCCTCGTACCAGTTGAGCTGGATAGCCTTGGCCGGGCACTCCGCCGTGCAAATACCGCAGCCATGACAGAGGGCTTCATCGATTTCACTGACACCGTCGGCATTGATCTTGGGCACATCGTACGGACAGGAGCGTACGCAGATCAGACAGGAGGCGCATTTTTCCGCCTCAACCTGGGCGGTGACCGCCGACAGGGTCAAATAGGCCTGACTCAGAAAGGTGACCGCCCGCGAAGCCGCGGCATAGGCCTGGGCAATGCTTTCTGAAATCAGCTTCGGGCTGTGGGCCGTGCCGCACACGAAAATGCCCTCGGTGCCCATATCCACCGGTCGTAATTTGACATGGGCTTCCATGAAAAAGTTTTCCGGTGTGCGCGCCAGTTTTACAATCGATGCCAGCTCCTCGGTATCTTCAGCTTCCACACCGGCGCTAAGGACCAGCAGATCGGTGCTGACGTTCAGCTTGCGATTGAGCACGTGGTCGGTAAAAGTGACCTCGATGCCGTCTTTGCCCTTCTCAGCCACTGGTGGATCTTCGGAATCGTACCGGAAAAAGAAGACCCCTTCGCGCCGGGCTTCGGTATAATAGTCTTCCAAAAGCCCATAGGTGCGGATATCGCGGTTCAACACATAAATCTGGGCATCCGGATATTTTTCCTTGAGATGCAGTGCGTTTTTAACGGCTGTCTGACAGCATACGCGGGAACAATTGGGGTTCTCATCATTACGGGATCCAATGCACTGAATCATGACCACTTGCTCGGGTGTTTCCAGTTCGCCTTTTTGCATCCGATCAGCCAACTCAAGCTGGGTCATCACCCGCGGGTCATCGCCGTACAGATATTCTTTGGGAGAATATTCGTGGGCCCCGGTGGCGACGATCACCACGCCGTGCTCAATTTTGCGCTGGATCATGTCCGGCGCCACCAGAATCTCGGTGGTAAAATTGCCTTTAAAGCCTGAAAAACCTACCACCAGCGAGTTGGCAATCACCTGAATCTTTTCATGCGCAGTCACCCTCGAAACCAGGTCAGAGACATATTCACCAATATTGGCGCCCTCAATGGTGGCGGTTAGACGATTGGCCAATCCACCCAGTTCGGCCTCTTTTTCAATTAAAGCGACTTCATATCCCTGATCGGCCAGACCCAGGGCGGCATTCATACCGGCCACGCCGCCTCCGATCACCAGGCCTTTTTGGATGACTGGGATCCTCTTTTCTTCCAACGGGTGCAGGGTGGTCGCCCGCGCCACCGACATGCGCACCAGATCGTTGGCTTTTTCAGAGGCGACTTCAGATGCTTCAGAGTGCACCCAGGAATCCTGGTTGCGAATATTGGCCATCTCAAACAGGTATTTGTTTAAGCCGCAGGATTCCATGGTATCCTGAAAAATGGGCTCATGGGTCTTGGGGCTGCAGGCCGCTACCACCACCCGGTTGAGCTTGTGCTCCTTGATGATCTCTTTCATCTCATCCTGTGAATCCTGGGAGCAGGTAAACAGGTTTTCCTGGGCATGGACCACATTGGGCAAGGTTTTGGCATACTCGGTAACGCCTTTAACGTCTACGACGCTGGAGATATTAACACCGCAGTTGCAGACAAATACCCCCACCCGGGCATCCTGATCGGTAACGTCAATTTCTTCCGGAATTTCCACACTGCGGGTCAGGGTGTTGCGGGCCGTATTGAGACTGGCACCGGCGGCACAAGCAGCCGCACTGGCTTCGGTCACTGAGCTGGGAATGTCTTTGGGTTCCTGAAACACACCACAGGCGTAAACACCCGGACGCGAGGTCTGGACGGGGGTAAACGGATGGGTTACCGCAAAGCGGGCGTCATCGAGTTCAACCCCCAGACGCTCGGCCAATTCAACGGTTGATTGCGGCACCTGCAGGCCCACCGACAACACCACCATATCAAATTCTTCGATCTGCAATTGACCGGCATCATCCATATAGCGGATGCTAAGATTGCCGGTGTCTGCGATTTCATCGATGGAATGGATTCGTGATTTGACAAACCGGATACCGGCATCTTTGGCGCGATTGTAATATTTCTCATAGTCTTTGCCAAAGGTCCGGATGTCCATATTGAACACGACACAATCCAGCTCTTCTTCGGCGTGCTCTTTGGCGATCATGGAATCTTTGATGGCATACATGCAGCACACCGATGAGCAATAGCTGTTGCCGCACTGGTTGTTGTCTCTCGAGCCCACACACTGCAGCCACGCAATCTTTTTGGGATCCTTGCCGTCCGAGGGCCGCTGCAGGTGGCCCATGGTCGGCCCCGAGGCCGACAGGATGCGTTCAAATTCCAGACTGGTCATGACATTGGGGCTGGTTTTGTAATGATAGACATTTTCTAGATGGGAGGGGTCATAGGGTTCACAACCGGCCGTCAGAATGACCGAGCCGACTTCAATTTCTTTGAACTCAGCCTGCTGGCTGTGATCAACGGCATTGGCCAGACAGGCCTCCACGCATTGATAGCACTCACAGCAATACCCGCAGTTAAGACAGCGGGCCGCTTCGGCGCGACCTTCTTCTTCGCCATACCCCAGTTCGACTTCATCGAAGTTGCCCTGACGCTTGCTGACAGCCAGCTCGGGCATCTTGGCCCGTTCGACGATGGGTTCGTCTTCGGGTATCGGTCGATAAACCGGGTTCTCGTTGACCACCGGCTCGCGGCCTTCGGCCATATCATGCCCTTCGATATACCTTAGAATGGATTCGGCGGCTTCCTTACCGGCGCCAATGGCACCGATGGCCACCCAGGGACCGGTCTGCAGATCACCGCCGGCAAATACCCCGTCGCGCTCGGTGGCATAGGTGACCGAATTGACTTCAGTCGTCCCCCAGCGGGTGTAGGTCAGCCCGGTAATATCTTCCAAGGCGGACAAATCCGGCCGTTGCCCGATGGCGGGTATCAGCTGATCGATTTCGATTTCATATTCGCTTCCGGGAATGGGAATCGGTCGCTTGCGCCCGGAAGAGTCGGGCTCACTGAGCTCCATGCGGATACAGCGCAGACCCACCACCTGACCGTCGCGGGTTAACACCTCCTGGGGTGCCGATAGATAGGTAATTTCAACACCTTCATCTTCTGCCGCCTGGATTTCTTCTTCCCAGGCCGGCATTTCGTTGCGGGTGCGCCGATAAACGATGTTGACCTTTTCAGCACCCAGCCGCACGGCTGAGCGGGCGACATCAATAGCCACGTTTCCGCCGCCGATGATAGCCACCTTTTTGCCGGTATCGGTCTTGCCGGTCAGATTCACTTCTCTTAGAAAGTCAACGCCCTGGCGCACACCATTGGTCTTTTCCCCGGGGATACCCAGTTCAATCCCCTTATGAGCGCCGATGGCCAGATAAACCGCTTTATAGCCGTCTTCTAGCAGACCATCGATGGTAACGTCACTTCCCAGGGCTGTGCTGGTTTTGATCTCCACGCCCAGGTTGGTAATGATTTCAATTTCCTGATCTAAAACTTCACGGGGCAGACGGTGGGCCGGAATACCAACCCGGAGCATCCCGCCCGCTTGCGGTAGGGATTCAAATATGGTCGCTAAAACGCCCTTTTTGACCAGATGATAAGCGCACGAAAGCCCTGCGGGGCCGGAACCGATAATGGCCACTTTTTCTTTTTTGGGCGGGGCACATTTAATTTCCACCTGGCGGGCGTCAAATTTATCGGCTGCCAAACGCTTTAAATCCCGAATGGCCACCGACGATTCCACCTCGCAACGGCGGCAGGCGTCCTCGCATCCGTGGGGGCAGATGCGACCCAGCACACCGGGCAGCGGCAGGTCTTCCATAATGATTTCCAGGGCTTCTTTATATTTGCCCTCTTTGACCATCTGCACATAGCCCTGCACATTAAGTCCGCCCGGACAGGCCAGGCGACAGGGGGCCGTATCGGCCTTATCAATGGCATAAGCGCCGGGAATCGCCTGAGCATATTGCTTAAAGGTGGCTTTTTTGGTGCACAGACCTTCGTCATAATCGCTCGGAAGATCCACGGGGCAGACCGTGGTGCATTCACCACAGCTGGTACACTTATCCAGATCAATGTAGCGGGGATTTTGACGCACGCGGGCTTTAAAATTCCCGGGTTCGCCTTCAAGTTCTAAGAGTTCACTGTTGGTTAAAAGCTCGATGTTGAGATGCCGGCCGACCTCGACCAGTTTGGGTGAGATAATTCACATCGCACAGTCATTGGTGGGAAACGTCTTGTCAAGCTGTGACATCAACCCGCCAATAGCAGATGAACGTTCAACCAAATGAACCAGATAGCCGGAATTGGCCAGATCCAGTGAAGCCTGCATCCCGGCGATGCCGCCACCGACAACCATTACAGATCCTTGGACTTTGTCCGTCATGCTGTCTTACTCCTTACGCAGAATTTGATTTAGATTTACGATCTGATAGAGATAATCCGCATTCGCAATCAATGTTCATGAACCCCAATTCAGCAACAACATTCCGCTTGGAGGCGGGGGAAAACGGTGCTGCTTGAAAACCTGATATTGCCCAATAGGCGAATTCCTATTGGAATGCTTATCTTTACCGTAACCCGTGCGCCTGCGGGCTTTTTCGGGCAGCGTCGCCCTTTAGGCCCAAGTGGCGCGAAGAGGCGAATTTACTTGTTTTTATTTAATTTGTCAACCGATATTTGCACCAAAAACCGTCTCTGAAACGCTGCTGGCAAAATCATTCCCGACGTCCTTGAACGTCAAAAATGCGCTTGAAACCGAAAGTAGTGCGTGATACGTTTCTGCCCTCATGTTAGCGGGCGAGCAGCGTCAACGACAGGCTTCATAACACACCTGATTATTAGCGCTTATCGTCCATACAGGGGATCCGTTTAAATGCAGCAACAACCTTCAATCATCAGTATCGGTTTGGTCGGCGGCGGCGACCTGTGCAAGGAAATTCTTGAAAAAACAACCGCCGTCTACGAACAGGCCGAAATGGTGGCCCCTATATTGGCGGTGGCCGATCCGGATCCGGAGAGTCCCGGCCGTAAGCTCGCCAGCCAATTGGGACTGCTGACCTTTGACGACTACAAACAGCTTTATGATCGGCGCTACAGCATCCATCTGATCATCATCCTGACCCCGGAAACCGACATTTTCGAAAATATTTTGGCTACCCGACCATCCCGCATACGGATTTTGTCCTATCATGTGTTCCGCATGTTTTGGAAGGCCATCGGTAAAGAGGAGCAAAAGCTGCGCGAGCGAACCGAGGAAATGGAAACCATCCTCAACGGTATCGATGATTTTATTCTGGTCATTACCCCTGAGATGGAAATATTAGAAGCCAATGAATCGTTTTTTGACAAAATGAACTATACCCCCGCTGATGTCATTGGTAAAAAATGCCACCAAGTATATCATAAAATCGATCATCCCTGTAATGATGGCCGCACGGATTGCCCCTTGCAGGGTGTGGTGCGCAACAAACGCCATGTTCGTCAAATCCAGACCCGCGTCATGCCCGATGGTCAAAATCGATATTATGAAGTCAACATTTATCCCATCTGGGAAAAAGACGGTAAAGTTTCCAAATTTATTCACATCAGCCGGGATATTACGCAACACCGCAAAGAAGAGGAAGAAATCACCCGTCGTCTGGAACAAATGGTTGATGATCGCACCCGGCAACTTAAAGAAACACACAAAAAATTGCTCCACCAGGATAAAATGGCGTCTTTGGGCAAACTTTCGGCTTCCGTGGTCCATGAAATCAACAACCCCATCGCCGGAATTCTCAATTTGATCATGCTGATGAAACGGATGGTTGAGGAAGATACCATCGGCGCGGAACAGATCGAGCGGTTTAACCAGTATCTGACCCTGATGGAAACCGAAACACGACGCACCAGCCGTATTGTGTCCAACCTTTTGGCCTTCTCACGCCAGTCTAAAATGGAGCTCAAAAGTGTTAGCCTCAATCGTCTGATCGAACAGACGCTTTTCCTAAACGCCAACCTGCTAAAAATCAGTGGCGTTAAGGTGGAAACCAAGCTTGACCCAGACTTGCCGGATCTCATCGGCTCTGAGGACCAACTTCAGCAGGTGTTCATGAACCTGGTGTCTAATGCCGCCGAAGCCATGGAATCCAAAGGAGGTGGCCGATTGCACATTGAAACCCGGCATTCGCTGCGCGACGACAAATTGGTAGTTGATGTTAAAGACACCGGTGTCGGTATTCCGGACAAAAATATGTCAAAACTGTTTGAACCCTTTTTTACGACCAAAAAAAAAGGCAAGGGTGTGGGGCTGGGCCTGTCGGTCGCCTATGGCATTATACAGGAGCACGGCGGTTCCATTTATGTGGAATCGAATACCGACGAGGGTACCCATTTTAACGTAAAGTTGCCATTAAAACCGGCTACAGAGAAACTTGATTCCCAGGGAGGTTTCAGTGAGTAGCATTAAGATCCTGATTGTCGATGACGAGCTTATCATGCGTGAATCTCTGGCTGGCTGGCTGGAACGCGACGGCCATGTCGTCCAGACCGCTGCCAGCGGCGAAGAAGCCCTCGAGAAAATAAATGAGACCCATTTTAACATTCTGCTAGTGGATATCAAAATGGAGGGCATCAGCGGTCTGGATGTGCTGCGTAAGGTCAAAGAAAGCGACCCGGATGCCGAAGTGGTCATGATCACAGCGTATGGCTCCATTCCCTCGGCAATCGAGGCCATGAAAGACGGCGCCTTTGACTATATGCTCAAGCCGTTTGATCCCAACGAACTGGGTGTACTGATTGAAAAGATCATCCAGCACCAGGAACAGGCGCGTGAAAACATTTACTTAAAAGAGCAATATAAAGATCGGACCCGTTTTGAAAGCATGATCGGCCAATCCAAACCGATGCAGGAGATTTTTGATCTCATTTGCGATGTGGCCCCCATGGATTCAACCGTCCTGATTACGGGTGAAACCGGCACTGGTAAAGGGCTGGCGGCCAAGGCCATTCACACCAACAGCTCACGCCGCAACGGCCCGTTTGTAACGGTCAATTGCGGTGCCATCCCAGAGCATCTGATGGAAAGCGAGCTGTTTGGGCATCAAAAAGGCGCTTTCACCGATGCCAAAGAGACCAAAAAAGGCCGACTGGAATTGGCTCACGGCGGCACTCTGTTCTTAGACGAAATCGGTGAAATCAGTATGCGAATGCAAATCGATCTTTTGCGGGTACTGGAAGATCGGGTATTTTATCGGGTGGGAGGCACCCAGCCCATTGAGGCTGATTTCAGGGTGATTGCCGCTACAAATCGAGATCTGGAAGCGGCCATCAAATCAGGGGATTTTCGGGAGGATTTGTTTTACCGCTTAAATGTCATCTCGTTTAAAATGCCATCTTTAAGTCAACGCAAAGAAGACATTCCGCTTCTGGCGGAGCATTTTCTGTATCGCTTTTCCCAGGAAACCAATAAGCCCATCGATAACATCAGCCGCGAAGCCATGGATGAAATGATGATTTATGATTGGCCGGGAAATATTCGAGAACTGGAGAATGCCATTGAACGCGCCGTCGTGGTTGGCCGGCAGCGCGAAATTTTGCCCGAAAATTTACCCATTTTCTGCCATGAACCGGCACCGGTAATAAAAGCGCACTCACTCAAGGATATTGAAAAAAATCACATCGAACGCGTGCTCACCGAAAATCAATGGAACATCGCCCGAAGTGCCAAAATCCTGGGGATCGACCGCTCCACGCTCTACAGCAAAATCAAACGGTATAATATTGAAAAGATAACTTGACGCCGCTATCCCCAAATACAATCGTCATTTCACCCATCGGAGATTTTTCACCCGAGTTGTTGGATCGCATCAGTGCCGAAATCCAGCGCATCTATGCCTTCTCAACAGACGTCCGGTCTCTGTTGACGGATATCGAATTTGCCTATCATCCGAATCGCAAGCAGTATCATTCCACCCCGATCATAGAAGAACTGGCCCGCAATACCCCGCAAGGCGCCATCAAAGTACTGGCGCTGGTTCAGGTGGATCTCTTTATCCCGATTCTAACCCACGTCTATGGTGAGGCCCAACTGGGCGGTAAAGCCTGCGTGGTGTCCACCATGCGTCTCAATGACGGGCACCGCTCCCTCAACACGCGAGAACCGTATTTGAGCCGCATTCTCAAAGAGGCCATTCACGAACTGGGTCATACGTTCAAATTGCGCCACTGTCGGGAGCATACCTGCTTGATGCATTACTGCCGCAATGAGGGCGATGTCGACCGTAAGTCAGACCAGCTGTGTCGCTATTGCAAGGTCTTGCTCGAGGACGATATAAAAAGGCTGGTGAAATAAATTTCACCAGCCTCAATAGCAAAGGGTGTAGCGCTACAGCTTTTAAGATCTTAAAAACAAGCGGGTCAAATTTTGCCAACCCAACTCCGGCAGATGACCCAAGATATTATCACCCAGGTAACCGCCGTCTGTGGCCAACGGGCCGGTGGTTTCCTCAATGACTTCGTATAGACGGTTGACTTCTTCATCAATATATTGGCTGGCCTGATTACCGATCATCAAATTCTTGAGATCCTGCCGCAGGTTGGCACAGTGTAGTCGCAAAATCCAACTCTCGCTGTAAGGATCTTCAGTGCCCCGGCTGCCGCGTTCTCGCAGGGCCGGGTTGATATCGGTGACCACCCCGCTGACCGGTGAAAGCAGCTTGGCGTCATTTCCTTCGCGCTGCAAAGAAATGTCCCCTCGACCCTGTTCCAGCTGTTTGCCCATCAAAGGGGCTTCAATTCGATCCAGCGGTCCCAGCAGGCGCAGGGCAAAGTCGTCCAGCCCAACACGCACCGTCGCGCCTTCCTCGATTTTTACCCAGGTGTGCCCCGGATGCAGGTAAAATCCATGTGGAAGCTTAAATCCCTTGATGTCTAAGACATCCACCGGCTGAACCACGGCGTGAACGGCAAACTGATCATTGAAATATTGATCGAACTCGCAGTTGCCGCACTGATAATCATGGGTGCACGCCCGAAATTCAATATGGCCGATCATGTGGTGCAGACAGGGTTGTTTCCAGGCGGGCAGCTCCCGTAATTTATCCTTCCAGAAAACAATCCGGCCGCGTTTGCCTTTCGGAATCTTGCCTTTTTCCCTGAGCTGCTGGTTTTCGGCAGCCGTGCGGCGCATGGCCCGGTCATAAGCGCAGGCGGCACACTGATATTCAATGTGGCAAAACTTATGGGGTACCACCCCCGCCTGCATCCAGATACAGGGGGCATGGCTTGCTGACTGTATCGCTTCCATTCGGGTGGAGACCATGATCATTCTCCTTGCCATAAACAGGCAGTTATTGGTTATTCGGGTTGACGCGATTGACGGTCTATCATTTACCAATAACAGATAACGAATAACTAAGTGCGTAAGAATTTATTTGTCAAATTCTTCCAGCCCAGATCCGGCAGGTTACCGTAAATATCATCCGCCAGATAACCGCCGTCGGCCGCCAGAGGACCCGCCACCTCTTCAATCATGCCTTCCAATTCACTCACTTCGGTGTTCATCCAGCTCAGGCTGTCCTGGTCGACCATCAATTTTTTCATGGTGCCCTTGACATCCGGTGTACGAACCATAAAAAGCCATCCATCACCATAAGGCTCATGATTGGCCAGTTTGGGATTTTCCCTGACCTTTGAATTGACCTCCATGATGACCCCATCGACTGGAGAAAGTACGTCTGCCAAGTTATCCTTGCGCTTTAACCCCCAGCCCACTTTACTCTGGTCCAATTCTTTGCCGATCAACGGCAGATCAAGCGCATCTGCTTGCCCGAGCATCTTGAGGGCAAAATCATCCAGACCCACGCGGATATAGCCGCCGCTTTCAATACGGGCCCATGCATGTCCATTGTGGAAATAATACCCCACGGGGACATCAAAACCTTTTATCTGTTGCACCTCGCCGGGGATCGCTGTGGCTTTGGTGGTCCAGATATCTTCAAAGTATTGGTCAAAGTCACATTTGGCGCATTCATAGTCGTAGGCGCACATTCGCTTTTCAATGCGATTGGTAAGACTGTGACGACACACCCGATCCAGGTCCGGTCGTCTTTTCATGGCATCCTGCCAGCTGATTTGCTTGCCCTTGGCAACTTTGCTGTCCATGGCATGATCGTATTTACAACTGGTACAATCATAATAATTGTCACAGTTTTTGAATTTTACGACACCGGCTTGCATCCATAGACAAGGATTTGCAGCCTTGGCTTTTTTGTCTGGTTTGACTAGCCATACCTGGCCGCCGAGAACAGATTCAACTCCCTTCTGCTCATTTCCGCTGCCCGCTTGCGCTTTTTGGTAAGTCGATCCGAATCCCACTTGACTTCTCTGCATTTTTTTCTTTTTTTCAGCCATTTCCTCGCTCCTTTGCTAGGTATTTTTTCAATGTTGATAGCCTATAGAGCAATCCATGTGCCAATACCCATAACATACACGAATAAAATTGATAATAAATTGAAATTAATATATATTTTGAGATATCAGAATTGTCGTCAATCCGACCAACTGTATCGAGTTGGCGTTGGATTTTACCACAGTTTTATTTATCGACTGCCTTTATTGTCAAGGCGGTATGAAAAATATATATTATTTTCAAATAGTTAAAATTGTGTTGGATTTCCCACCAGTGCTTTTGTGTTTTCCAACACTGCTTATAGCGCTGCCGCGCGGTTTACTACAGATATGAGTCCACCCATTAAAGTTGAAATCTTATCAGAATCCTGCTATTAGCCGCAGGGTTGTTTTGAAAAGACGATTCCCATTTTAATTTTGGGGTGAAACTCAAAAAATCGTCATTATATTAGAGTCAATTTTACAAATGCATGGTTATAGATTTGGTGTTTTAAGAATAACTTTAGGTTGCGTTAGCGAAAGGAGATCATAATGGAATTTGAGAATTTGGAAGCGATCGTTGATTTTGCCATTCAAAAGGAGCGGGAAGCGGCAGAATTTTATCAAAAAATAAGTGATGATGAGGAAGATTTCTCGGGATCAAAACAGATGTTTGCCGAATTTGCCGCCGAAGAACAAAAACATGAAAAAATATTACAGGAGTTTAAAACCGAAGGCATATCTAAAAGTTTGCAGGAGTATCAATTAAAATGGATTACCGATATTAAGCGCAGCAATTACCTGGTGGATTTAGATTATGAAAAAGGTATGCCTTACAACGAAATCCTTTTGCTGGCGATGAAAAGGGAAGAAAAAGCCCTGAAATTGTACAATGATTTCCTGGCACAGGCCGATACGGAAGAAAGCAAAAAACTGTTTAAAATTCTTTGCCAGGAAGAAGCCAAACACAAGCTGGCACTGGAAACCATGTACGATGACTATATGGCCGCAATGGGCGACTAGCATTTGTTGCGGATGGTAGGTTTATTATGATGAACATATAGAAATTAGCTTCAACAACCATTCCTTTTTCAATTGTTGATGCAGCAATTTTAAAAGAACGCCTGGGGAAACTTGAGCCTCGGGCGTTTTTGTTGGCTTAAAAACAGCCTGGCGCACATCCGTTAGCCAAGATCTGCACCGGCTTTACATCCGGCCCAACAGTTGCGGGCAAGCAGTGCAGTCTGCAATAAGGTTCCCCAGTTTTTTCCCCAAAACTTTATAGGAGTAATACTGTTTGGCCGTTTCATAATTGTGAGTCACCATTTTTTTACGCAGTTCAGGATTGGTTAACACTTTCTTGGTTTTACGCACCGCTTCGTCGGTGACGTAGCCATCTATTTCGATAACCGAAAAGCCTTTGGGTTTGATATCGATTGTGTAAATCGAATACGTGTTGACAACAATCGGGCGGCAAAAATAAACGGCTTCAAGAAATGCATTGCCAAAGCCTTCAAAATTGGACGGATAGGTCACCAGATTGGAATGGGGATAGATATCCTGCAGGGTATAAATCTTGCGACCGTTTTTGGTTTTACCTCTTTGCTCATTGATGATGTTGGCCACAAAATAAGTGTCCACTTTTAGCAATTTAGAATATTCTCTGACGCGGCGTTCATAATCATAGCCTTCATCGCCTGACGCATGTGAAATTACCAGTTTGGCCTTCATACCCAGGCGGTGAACCAGCTCGATCGCGTGCTCGATGCCTTTGCGTTTAACAACCCGTGTGGGCTGCAGGATCAGCAGCTCATCATCGGCAACCCCCAGGCTCTGTCGAACATCTGCTGTATACCCATTGCTTTTGGCAGTATTGTCATTGTTATCCAATGCACATGATTCAAAATTACCGGAATTCGGTGGCGGATTGTCAAAATCCATCACATTTGGGATTATGGTCGCTGAAATACCGGTTCGCAAACTCAATTGATTATCGGCTGATGAGTTGATCACCACATGCTGGATTGAAGGCAAATGCGGTGGAAATGCCATATTCAGATATTCCCAACATGCATTTGTCATGAAATGCTGTCTCTCCCAGAAAAAATCATGGTGATGCGCAATCGTAGGGATGCCGGTCTCAGAGATGACTTCAGTCAATGCGATTCCCAGTGGAATATTCATCGGAATGGTTAAGGCATTTTCGGGAACCAGCATATCAAGTTCAAATTTCTCAATGAACTTGTAAAGGTGATCCTTGAGATGCTGCTTGATTTCATAGATTTTGCGGGTCACGAAACGACCGCGCACACTAGCACCGAAACAATTGCGATATACATCTTTGATGTCCGGATGCTTGAAATGAGCTTCTTTGACAAGATAAGAAACCTCGGGTGGCCGGTCAATTTCGCCGGCAAAATAAAAGCAGGTAAATCCAACTTTTTCGAATACGCTGGCCCATTTTGCGGTCTCCAACGAAACACCGTCTGTCCCTGCAAAACGGGTGGAGATAAAACCAACGTTATGATGCCTGCCGCACGCTGAACAGTATGCCATAATGCCCACCTTATTTAGCAGTTGTGAAAGTATCCATCAAAAGCACAAACCAAACAACAACCGACCATCAAAATATTAATTGATCCTGAAGATAATTTTTAAGCTATCGTCGTGCCTTGATCAAGCTGGACAACACTTATCTATAAAGAAATCGGCAGATAAGCCGATATAACCAATAGAGCAACAACAGCGAGAAACGGATCCGGTTTGAAAGGTGCTCTATGGTTAACTATGCGATCAAGAATGAAAATGGTCTGAATGTTGATGAAAGTATACTGGAGAACTACTACGGCATTTTGTGGAGATCGGTACTGAATCGTCTCAATCATAAGCATGATGGATATTTAATGACCATTCATGACCGTGACTTTAGGCTCCATGTGTATCGCATTCTGACCGCGTAATTTTTTCAAATATCGTGAATGGTGGTTTGCTCAATCCTCCTTAACACTCATGGTATCTAAAGCATCCAACCAGATGATCATTAACCATACCGGCTGCCTGCATAAACGCATAACAGATAGTGGGCCCCACAAATTTAAATCCTCTTATTTTTAAATCTTTGCTCATCGATACGGATTCTTCGGTCCAGGCGGGAATTTGGTCCAGCGTCTTCCAGGTGTTTCTAATGGTTTTACCGCCTGTGAATTGCCAGATATAATCATTGAAACTGCCAAATTCATCCTGGATCATCAGAAACGACTTTGCATTTTGAACCGCCGCTTCAATTTTGAGCTTATTTCGAATAATTCCCTTATTGGAAAGCAATTGTTTGACTTTACGCGTATTGTAGGTGGCTATTTTGCGAGCATCGAAATGATCAAAGGCCTTCCGATAGTTGGCTCGCTTTTTTAGAATCGTAATCCAGCTTAGCCCAGCCTGAAAGCCATCCAATAAAAGGAACTCAAACAATTGACGGTCATTGTGCAGCGGAACACCCCATTCACTATCATGGTACTTTACGTAGATGGGGTCGTTACCGGCCCATGGGCATCTCTTTTTCATAGGGAAAAATTCCTGCAGGAAAGTAACACCATCTGAAATGGGTACATCGATTCTTTTGAGCAGGCATTCGGATTTGTCAGAACTGCATCACCTGAATCTTGCATGTAATTCCGTACAAGATTCTTTTAAACTAGATCTTGCATGAAAATTAAAGCGATAAAATGGATTTCTTCCTAAGCATCTTGATAGCTGATATAGCCTACGAATCTATTTTGTCGGATACGATGTTGTTAAGATAAGTTCAAATGTATTGTTGGAAGCTATCTCAAAAATAGTAGATTACGCTCAAGGGCAAGGCGAAAACCGATTCAAAAGTGGAGTCCGCCTCCGGCGGATTAGATGCATTTTTGAGATAGCTTCTAATTTTCATGCAAGATTCAGTTATTAGCTGAAAAGGTAGAACCCCAAAGCCTTATCAACGGTTTCAAAAGGCGCAAATTCGGCGCCGATATGCTGGTCGCGCTGATTTCTGATAATGACGGTCTTTTTGATCAATGTGCGCTGGACGTCGTCTAGATGAAATTCAATTTTCATCTGATCACCGAGGGCAAAGTTTTGTTTTACGTTCAATTTAATTTTCACCCCGGATGTAGAGATATCTTCAATGGTCATCAGTCCGCGGTTCTGGGGCTGGCCGTCGATAAAATGGATGTAGGTCCCCGGCAGGTTAGTCTCCTTGCGATACTGCTTTCTTTTTTCCAAGATGGCTTTGTATGCATTCCCGCACGGACATTTGACATTTACCTTGACCATCTTATCAAGGGTCGCATATTTGGAAACGTCTACGGTTCTCGTCCGTGTGCATTGCGGACAGGAAAACGTTGCCATCTGTTTGCTGGTTACATAAACTTTCTGGTTCATTATAAATCGACCTGATAAACCGCAGAATACCAAAGCTAGCATTCTGTAGCACTGAAATTATAGACCCTATAGAAAATGAATCCAACGATCGTCAGAAAAAACCTGGTGAGAAGGCAACTATAAAACACCAAGTTTATTCATTTTTATCACAGAATCTTTTGTTTTTAAAGCGTTATTTGAGCAATTCGATATCTGGCCAGACCCTTATGAGGGCAGGTTTTTACAGCATCGATAAGGTTTGCAAAAGTTCGAATTTTCATTTTTCGAATTTTAAGAACTGCTAAACTTAGAGTCCATGCGCATTTAAAATGATTTCTTCCTGTGAAACCAATAAAAATAGGGTTTTATTTATTGACTTTCGAACTATTTTGCTGTAGACTTTTTCAAAAAACGCAATGAAAAATACCCAAAACAAAAAGAAGGAGGCTTAAATGACAAAGGCAGAATTGATTGACAAAATGGCAAAGGACGCTAAGGTATCAAAGGTTGCCGCCGGCAAGGTGCTTGATTCTTTCATGGCCAATGTGACCAAAGCATTGAAGAAAAAGAACGGAAAAGTGACCCTAGTTGGTTTTGGAACTTTTCAGAAAACACGTCAGAAAGCTCGCAAAGGCCGCAACCCGCAGACGGGTGCTCCGATTAAAATCAAGGCCAAAAACGTCGTCAAATTCAAAGCCGGCAAAGGTTTAAAGGCTGCCATCTAACTCGATTGTTACTCTTAAAGGCAGCTTATCAGCATCCCCTGTGCTGATAAGCTGCCTTTTTTATTTTATGGCCTCTTTTGGGCAGTTGTCCTACAATATCGGCAATCCAATCCGTCCGACCGATAGGCGCCCTGTTCGGTTTTTATACTGCGCGGCTTGATTTCTTTTGGCCAGCCCTTACGTTTTACTGATAATACAGAGAGCGGAGGGCCATCATTGTGAGTTCCAAGCAGCCTGATTATCAGCACGATATTCTAGAAGAGATCGATGAAAAAACAACCGAACCGCCGATGTACAAGGTACTGCTTCACAATGATGATTACACAACAAAAGCCTTCGTTGTAGAGATATTGATTGTAGTCTTTAACAAGTCCATCGACGAGGCAACCCGTCTAATGTGGCAGGTGCACCGCAGCGGTGTTGGCGTATGCGGGGTCTATCCTTACGAATTGGCAGAAACCAAAATAAATCTTGTAACCAAAATCGCCCAGGAAAACGGTTTCCCCCTCAAGACGAGCATGGAACAGGAATAAACCGAAGGATACGATAATGCAGCAGTTGAATGAAAAGGATATTTTGACTAAAGTTACCAGATATAATTTGATCCGCAACGAGAGATTAATTTATATCGACGTGCACGAAACAAAGGCCGGAAACTTGGCCGGAAAATTTGTGGCCGTTCCAAACCTCGTTAATATTGTTGCCCGGCAGGAATTTCAGGGCACCGGTGAAACGGAGGAGGAGGCGTTGGAAAATTGCCTCCAAAAAATAAAGAAATTTGAAATCGAAGAACTGTTCCCTCAGAAAGAAGAATAACGCCGTCCCGACACACTTTAATCACACCCGCGTGCCTTCCTATTGCATTTGGATCGTTCATGAATCATCAACAAGTTGAAAATAAGATGGATGCCCCGTGGTAGCACTCTTGATCACTTACGCCGAATTTGCTGCTAGCCTGGGGAGCCGGTACTGTTCCAAGCAACGATGGTCAGATGACTAGATTGCAGGTAAGTTCTGAATTGAACCAGCTAGGGTTTATGGTTTTGTAAAATTTTTGTAATTTTCGGCTGGTATGCATTCTTGGCAGCCATTTTGTTGGCCCTCGTTTTCATAATCAACAGCGCGGCAAAAAAACCGGAAAACCCGATCAAAACAGATACGGCTGATGGATTAGCGCTGATAAGAGGAGCCAGCATCTGCCCAACGAGGGCGCCGGCAACCAAGACAATGATGGGGAACACATAGATTAAAAAGGTGGCTTTTAACAATGATTTGGTTTCAAAACTTAAGACAATTCGATCCCCTGCCCTGGCCCCGGCAAGGTTCAATGCTTTGACTTCCACTTCCTGACTGTTGCTGAGGGTATGACACGAATTTCTTGCCGTGCATCCCTGGCAGGCACTGCTGCGTGTCGTTTTGACCCAGGCAGCTTCAGAATTGGTTCGAAGGACAACGCCGTGTTCAGTAGCCATTGATGACCTCGCTCACCGATCGTATCCTAAAATTATAGAAGTCGATTGTTATATTTTGGTGGTGTTGCGATCTTGAAGCAACTCAATATTTAAGGTGTCAGTGTTCAGGTGGCAGCAATTCGGTCCGAAGGGCCTTGCATTCTTCCTTGGGATCTGAGGCCTTGAATGGTTACAATACAATTTAAGGTTTCGATGTGAAGCACGCTGGCCTGACACCTGAAACCTGCCACCTGACACCTTCTGTTATACTTTATAAATAGCTTACAGCACGCTATACAAGTACCTGAATTATACACGCATCGAGTAAAGGACTTTACCCAGAAGCTTCGGTTGGTTCCTCCTTTTCGTCAACCGACGCCTTTTGGGTATGCTCGTAGCAAATCAACCCGCACTGTAGACATCGATCCGCTTCTTCTTTGGCCATCGCAGCGGAAAAACCGCGTTCAACCTCGCCGCATACCGCCAGTTCTTTGCCACTGCATATGGGCATTATCTGGCGCCGGCTGGCTTGAACATTTTCAACATGATATACATTTTGCAGGGTTGATTGCGGTGTGATCACATGCTCCGTTAGACCGGGAGATAGTCCATGCATGATCTGATGAATGGATGCAGCTGCCCGGCGCCCCCCACCGATGGCTTTGATAGCTGCGCTGTAATCCGCCAGCACATCACCATCTGCGAATAGGCCGACCTCATCTTTGAAGGCAGGTTGTTTGTAAGGTGGGGTACCTTCCCAAAGCAAAGACGCATTTGGTGGTGATTCGACCGCTTCAGCTTCTTCAGCTTCGGCACCTTCCGGTTGTTGAGGACGGGTAAACACCATTTCTGGAAATCGGCCAGTGGCCAGTATCAGTGTCTGAGCCGGCAGGCGCGTTAATTTTGAGGTAGCGACTTCAATATATTCTAACTGCTCGAGCTGATCCGCCTGGCCTATCAGGCGGTTAATTGCTGCATCGCAGACAATATTCAGATCGGTCATACCCCGTTTTTCTAATTCCGCATCAGATACAGGACTGTTTTCCCAGCTCTCGCGAAACAAGACGGTGACGGTTGTAGCGCCCCTTTCTTTGCAAGCTTTGGCGGCATCAAGCGCCAGTTTGCCGCCACCGGCAATGACAATTTCAGAGCCAATCGATAAATCCTCTGCCGGTTGCGCTCCGAATCGCATCAGATCTACCAGCATATAAGTTCCGGGAATCGGTGATTCAATCTGATCTTTTGCCCCACGTGACAGGCGGCTATCCCAGCCACCGGAAGCTAAAAATACAGCATCAAATTCTTCTTGCAGCAATGAATTAATCGAAAAATCACGACCAAGAACCTTTTCAGTTTCGATGGTTACGCCCATTTCAACGATGCCCGCAATATCCCAGTCCAATATCTCCTCGGGCAGCCGGTCCTTCGAAATGGCGCTTCTGAGCAGCCCGCCCAGTTTTTCGGTGGCTTCATATACGGTTGCGGCATGTCCCAGACGCGCTATAAAAAACGCCACAGATAAACCTTGTACACCGCCGCCAACAATCGCGATTTTGCGGCCGGTATCTGGCGCCTTATAAGGTAAGACACGTTTGCCGCTATCTTTTTCAAAATCGGCGGCGTAACGCTTCAGATAATTGATGGCCACCGGCTCATCGATATAATTGCGCCGGCACTCAAGTTCACAGGGACGCGGACAAATCCGGCCAATCACAGCAGGAAAAGGATTGCGTTCCTTGATGACCTGAACAGCACGATGATGGTTTCCCTGCGATATTTGGTGAATGTACTCCCGTATGTTGATACCGGCCGGACATCCCCGCTGACAGGGTGTCGTGCATTCATCGGTGGTGTACTCGCGGATAATCCTTCGCGTAACCGAAGATAGATTAATAATGTGCTTCGGGCACACCCGTTCGCAGGTGCCGCAACCCGTGCATCTTTGCTCGACGACAACAGGCAGACCTTTGGGGCCCATTCCGATAGCATTGAATGGACAGGCCCTGGCACAAGTTCCCAGTCCCAAGCAACCAATGGTACATACTTTCATCCCGCCGCCCAGCAGGGCCACCGCCCGGCAATCATCTAAACCGTTATACACATATTTGGTATCCGCATCCGAAACCCCGAAAAAGCATCCCGGCAAGGCGATATCCGGTTCGACCGCTTCGATCTTAACTCCCATAATGCCGGCAATGGCTTCGGCTACCTCTTCACCGGCAGCCACGCATGAATTTGGAGCGGCTATCCCGGCAACAATGGCTTCGGCATTGGCGCTGCAACCCGGCAGCCCGCAACCACCTCAGTTCGCGCCGGGCAATTCTTCTTCGATCGCCAATATTTTGGGATCAACATACACATAGAAAACTTTGGATGCGATGGCCAAAATGATGCTGATGGCCAATCCCATGCCGCCCATTAAAATGATTGCGTCAGTCATTGGACTCCCTCGGCTAAATATTAAGGGTGATCTGAAATGAGATAAGTAACCTAAGATAGATTGAGTGAATCATATAACACAGAATTCACCGGATAAATTAAATTTATGAAACCTAATTGAGCGATTGTCGAGGTCAAAGATCCGCCTCAGGAGGATTGCTGCGGCTACACGGCAGATGTCGTTCCGCTATAGTAAACTATGCGGAACGGCATCTAATCCGACTGCGGCGGAGTGAGATCGGCAATCCCGGAGGGTTCCAAATTTTTTAATTTAAAATGGATAGAATTCCTTAAAGTGAGATTCATTAGCATTTTAAAATTTGGAACGCTCATTTAGGTTAATCGATTGCATCAAACTTGCATTTATCATAGCACGTCATGCATTTGATGCATTTTTCTTTGTCAATAACGGCCACCTCCTTCTTTTTCCAGTCAATGGCCTCAACCGGGCAGGCTCGAAAACACATGCCGCATTTGGTACACAGCTCCGGTTGCACTTCAAACTTTAACAGGGCCACACAGCGCTTGGCCGGACAGCGTTTTTCTAAAACATGGGCTTCGTACTCGTCTTTAAAATACCGCAACGTTGACAGAACCGGATTAGGCCCCGTCTGGCCCAAACCACACAGTGCCGCTTCCTTGATGGTGTCAGAGAGTTCCTCCATAATGGCAATATCTTCCGGCACCCCGTGACCTTCACAAATTTTTTCAAGAAGCTGCAGCAGCCGCCGTGTGCCTTCACGACAGGGGGTGCATTTCCCGCAGGATTCATCCTGCACAAAATCCATAAAAAAGCGTGCCATGTCCACCATACAGGTGTTTTCGTCCATCACAATCGCGCCACCCGACCCCATGATGGCACCAACCTTGGCAATTTCCTCATAGTCGATGGGGATATCCAGATATTGCTCAGGCACGCATCCGCCAGAAGGCCCACCGAGCTGCACGGCCTTAAACTTTTTCTTGTTGGGAACGCCACCGCCAATATCATAAATCATTGTTTTCAGCGTGGTGCCCATCGGCACTTCCACCAGACCGATGTTGTTGACATCACCCGAAAGCGCAAAGACTTTGGTCCCTTTGCTGCTTTCCGTACCGACACTGGCATACCAGTCCCCACCGTTGAGAATGATCTGAGGAATGTTGGCCAGTGATTCGACATTATTTAAGATGGTAGGTTTTTCCCATAAGCCCTTGAGGGCTGGAAAAGGCGGACGCGGGCGCGGCATCCCGCGCTTGCCCTCAATTGAGCGCATCAGCGCAGTTTCTTCACCGCAAACAAAAGCACCGGCACCCTGGTAAATATCGATATCGAAGTCAAAACCAGAGCCAAGGATATCGCTGCCCAGCAACCCATACTCCCTGGCCTGCTCAATGGCAATGTCCAGCCTGCGGATGGCCAGCGGATATTCCGTGCGCGCGTAAATATACCCGTGCTGGGCATTGATGGCCCGGGCGGCAATCAACATGCCTTCCAAAATAGCATGCGGATCAGATTCTAGAATGCTGCGATCCATAAAAGCGCCCGGATCGCCTTCGTCTGCATTACACAATACGTATTTGATATCACCAGCACTTTTGCTGGCAAATTCCCACTTCAATCCGGTAGGGAACCCGGCACCCCCCCGCCCTCTCAAGCCCGATTTTTTCACCTCAGCAATGATGTCTTCGGGTTCCATCTCCTGCAGCGCCATGGCAGCGCCAAAGTAGCCCACGCGGGCGCTGTATTCCTCAATCACCTCCGGATCAATGGCCCCTTTGTTGCGCATCGCCCAAAACATCTGATGCTCAAAGAAGGGAATCTCAACCATATTGGGAATGGTTTCTTTGGAAGCGGGCTCCACATAAAATAGTTTTTTGACCGGTCGGCCCTTGAGAAAGTGCTCTTCAACGAGGTGCGGAATGTCTTTAACCTTCAACTTCTGATAAAAAATACCTTCAGGCTGAACCAGCATAACCGGTCCGACCGCACAAAAACCATTGCAGCCGGTCTCAATGATCTTAATTTCGTCTGTTAGCTCCCGGCGGTCTATTTCTTTTTGGAGTTCTGCGTGAAAGACGTTGCTTTTATAAGCGTGGCAGCCTGTTCCGCCGCACAACATCAACTGTGTTCTCACTTTATTCATGCTGGGCTCCCGCAAGTGATCATTGAATATTTAAGATTGATTATTGAATATTTTACCGCTTTCAGTCGAGTTCAAAAATTACAAATTAAATGGAACACTTTTAATTGAGAGTTCGAAATATCAAAAAGGATAGAATTCCTCAATTATACAATTATCAATATTCAATGTTTCTTACTTACCACGAACCATCCAATCCACGAAGTCCATTGACATACAATCGCCCGCTGGCAACAAACAGGGAATATTTTGTCATCAAGGCGGGCATTTGATAAAATTTTGCCAGTTCGATAACGGGTGTATCGGGCTTTTTACCCCTGACAAACACCACCGCTGCAACATCAGCGACCTTGGCGGTTCGCAACACCTGCTCGGTTGTCAGGCCGGTCAGCAAAACCGCATCTTTGGCGACCGCCGACAGCACATCCGCCATTAAATCAGCGCCCCCGGCACCCACGACATTGCGATCCAGCTGATCTTCTCCTGTTAGAACAGTGGCATCCAGAATCTTTTGAATTTCAGATAATTTCATCAGCGCCACACTGTCGGCTACTCGTATTTTTCCAGCACTTCGATAACCTTGTCGGCTTTGACATCACCGTATGTATCCTCATCCACCACCACGACAGGTGCCAGACCGCATGCCCCAAGGCATCGGACGGCCTCCAGTGAAAACCGACGATCTTCGGTGGTGCTGCCTTCTTCAAGCTGGTATTCATTGCCGATCCGGCTCATCACTTCTTTAATGCCTTTTACATAACAGGCAGTACCTAAGCAGGCTTTGATCAAGTGTCGACCCTTGGGCGTCAGGGAAAACAAGGAATAAAATGAAACCACCCCAAACACCTCGCTGCGGGACAAATTCAGACCATCGCTGATATAGTCAATCAGCTCCACCGGCAACCAGCCGACCACATCCTGGCATTCTCTCAAAACACCAATGATTGAACCGGGCACATTGCAGTTGGTAGAAATGATGTCATCGATTTTAGGCCACATTTCATCTGAAATTTCGGGATGGTCAGGACGGGTGTCAGGTGCCATGGGCAGATCTCCCTCGTTTGCTCGTGGTTATGACAGATACGATAAAGCTGAAACGTTACCAAACATATAATTTGGTCACCCATTACACTATAAAAGCGGGGCAGGATCAAGGGAGTTTGTATGTCACAATGTCATAAAAAAGTCAATGAGAACATCCTGTTTTGAGCCATCATATCTGATGGCTTGACGACTGCTATCTGCTGAACTAAAATGACATCTTTCTCAGGTATGTTTAAACTGAAACCGCAGAGGCAAGCCATGCAAAATTTAATGCAGCATCTGGCAGAAACCACCGCTTTCATCAAAGGCAAGACCCAGGTCAGACCGTATATCGGTTATTTGACCGGTACCGGTCTGGGTGAAAGTGCCGAATCGATGTCGATTGATCTAACCGTTAAATACAAAGACATCCCTCATTTTCCACTGTCAACGGTTCAATCTCACAAAGGCCAGTTGCTGGTCGGTGAACTCAACGGTTGCCCGATGATCACCCTGCAGGGCCGCTTTCATCTCTATGAAGGCTATAGCCCGCTCGAAGTCACCTATCCGATTCGCCTGATGCAACAACTTGGCGTCAAAATTCTGTTCCTTTCCAACGCCGCCGGTGGTCTGAATCCCAAATTTAGCGCAGGCGACATCATGTTGATTGATGACCATATCAATTTGACTGCAACCAATCCGTTGATCGGCCCCAACGATGACCATCTGGGCACCCGATTTCCGGATATGTCCCGCGCTTATCACCCTGACCTCATCGCTTTTGCCGAAGAAACGGCTCATGCCGCTAAAATAAAGTACCAGAAAGGCATTTATGTCGGTCTGATAGGGCCGGCCCTTGAAACCCCGTCGGAGGTCACGTTTTTACAAACCATTGGAGCGGAGGCTGTTGGATTTTCAACAGTGCAGGAAGTCATCGCCGCCGTCCATGGTGGCCTGCGGGTGTTGGGGCTGTCGACGATTACCAATGTTCACAACCCTGCAGATCCGGTTCCCGCCAACGTTGAAGAAATCATCGCTGTCGCTCAAAAAGCAGCGCCGTTGCTGGAAGCGATCCTTAAAGGAGTTGCCAAACGAATTTATGAAACCGAAATTCGCTCATATCCTGATCATAAACGGAACCATCCTGACAATGGATGCCAATGACACCACCATCGTCAATGGCACAGTTGCTATCGCCAAGGATAGCATCGCGGCAGTTGGTCCGGCAAAAAAATTTTCCGATTGGCGCGCATTCGAGGTTATCGATGCCCAGGGCGGAATTGTCATGCCCGGACTGATCAACAGCCATACGCATGCTGCCATGACGTGTTTTAGAGGGCTGGCAGATGACCTGCCATTGATGACCTGGCTCAATGATCATATATTTCCAGCAGAAACCAAGCTAACTGAACAGATGGTCTACGCCGGCAGCCTGTTGGCCTGCGCAGAGATGATCATGTCCGGCACCACCTGCTTCTGCGACATGTATCTGTTCGAGGATGCCGTTGCCCGAGCCGCCCATGATGCCGGTATGCGCGCGGTGGTCGGTGAAGTCTTGTATGATTTCGACTCGCCCAATTACGGCCCCATTGACAATGGTTTTGAATATACCCGCAAAATGATCGATACCTGGCAGGATGATCCATTGATTAATATCGCTGTAGAACCGCATTCGGTCTATTTGTGTGCGCCGAAATTACTTAAGAAGGCATTTGACCTGGCCCAGGAATTTGCGCTGCCACTGGTCATCCATTTAGCTGAATCTAAAAGCGAAATTGAGCAAGTCAAGGAGCGATATGGTCGGACACCGGTGGAACATATGGCTGAACTTGGGCTATTGGCTCCCAATGTGGTCGCTTGCCATTGTGTTGAGCTGACGGAAAACGATATCGCCCTACTGCAACGTTTTGATGTCAAAGTCGCACACAATGCCGAAAGCAACATGAAATTGGCATCCGGTGTGGCGCCAATCCCCAGGCTGATAGATGAGGGCATCTGCGTGGGATTGGGAACCGATGGTTGCGCAAGCAACAATGACCTGGACCTTTTTTTGGAAATGGACACAGTGGCCAAACTCCATAAGGCCAAAACCTTAGATCCCACCGTTATGAATGCGCAAACAGTTCTCAAAATGGCCACCCGTAAAAGTGCTGCGGTCTTGGGTATGGATTCGGTTATCGGTTCCCTCGAGGCTGGTAAAAAAGCAGATCTTATCATCATCGACACCAACAAACCCCACCTGACGCCAATGTACAGTCCGGTTTCGCATCTGGTTTATGCAGCCATGGGAAGTGACGTCCGTGCGTCTATTATTAACGGCACAATCGTAATGAATGACGGACAGCTTAAGACCATGAACCTCGGCAGGGTTATGGACGAGGTCAACCAAATCGCACAGGATATCATAGCCACTAAATAACAGAATTGGATCTTTGTTCAGGTAACGTGATCCCATGCCCTACGATCTTGTCATCCATAACGGTACTTTTGTAACCGTCAATGAGCGCTTTGATATTATTCCTGACGGTCTGCTGTGCATCAAAGCGGGCACTATTGAACGCCTCGATATCCTGCCTGCTGATCAGTCACCGCCGCCAGCAACTGAGACGATTGACGCCAATGGTGGGATCGTGTTGCCGGGTTTGGTGAACAGTCACACCCATCTTCCCATGACCCTCTTTCGCGGTTTGGCCGACGACCTGCCATTGGACAGCTGGTTAAACGAACATATTTTCCCGGCTGAAAGCGCCCATCTTCAACCTGACAATGTAAGTTGGGGTGCCTTGCTGGCATGCGCTGAAATGCTGCTTTCGGGAACAACCACCTGCTGTGACGGCTATTTTTTTGAAGACCAGGTGGCAGCGGCTGTGGAAACCAGTGGTTTGCGTGCGGTATTGGCCCAGGGGATAATTGATTTTCCGGCGCACGGCGTGCCGGATCATAAAAATAATATAAAGGCTTCCCGGGCATTTGTCTCCAAGTGGCAGCACGCATCCGCTTTGATCACGCCTTCGGTATTTTGTCATTCAGCCTATACCTGCAGCGGCGAAACCTTAACAAAAGCCAAAGCGCTTTGCATTGATGCCGGCCTGTGTTTTCAAATTCATGCAGCCGAAACCCAAACTGAGTGCCGGCAGATACAGCAAAAATATAGAAGCACACCCATTGCTTATTTGGATGACCTGGGGGTACTGGATGCAGACACCTTGCTGGTTCATTGTGTTTGGCTTACAGATGACGACATTGACATCATTGTTAAACGCAAGGCCAGTATTGCGCATAACCCGGAAAGCAATGCCAAATTGGCTGCCGGCATTGCACCGGTACCCCAGCTTATAAAGGCCGGTATACCGCTGGGACTTGGAACCGATGGATGCGCCAGCAACAACAACCTTGATGTGTTCCACGAAATGGACATGGCCGCCAAGATCCACAAAGCACAATCACATGACCCCACTACGATGGATGCCCGAACCGTGGTTGAGATGGCCACCATCGGTGGTGCCCGGGCCATTGGTCTGGATCACCAGATCGGCTCTCTTGAAGTGGGCAAACAGGCCGATGTGATCGTTATCGATCATCGCAGCCCGCATTTGACACCGATGTATCATCCGGCATCACATATTGTCTATACCGCACAAAGCGCCGATGTACGTGATGTCGTGGTCGCCGGACAAGTTTTGGTGCGCAATCGACAGATTCTCAGCCTGGATGTTGAAGAGATTATGTCAAAAGTCAACGAGATTGCCGATCAAATTCAAAAGAGCCGATGAGTTCTAAAGGCCTGGTTTCAGGTGTTCCGCCGCAGGCGGATTAAGGTGTCAGGGAAGTTAAGACAAAACCCCGAGCCAGTGCAAACATACGTCTATTAGAGCTGTTGAATAGCAAAGACTCTGCATTGGACACCAAAGGCCTGACACCTGACACCCGAAACCTGACACCAATTTTGGGGCTGACACCTGAAACCTTTCTGTTGAGGAAACCTGAAATTTATAAGACTAACGAGCTGCTTATTTAAAGGAAACTTAAAATGAACTTGACCGACATAATCAAAGCCGCTCACGGTGAAACACCCGTTGATTTGCTGCTAACCAATGCACAGATTGTCGATGTCATGACCGGCGAAATTGTCCCGCAGGCGCTTGCCATCAGCAATGGTATCATCGTCGGATGTGGCCAATATGAGGCCAAGGAAATTGTGGATTTAAACAAGCGCTATGTCGCACCCGGTTTTATTGATTCCCACGTTCATATTGAAAGCGCCATGACATGCATATCCGAATTTGCCCGGGCCATCGTCGTGCACGGCACCACGACCGTAGCCGCCGATCCCCATGAAATCGCCAATGTGTTGGGCACAGACGGCATTGCCTATATGCTGCAGGCAGCCGAAGACCAACCGATCGACATTTATTTTACCTTGCCCTCCTGCGTGCCGGCCACCGATATGGAAACCGCGGGCGCCCGCCTGACGGCCGAAGATCTTGAGCCCTTTTTTAGCCACAAAAGAGTTGTGGCCCTGGCTGAAATGATGAATTATCCGGGCGTCATTTTTGGCGACCCGGATGTTCTGGCCAAAATCGATATGGCCAAAAGACACCGTAAGCCGATCGACGGGCATGCACCGGGTGTTAATGGAAGAGCACTGAATGCCTATATCGCCGCTGGCATCAGAAGCGATCATGAGTGCACCACCGCGCAGGAAGCCAGAGAAAAAATGGCTGCTGGAATGCACATTATGATTCGCCAGGGGACCGGTGCTAAAAATTTAAAGGCATTGCTGGAGGCTGTAAATGATCGCACGTCCAGACGTATGATGTGGTGCACCGATGATCGCCACCCCCATGACCTGATCGAAGAGGGCCATATAGATTCAATCGTGCGCGAAGCCATAGGATCGGGTCTGGATCCGATTTTGGCCATCCAAATGGCCACACTGAATCCGGCCGAATACTTTCGTCTTGATCATCTGGGCGCCATTGCCCCTGGCAGACAGGCTAATTTGGTCGTCTTTTCCAATTTGCAAAAACCGGTGATCGAACAGGTATATTGCCGCGGTGTTGTGACCGCCGAAAACGGAAAGATCCTGCCCCATATACAGGCACCGGCGCCGGCGCCGATTGCCCCTTCAATGCATGTGGATTTGAATACAATTGATTTCAGCATTGCGGCTGATAATAAAAACATACGCGTCATTGAACTCGTGGCGGATCAGTTGATTACTCATGAGTGCATCGAACAGCCGACCATCAGAAATCTTCAGGCCGTCAGCGACCCATCAAGGGATTTATTGAAGCTGGCAGTTGTGGAACGCCACAGCGCCAGCGGCAATATCGGCAAGGGATTTGTCAAAGGCTTCGGCCTAAAGCACGGCGCCCTGGCATCCAGTGTCGCCCATGATTCCCACAATATCATCGTTGTCGGCGCTACCGATGCAGATATGCAGACCGCATTAGAAGCCGTTGTCAATATGGGTGGTGGTTTGGCAGCTGCATCAAACCGAAAGATTCTGGCACGTCTGGCATTGCCGCTAGCCGGGTTAATGTCCTTTGAGCCGGTCAGCAGGGTGCAACGGCAGCTGGATGCCTTAATCGATGTCACTCAAGAAATGGGCTGCATTTTAACCGATCCCTTTATGATCCTGTCATTTCTGGCGCTGCCTGTCATCCCGGCATTAAAGCTGACGGACAAAGGTCTGATCGATGTGAACAAATTTGAAGTTGTCTCTTTATATGTGTGATGGGTCAGTGTTTAGCCTGACTTATCATTGACACTGAAATCCCTTTGCTCTATACTTTGTGAGCCTTAAGTGTTCGGTATGTTTAATTTTTGCCCTTTTTAGCCGGCTGGTGAAATACCACACGCCCTCATTAACTAAATGAAAAATGGAATCGGTATATGAAGCTATCCGAAATTGTTGATGCGCTCGATGCAACCCTTTTAACCGGTGAGGACAAACTGGATGAAGTCATCACCAGATGCGGTGCCAGTGATCTGATGAGCGATGTGCTGGCCGCGGTTTCCGAAGATTGTGTCTTATTAACCGGTTTGACGACCATCCAGGTCATTCGTACGGCCATGGTAGCCGGCGTCGGGGCGGTAGTCATTGTCAGAAAGAAAAAGCCGCCCCAGGAAGTGATCGACATGGCCAAAGAACAGGGCATACCGCTTATATCGAGCCCGTATTCAATGTTTGTCTCCTGCGGCAGACTGCATGCGTGCAATCTTGTTGGGCTTGACGGACAACGTTAATCTGACAATGTTCAGTGACCGTCCCGCCTGAAAGACCGCACCACCCGGAAATTTAAAAATGGCCCAGCTAAAAAAAAGCTTTCCCATTAAAAGCAGAGATTTTATTCGGGCCGGCGAAGCCTCGATTAACGTTCAAAACCTGCTAAAATCAATGGATTTCGATCCACGCTTGATTCGGCGGGTCGCTATCTGCGGCTATGAAAGCGAAATGAACGTCGTCATGCATGGCGGGGACGGCACCCTGAGCATTGAAGTGGACAGCGACAAGCTAATTTTGGAAGTCACCGATGATGGCCCGGGCATCCCCGATATTGACTTGGCCATGCAGGCCGGATATTCAACGGCCAATGATGACCATCGTGAGATGGGTTTTGGCGCCGGCATGGGTTTACCGAATATGAAAAAAAATTCAGATCGGATTCAGGTTGAATCCCCGGAAAACAATGGGACCGTGGTTCGAATGACTTTTTTTATCCCTGACAAAGGAACATCAGATTGAGCAAAAGACATACCTCGACTTGCTTTGTCCGTTTTGACCGGGACCTGTGTGCCGGCCACGGGTCATGTCTGAGGGTTTGTCCTACCAAAGCCATTCGCATCAAAAGAAAGAAGGCTGTTCGAATTGTGGACCAGTGCATCGGTTGCGGTGAATGCATTCGCATCTGCCGTGAACGCGCCGTCAGTGCAGCAACCGAAGGTCCTGACATTCTGAATAAGGACCAGGTCGCCATTGCGCTGGTGTCACCGGTTCTCTACGCGCAGTTTCCCGGTGTGATGCCCAAAGATGTGCTGTTGGGCCTGCGTCAGATGGGTTTTCAGCACACCATCGACATGTCTTATTTTCTGGAAATGTTCCAGTGTGCCACCGAGGAATTCATCAGTCGCAACCGCGCGTCCGAGCAGGCTCCATGGCCCCTGATTTCACCGATCTGCCCCATCGTGGTCAGGCTGATTGCATTTAAATTTCCCAGCCTATTGCCCAATGTCTTACCGGTGTTGCGGCCGGTGGCATTGATGGCGCGCGAGGTTAAACGGCGACTTATTCCCGAATATCTGGATAAGGGCAAGGAGGTTATTTTATACTACATCAATCCCTGCCCGACCAAAAAAGATCCAGCATGCCTGCCTGATCGCAAAAAGACCGCACCTGCTGAGGTAGCGCTTGGAATCAACGACATTTATCCGCACCTGATAAAACATGTGGAGCAAATCAAGGCGGCGGATGCCATTCCTTTTTATCAAACCCGCTTTGAATACGAGACCTGTGCCACGGGCAACGCCTCCATGTGGGGCATGTCCGGTGGAGAAATCGCTGACATGGATATCGAGCGATCTTTGGCAGTTTCAGGGATGGAAGAAACGATTAGCTATTTAGAAAAAATTGAGATGGGGTTGTTTCAGGATATCGAGTATATTGAATTCCGGACCTGCCGAGAAGGCTGCCTGGGCGGGGTGCTAAACGCTATCGATAAGTATCTCGCCAAAAGTGCGGTCCAAAAAATGATCAAGCGATATGGTCTCGGCAGACGCCTGCATCGTGAAAACATTTTGCGAATGTATGAAAAAGGCGAATTTCAAAGCGAGAAAGACCCATCCAAACTGACCAGTTTGTTTGGTGCCCGCAAAAAGGCGCTGTCCATCGATTCAATGCAAGAAATTGAGAAAGTGATGCTACTGATTAAAGGGACCGACTGCACCGCGTGCGGGGCACCGGACTGCCGTACATTTGCCGAAGATGTGGTACGGGGTCAAGCGGCTTTGAAAGATTGTCTTTTTATCGATGCCCAAAGCAAGGCGAAACGCAAATCCGCCACACCGAGAAGAAAGGATGCTGCTAAAAATGTTGGTCAAAGACCTGGTAGATAAATTCGATCTTGAAGTTGCCGGTGGGCAACAAGGACTTGACCGTGAGGTCAACGAGGGCTATTGCGGCGATTTGTTAAGTGAAATTATGGGAAACGCACCGATCGGATGCGCCTGGCTGACCATTCAGGGGCATCAGAATATTGTGGCGGTGGCCGTGCTGCGTGAAATGGCCGCCATAATTATTACCAGTGGCCAGAAACCGGATGCGGAAACCATCCAAAAAGCGGACCAGGAAGGCATTCCTATTTTGCAGTGGCCGGATTCGTCATTTCAACTGGCCGGCCGGCTTTTTAGCGCCGGAATTGGAAATACAGAGTGAGCCCAGCAGGTTGAAATGCTGTACGGATAAAGGACGAACTGGTGTTAAAGAAAATCAAAGCCGACCTCCATATTCACTCTTGCCTCTCACCTTGCAGCGACTGGGATATGAGTCCCAAAAAGATTATTCAAAAGAGTCTTGAGCAACAACTTGATTTAATCGCCATCTGTGATCACAATACAGCCGAGAACGCTGCCGCAACCATGCGCGAGGGCCGTCGGCAGGGTATTGCCGTTTTGCCGGGTATGGAAATCTGCTCCAGAGAAGAAGTGCACATGGTCACGCTTTTCAAAAGCGTAGAAGATGCCATAAATATGCAGCAATATATTTATAAGCATCTGAGTGGAAATAATCAGCCGGAGGTGTTCGGGCATCAGGTGATCGCTGATGAGCACGATCAGGTCCTGGGCGAAAATCCGCGCCTGTTGATCGGCGCCACAGGCCTGAGCCTTATGGATATTGTGCAAAAAGCCCATCATATCGGCGGTATCTGTATCAGCTCTCATGTGGATCGCCCGTCTTACAGCTTAATCGGTCAATTGGGATTTATCCCGGAAGATCTGCAATTAGACGCTGTAGAGGTATCTTACCGCGTGCCCCTTGAAAAAGCACGAACAGAGGTGCCGGGTATTGGCGATTATCCTTGTGTAACAGCTTCAGACGCCCATTTTTTACACGATATCGGTAAGGTGTGGACCGAATTCATTATGGCAGCGCCTTCCCTGGAGGAACTAACGATGGCATTCACCGGTACGGAAGGGCGTCATATTATAAGTTAAATGCGAGAACTATCGTTACATATTTTAGACGTTGTCGAAAACGGGATTACTGCCGGAGGCAACTGTATCTGGATTGAGGTTGAAGAAGATCTTAAGGCAGACCAGCTTAAAATTGTGATTCGAGACAATGGTCACGGGATGCCGGTTGAAAAAATGCAAAATATCAACGACCCCTTTATCACATCCCGTACCACACGCAGGGTCGGACTGGGACTGTCGCTTTTAGCTGCCGCTGCCGAGCGCTGCGAAGGGAAATTACGGGTCGACACAGAACCCGGCAAAGGAACAGAGGTTGAAACAACTTTTCAGCACAGCCATATCGATCGTGCCCCTCTGGGGGACATGGCAGCCACGGTGACAACCCTTATCATTGGAAACCCGGAAATCGATTTTGTTTATTCGCACCTGATCGATGGCAGAGAATTTAGTCTGGATACACGTGAAATTCGAGCGGAAATGGAGGATCTTTCATTGTCCGACCCGGTGTTCATTCACCATCTAACCGAATCGATCCGAACTTCGCTCGCCGATCTGGCAACAAGTGACAATTCACCTTAACATCAGGGGAGGCAGCACATGGCAAAGTTATCCATTGATGATCTTAAAAAGATCAAAGAAAAAACCGCCAAGGAAACCTCACTACGAGATGGCCCCGCCAACATCAAGGTCACCGTGCATATGGGAACCTGCGGCATCGCCGCCGGCGCCCGCGATGTCATGAGTGCCCTGATGGAAGAAATGGCGGAAGCAGACCGTCAGGATATCCGCGTAGTGGCCTCAGGATGTATGGGAATGTGCTCCAGTGAACCCAATGTCACCATTGAGGTCGAAGACAGTGAGCCCATAGTGTATCAACTCATGGATGCCAATAAAATGCGGCAGGTTTTCAAACGCCATGTTCTGCTCGGTGAGGTCCAGACCGATTTTGCATTGGCGAAGATGTAATTAAGCAGCTGTCCGATGTCCGTAGTTCGTCGCCCATTGTAACTGCGGTGCTTAAGCTTACAGGTGTCAGGTGTCAGTGTTCAGGTGTCAGTACCAAAAGATCCGGACTGAGTGCTGAAAAATGAGCCATAGATTAGGACCAGGCCATAAACGACCTTGATTCTGCATTTTGCTGAAACCTGATACCTGACACCTGCTTGCCTCGGCTTAGCTCGGTATAGCGTAGACGGGAAACCTTAAACCAACAAGATTGAACATGAAAGTTGATGGAAAAGATCTCAGGACCATTTGGCTGAGCCCGGATGAACAAACGGTCAAGATCATCGACCAGCGGCGCCTGCCGCATGAACTGGTGCTCATCGATCTCAAAACCGTTGATGATGCCATCTCAGCGATTAAAGACATGGCGGTGCGCGGCGCGCCATTGATTGGCGCCACCGGTGCATACGGTGTCTATCTGGTTGCCTTAAATGCGCCCCCGGATGCTGCTGATGACACCTACTGGGCCACCGAGTGCAACCGCCTCAAATCTGCCCGGCCCACGGCAGTTAATCTTACCTGGGCGGTCGACAGTGTTTTCGCCGCGATAATGAAAGCGCGCCAGTCGGAAAAGCGCATTGCCATTGCCAAAGATCAGGCTGCTGCCATTACGGAACAGGAAGTTGAGCGCTGCCGACAAATCGGTGAGCACGGCATGCCGCTGATCGATGCGATCAGTCAGCGCAAACAGGGCCAAGCGGTCAATGTGCTGACGCACTGCAATGCCGGATGGCTGGCCTGCATCGAGCACGGTACCGCCACCGCGCCCATCTATGCTGCTTTTGACCAAGGGATTGACCTGCATGTATGGGTCGATGAGACCCGACCGCTCAATCAAGGCAATCGCCTGACTGCCTGGGAGCTGGGCAAACACGGTGTCAAACACACCATTATCACCGACAATGCCGGCGGTTACCTTATGCAGCAGGGAGATGTGGATATCGTCATCGTCGGAACAGACCGCACGACCGCCACCGGGGATGTTGCCAACAAAATCGGAACCTATTTAAAGGCGCTGGCCGCCAAAGACAACAACATCCCTTTTTACGTGGCCCTGCCCTCCAGCACCTTCGACTGGGATCTTAAGGATGGCGTCAAGGAAATCCCCATTGAAAAGCGAGACCCGGATGAAATCCGCTATATTGAGGGTTTAGCCAACAACAAAAACGAACGTGTGCTCATTTGCCCGGCCGATAGCGCTGCTGCCAATTATGCTTTTGATGTCACACCGTCAAGACTGGTGACCGGTTTTATCACTGAACGCGGTATCTGCAAGGCGACGCCCGAAGCAATCGGGAAGTTGTTCCCTGAATATTTTCATCGAGGAAAATAATGTTTGGAGTAGCCGCAAAAATCAGGTGTCAGGTGTCAGTGTTCAGGTGTCAGCAACCGGCCCGAAGGGCCTTTCATTGACATTGTGGCCTAAGGATCTTAATTAGCGCCAGAGACATTTCAGTTTTGGATATAACAAGCCGGAACCCTGACACCTGACACCCGAAACCTGATATCTTATCAATTATAGGCACCACATGCTGACAGAACTTGAAAAAAAGATAATCGCCTCGATCCAGGAGGATATGCCGATTAGCGAGCGCCCGTATGCTGCGATTGCCGAAAAACTGGCAATCACAGAATCAGAGTTGTTAGACAAATTGCAGGATCTCAGCCGGCGCGGTGTTATCCGGCGTTTCGGGGCCACCTTGCGGCATCAGCGTGCCGGGTTTAATGCTAATGCGATGGTGGCCTGGAAAGTCGATGAGGATCGTATCCAGGAAGTCGGACAAAAAATGGCCTCCTTTCGTCAGGTGTCTCATTGCTACCGACGCAATCCCACCGCTGACTGGCCATATAACCTCTATACCATGGTGCATGCCAACGATGAGCAGGCATGCCAGGAGACGGCGCGTAAAATGTCCAGGGCCACCTCCGTAGAAGATTACACCCTGCTGTTCAGTCGTGAAGAACTAAAGAAAACTTCGATGGTGTATTTTCCCTCCGATGAAACCTGATGTTCCCCATATTCTGCTAATCAACCCCTGGATTCATGATTTCGCCGCCTATGACTTCTGGGCCAAGCCATTGGGGGTACTTACCCTGGCGGCTTTGCTCAGGTCCCATGGTATATCGGTGTCCTACATCGATTGCCTCGACCGGTTTCACCCCCAAGCAGCGCCCGGCGACCCGTCTGCACGCTGGGGTCGTGGGCCCTATTTGAAGACACCCATTAACAAGCCGCAGGGACTTGATGATGTGCAACGCCGCTTTTGCCGTTACGGGATCAAACCCGGCTGGCTGGCGCAAGATCTGAAGGACATACCGGTACCTGATTTGATTATGGTGACCTCCTTGATGACCTACTGGTATGGCGGTGTTCAGGAAACCATCGCCATGTTGCGTGACATTTTTCCGCAGACGGCCATCATCTTAGGCGGTATTTATGCCAGTTTGTGCAGAGATCATGCCCGCCAACACGCCGGCGCAGATGACGTTGTCACTGGCGCAGCAGAAGATGCTGTCTTTGACATCGTCGCCCAACACACAGGGTTCAAGGTGACCGCGCGGTTTGACCCGCAACAACTCGATTCATACCCTTACCCCGCCTATGATCTGCAAAACTGCATCAATTATGTCCCCCTGATGACCTCACGCGGCTGTCCGTTTAAATGCACCTACTGCGCTTCCCATTTTCTAAGCCCCAGCCGGCTGTGGCGCAGCCCGGAATCGGTCCTCGAAGAAATCAAATTTTGGTATCACACCCATGGCATTACCGATGTTGTGCTGTACGACGATGCCTTTTTAGTCGACGCCCAGCAACATGCCGTGCCGCTGCTGGAAAAAATTGTCCGGTCCGATCTTGGCCTTCGCTTTCACACTCCCAACGCCGTCCATATTCGCGGTCTGACCGCTGAAACGGCAAGCTTAATGTTCGACGCCGGCTTTACCACCCTGCGTCTGGGATTGGAAACAGTTAAATTCGAGGAACGTGAAGACATGGACCGCAAGGTAACCCAAGATGATTTCAGGCAAGCTGCCGGGTATTTAAAAGCAGCCGGTTTTACCTCAGACCAGGTTGGCGCTTACCTGCTTTTAGGATTGCCCGGGCAGGATCTGGCTGCGGTTGAACACTCGATTCAGGTGGTTCGGGCCGCAGGAATAACGCCCATCCTGGCATATTACTCACCGATTCCGTATACCGCGATGTGGCCAGCAGCCAAAAGCGCATCGCGTTATGATTTGGCAGCCGACCCGATATTTACCAACAATTCAATCCTTCCCTGCCAATCGGAAGCATTTAATTGGGATACCGTCAGCAGATTAAAAGAACTTGCTTCTGGTTCGAACTCGGCATAAAGTCTTATACCTGAAATTTGCATGAAAATTAATGAGAAGTCGGGACCACATCCATATAATGAGTTAAGTAAATTAAAAATGTAAAACAAAATACCAAATAAAAATAATGGATAAAAATCATTTTATCTCATTAATTTCCATGCAAAATTCAGGTTGTGCGTAATCATAAGCACCTCAATCTGCAGCCATGAAAAGGAGCAACCAAAAATGATAAGCCTCAAAACGGTAGCGCTGAAGACCCAAAAAATCGATACCCTTGTCGTGCCGGTATGTGCAGACAAAAAAATCCACGATGATCGATCGATCAACGCCGTCATCCAAAAGGCGTTAACGCTTAAAGAATTTAAGGCCGACAGAGGCGATCGTGTGACACTTTACGAATTCAAAGGTCTTGCCGCCCAACGAATTATCTGCGTGGGGTTGGGAAAGTTAAAGAAAATCGATTTGGAAATGCTGCGATCCTTTTGCGGCGCAGTCGTCAACCACTGTATCAAAGCCGGCTTTGATTCCCTATGGATGGCTGTACCGACCGCCGCAACGCTTAAATTAGAAACGCCGGATGTGCTCGAAGCCATGATGGAAGGAGCCTGTCTGGGAAATCACATATTTGACAAGTACAAAAGAGAAAAGAAAAAGAAACCGCTCAAACAAATCAACTTCTGGGTCAAACCACAGGCAGCCAGTAGGTTGAGATCAATCGCCCCCAGGGTCCGCACCACTTGTGCCGGCACCATCCTGGCACGCGACTGGATCAGTATGCCATCTAACGACAAGACACCGGAGCAATTGACCCGCGCCATTGTTAATCAGGCCCGCAAATATGGTCTTAAAACCCGCGTGTTGCGCGAAAAAGAGTTAAAGCAACATAGGTTTGGCGCTCTGCTGGCGGTGGCCGCCGGCAGCCGGAGCAAACCCAGCCTGGTGATACTGGAGCATAAGCCGCCCAATGCCAAAAAAACCCTTGCCCTGGTAGGCAAAGGGGTGACCTTTGATTCCGGAGGCCTCAACATCAAGACCGGCGGCAGCATGGCCGGCATGAAAGCCGATATGTCAGGAGCCGCGGTGGTGGCAGCCACCCTGATCACACAGGCCCGGCTCAAAACCGGCCGCCATATCATCGGCGCTATCCCCATTGTCGAGAATATGCCTTCGGGCACCGCCACCCGGCCAGGCGACATTGTGCGCAGCCATGCCGGCAAAACCATTGAAATCGGCAATACAGATGCCGAAGGCCGCTTGATTTTAATCGATGCCATGTCTTATGTGGTCAAGAAACACAAACCGGCAGTGATGATCGACCTGGCCACACTGACCGGTGCCTGTGTGGTTGCGCTGGGGGAAAAAATCGCCGGTGTCTTTACAGCGGATCATCAGCTGTCAGAAGCCATCCAGGCCTCCGGCAACAAAACCCATGAGCGCTGCTGGCCCATGCCGTTGCCCCAGGATTACAAAGAGCTGCTCAAAAGTGATTTTGCCGATCTGAACAATATGCCTAGTTCCCGCTGGGGGGGCGCCATTACGGCCGCATTGTTTTTATCTGAGTTTAGCGGAAATACCCGCTGGGCCCATATCGATATTGCCGGCCCGGCTTACAGCAAAAAAGGCAATGCCTATTGCGGCCCCGGTGGCACCGGGTTCGGGGTGCGACTGCTTTGTCATTTAATCGAAAAACTATGAACCTATATAAAAAACGAGGACGAGTGTTAGTCAAAGTTGCCGCTCGTACTCGTCGTCGTCCTCGTACTCGTTAACTAACGCACAGTGGTTAAGCGCTTTGCCCTTAGCCTTTTGCCATTTGATAAGTCTAAAAAGTGAAGTCGCCGTTTGAAATCGAAAGGAACCAAACTTGATCGAATATGCGGAAATGATAAGCGAAGGCGATAGTAGCGGCAATGAGATGGTGGTACGCTTTCGGTTGCCATCCGGGCTTGAAATCTTCGGTCTGCCGACGAAAAATACATACGGCGGCCACTGGGATTTGGGGCCGACCTGGAATTATGCCGTCATGGCCGACCGTCCGTTTCTGGTGGATGCGGGCAAATTCAACCAGGGCCATCGACTGCTGGCCATGATGGAGGTGGCGGGCGTCAGCCACAGCGATTTGGATTTTGTTTTGATCAGCCACAGCCATGAAGACCATGACGGTGGGTTGGCCGAGTTGATCGAGACCACCCAACTCAAGGTCAAAGCCCACGCAATTTATGATCAGCTGATTCGACAATACCCGGCTCAGACACCTGAACAAACTAAGAAACATTTCCCGGCCAAATGCTGGCACTGTTTTATGCCCGAGTCCTTTTATGCTAAAAATTGCCTGGACTATCACCGGGTGCTGCAGGGTTTAATGGTGGAGGTGATCGCTGACGGCCAGACCCAACTGGCGCCCAAGGTTTGCGCTTACCACTTGCCGGGTCACAGCCCGGACTGTCTGGCCGTTCGGCTGGGGGATGAGGCCATCATCGTGGGCGATATTGTCTTACCCGATATTTCACCTTGGCCGACCCGCAAAGCCATGTTCGCTGAGGTCGCTGATGTCCTCAAACCGACCTACACGGATGCGGCGGCCATCTTTGGCTTAAGCCGTTATATCCAATCCTTGAAGACCTTGATTAAAATTGCCGATGATCATCCGGGATTGCTGGTGCTGCCCGCTCATCGTTTATACTACAATGAGCGCTGGAACCCGATTGATCTGGCAGAACGATCCCGACAGTTGCTCGCCCACCACATCGAGCGCTGCGGTGCCATCATCGAAATATTAAACGGCAAACCCAAATCCGCCGAGGAGATAGCCGCCGAGCATTTTGACGACCGTCTACTGGAAGGTTTTGGCGCATTAATGGCAACCAACGAAATTATCAGCCATTGTGAATTGCTGATTGACAGCGGGGATGTCATCACAGCAGATGGCGACCGTTATGCCGCCAGCGGCAGTACCCGATTTGAAGCCCATATAAAAGGTTTACCGACAGATTAACCAAACACTACCTCAAAGGAGTCTTTATCCCTCAAATGTCAAATTACAGCTCATCAGAGTTATTGACGGTCGGGCTGGCGCAAATCGCACCGGTCTGGCTGGATCGTCACCAAACGCTCGAAAAAATATTAGACTATGTCACCAGAGCCACCACACAAAATTGTCAACTGGTGGCCTTTGGCGAAGCCCTGTTGCCCGGTTATCCCTTCTGGCTCGAGCTGACTGACGGCGCGCGCTTTAATTCAGCGGTGCAAAAAGAAATCCATGCCCATTATATGGAACAGGCGGTGCAAATCGAGGCCGGTCATTTGGATCCGATTTGCAAAACCGCTGCCACCCATAAAATTGCAGTGGTTTTGGGGTGCATCGAGCGTGCCGCTGATCGCGGCGGTCACAGCCTGTATTGCTCGCTGGTCTATGTCAATCCAGAGGGCAGCATCGAGTCTGTCCATCGCAAGCTCATGCCGACCTATGAAGAACGCCTAACCTGGTCAATTGGCGATGGGCACGGTTTGCGTGTGCATCCACTGGGAGCTTTCACCGTCGGCGGTTTAAATTGCTGGGAAAATTGGATGCCATTGGTTCGCACGGCGCTTTATGCCCAGGGTGAAGATCTGCATGTGGCCATCTGGCCCGGCAACCTACGCAACACTTACGATATTACTCGCTTTATCGCCAAGGAATCCCGCTCCTTTGTGATCTCAGTTTCCGGGCTAATGCGGTTACAAGATTTTCCGGCCGACACACCGCACCTGGAAAGGATTCTGGAGGACTGTCCCGATACTCTGGCCAACGGTGGATCCTGTCTGACAGGTCCGGATGGTGAGTTCATCATTGAACCGGAGGTTGACCAGGAAGTGCTTTTGACCGCAACAATTGACTACCAGCAGATACGCGAAGAAAGACAGAATTTTGATCCCAGCGGCCATTATGCCCGTCCGGATGTCACCCAGTTAACGGTCGACCGCCGGCGCCAAAGCACGCTGGTGATTAAAGAGTAGCCAGGAAACGACAGTCACAAAAGGAGGCTCTTGTGGAAATGAAAAAAGTGATAGCCGGATGGAGCAAGATCTGCCCTACCTGCAATATTGGCCGTAAATATCCGAATTCCTTTCTCGGCAAAAAAGTCAGAGAGCACTGGGAAAAAGGCTGCCCCTCTCACAACGCCTATGTCGAAGTGTACGGCAGCGATGAGCCTTGCCCGATGCGTATCCGCGAAAAACTCGGCAAACAGTGATTTCACTGGAAATGATTGCATCAAAAAAAGGTGGCTTGATGCAAAGAAACCTCACATTTACGTTCAGTAATGGTCTTTGGACTGCTCCCATCCCCCTATCCCGATACCTGACGTTCGATTAAAGTCGGACCTTAATAGACTTGGCATGTGCGCCCAAACCTTCAATTTCCGCCAGGCGCATGATATCAGCGGCCTCACGCCGAAAGGCCTTTTGCGAGTACTGAATTACGCTGGTCTTTTTGATGAAATTATCCACAGACAAAGCAGATGCAAATCGGGCCGTACCGGCAGTGGGCAGCACATGGTTGGGACCGGCCATATAATCACCCACCGATTCCGGGGTATAATCGCCCATAAATACGGCACCGGCGTTGCGGATGGTGCCGACGACCTCAAACGGATCCCGCACATGCAGCTCAAGATGCTCCGGGGCAATGCGATTGGCCATTTCTATGGCATCCGCCATCGTTTTGACCACGATGATCGCACCGTATCTTTTTAGCGATTCTTTGGCAATCTCTGCGCGCGCCAGTTCTGGAAGCTGCGCATCGAGCGCTTGGACGACAGCTCGCGCCAAGCGGGCCGAATCTGTAATCAATATGGCCGAAGACAGCACATCGTGTTCGGCTTGGGACAGCAAATCTGCAGCAATGAAATCAGGCCTGGCGCCATCATCGGCAATCACCAGAATCTCACTGGGGCCGGCGATCGAATCGATCCCTACGGTACCCATTAGAATCTTCTTGGCCAGGGTGACATAAATGTTGCCCGGGCCGACAATGACATCCACTTTGGGAATCGTCTCGGTGCCATAGGCTAAAGCGGCAATAGCCCAAGCACTGCCGGCCTTGTAGACGGCATCGGCACCGGCCTTTTTGGCCGCCACCAGCAGATGGGGGCTTACGCCGCCGGCTTTGGTCGGCGGTGTCACCATTGCAATCTGTTTAACACCGGCGACTTTAGCAGGTATCACGCCCATCAGCACTGAAGACACCAAAGGTGTTTCCCCTCCCCGGGCGCCGGGCACATATACGCCGGCGGCATCCACCGGGTGGACGAGCTGACCCAGCATGGTTCCGGGACGATCGGTTTGCATCCAGGACCGGCGCCGCTGCTGCTCATGAAACCGTTTAATATTGGCTGCCGCCCGGTTTAATGCCCGCGTAAAAGTTCGATCCACTTTTTGTGTGGCTTCTGAAAATTCCTTTTCAGTCACCTGTATCGAACGAAGAGTGACCCGCGCAGAATCAAACTGTCGCGTATAGGCAATGACCGCCTGATCGCCGTTTTTGCGGACATTTTCACACATGCGGCTGACCGCGGCCAGTTCTTTTTTCTGAAACACCAGACCGCGTTTGACAATGCGGGCAAGCCGCTGCTCAGCCGAACGCGACGGAAAATGATAAATTTTCATGAGGATATCCTTCCTGTGTTCAATCCACATATCGATTGCAGGATACATATAGAGGATTTTAGGCGAACTTGGCAAGCACTTACCGTAAATACCTTGACATTACAGTTCAATCCGCATATGAAAATTGAGGTTATACCTGCCAATTCATTTTCAAGGATCAATCGTTCTAAATAGCCAAATATGGCAGATTTGTGGGATTTATTCTTTAACCTAAAAAAGGAGGTGCACATGGACAAGATTCTAAGAATCAACATGGGAGCGGACGGCGGCCCGTCGGTTAGAACCGAGCCCCCTGGCGACTATGCCGGGGCAGGCGGTCGCGGACTAACCTCGGCCATCGTTTCGAAGGAAGTTCCGCCATTATGCCACCCCTTGGGGGAAGATAATAAACTGGTCATTGCACCGGGACTGTTGAGCGGCTCCACAGCAGCCATGTCAGGCCGTTTATCGGTGGGGTGCAAGAGCCCTTTAACCGGCGGCATCAAGGAAGCCAATGCCGGGGGGCAACCCTCACAAATGCTCGGTCGCTTGGGGTATGCCGCCATCGTGCTGGAAGGCAGCCCAAAAGAAAACACGCTTTATAAAATTATCATCAACAAAGACAACGTTGACATTCTGGAAGACAACAGCCTGTGCATGCTCGGCAATTACGACCTGGTCGACAAAATGAAGGCTGAATACGGTGAAAAAATTTCCTGCATCTCCATCGGTCAGGCCGGTGAAATGAAATTGGCCGGTGCGTCCATTGCCTGCACCGATATGGAACTCAGACCCACCCGCCACGCCGGCCGCGGCGGTGTCGGCGCGGTGATGGGCGCCAAAGGGGTCAAGGTCATTGTTATCGATGAAGCCGGCATGAAAATGCGACAGCCTCAGGATCCGGATGCATTCAAAGCCGCCAACAAAGAATGGGTGGCCGGTTTGAAAAAGCACCCGGTCAGTGGTGAAGGCCTGCCGGCATACGGCACCAATGTATTGACAAACGTCATTAACGAAGCCGGTGCCTATCCCACTAACAACTTTCAAAAAGGCCAGTTCAAAGGCGCCAGCAATATCAGCGGAGAAACCCAGGCTGAGTTGCAAGATGCCCGTGGGGGCAAGGGCTCTTCAACACACGGTTGCCATCGCGGCTGCATCATTCGCTGTTCTGGAACATTTCGTACCAAAGACGGAGAATTTCTGACCAAACAACCTGAATACGAGACTGTTTGGTCCCACGGCGCTAATTGCGGTATCGATGACCTAGATACGATTGCCATGCTGGATCGCCTGGATGATGATTTCGGGTTGGATACGATTGAAATGGGTGCCACCATAGGAGTGGCCATGGAAGCTGGTCTGGCTGAGTTTGGCGATGCAGAAGCCGCCATCCGGCTGGTTAAAGAAGTCGGTGAAGGAACGCCGTTGGGCCGTGTCCTTGGCAGCGGTGCTGCTGTCACGGGTAAGGTGTTCGGCGTTGAAAGAGTCCCGGTTGTCAAGGGGCAGGCCATGCCGGCCTATGATCCTCGCGGCATACAAGGGATCGGCGTCACCTACGCCACAGCCACCATGGGCGCGGATCATACCGCCGGTTACGCCGTCGCCAGCAATATCATGGGTATCGGCGGATCTGTGGATGCGCTTAAACCGGAAGGGCAAATTGAACTTTCCAGAAACCTGCAGATTGCAACGGCGGCTGTCGATGCCACCGGCATGTGCCTGTTTGTTGCGTTCCCGGTCCTGGATCAGCCGGAAACATTTCAGGCGCTGATCGATATGATTAATGCGTTCTATGGCCTGAGCCTGACAGCTGACGATGTCACCGAGTTGGGCAAATCCATCCTGAAAAATGAACGCGAATTTAACCTGGCGGCCGGCTTGACTTCCAAAGATGATCGCTTGCCTGAATATTTCAAAAAAGAAAAGCTGCCACCGCACGACATCACCTTCCTGGTCGAGGATGAAGAACTTGATCAGGTGTTTAACTGGTAAATGACAGACAAACCGAACAACCAAAATGGGGAGAGCCACCTGGGCTCTTCCCATTTTTCTTGAAACAGCAGGAAAATTGACCAATGACAAAACTAACTATTGAAATCAGAAGTGAATTGCTGCCCCGGTTTAATTCCTTGTTGCAGCAAGGTTTTGTCGTCACAGCGCAAGCAGGCTGCAGCATTAAAGATTTCCTCTGCAAACAGATGGGCATTGGGGAAGACTATCTTCAAAACCGGATTCAAACGCTATTTTTAGACGGAATGCCGGTAGACGATGTTAAAAAAGCTTATATCCAGAATAGCGCAACACTGGCCCTTTCCGGCGCCATGCCGGGTTTGGTCGGCGCTGTGTTACGCAGTGGTGGGAGTCTGGCAGCGATGCGACATTCCATTTCCTACAGCGGTGGTCCCGCGCCGACTGACAAAGGAGTGGCCCGGGTCAAAATCAAGCTGTTCAACTTGATCTTAAAAGAGTTGGGGCCCCTATTTTTGGCAAATGGCGCCCTAATTCCTACCGAAAAGTTTAAAGACTTTCTGTCACGTAACCTTGCAGATTTGAAGCCGGCATGTTCATCCGTACAATTGGTTGACCGCCGTATAGAAACCATTGAGTTAGAAAGCATCACATGGACAGACCCGGAGATCTTGTTGCAGGTTAAATCTGACAGGGCCACATAGCCACATCTAATTTATACACGATTATAAATAAAGGCTGCCCAGAGGTTCATCCTTGTTCGTCTGTATAATCGCTTACAACATTTACTCACACAGCTCCAATAAGGCTGCGGCGCCCATGCCACCACCAACACACATGGATTCCACGCCATATTTCACACCGTGCTGCTGCATGTTGCTGAGCAGTGTGGCGCACAACTTGGCACCGGTGCATCCCAGCGGATGCCCCAGGGCAATGGCGCCGCCGTGGATGTTAACTTTTTGCTGATCGATGCCGAGCGTGTTGATACAGTAAAGGGCCTGGGCGGCAAAGGCCTCGTTAATCTCAAACAGCCCGACATCTTTTAAGTCCATCTCGACCTGTTTCATCAGCTTGGGGATGGCCAGCGCGGGGCCGATCCCCATTTCATCCGGTTTGCAGCCCACAGTGGTATACCCCTTAAATTTGGCGATCGGTTTTAGCCCCAGCGCTTTGACTTTGTCTTCACTCATGATCACGCTGGCCGCAGCCCCGTCGGTCATCTGGGAAGCGTTACCGGCGGTAACCGATCCGCCGGCGGCAAATACCGGATGCAGACTCGCCAGCCCTTCCAGGGTGGTATCCTCCCGGATACCGTCATCAAATTCCTGCATGAAAGTTTCTTTTTGATAGGTCCCATCTTTTTGCGCAACGTAGCGGGTGGCCGGGGTGGGCACCAGCTCCTTAAATAACTTTTTCTTTTTGGCTTCAGCGGCTTTACGCTGGGAATGATAGGCAAACTCATCCTGGGCTTCGCGCGAAACATCGTAGCGATGGGCCACATTTTCAGCGGTGATGCCCATGGAGGCAAATAGATCCGCCATTTTTCGAGTGTATTCCGGATGCGGGCGCGGCAGATTGCCGCCCATGGGGACGTAGGTCATGGACTCCACACCGCCGCCGATAACAATATCCGACCAGCCGGACATCACCCGCAAGGCAGATTGAGCAATGGCTTCCAGACCCGAGGCGCAGAAGCGATTGACCGTGGCGCCGGAGACATCCACCGGAAACCCGGCAATCTGTGATACAATCCGTCCTATGTTAAGTCCCTGTTCGGCTTCGGGAAACGAGCAACCGATCATAATGTCTTCGACATCCTTTTTCTCAAGCCCCTTGGTTTTGTCGACAACCGCTTCCAGAACAAAGGACAGCAAATCCTCCGGCCGGGTGTCTTTAAACGCTCCTTTTTTTCTTTTACATCCCGGTGTCCGTATCGACGTCACAATATAGGCATCTCTCATGATCTGTCTCCTTTGCTAAGTTCGCAAAACAGTCAATTTTTTAAAATTAAAAACTTTACCGACCGCATATCGACTGTGTCCATTTTTAATCGAAGTGTTTACGCTATTTATTTTAGTTGGAAATGTGATAATTTTTTGATGTGCAAGGCCGCACAAGGGTTTATGCCTGAGGCGTACTTAGAGTACGTTGAAGGCGTAAACCCGCGGAGAACGCTGCCCATCGGAAAATTAGCCATTTCCATTTAGTTCCTTAAGGGTTTGCCTGTAGTCAGCATATGATCAATTCTCGCCAGCGTCTTTTCTTCTTTCAAAAGCTCGATAAAAACCTGGCGCTCCAGCGTTAAGATCACATCTTCCTCAACCTGGGCGTTGTCGCGCACATCGCCACCGCTGATAACAAAGGCGATCTTTTTGGCCAGCAGGGCATCATAGTCGGTGATAAACTTACCATTTAACATATTGGATACTTCTGCAGCGACCATGCCCTGGGCGGCTTGACCCAGCACCTTTATTTTGCGCTGGATCGGCGGCGCATAGCCGTCGGCGACCATCTTTAAGACTTCTTTTTTGGCTTCACCAATCAAATAATCGCGATTAAAAACAATCCGGTCGCAAGGGCCTAAAAAGCCATTGGCTCGGGCATCGGTAGCCGAGGTTGACACTTTCGCCATGGCAATGGCCATAAAGACCGGCAGAAAAAATTTGGCCAAGTCAAAATCGGTCACCGCCTCGGGCAGTGCACTTAAATATTTTTTCATCAGGTTCAGACAACCGCCGCCGGCTGGTATCAGCCCGACGCCAATTTCCACCTGTCCCATGTACAACTCAGAATGCGCCACAATCTTATCCGCCGCCAGGCAAACCTCACAGCCGCCTCCCAGCGTTAAACCGTAGGGTGCCGCCACAACAGGAATGGGCGCGTAGCGCAAATCTTGCAGCCCATACTGCAAGTTTTTGATCAGCGCATCGATGTCGTCATAGCGTTTATCTTTGACCGCTGCAGCCATATCGGCCAAATTGGCACCGGCCGAAAATGCACCCGGCAGACCACCCGCCTGGTTTCCGATCACAAGCCCAACGCCGTGCTGATCAACATATTCCCTGGCAGAATGAAGCGCTTCTACGATTTGCTGATTCAACGAATTCATTTTCGAGTGAAACTCAAGGCAAAAGACCCCGTCGCCCAGATCGATCAGGGAGGCGGATTCGGAGGTTTGAACGACCTTTTTCCGGGCTTTTAAGGATTGCAGCGAAATAATATTGGGGCTGAGCACTTTCTGTTTATAGCTTTTGGATTTAAAATCGTAGAAAAACACATTGCCGTCTTCATTTTTGTAAAAAGTGGTATGTCCGGCTTTGAGCATATTTAGGATATGTGATGGTATTTTCAAACCGTCTTTTTGCATGCGCGCAACCGATTTCTTGAGATTAAGGGCATCCCAAGTTTCAAACGGCCCCATTTCCAGATTAAAGCCCCAGCGCATCGCATTGTCGATATCCACAATCGTATCTGAAATTTCAGGGATCCTGTTGGCTGCATAGATCAGATTGCTGGCCACCGCCTTCCAGGCAAACCGGGCTCCCTTGTCTTTTCCATAGACCACAGCGCGTATCTTTTCAGGCAGGGTTTTGGCTTTTTGAGCTTTGGCCAGACAGGGAAAATCCACCGGCTGAGCCTCGGCATAGTCAAGGGTCTCCGGATCAACGACTTTGCGGATTTTCTGCCATTCCGGTGTCAATTCGGTTTTATAAAAACCGCTTTGGCTTTTTTTGCCCAGCAGTTTTTTTTCAATCATGGTGTTTACAAATTGGGGCAAAACAAAACTTTCCCGGTCCTCATCATGGGCGATTAGCGCATATGTATTTTGCGCCACATGCGCCATGGTATCCAGACCGACGATATCGGCGGTTTTAAACATCCCGGTCTTCGGTCTGCCCATGGCCGGCCCGAAAAGGGCATCCACCTCTACAATGGAAACACCCTCTTCCAGCATCAGTTGCATGGCCTTGACAATTCCATGCACACCAATGCGATTGCCGACAAAATTGGGGGTGTCCTTGGCCCAAACAATGCCCTTACCCAGAATCCGCTCACCAAAATCGGCCATGAACTGCAAAACTTCCGGTAGGGTTTCTTCACCGGGTATAATCTCCAGCAATTTCATGTATCGCACCGGATTAAAGAAATGGGTCCCCAAAAAATGCTGCTTAAAGCCCTTGCTGCGGCCTTTAGACATGGCTTTTAAGGGGATACCGGAAGTATTGGAGGAAATGATGCTGTCTTTTTTGCGAACAGGCTGGATGCGTTTAAACAGATCTTGCTTAATCTTCAGGTTTTCGATCACCACTTCTACGATCCAGTCGCAATCGGCAATTTTCTCGAAATCATCGGTCAGGTTGCCAATGGATATACGCTTTGCATCAGTGGGTAACATGAACAACGCCGGCTGGGCTGCCAGAGCCGTGTCCAGACCGGCCTTAACCATCCGATTACGCGCGCCCGGATCCTTTTTTTCTTCCTTTTTGAGGCCCGGGGGTACAATATCCAGCAATAGTGTTTTGATTCCCGCCCCTGCCAGCAGGGCGGCGATACCCCCCCCCATAATTCCGGAACCAATCACAGCAGCGGATCTGATCTTTCTCGGCATAATATCCTCCTCGTCAAATTGATACCACCAAAATGAATGAGTATTCATTCATATGCGCTAAGCGCTCGTGTCAATGAAAACCTTCATCTGGTGGCGGCATACCGGATCGACTGTATATAACTATCTATATATATTTAAAATATGTGGTGTAAAGAATAAACTATAGTCATTTTTGATGATGAAAGCAATAGCAAAATAAAAAAATGAATGGTCATTCAATGCAATTGGAACGGTGATACAGGTAGGATATTGACGGTGTTCCCCAAAGCCAACCCAATCACCGGCCCTGCAGAACAGGAGCGGTGATTGGAATTTAACCGGCGGCCGATGTTTGCGTCGTTAATGTTCCTGAAGCTGCTTAGGCCCAAAAAGCTGGATTTTTTTGGGTTTGGCCCTTGGGGTGGCGTCTTCGGTTTTGGCGGTCTTGTGCATGGATTTATGATCCAGCGGTTTATCGGTCAGCAGCAGACCCGAAGGGATGTAGATTTCATTTCCGATCAGCAGAAGCTCAGGATTAACATCCGGATTGACATCGGCAATAGCTTTGTGGTTGCCGGCATCACCGGTGTACCATTCAGCAATTTCCGATAATTTTTCGTCTGTCTGGGTGACCGTATGAGCAAAGTACCCTGGCAACGTTTTGGCGACCACTTTGCGGGGCAGTGGTTTTTTGGTTTTCATCAATTCCGGTGGAATGTAGATCCGGTTACCCAGCACAATACGATTGGGATTCAGGCCCGGATTCGCTTGCGCCAAATTTTTCCAGTTCCCATAGTGGCCCGTGTACCATTTGGCAATCAAACTTAACGATTCGCCACTCCATCGCACCTGGTGTACAAAATAATAAACTCGGTACTTGGCGGCAAATGCCTCGGTGGGTCGTGTCTTCTTTTTAACCAGTTTGGCAGGTATCAAAACCGGCTGATGGGCAGGGATATGTTTTGGCTTCAGCTTCGGATTGGCGGCAGCCAAAGTTTTCCAATTTTCAGAATCACCGGTAAACCATGCCGCGATACCGGGTAGCGTCTCGTAAGACCACTGGGTGCGGTAAACCAGGTAATTGGAATTTTTAGAATATGGCTGCAGCGCTGTTTCGTCATCATCGGATGATGAAAGCTTGTCCTCCATTGAGTGCCATTTCTCTTTTACCCAGCTTTTGGAATTTTCGTATTTTTGGCCTAGATTCATTTCTTTGACAGTGGCACAGCCAACCAGCATCATCATGATCATCCCGCAGATGGTCATTTTGGTGAGGCTATGTTTAAATATTGCGGTCATGAGCGTTACTCCTTGTCTTCCATTATTTGCGCTAGCAATTCGGCGGCGGATGTATTTGCCGGATTGATGTCCAGAGCCCGTTTGAGGTTTTTGACACACTGTTTTTGCTCACCCAACTGATTCTGCATATAGGCCAAATTAAACAAAGCTTCATCAAGGAAATCCGGTTCCAGATCCACAACCCGCGAGTACATCTCTTTGGCCTGCAGGTAATCTTCAGTGATCGCGTAAATGTAGCCTAGATTAAAAAAAGAATTCGGAAGCAGCGGTTCAAGTTCGGCCACCTTGCGGTAGCTTGCGATGGCCTGCGGGTAATTGTTCTCACGAACATAAATAAATCCCATTTTTGACAATGCCTGAACGCTGGCGGGCTCCAACTCCAGCGCTTTAAGCAATGCGTTTTTGGCTGCTGCCGGATCGCTGGCAAGCAGCTCATTGGCCATCCCCACCAAAGCAGACAAATAGTCTGCTGAATATCCATCTAGATCCGAATCATCAGTTGTTATCAGCGATTCAAATATCGCCACCGCACGGGAAAATTGTTGATCTTCAAGTGCTTGGCGAGCGGATTTGATGTGATCTGCGTTGATGTCCACTTTTGGCTTTACGGGCGCTGACATGACCGAATAAGCCGCAACAGACCGGTCTGAGGGCGTAAACGGCACCTCGGTTAAACTGAGATTGAACACAAAACCCAAAATGACCAGCAGCGCTGCCGGTGCAAAACGCCATATGGTGTTCTGAATGGGTACCGCCATCCGGGCTTCCGGAAGAAAAACGGTGCTACCCGTATTTTCGCTATCGATAGATGAGGGATGGTTTGCCAGAGACCGATGCTCCCCTTTCGCCTGAGTGTTGTTCCACAAGGCCGTTTCTTCTACAGCCAATTCCTCTTTGAAATAGTCCTTGATAAATCCGGCAAAACGCCGGCTGCTGGGTCGCACAGACAACTCAAAAATACATTCTTCCAAGTCGGCCAGCATCTGCCCGCAGGTCTGATAGCGGTCATCGGGATTCTTTGCCAGCGCTCGATCAACGACCGTCAAAAGTTTAGCAGGAAGATCCGGGCGCAGTGTGTTCAATGGTTCGTATCGGGCTTTTCGCACTTGGCTGTAAATGTGCATGGTCTCGCCTTCAAACATCCGACGCCCGGCCAGCAGCTCGTATAAAATAATGCCGGTGGAAAAAATATCGGAGCGATGGTCGATCGTGTGACCCATCGCCTGCTCCGGCGACATGTACGCCACTTTGCCTTTAATCAACCCCTCGTGAGTAGTGCTATTATGACTGGCGGCTTTGGCGATGCCAAAATCAATGATTTTCACCTGACCTTCATAGGTGAGAAAGATATTCTGAGGATTGATATCCCGATGGATGATATTCAGGGGCTTACCCTGTAAATCCTTCAGCTTATGCGAATAATCCAGCCCGGCACAGATGCGTGAAACAATGTAAAGGGCGCTTTCCAGGTCCAGAGGGCTTTTGTTCTTTTTAACCTTGTGGAGCAGCTTGCGCAGGTCTTTGCCGAAAAGATATTCCATGGCAATAAAGTATTCGCCATCGATGCTGCCAAAATCATATATCTGGATGATGTTTTCATGTTGCAGCAGTGCGGCAAGCTTGGCTTCATCGATAAAGGCCTTGACCAGATTGCCCTCGTCGGACAGGTGCGGCAAAATCTTTTTGATGGCAACCTGCTTTTCAAAGCCGTGATCTCGAGTGACCTTGGCAAGATACAGCTCGGCCATACCGCCAGCGGCAATTTTCCGCAGCAACTGATATCTTCCAAATTGTTTGGCTTCAAAGTCTTTCATTTAAAAAATTGATTCCTCGGTTTTCGACATCACATGTTTCGCTGGAGTGGGTTTGCTTCTTGAAAAGGGTTGCCATTGGATGTCAGCGGCAACTGCAACGACCCATCGATCAACCCTAAATCTGGCTTATATATCGGCAATTTGGAAAGGATACTTGAATGGATTTTGAAGGATCTCTTGAATTTGGCCAAACTGACGGGATTTGCTTTTCAAATCTGAACATCGCCTGCTGCGTTTTGGCGCTGCGACGCTGATAATTAGGGTGAGAAAACTTTTTTTTTGATGACGGATGTTACGTTAATGGATATTTTTTTCAGGTATTGTTAGAGTTTAGCGCCACACTGCAAATTTTCATGAAAAGGAAGGATTGGGGATTTTTCTACCTGACTTTGACGAAAGCGGAAATAACTATCAGTTGCATTTAAATTAAGGATAGGCGCCAATCCAAGAATGATAGGGCATTATTGGAGAGTGATAAATCGTTTCCAATTTGGTCCGCCGCAGGCGGATTTTGATGAGTCCGCCTGAGGCGGACACAAGGATTTCCGTCAAGGCGTACATGAAGTACGTTGCAGACGGAAAATTCGCGGAGAACGCAGCTCATCGAACAAAGGGCCATTTCCATATGGAAACGAATTAGTGGCCGACCGCTTGCACCCTCTCCTGATCAAAAGCCGCTTCCTCTTGCAGCCGTTCCTTGCGCACGCGGTTGAATTCTTTTTCGATAACTATAAAGGCCTCAACAATCTCCGGATCAAAGTGCTTGCCTTTTAAGCGGATAATCATTGTTTTGGCTTTGTCGTGTGAATAGGCTTCTTTATAAAAACGTTTGGTGGTCAGGGCATCATACACGTCTGCGACAGCAATGATGCGCGCCGATAATGGAATGGCTTCGCCTTTTAAGCCGCGAGGATAACCGGTACCATCCCATTTTTCGTGGTGGTTGTAGGCAATTTCCTTGCCCATCGCCAGAAAGGATTTCCCCTCGATCTGTGAATCGATAGCCTTTAACGCATTGCCGCCCATGATGGTATGGCGTTTAATGATATCAAACTCTTCCTCAGTCAGTTCCCCGGGTTTAAGCAAAAGCGCATCTGGTGTGCCGACTTTTCCGATATCGTGTAAAATGGAGGACTGATAAATATCGTCAATATACAGTTGGTCGATGCGGTCTTTAAATTTGGAATTTTCAGCCAATTGCACCGCCAGAATCCTGGAATATTCCCGAATCCTTTCCAGATGGGTGCCGGTGCCCTCATCACGATATTCGGCGAGTTTGGCAAGACCCAAGATGGTGGCACTACGGGCTTCATGCACTTTGCGGTAGGATTCGAGCAAATCCATTTCCATTTTCTTCTTTTCGGTCCGGTCCCGCAACACACCGCGATATCCGATGGGCGCACCCTTTGAATCCTGCAACAAAGCGGCCGAGGCTTCAATGAATAAAGTGGCGCCTTCTATCTTGAATTCACAGTCAAAAGCTTTAACCGGCCTGCCGCTGCGACGGCACTCCAAAAAGGTTTCATAGATGAGGCCGGCATTCTCATCATCCATAAATTCCCAAAGGGTCATAAACCTCAGATCCATTTTGGGTATATTGAGTATTTTACACAGCGAATCATTTACAAACGTAAAATACCCCTCAAAGTCGACCTCATAGTACCCCTCTTCGATACTTTCGAGAATCGTTCGATATTTTTCCTCACTTTCCCGCAACGCTTCCGCCGCTTTCTTGCGTTCATTGATCGTAAATTGAACGTGAGAGCCAAACATCAAAAACAGGCAAAACACGATGAGCCGCGGCCAGATTTCACTGATATTGGGCCCGAAGATCTGCTGGTAGAAACTGATTTCGTCCGGTGAAAAAACATTGAGAAGGGATTCCAGCGCCCAATACAAGGCCCCTAAAAAGATGGCGGTCAGGACCATGTAATCGGCCATATCGACACGATATCTCATAAGTTTTTTCAATTTATTCATATAGTTATATTCCTAAAAATCGGCGGTAATTGACGAACCAGGCGTGGTTTGATAAAATGATAAGAATTGGTGATCACACAAACCCACGTATATTGTATCTCAATATTATAAGGTCATAATGATGAATGCAAGAATTAAGAACTATATCCTGATTGGTATCCTAGCGGCAGTCGGCTATTTCATTATGGACAATCATTTCATATTTCACGGCAAAGATGTTCACCTTCTTAAGAAAACGAATCTGCACCTGCATTACACCTTTTTCAGCTTGAAGGAGAAAAAGCCGGCAAAGATACTCAAAATCGATTACTTGCGCGACGCGGGTATCGGCGATTTGCTCGTGGAATTGGGAATGATTAACGAAGATCAAAGACATAAGCTGGAAAGCGAGTATTACGAATAGCCAACTGCTTTAGTTCATTTAAAGTCCAGGTTACGCCTAAACGCGTATCGTCTCTAATCTCAGTCAATCGATTCATTTTTGAGTCTATTAGGCGCTGGCATCCAACCTTGCTGCCAGTTGCTACTCGCTTTCATTCAGCAGATTCGCAAATACCATCAACAATCCGCTCATTTGGGGCGACATCTCCTCAAACCGGATCCCCAGGGCAACCGTTCGTTGCTGCTGCTCATCGAATATTTCCTTACTCCAGGCAATTGAGCCCAGCACATTAATGGTCATTGCTTCTGACGGCATGGACATTTCTATTTTTGCATTTTGGATCGATTTATAGATCGATGAGACATTGGCATATTTGGCATCCAGCACAATGCACATCCCATCGATTGAAATATCCCGGCAGAGACCATCCAGAATAAGTCCATAATGTCCGGCTGTTCCCGGCCAGATCTTTAGGTTCATTTTGATAGGCAGTTTATGCCGATCCGCCTTGCGAACCGCGCGCAAGGCTTCTATATCCTGTTTTTCGGAACGCACCTTAAACAAATCGATAAGGGCCAATTCAATCTTGGGGTGTTTGCGACAAACCTGTCGCAGATTTTCCTGCATGATTCTGACAAGCTCTGTCCGACCGGTGGTCACCGTATGGCAGTAAGACAGTCGCTTTTCTTTTAATGGATAAACGTGCCCGAAAAAATCATTTTCGGATAAGATGACACTTGATTTGGGCTGATCATCATCGGCTTTTTTTAGCGGTTCATAGGTTGTCGCTTTGATCGCGCCGGCAACAATAAAATAAAGTGCGTTTTCCGCGTTGCCGATCTTGCTGATCGTCCTTCCAGCCGGCAGACGAACGATCTCGATTTGTTTAATCAGCTCTAAAAGTGCTGGTTGCGATAAACTCGCAAAAAACGCATTCGTCGGTATTTCGTGGTATTTGCTATTTTGCAGGGTTTGCCACAGTTCTTGTGTTTCAGCCGCCAACGGCTTTTTGACTTGCCATTTTAGGAATTGACAAACAATTGCCTGCAGCAGCAGACCGGCTGTGGTATATAAATTTGCCGCCTGATGGTAAGCTTGAGCGGCCGCATCCGGTAGTTGCTTGCGAAGCAGAAGATCGGCATATGCCCGGTGTAAGGCCGGGTCATTAGGGAAAATTTGAAGCATGCCGTGGAATTCAGTGATGGAATCAATCGTAATGGTTCCATCAATGATATGCTTGGCAATGCTAATTTGTTTACTCAACTGCGTTTTCATGAGCCTCTCAGATCATCGGATCAAAAAAACCAAATGGAAAAGCGCCGGTTTGCCGTCGCAGGCGACCGAAAATAAGTTACCGATATCTATCAAACTATTATCCTACCGCTAAGCCCACCATGATTGCAATCAACAAATTGCATTTAATTCAAGGGTGATGGGTCGTTCCTCCTCGCTTTTTCCGGTAAATCTGATGGGACCCGGCCTTCTGAAATGGTCGCCTGCGGTATTCGCCGCCAACCAACGTTCACGATTGGCCTTAACGATTTGAAACGCGGCAGACTGGACGTCGACAATACTTTTTTCCAATACCAGTGCCAGACGGCCTTTACGTTCTTCAAGATGCATCAAGGGCGCAATCGGTATGCCGATGGGCTCCCATTTAGAAAAATCCTGCTCCAGATTTCGAATGGCGGCCATCTGCCCAGTGGCCCCGTTGGCAATCAGGCTGAAGACGGTCCGCCCCAGATTATAGGTGTATATACAATCAAAACGCGTTGGATCGTTACCCCGGCCGTCATATCCGTAAAAATGATTTTGCGTCTTTAAGGCCGGAACCGACTTTTTAAAGATTTTTTCAATTGCCGCCGGAATGGCTTTATTTGCCTTTAGCATTTCGCCATCGGCCAGGGTCTGCTTGAGGGTTTTGAGAGACATAATGGCAGATTTTCTCAACAAAATGTCAGCCTGTCCGTAATTTTCAAATAGCAGGGGACCAAATATGTCTGGGTCCAGATCGGCACGCTTCAAGGTTTTGCGGTAATGGTTTTTGTGAATACCCAGACGGTAACGGCCTTCTTCTTTTAGAATGTTCAGATAATCGGTGACCAGATCCATCAAGACCTTCTCGGTTTCAACCTGAGAAAACGGGAAATTACCGTGACTATCCCTTTCCATCAAGAGCCCTTCCTGAAAAAAAGCCGGGATGTCGTTAAACAGGTCGTCATCGCGTGTGTTCCAGAGCGTAAAAGAGGCATCCTCTCTGGAGCGCTGGGCCAGACGTCGCAAATACTCAAGTTTGTCTTCCAGTAGTGGAAAGGCGGCATGAAAATCCTGATCGCGGGTTTGGTTGTGATCAGCAATTATGGTATTCAACTTGATGATGAATACCTGAATTTCGTTGATAAATTCCAAAACCCCTTCGGGTACCACGATGACACCGTAATTTTTGCCAATGGCTGCCCGCCGCACGATGCCTTCACAGATGACCCTTGAGAGATGACGCAAAGTGATCCCGTAAGCATGGTAATCAACCCTGCCCTCCTTGCTCGCTTTTTCAAGCCGCCTTTGATCGACATAATCGGCCAGGTCCTCACCGATGAGCGTCATGTTGGCATGGGTTTGCAAAGCCACCTCCAGCGCCAGGTGGCTGGCCACCCGGCCCATGACTTTACAAATATGCCAGTATTTCACATCGGAGCTGCTGTCGGTGCACAAATTACTGATGGAATTGGCAAATGCACGCGCGGCGGTGTGAAATCCGAATGACATGGCGCAAAGGATGCGGCCGTTATCATCTCTGACCTGGATATCGCCGTCGATCGTCTTGGGGACACCAATAACCTGCACCCCGTCGGCAAACATTTCCTGGGCCAAAAAAGCAGCATTGGTGTTGGAATCATCTCCGCCCACAATTACCAGGGCATCCAAATCCAGTTTTTTACAGGTAGCCCGGCACAGTGCCATCTTGTCAGGCGTATCGATTTTGGTTCGACCGGTTTTGATCATGGTAAAACCGCCCAGATTGCGGTAAGCATCTACCAGCTCATCGTTGAGTTCGAGCGCTTCATTTTCGATAATCCCATCCGGACCGACTAGAAATCCGTACACCCTGGATTTTGGGTTGGCCTTTTTCACGGCATCATACAGCCCGGCAATCACATTGTGTCCGCCGGGAGCCGGCCCCCCGGAAAAGACAATGCCGATGTTTCGCCTTTTTTGATAGGTCTCGGTTAACTTGGTATCAGCCTTGTCAAGACCCTGTATTTTCTGAACCGTATTGCCGATAATGTCGGGCAGCTGCTTTTGTGCTTCTGGATCCACCGAAAATTGAAATCCATCGGCTTGCTGCAGACGGGAAAATTTCTTGGTTAAGGCCTGGCAGACCGGCGGCGAATATTGTCTTCGTTCCAGCAGTTCCGCATTGACATTGTCAGTGACTTTGAGCACCTGGGGATGCTTTAACAGATCTTTGATCTGAATTGACTTTTTTTCTGGCATGAACATCTCCGCAACAATAGATTCCTAGCATTTGATACACACAGACAATGGTTACCGTCGGTTTTATCCAACCTCATCATAGGGTGTCAATATTATTTGTAAAAACGAACCTTTTTTTATGAATTGGCCCACCCGGTTCAGATCACTACTGCCACGGGCGATTTGAATCTCGTTTAATGGTTGAAGGGCTGTGATAAACAGAACCCAATTATAAAAAACGACTTGCCATTTATATGGATTGTGATAAGTAAGCATCGTTTATAGTTCAGCATCCTATGTTGACTAGGCCAACACATCCGAAAGCAAAAACAAACATCAAAGCTACTTAATGGGGCATCATCTGCAACGCGTGAGCCCCTGAAAGTAAATCTTAACCCAATAAAGAGGAGGTTTGGCATGAAAAAAGTATTGGTTTATAGTTTGGTGGCCCTATTCGCCGCCGGGTTTATTTTCAGTACAGCGGCGTTTAGCGCTGACATCGAGCTGGCCAAAAAATCGACGATTGAAAAAATCCTCAAAAGAGGTGAACTTCGCGTTGGTTTTGAATCCGGCTATGTTCCGTTTGAAATGACCGATAAAAAGGGTAATTTTATCGGTTTCGATATGGATTTTGCCCGCCGTATGGCCAAAGAAATGGGCGTCAAGTTCGTGCCGGTCAATACCGAATGGGACGGTATCATCCCGGCCCTGATGACCGACAAATTTGATATTATTATGGGCGGCATGACCATCACCCAGGAAAGAAATCTGAAGATTAATTTTGCCGATCCCTACATCGTTGTCGGCCAGTCCATCTTGTTGAATAAAAAACATGCCGGCAAAGTCAAGTCTTACAAAGACCTTAACGATCCCAAGTATATCCTGACCTCCCGCCTGGGAACCACCGGCGAGCAGGCCATTAAAAAATACATGCCCAAAGCCACTTATAAATCATTTCAATCCGAAGCCGAAGCCGGTCTTGAAGTGATCAACGGCAAGGCCGACGCCCTCGTGTATGATCTGCCGTTTTGCGGCTTTTTATACGGCAGCCAGGGCAAGGGCAAGACGGTCTTTTTAGATGAACCGTTTACCTATGAGCCGCTGGCCTGGGCCATCAACAAAGGGGACCCGGATTTTCTCAACTGGCTGAATAACTTCTTACGCCAGACCAAAGGCGACGGCTTCTATGACAGGCTCTATCAGAAGTGGATTATCGGATCAGACTGGAAAAAAGAGCTGGAATAAGTCACCTGAATCGAACCGTCTGACTGCTGGTTGAATGCGAAGGCCGGCCGTTTCCTTAGAGGAGCTGGCCGGCCTTTTTACATGTGGGCCCTTAAAATAGAGCGCTTCAGATGCGCTCGGTTTCGATCGGGCAGGTCTTCATCGATAACCCATTAAACCACACATACATACCATGAAACCATCAAATAATCAGCGAAGCGCTGCACGGCCGCAATCCTATTACATCTGGGTGGGCGTCTTCTGTGTTTTTACCGTGGTTGTTATCGGTCTGTTTTACTATGCCACCCAGAAAATCGAATATGTTTGGCGCTGGAACCGCGTTCCCGTTTATTTTGCCTACAAGGATACGATCGACATTACCTCGGAGATCGATGGTGAGGTGGCCTCTATTACCAAAGAAGGCGACACGGCCATCATTACGGTCAAGGGTGTGGGGGAGTCAATATCAGTTGAAGCCCCGGCCGCCGGGGTTAACGTCGATGAAGGTGAGATTATCTCCATCGGCGATACGCTGGCATCCTACACCCAATGGAAGCCCGGTCTTCTGATCGTGGGTCTCTGGATTACGCTCAAGATCAGTGTCCTGGCAACCATTTTCGGGGTCATTATCGGAATCATCGGCGGTCTGACCCGTATTTCCGGCAACCCGGCGCTCAAGTGGACGACAATGGTCTACGTGGAAATCATCCGTGGCTCGCCCTTGCTGGTGCAGATCCTGATCTGGTATTTTATCCTTGGCACCGTCATCAATGAACTGCTGATGGCCTATGGGGTGGGCCATATTCCAGCCTGGTGGTACGGGGTGGCGTCTTTGGCCTGTTTTGCGGGGGCCTATGTCACCGAGATTGTGCGCGCCGGTATCCAATCCATTCATCGCGGTCAGATGGAAGCAGCGCGCTCGGTGGGCATGAGTTACGGCCAGGCCATGCGCTATATCATTATGCCCCAGGCCCTGCGTAGAATTCTACCGCCCCTGGCAGGCCAGTTTATCAGTCTCATTAAGGATTCTTCGCTGCTGGGAATCATTGCGATTCGCGAATTGACCAAGGCCTCCCGTGAGGCCGTGACAGCCAGTCTGCAGCCATTTGAAGTCTTTATGCTTTGCGCTGTATTGTATCTGGTCTTAACATTTACCCTGTCAATGCTTGTTCAACATCTTGAAAGAAGGATGGCCATCTCGTGATTGAAGTCCAACATGTCAATAAAACCTTTCATGTGCCCCATGAGGTCAAAGCGCTGGTGGATGTGTCGACCAAAATCGAGGCCGGGGAGGTGGTGGTGGTCTGCGGGCCGTCCGGCTCCGGCAAAAGCACGCTTCTCAGATGCCTCAATCGCCTGGAAAAGGCCGACTCCGGCCACATTTTTATCGACGGCATCGACGTGCTGGATCCCAAGACAAACATCAACAAGCTGCGGGCCGAAGTGGGCATGGTATTCCAATCCTTTAACCTTTTCCCGCACAAATCGGTGTTTGACAATATCGCCCTGGCCCAGAAAGTGGTCCGCAAGCGTTCTAAAGCCGAAGCCAAAGAAAAAGCCGATTTTCTGCTCAAAAAGGTCGGGATCCATGACAAGTCCGGCGCTTTTCCGGACAATTTGTCCGGCGGCCAGCAGCAGCGGGTGGCCATTGCGCGTGCGCTGGCCATGGACCCCAAAGTCATGCTGTTTGACGAACCGACCTCGGCCCTGGATCCGGAGATGATCGGTGAAGTGCTGGATGTGATGAAAACCCTGGCCAAAGAGGGCATGACCATGGTGTGTGTGACCCATGAAATGGGATTTGCCCGCGAGGTGGCCGATAGCGTGATCTTTATGGATGAAGGTGCGATTGTCGAAATCGGCACCCCTGAGCACTTTTTCAAAAACCCCACCCACGAGCGCACCAAATTATTTTTAAGCCAGATTTTATAAATGCAAAGGGCAGAGCGCAAAGCGCAAAAAATGTAGAATGAAAACGCTATGCCCTATGCTCCTTGCCCTATGCTGACACACCACATCTTGTACCCAAACCACTAAAATTATACCTTAACTTGTGTTTTTTCTTTACAAGCGTTTTGTATCCTGATATGATTTGGCAGTGAAAATCAAAACCGTCTTTCCATCTTTTTGTAAGCCAAAATTTGCCTGAAAAAAATTGGCCGGCAAATTTGCGGCCTTTTTTTTACCTTTTTTGGGCAATGACAACATCTGCAAAAGGCGCAGCATTTAAATGACAGGCGACCGCCTGTGATCAAATAGACATTACAGCGGAAAACAGTTGCATATTTGGCGAAACGATCTGAGGAGATCTTGGATATATGAAATTAAAAAAGCTTGAAATTACGGGATTCAAATCCTTTTACGATAAAGCGGGAATCTCTTTTCCGCAGGGCGTCTCCGCGGTGGTCGGCCCCAACGGTTGCGGCAAAAGCAACATTATTGACGCGCTCAGATGGGTCATGGGAGAGCAAAGCGTCAAACAGCTGCGGGGCAAAAAAATGGAAGATGTCATCTTTTCGGGGGCCAACGGCAAGCCGCCGTTAAATATGGCTGAAGTCTCCTTGACCCTGGCAAATGACAACGGGGACAGCCCTGAAGAGCTAAAAGATTTTACGGAGATCAACCTGACCCGTCGCATTTATCGCTCCGGGGAGAGTGCTTATTTTCTGAACAAACAACCGTGCCGCCTAAAAGATATTCACAATGTCTTCTGGGGCAGCGGACTGGGATCAAAATCTTATGCGATCATACAGCAGGGCCGAATCGGCGCCATTACCGATGCCAGCCCGGAAGAACTTCGCTATTTCATCGAAGAGGCTGCCGGCGTTACCCGTTACAAAAACCGCAAGAACGAAGCCCTGCGCAAAATCGATGTTACCAAAAACAATCTGTTGCGCGTTACCGATATTATCCTGGAAATAAAACGCCTAATGGCGAGTCTGAAACGTCAGGCCCGCAAAGCCGAGATTTATAACAGTTACCGCATCCAAATTAAGGCTTTTGAAACATTTCTCGCCCTGCACTATTTTGAGGATTATGCCCGCCAGATCCAGGAAACCGACACCTTACTTAATGAACTGCAGGATTTGGACATCAGCCATACCACCGAACTTAAAAAGCTGGATGCCTCGGTTGAAGAAATTAAGCTCAAACGCTGGCAAAAAAATCAGGAGATATCCGAACAAAAATCGAATCAGTACGAAACCCAGCGTCATATCGACCGCACTGAAAATGACCGCGTTCACTTACGCAACGAAGTGAAAAGAGTTGCCGAAGAAGCCGAGGAGCTGTCAAAAGTGCGCGCCGATCTGGAAGAAAAAAATCAGGAAATGCTGGCTGAAATTGAACAGGTCAAAAAAGAAACAGATCAAGTCAATGAAGAAATCACTGCTAAAAAAAGCCAGATCAATGCCGAAAAATCTGCCAGTGAATCCATCGCAGAAAAGTTGGAAGCGCTCAATCAAGATGAAGAAGCCCAAAAATCCAGCTTAATGGACCTTATTGCCCGAGAAGCCCAATACAAAAACATCTATCAAACCACCATCAATAATAAAGAAAGCTTGCAAAAACGCCTGGCCCGGGTTGATGAAGATGAAACCCAAGCCCGCAAGCAAATCCAAGGGGTTCGCAAGCAGGAAGAAAACGCCCGCGAACGGCTGGCAGATATAAAAGACAAAATCCATGACCTAGAAGCACAAATCGCCTCAACCGGCAAGCAATTGACGCAAAAAAACAGCGCTCTGAGCGAACAGGTCAAAACGACCCAGACGCTTGAACTGGAGCGCAACACCGTCAAGTCAAATTTAAACACCCTCAAGAAAATGGCCGATGATTTTGAGTGGTACCGCGACGGTGTCAAAGCGATCATGAAGCCCCGCGGCGATGATGAACCCGCCGTCGGCTCCAATGTTACCCAAAAGATCGTTGGGCTTATGGCGGATATCATCGAAGCCAAACCGAGCTTTGAAGCCGCTGTGGAAGCGGTCCTGGGTGATGCACTCCAGTACATAATTGTTAAAGACCAGGATGCGGGCCTGGAGGCCATCGATTATTTGCAGACCCGACAAGCCGGCCGCAGCGGATTCATCCCGCTGTCCACCGTGAAAACAGTCGACAGCCTGCAAACGGATGCACCCGTTTCCGGCTCACTGCTGTTGGACCAGATTACTATAAAGCCCGGCTATGAGCCTATTGTCAGGGCTCTGCTGGGCCATGTTGTCTTTACAGATAACATGACTGAAGCCATCCAGATGTACAATCGCAACGGCACCCTGAAGACCATTGTCACCAAAAACGGTGACGTCATCTCGCCGCAGGGTTTTCTGGTAGGCGGCAGCAAAGATAAACTAAACGGCATTCTGGCCAAAAAGCAGGAGCTCAAAACCCTGAGTGGCCAGGCCATCAAACTCGACCAAAAATTGGAGAAAGCCCGCTCAGAGCAAAACCAATTGGAGTCGGAGGCACGGCAGCTTGAAATTCAACTACAACAATTAAGCGAGCAAAAAAATAACGCCGTCAAAACCGAAATCGAGGCCGAAAAAGAACTGGTGCGGGCTTCGGAAGAACTCAAAAATGCCGAGCGTCATCTTGAAATCGTCAGGTTGGAAAAAGAGCAGTTGCAGGGTGAAGCCAACGATATCGATGTTGAAATGACCAAATATAATTCGGCCCTGGCCGACTTGTCCGCTGAGGTACAGGCGGCCCAGCAGACGGTTTCCCAGATTTCATCTTCCATTGACACGGTCTCGTCTGATTTGGAACAGTATCAGCAAAAGGTTGTCGATCTGCAATTGCAGCTGACGGCGTTGAATGCCAAATTAGAGAATGCAAACAACAGCTCACGGCGATTAAACGAGTTTCATAATGACAGCCTGAACAGGCTTGAACAGCTTGCTCAGGAAATTGGTACCAAACAGCAAAAGAAAGAAAACGCCAAACAACAAATCGCCGACTATGATCAAAAGCTCTCTGGAATGTATAAGAACATGGAATCGCTCGATCAGTCGCTGAAGAGCAATGAGGCACATTACCGCGTTATCGATCAAGAGCTTCAAGAAAGTGACACGAAAATATCACAAATCAAAAGTGAACGAGAGCAGGTGCTGGAAAAAGTCAGGCTGTTGGAATTGGAGCAATCCGAGCGCAAAATTAAAAAAGAAAATGTGGCCAGCCGTCTGGAGGAAAAATACCGGGCTGCCTTTGCGACGATTAGAGCTGATTTCAAACAGAATTCAGATGCGCTTGACCTGACCGAGGGAAAAACCATCGAACAAATGGAAACGGAACTGGCAACTGTTCAAAATAAAATAGATAGAATCGTCGATGTTAACTTAGGCGCTATTCGGGAATATGAACAGCTGAAAGATCGTTATGATTTTCTTAAAGAACAACGAGATGACCTCGAGCGCGCCATTGAAGATCTGCACAAGGTCATCAAAAAAATTAACCATATCACCCAAAAACGATTCCTGGAGACCTTTGCTCTCATCAATGAGAAATTGAAAGAGATCTTTCCCAAGCTATTTGGCGGCGGTCTGGCCAAACTTATCCTGAAAGAACCCCATTTGCCTCTAGAAACCGGGGTCGAGTTGATGATCCATCCACCCGGCAAAAAGCTAACCCGCTTGAGTTTACTTTCTGGCGGTGAAAAGGCTTTGGCCGCTATCGCGTTTATATTTTCGATCTTTATGATTAAACCGACGGCCTTCTGTCTCCTGGATGAAATTGATGCCCCGTTGGATGACGCCAATGTCTACCGGTTTAATGATTTGCTCAAGGTTATCGGAGAAAAATCTCAGATTGTTATGATTACGCATAATAAGCACAGTATGGAATTTGCCGATACGTTATTCGGCATCACCATGGAAGAAAAAGGCATATCAAAGATTGTCTCCGTTAATTTTGAGGCCGCGCAATCTGCCAACTAAGCTCAGAGGCTGACATCAGCTTTCTTTGAAATCAAACACAACAAAAATTGAGCCGCTCAAACTTTCAAAACAACATTTAACTTAACCACGAAGATCACGAAGGTTACAAAACAAGTATTCTCTATGATCTTAAGTTCAACTTCGTGCATCTTCGTGTTCTTCGTGCTGAGTGACAAAAGTTGATTACAAGGATCAGGAATGATTTTTGGTAAATCCAAGAAAAATACAACCGATAGCGAAAATGCTCCCCCGCAGCCATCTGAAAGTGGGCCTGAGGACCAAGATCTGCAAACCGAAGACGAGCCTTCGGTTGGTTATTTTCAGCGCTTAAAGCAGCGACTATCGAAGACGCGCAAGACGTTCTCCGGTGGTTTTGATAGAATTTTTTCGCAGAAACAAAAGATCGATGACGATCTATTGGAAGAGCTTGAGGAATTGTTAATTACATCAGATATCGGGGTTCAAACAGCGCTGACGCTCGTGGAAAAGATCGCGGCGTCAAAAATATCCGATACAGCTGAAATTAAAACCTTGCTCAAGACTGAAATTTTTTCAATTCTTGCACCCCAGGCACCCGACAACAAAAAGCCTTCGGCGCAGCCCCAAGTCATCATGGTGGTGGGTGTAAATGGGACCGGGAAAACCACCACAATTGGAAAACTGGCGGCCCACGCGAACCGCGCTGGAAAAAAGGTACTGATTGGCGCAGCGGACACCTTCAGAGCGGCGGCAATCGATCAACTCATCATCTGGGCTGATCGCGCCAAGGCGGATATTGTCAAGCATAAAGAAATGGCTGATCCGGCAGCGGTTGCATTTGATGCTGTCGAGGCGGCAAAGGCCCGTGGTGCCGATCTAGTACTGATTGACACAGCCGGTCGATTGCATACCAAAGTCAATTTAATGGAAGAATTAAAAAAAATAAAAAGGGCGATATCAAAAACCATCCCGGATGCGCCCCATGAAGTGTTGCTGGTTTTAGATGCCACCACCGGTCAAAATGCGATATCACAGGCCGAATTATTTAATGACGCCCTTGGCGTTACGGGTTTGGCACTGACCAAGCTTGACGGCACGGCCAAGGGTGGCATTGTCATCAGCATATGTAATACCCTGAAAATACCTTTAAAATATATCGGCATCGGTGAGCAGGTGAATGATTTGCAGGAATTTGATGCTGCTAAATTTGTCGATGCCCTGATCTAAAGTTGTTTCATCGGAAGCAAAAAGATCGCCTGGCAAGTGCGGCCAAAAAACCAGAATTTTGAATTTTATTTTCCTGTAAATGCGGTTATGCAGCCGTTCAGCGGGGATTCTTTCAAAAAAAGTATTGTAAAAAGTCGATTTCTGTTGACATCGATTTTATCTTTCTATATGGAAACAGGCAAATAGGCGATCGGTTCGTATTAATCATAACCTAAGATCAACAAAACTAGAAGGGGGTAAAGCATTATGACAAAGGCAGAACTTGTAGAAAAAGCGGCTAAAGATGCAAAAATTTCAAAGGTTGCAGCAGCAGCCGCGCTTAACTCGTTTATGGACGGTGTAACCAAAGCACTGAAGAAGAAGAACGGCAAAGTGACCCTGGTCGGTTTCGGCACTTTTCAGAAAGTCCGCCGTAAAGCCCGTAAGGGACGCAATCCGCAAACCGGCGCGCCGATTAAAATTAAGGCCACCAACGTCGTCAAATTTCGACCCGGCAAAAAACTCAGAGACGCCGTTTAAGCATTTTCATTCTAAAAACAACGGGTGATTTATTGTTGTAATAAATCGCCCGTTCTGTTTCTAAACCCGCTGGCGCTAAAGCCCAGCAGGAGTTATTCGTTATTGGTTATTTGTTATTCGTTTATCGAAAACAACGCTTAAAAAGACTTAAAGCTGTCTTAAAAATAGTAGATTACGTCCAAGGGCAAGGCAAAAAACCGATTCAAAAGTGGAGCATACACGTTAGTATTCGAGCATTTTGAATCGGTTTTTAACACAGCCCTTGGGCGTTAGATGCATTTTTAAGACAGCTTTAATAGGTGATGTCAAAGCGTTTAAACTCTCCGGTATAATCCTGCCACTCTAAGTCTACATTTTCAACCACTGCCAGATTAGGGCCTTCCTGGCACCATTGGAGAACAGCATCCACATCCGGCTGTTGGCCTTCGAACACAGCTTCAACCGTGCCGTCGGGTCTGTTTCGAACCCAACCCAGGGCGCCAAATTGTTCGGCAGCACGCTGGGTTTCGACCCGGAAAAATACGCCCTGCACGCGTCCGGATATAATCACATGCGCACGCACCTGTTTTTCCATGTGAACCTCACAAATGTTTTGCTTGTAAGCTATGATGCCAGGAAGCTGGAAAGCTTAAGGCGATAATCAGATCAGCTTGCCAGCCTCCAAGCCTTTTAGGCATCAGGTTTATCCCAATAAATCTTTAAATTCTGTCTCATCAATTACAGTGACGCCCAGTTCCCTGGCTTTGGTGAGTTTTGACCCTGGGGCATCCCCTCCGACGACATAGTTCGTATTGCCGGATACAGATCCGCTGACTTTGCCGCCGGCGGCCTCGATCAACGCTTTGGCCTGGGAACGCGTAAAATTCTCAAGCTTGCCGGTTAGCACGAATACCTGGCCGTTGAGCTTACCGGTTTTTTGGGGACCTGTTACCTCCAATTTTATCCCGCTGGCCAACATCTGATCGATAATCCGCCGATTATGCTTCTGCTCAAAAAACCTGACGATACTTTCGGCCACAGTTGGACCGATACCGGCGACGGCTTCCAGTTCTTCTCGCGAACACCCCATTAATGCTTCCAGATCGATAAAATGGTCCGCCAATAAGGCTGCCACATGTTCACCGACGTGCCGTATCCCCAGGGCAAAAAGAAAACGGCTAAAGGGAATCGATTTGGCCTTTTCAATGGCATTTTTAAGATTCGCGGCGGATTTAGCCCCCATTCGCTCCAAATCACTCAGCACGGCTTGATCCAGTTTAAATATATCTGCATACGACGACAACAGTTCTTTATCAACGAGCTGTTCAACGAGTTTAGCACCCAGGCCGTCAATATCAAAGGCACCCTTGGCAGCGAAATGTTTGATCCGTTCTTTTACCTGGGCAGAGCAACTTGAGTTAATACAGCGCGTGGCCGCCTCGCCTTCGATGCGAATTACCTTCGAATCGCAGACCGGGCACACCCGGGGCATCTTAAATATGGTCTCGCTCCCATCACGCTTTGATGCCATTACTTTAACAATCTCCGGAATAACATCTCCGGCTCTTTGCACCAGTACATGATCGCCGATGCGCACGTCTTTTTTTTCGACTTCATCTTGATTATGCAGGGTCGCCCGACTGACCCGGACCCCACCGACATTGACCGGCTTTAAATGGGCAACGGGTGTGAGCACACCGGTTCGGCCAACTTGGACATCGATCGCTTCGATGGTTGTTGTCTCCTGAATGGCTTTGAATTTATAAGCAATGGCCCATCGCGGGCTTCGTGAGGTCGTCCCCAATTGTTCCTGGAGGTCAATACGGTCGACTTTGACCACAACGCCATCGATGTCGTACGCAAGCTGATGCCGTTTCTCACTTAGCTCCTGAAAATAATTTAAGACCGCATCAATGGTGAGGCCGGAACGAATAAGCGGATTGATTCTGAATCCCCATTGCTTCAAGGTCTCCAGAAGTGCCTTGTGTGTTTCAAAGACCGTATCTTCAACAACCCCGACCCCATAGAAAAATACCTCCAGCGGACGGGTTGCCGTAATTTTAGAATCCAATTGCCGCAAAGATCCCGCCGCCGCATTTCTGGGATTGGCAAACGGCGGCTGTTCCTGTTGAACGCGTTCCTGGTTTAGCTGTTTAAAGGCATCCAAGCCGATGAATACTTCTCCCCTGATTTCACACCGCGTCGGAACGGGAGTTGATGGATGTGCCTGCATCACCAGTGGTACGGTCTGTATCGTTTTGACATTGGCCGTGATCATCTCGCCTGTCTGGCCGTCTCCTCGAGTGGCAGCGGTGACCAGTTTTCCGTTTTCATATATAAGTTCAACGGCAACTCCATCCATTTTCGGTTCCGCCGTATAGATGATGTTATCCGTATCACCCAGGTTTCTGCTAACCCTCTTGTCAAATTCCAGGATATCATCGTCATTGAAACCATTGTCCAGACTCAGCATTGGAATACTGTGAGCCACCGAATCAAATTTATCCAGCGGTGGTGCTCCGACACGCACTGTTGGAGAATCCGGGCGCTTCAACTGGGGGTATTTTTCTTCCAGCCGTATTAATTCCTGCAATAAACGATCATACTCGGCGTCCGAAATCTCGGGATCATCCAGCACATAATACCGATAGTTATGTCGGTGCAGAGCCGCCCTGAGATCCTGAATTTTCGCTATGATTTGAGGGCTTACATCTTCTGACATAAGTTTTTAATCACCTCGCAGACCGTCTGTCGACCGCGTTTGAATTCTTTTGTGTTGAAACCGGGACGCCATTTAAACGAAGCCAATTCATCCGAAACAACTGCTACAGCACCCAGATCAGCACCCCGATAGGCGGCCACAGTGAACAGGGCCGAAATTTCCATCTCAACTACCAGCACATGGCGGCGCTGATACGTTTCCACTTTGCGCCGCGTTTCACGGTAGATCGCATCTGTTGTCCAGATCGGCCCACTGTGGAACCTGATTTGCGCCTTGTTTAAATCAGCAACAAGACGGGCGGTCAGCCATTCAGAAGGAAATGATTGGTCATTCTCATCGGGTTGATAGTGTTTGGATGTACCTTCATCAATAATGGCCGAGGTCGCGACAACAATATCTCCAATGCTCACCTGCTGCGATATTGAACCGCACCAGCCCAAAAAAATGATCTTCTCAACGCCCCATGCGATCAAATTTTCAAGCACCATTACGGCGTAGGGTGCGCCAACCAATGGACCGCATAGGGATATTCCGTCAGCCGATCTGTTTGAAACATATAAACGACTCGTAAATAGTTTTTGGTAGTCGTCGGCAGCAAATCCCAATAATTTGCGCAGCAAGGAAGAATCGGTTTCCGTCCCGGCAACCACTGCCAATGGTCCTAACTCAGGAGAACGTTTTCCCTTTTTGGGAAAAATAATAGCCTCGTTTTGGCTAATTCCAGGCATCGATTGCATCTCGTCTAATAGATGATTCCAAACAACAAAGGATTTTCGGTCAGTTATTTTTTATTTGGTTTTGCCCCGATGGTCAAAGTGCCAAAACGAATAACCACTAGCGGATAACCAAAAACCATTACTGCGGTTTGTGCAAAGCAGTCAGCTCCTCTTTAACCTCATCAATGATATCGTATAGCCACATCAGATCCTCGATTGTCAGTCGTCCGGCTTTTACCGGAGCTCTTTCGCTACCGTCTTTTTTCAATAAAATCCGAGGTCCGATCTGAACTTTTGGCTCGCTATCGCCATATTGATTGATTGACACCACCAAACCGGTTTCATCGCATTTCCATCTTTTTAATGTCACGTCTTTTTCCGGATCGTACGGCATAACCACCTCCACTCAACAGGAACATGTTTAAAGTTTTACTGCAAGATTATAATAGTTGGTTGCTTTATGATGTATTTACCACAAAAACACGAAAGCATAAAAGCAAGAAATTTATGATGTTTTTTCCCGTGATGTTGCCTGCCCGGTTAAACCTTTTTATAGCGTTTAACCGGTGCTCTTTTTTGATTTCCTGGTTACTTTTTTCTTTTTGGGTTCAGTATTGTCCGATTTGAGCGTTTTCAAATCTAATGGGTCAAAAATCGCTTGTCAATCAGTCTTTTGCAAATAAAAATGACTTGACAACTTTAGGCATCCCAGATATCGAACCCGCACGGTTTAGTTCCAGAGGTCAGAAGATAGAGGTCAGATGACAGAGAACAGATAATTCCCGATCCTCTGAACCCTGCTTGCCGCTGCGACTTGTCATGGCGCAGCATATTAATGCGAAGACGGAAGCTTGCGAAAGCGAAACCGGAAATCCTTGAACCCTGAACCTTTAAACCCTTGAACCTTTGTAAAGATGCCAATACCCTCTCCCTTTCATGAACGCACGTTTGAATTGTGCACCAGCTACCGCTGGACCGATTGGGCCGGCTATTACGCTGTATCCTCCTATAGCTGGCCAAACGACAGCGAGTACTACAGTTTGCGGCATGCTGCCGCTGTTATCGATATTAGTCCGCTGTTCAAATACGAGGTTAGCGGACCGGATGCGGCTTTATTTTTGTCCCGCATCATGACCAAGAATATTGAAGACATCCCGATCGGTCGGGCGGTCTATTGCTGCTGGTGCGATGACTTTGGCAAAATCATCGATGATGGCACCGTCTTTCGATTGGACCCAGACCGTTTGCGGGTACACACTGCCGAGCCCATGCTCGCCTGGTTCGAACAGTTCAAACGTGGTCTGAATGTCACTGTCGAAGATATCACCACAAAAATTGCTGCATTGGCTATCCAGGGACCCACATCCCGCGATATTCTCAGCCAGATCAGCGATATGGATCTGGCAGCATTGGCCTATTACCATATCATGGCGACCCGAATCGACAAGCTGCCTGTGCTGATATCCCGTACCGGATATACCGGTGACCTGGGCTATGAGATCTGGCTGGATCATGCCGCCGCCCTGCCCCTCTGGGATGCGCTCATGTCCGCTGGCCAATCTTATTTGCTGCAACCCTTCGGTCTGAATGTTCTGGACATTGCCCGCATTGAAGCTGGCCTTATTTTAAACGGGATCGAATTTCACAATGCTGCCCATTGCCTGGTCGAATCACAAAAATCGACCCCTTTTGAGCTGGGTCTTGGCTGGACGGTAGACCTGGAGCGGGAGGCCTTTTGCGGTCAGGCGGCTTTGAAAGCCGAGTCTGCAGCAGGGCCTCAGCTGTCACTTGTCGGGCTGGAGCTGCACTGGGATGAACAGGAAGCCCTTTACGCCAAACATGGGCTGCCGGTACAGGTCCATCCCGGCGCCTGGCGCAGTGGCGTTCCGGTTTATGATAGTGACGGCAACCGACAAATCGGCAAAGCCACCAGTGGTGCCTGGTCACCAATGATCAAAAAAAACCTGGCGCTGGCATCGGTAGAATCCCAATACGCAAAGATCGGCACGGAGCTCAAAATTGAATATACCGTGGAATACCAGCGCGAAACCGTTACCGCAAAAGTGGCGCCCATGCCGTTTTATAACCCGGAACACAAAAAAGCCTGAATCGGAACGCTTATTTTTTAGGAAATATGGTATGCCTCAAGTCACCCAAATTGCAGTCCCTTTTAAATCTGACATCCCGACTGCCAGTTATGATGCTATTGTGGTCGGTGGCGGACATAACGGGCTCGTGTGTGCGGCTTATCTGGCAAAAGCCGGTAAAACAGTACTCGTTCTGGAAAATAGGCATATTCTGGGAGGGGCCGCCGCCAGTGATGAGATCTTTCCGGGATTCACATTTTCAGTTTACTCTTACGTTGTCAGCCTCTTTCGTCCGCATATCGTGCGCGAACTCGACCTCACCCGGCACGGATACCAAGTCATCCCGCTGGAATGCACATTTACGCCCTTTCCCGACGGGGAATCGATGACCCGTTGCGGAGACCCTGAGGCCACCCGGCGCGAAATTGCACGCTTCAGCCGCAAAGATGCGGAAGTCGCACCTCGCTTTTCTTTGGCCATGACACAAATGGCCAGTTTTATAAAGCATTTGATTGACGAACCGGCTGCGGATCTGACCACATTGCGCATCGGTGAACTGACGAAATTGCTCGGGTTGGGACGACGCTTCAAGGCGCTCGGCGATGGTGATAAATATGTGTTTACCAAGCTGATGACCATGAGTGCGGTTGAGTTTTTGAAGCTGTGGTTTGAATCCGACCGCTTGATCGGTCCCATGTCGGTCAGCGGCATTATCGGAACCTTTTTGGGTGTAAGGTCTCCGGGCACCGCCTACGTGCTGCTGCACCATTACATGGGAGAAATTGATGGTGCTTTTCGTTCATGGGGGTTTTCCAAAGGGGGTACCGGTGGGGTCAGCCTGGCCTGTGCAAGGGCCGCCAGATCTTTTGGCGCTGACATTCGAACCGAAGCCGCCGTAGAAAAAATAATCTTACGGGCGGGAAAGGCTGCTGGAGTGGTGGTGCGGGGAGGTCATGAAATCAGGAGCAAGACCGTCATTTCCGCCGCCGATGCCCATCAAACGTTTTTTAAGCTGGTGGGCGAAAAGCACCTGGACGCTGATTTTGTGCAACAGCTTAAACGCTTCAAATACAGAGGCAGTTCGGCTAAAGTTAATTTGGCTGTGGACCGCCTGCCGAATTTCAGCAGCAAACCGGGCGACGGGCCGCATCTGCGGGGTGATATCACGATTGCACCGGGAGTCGATTACCTGGAAAAAGCCTATGATGATGCCAAATACGGCAATTTCTCGCAACGCCCCTTCCTGGACATCGTCATCCCATCGTTGACGGATCCAACCGTAGCGCCAGCGGGCAAACATGTGATCTCCATTTTTGTCCAATATGCACCTTACCATTTGAAAGAAGGCGCCGCACAATGGCCGTCAAAACGGGAAGCACTGGGAGATACAGTGGTTGACACGCTGGCCGCATACTGCCCCAATTTAAAAGACAGTATCCTGCACCGCCAGGTTATTACGCCCTGGGATTTGGAGCAGGAAGTGGGTCTGACCGAGGGCAATATTTTCCAGGGAGAATTGAGCTTGGAGCAACTGGGGCCTTTTCGGCCGGTTTCCGGCTGGTCACGCTACCAGACACCCATCGATCAGCTCTGGATGTGTGGTTCCTGTGTTCACCCGGGTGGCGGGATCATGGGCGCACCCGGGGAGCTGGCCGCCAAAACCTTGCTAAAGTCCTGATGGAATCAGAACTTTAGCAGGCGTTATTCGTTATTGGTTACTCGTGAAATATCAAAAGGTTTCAGGTGTCAGCCTTTCTAATCGACCCTGAAACCTGACACCTGACACCTGAAACCTTAAAAATGGATTAGACGAAATAAAAATTGAAAATGGAAACATCGGCAAAGAACGCCTACGACGTCATCGTCATTGGTGCCGGGCACAACGGTTTGACTGCCGCTGCTTACCTGGCCAAACAGGGCCGCAAGGTTCTGGTCCTTGAACGGCGCAGCACCATCGGCGGCTTGGCGGCGGGAGAGGAATTTCATGCCGGATATCACACAGACGGGGTATTGCACGACTCCGGCCAGGTTCGGGCCCAAATGATCAAACGTCTCGATTTAAAAACCCATGGTCTTGAAATCCGTCCGGGAAGACCGTCATTTCTGGCCTTAGACCCTGAGGACCGTGGCATACTTATTGGCCATAAGGAGCGCCAAACGGCCAAAGAAATCGGTTTTTACTCACCGCAAGATGCGGGTCAGTATCGTCTGTACCGCAGATTTATCAGACATGTTGCCGGTGTAATGAATCGCATCTTCGATGAGCTTCCGCCGGATATGAATGCTTCAGATAAACGAGCACTGTGGGCGCTTTTCAAAACCGGTTTTGCCCTGCGCCGGTTGGGCAAAACGACCATGATGGATTTAATGCGCATCGCACCCATGTGCGTCGCAGACTGGCTCAACGAATGGTTTGACAATAACCGCTTAAAGGCCGCTTTAGCGGGAACGGGTTTAAGCAACAGTTTCGCCGGCCCCTGGAGCCCCGGCACTGCCTTTAACCTGCTATTGTGGGAATGTAGCGCCCGATACCGCATAAAAGGCGGACCGCGGTCTCTGATTGACGCTCTTGAGAAAGCCGTCAGCTCTTTCGGGGGTGATATTCGAACCGACACCACAGTCAGCGAAATACGGGTTGTCCAAGGGCAAATTAAAGGGGTGGTGCTCAAAGATGGTGAGCAGATTCCAACCGATATTGTGGCGGCCTCATGCGATCCCCGACATACCTTTTTGGAACTGATAGCCGGCAATCGGGTTACAAACTGGCAAGAGCAGCGGTTGCAGCATGTTCGCGGTACCGGAACAACTGCTAAAGTAAATCTGGCATTAAATACCCAGCTGGCGTTTCAGGGCCGTGCCGGAGAAAGAATCGCCTTTGCCCGGACCGGCCACCACCTGGACCACATTGAAAAGGCCTTTGACGCTTGCAAGTACGGCCATTTGCCCGCCGATCCCATTCTGGACATTCATATCCCCACTGTGTCAAATCCGAATCTGGCCCCAACCGGACACAGCGTGGTTTCGATTTTGGTTTACTGCGTGCCCTATCATCTGCAACCGCAATGGAGCCATGACCAGGCTGAAAAATTAGGGGATAGCGTCGTGACAACCCTGACGCAATACGCTCCGGGGGTGCGCAATGCCATCGTGGGCCGAGAAGTATTGACTCCGGTTGACCTGGAGGAGCGCTACGGTCTGGTTCAAGGGCATCTTCTGCACGGCGAGAACGCCCTTGATCAGATGCTTTTAAGACCCAGCCCCGAATGTGCCCGTTACCAGACACCGATCAAAGGGTTGTATCTATGCGGCAGCGGCAGCCATCCCGGCGGGGGCATTACCGGCGGACCGGGCGTTTTGGCCGCTTCAGTGATCGCACAAGCCTGAAAGCAGCTTCGGCGTGGCGCATGATATCTAGTTCAGTCTAAATTCCTACAGCATAAATTTAAAAATTACTGCAACCGTATCGCCGGAGACCCATGCGCCCGCCATCACACGGATAGCGTCGGCAAACAGCCATCTACAATTCAGCGTATCAGATGTTGACATCTGCCGACACTCAGAAGATAACTATGACATTAAGTCAAAAAAACAGTATACATTTATAGCCAGAGGAGGCCCAAATGGCAACCAGTCTATATATCGCCGCCATAGCACCGGGCAGCGGCAAATCGGTTGTGGCCCTCGGTCTGATGGAGTTGCTTTCCAGACGCATTCGCCGAGTCGGCTATTTCCGGCCCGTGGTGCATTCGAGCAAAGAACCGGATAACAATATCCGTTTAATTAAGACACGTTATAATTTAGAGCTCGCTTATGAAGAGATGTTTGCCTATACACACGAAGAGGCGCGAAATCTTGTTGCGGATGGAAAAGACGAAGGCCTTTTAAAGGGCATTTTGAAAAAATTCAAAGAGTTGCAGCGCAAATGCCAATTTATTCTATGCGAGGGCACAGATTTTACCGGTGTGGCGTCGGCGTTTGAGTTCGAATTTAACGCTGAAGTGGCCAATAATCTGGGAGCCCCGATCCTTACCCTTGTCAATGGGCGCGGTAAATCAGCAGATGAAGCTGTAGATACCGTCCAGGTAACCAGGGAATTGTTTGAAGAAAAAG
>JAAUXU010139391.1_pt1 | contig 78687 bp, 91 predicted proteins | sample 7278151 | NCBI WGS metagenome assembly JAAUXU01 (sample SAMN14350113, study PRJNA611818) | marine sediment metagenome | isolation source: surface marine sediment (1.8m) | place: French Polynesia: Moorea | collected 2018-08 | reverse complement strand
CTATCCTTTTTAAGTTACCTATTCCATTTAACTTGCCTATTCTTTTTAACTTGCCTATTCTTTTTAACCTGCATATTCCTTTAACTTGCCTATTCTTTTTAACTTACCTATTCTTTTTAACTTGCATATTCCTTTAACTTACCTATTCCATTTAACTTTCATATTCCATTTAACTTACATATTCCACGACTATTATTATTCCATTATTAATACGTCACAGACGTACTATTAGCTGTTGTTGTTTTCAAAAATCCTGCCCTCAGCGGCGATGCAGGTGCTGAGGAGGACACAAATGGTTTTGCCAGACATGGCAGCTCACTCTCAGAGGCCTTTGCATCGATGCTGCAGTAGGGGATGGTGCAAGCCTTCTCCTCAGTGTGCGTCCAGACGCCATAGTCAAGGGGGTCCAGGTTCTGATCCTCAAGCGAGTGATGTGGAAGCGGCAGTTGACTGCAGTAGGAGTTCCACTGGCCAGGAGACACACAATGACTTCTTGGTGGAGTTCGGCCACGCTGCTGCAGTTTTGCTGCAGTTTTGCTGATTCTTGTGGAAATTTTGCTGCCTTGAGCGCACGTGAAAGCTTGATATGTGATCAAATCCTTCTTTTGAGCCAGAAATTTTCGTTTATTTATCGAAAACTTGAGAAAAATGTCTTCAAAATAGTGTCCATCTAATTACGACGCACCCGGTGAAGGTGGACTTTTGAAACTTCACTCGATTCAACTTTTGTTAGGGAATTCCAAAGAAACCAGCTGGGACGGAGCAAATTAGCTTGAATATGCGCCTTTCCTCAAAAAAAGTCACTCAGTCGAGAATCCCACCCATAACTTCATTGAGAGTTGTATTTAGAAACAAAGTGGACTAAACTGAGAGTCGATTACGCCGTTCATACGTCCCTATGGAGCAAGGGAGAGCAGTTTTTATTGGGATTCCTAAGCAGTCATCACCCCAGAGAAGAAGCTCCCACTCTATACAGAAGGTGCAAGGTTACGAAAGCAGAGATAACAGACAAAGCTATTGCAGGAACATATTTGAAATATGATACCTGCGGTGTGTAAATACACGTAACTTAATTCCAGCCTTTTGTACTTGAGCAATTGCCTTGAGACACTTGGAAGTGACCTCCTGAGACATTGATGGAGAGCTTCAATCTCTTCGAGAAGGCCGTTGGAGGCCTCCAGGAGGACTTGTCAGTCTGGCTGGTGACCTCTCTCGCCGCAGTTTGGCTATTCTCTGCCTCCAATGACCTTCTGCTGTCGATCTGCCATTGTCAGCCAAGTAACATCCTCGTATCAAAGTTCGCGTCGAATTCAGCTCTATGAACGTCCCTAATACGTCTTTCGGTATCACACCGGGCGCTGTACACATGACAGTGTGAGTCATGAGAGCATTCCAGGTGTGAACAGCAGGCCTTTGTAGGCCCATAGCGGACCTGAGGCTAGGAGGCATCCCTGAGGTAACTCGCAATGACTTCCAAAGTAGCTTTATGATGAAGAAAAATTGCCTGCCAAAGCGTCACCTGGTGCATTGTACGTCCTGTGGCCGTGAGGCTGATGTAGTTTTGCATGCACTGACGAAATGAGCAAACTCAATAGACTTCTTGCAAGTCCTTGTGCGATAAAGGACCGAGACAACCAGAAATTGCGCCCCTTCCAGTGCAATCAGGTTTCTTTTCGTGCCAAATTGGCACTTCCTCCTACTGTGGTCGATCCCAAAATGGTAGCTGTGAAGGTGCTGGCAACAGAGAAAGAAACGATCGCACACTTGTTTTGAGGAGGAAGTGAATATCTGAGTGATTCCATGCGGTTTTCTGTGCGACTGCGCGTGTGCGCGCACTCCCACAGTGTAGATGGAGCTGCCACTAAAGCTTCGGGACCTCGCGGACGGTCTCGCCGGCCTCCAACGTGACCAGGTGCAGTGAGGATCGCGCCGGGAGGCTCAGCTGCGGCGGGAGGACGTGCATGTGCCTAACCTGACTCTTTCTACAGAGGAGAATTTTGAATCGCCTTGCTGTAGTTGCAAATATTTTTTGTTATTCAGGCCAAAATCAATAGAGCTGTTGCGTCGCAAGGTTTGAAGGTCATTTTTCCTGCCTTGACTTTTTAAGCGAAAGAAAACAGATGCTGCAACCCGAGCTTTTCCCGACTCTCGACTCGGCTCACGTCAGGTAGTTCTTGGTCCACCTGGAAGTTGTCTCTTGACTCCTGACAAAAAATGTGTTAGTTTTGGTACAAGCTGCACATACCAATATTGGAATTCGTCTTTCAAATGGGCCCAGTTAGGCCTCTTCACGTTCCACACAGGCTCAGCCCTGGGCCTTTCCTTACCCGGGGTCACGGTCTGGTCCACTCTGTACTGAACGTTGACGCGCGGCTACTGATGAACTTTACATTGTTCGCACTGCTTTGGCTGTCCATCTATTATTGATGTCAAAAGTGGCTTTCCTGTGCTCTTTCAGCCAAAGTCCGTCTCCACCAGTCTCCAAGAACGGCTCCACTCACACTTTGAGCAACAACAACTCTGTGATGTCATCGTCACCCCCTTCTCGTCAGTGGAGTGATCTCCAACAGCAGCAACAGCAACAGCAGCAATCACAAGAGCCGAGTCAGGGCTTCGATCACCAGACTTGGAGCGAGTTCCACCTGCGCCCCGCCAACCTCAACGGCTCGACGACTTCTTCGACCTCTTCTTCAAACAACAACGCTCACACCAACACCACCATCAGCGTGGTGAGCACCCACAGCAGCAGCAACGACGACAGCAGCTTCAACAAGCGACCGATGCCAGGCGAAGAAGCGGATTCCTCCGTCGTGGTCAGTCTGAAGGATGCGGGCAAGTCCTACGGCAAGGCCTGCAAGCGAGTGCTGGAGGACCTCAACATGACGGTCTGCAGGGGAGACATGTAAGTGTGGTCATCCACGCACTAATCCGTGTAGTACGATTCAGAGGCTGCGTCAGCTCATCCTCCTTCATAGACATGCGCAGTCACGCATCGACAATGCATCCGAAATACCTCACGGGTATAATGGTTTCCTTTTTTTTTCACTTTTTTTCGCATCTTTCATCACTTCAATGCTATGAAAATGCTTGAACCTCTCAAGTGAAGCGTTCATTGAATGACAGCATTGCCATCGTACGTTCGATCTGTCATGCTGGACTGAAGTACATGAAAGCGCCATGAATGCACGATCAGTATAGAGGCGACATGAGTACATACGACACAACTCGAGAGCTCTGCACATCCCATGGCTGCACTATATCGTACGGTAGAGCAGGCCTGTGCTAACGTACGTAACAGCCATGCAGACAGACAGAGATCGGTCCCTCACTAATGTCACCTTCTACCGCAGCTACGGCCTTCTGGGAGCCAGCGGCTGCGGCAAGACGACCGTGCTCTCCTGCGTCGTCGGCTGCCGAACTTTGGACAAAGGTCGGATCTCCGTGTTCGGCGGCATCCCCGGCGACAGGAGGACCGGGGTCCCGGGCAAGAGGGTCGGCTACATGCCTCAGGTAGGCGCTTCTTCATTCATGATGATGTAAAAATGTTGGCGCTCCGCTCGTCATGCATTTTGTGCACTTCATAGCACGCCCCACACACGCAGCAGTTCCTGCACACGTGCATTGCGATCTCAGGTAACTAGCAAATATCTGAGAAAATCTGACACCAGCAATTTTCTTCCTGTGCAACTTTGTTGCTGTGTCAATAAAGTCTCGGAAGTGTCTAAAAATGCACGTGGCAGACTTTTGCAAGATCCACGCACTACAAAATCTCTATGCATCCCCGCGCTCAAGGCAGCACTTATGCACCTTGGCACTTGGCACTTGGCACGCGTGCGTACGCCAGCATGCCCACCTGCACATGGGCCGTACTCGTGATTGAGCCTGGCTGCAGGGCAGTCGACTTGGACGAGATGGACAAGTATTGGCAGCTGCAGATGTTGATTGCCGATGATTGGAATTCCTTTGGACAAAGCAAAGCCGCAGAAGAGCGCGCAACATCCACGATTGTTCCTACGGGGAAAAAGGAGACGTCTCTTCCGTGAGAATCAGCAAAGTGATTGTTGGCCAAACACCGCAGATGGCGCCAAAACAGACATAAAATCCATTGTACTCGAACGAAATCGTATCAAGCATTGGGGGTCCTTTTTACTCGGCCAGACATTTGTCAGGCTTTGATGTAGCCGAATCGTCGTCATCTGGCCGAGTCCTGCGTCACAGTTACATAACGGAGTCGTTGCTGCTACAAATCATCCAGAGTAATCGAGCAACTCCTCTTTCTCACCACGTTTACAGGGTGGGCGGAAATAAATTACGCAAGCGCCACGTCAATTTTCCGGTTGGAAGCATCATTCCAGACCAAAAAGTCGCTAAAGAGATAAGAGGAGGAAGGATATATTGATCCTCTATGACGAGCAACAGTTCAGGGCTTCTCAAATCCCAGATTTGGGCGAGGGATTCAGTGATCACAGCAAAATGTTCAGTTTTGCTCTTTTTGAAGTCGTGGCATTTATTGAAGCAAAGTCCAAGCAGGTTTGGGCATCTGCTCTACACCCGTGACAGATTGTTACACAAAGACCATCAGCATTCCTGTCAAACTTGGCATAAATGTCTTCAGTGGTAAACGTCCTCTAGCCCCAAAATTTTGCAAATGAACTCCCAGTCAATTTTGGGCTGCAAATATCAAAGTCTCTCGCCCAAATTTCGATGGGTCAACAGATTTCAGAGGCCCTGAACTTCCTCTCGAATCCAAAATGATGTCGTCCACTCCTGTCGAGTCGCTGTTCTCCTGCGCGCTTGCGCATAACATCACCTACGTCTGCCGCAAGTCCGTCCGTACCGGCACCAACGCGGGAAGGGTCAGACTGTAGTCGTGCTTGGACGCCGACAAGGCTCGCCTGGACTCTGCAGCTTGGAGTAAAAGTAGAGCGATTAAGCCTTTTTTTTTCAAAATTTTGTCATTTCGCAATGCGCCTGTGGAAAAAAAAGAGTCACCAGCAGCAGCAGCAGCATCATCAGCGGACCAGAACTTCGTAGCGTGAGAGAGACGAGTCCAAAGTGGTCTAAATAAGATGCGAATTTTTTGTCTTTTTTCTCCGTCATGACGTTCTCATCTCGGTTGCCTCCTTGAACACTCAGCGGTACCGGAGCACCGTGTGAGTGAGAAACAAGAGCAGCCCGATCCACCCTGCTGGTGACAGCTCCGCTCCCTGAAGGCGGACACTCCTTTTTGCGACTCACACTGCACTGACATATTGTGTCCTCCTTCCACACGTTCAACGTGAACCAACAATGGCAGCAGGTGGTGTTGGCGAACGACTACAACTGCCATACGAAGAACGACATCTTGCACCGCGAGTGCGTGATGAGAAGGCTTTGCAAAGCAAATGTGCTTAAACAGAAGTCATGCCAAAAGGTGTACCAGGGTCAAAGTTTTCGCGGATGACGGCTTGATAGATGACAAAAAGAATGACAATCCTTTTTTGTTCTTCATACACAGGAGCTCGCATTATATCTGGAGTTCACCATCAAGGAGACCCTGGACTACTTCGGTCGCATCTACGGGATGGAGCGCTCCAAAGTCCAGAAGGAAGTAGACTTCTTGCTCAGCTTATTGGATTTGCCGCCCCAGGACAGGGTGATCAGGACTCTCAGGTACGTGAGCTGCGGACAATCGAATGCCTCCTTCTCCTCCTTGGTGACAAGAGGGAATTCCGTCATCACCACTTGATAGGCTGAATGCCCACTTAAAAAAGAAAATGGCTGCAGATGCAGCCGCCGGCCGCACCCGAGGCCAGAATGCTTGGCGGAGCGTGAAGTGCAGGCATCTCGTGGTTCTTGGAGAAGTGATTGTCGTCCGGCAATTTTGGCTGTTTCGCAACCTAGCTGGCGGTAGCGGCGAGTCCATAAGGAGGAGGACGTCGTTAGCTCCTCTTGGCCCGCAGGAAAAAAATTACTGCACACAAATAATCGACTGCAACTGCAGCTACGTGAACCATTAGGCTGGCTCCATATACGTAACGACTGCTACGAACGTCACCATGGATGGAATGATAAGCTAAAACAATCCTTTCCTTTCTTCCAGCGGAGGCCAGCAGAGGAGAGTCTCGTTCGCCGTGTCCCTCCTGCACAACCCGGAGTTGCTCATCCTCGACGAGCCCACGGTGGGCGTGGACCCCATGCTCAGACAGAGGTACATGCATGCACACGCACACTCGTACGCAAACAGAGACAAGTCCATGGAGGAGTAGGCGTCATTCTACCACAAAGTCAGCTTGCTCGTGTGTACAATCCAGGGTGGACGTGGCTGTGTTTGCTCGCCACCGCAGCAAAAAGCGTCAGTCTTTCACTTCCACCCAGAATTATGCGCCTCAAACCAACGATCAGGTTGCCTGAAAACCGGATATGCTCATTTTGCGCTCAGCCCCGTCCAGGGATGTGATGACGCATGCGAATGCATCTTGTGCAAGTGCCGCGCTTGCGTAAGCGACTCGAGTTACGTCCTCTGTCTTTATTCGCTGTATGCGCCATGAAATCAAGTGTCCAAGTAGGTGTCCGACCCCGCGTTCCCGCAGGATTGAGTCGTCTTGAAGCCGTCTTAACCGTTGCATGCACGCGAGGCTGCATTCATTGTCATGCGGCGGTTCTGGTCTCGATACACTTGAGGTGACGGACGGACGGACCAGTGACTTGGCAGAAAACAGTCACGGGCCAGCGAACACGTGCCGCCTTTTCATCATCAGCTTCAGCAGCAGCAACCACCACGGCTGGTTCGACAGTACAGAACCGAGCGGGCGTTTGCTGTACAGCTCGTGTACATATGAAATACCATATGTACGCTCCACAGGCCGCACTGTGAGTCATGAAAAAGGTCAGAGACTCGACTCACACGGCACAGATGATGAATAGGGTCTGTCTGAAGTGGCGCCAATGCCAGGGACGAAAAGTCATTTAGACGTCCAATTGTCACTAATGAAGGTGACGATGATGAGCACAACGAGAGAGTCCAAGATTCCTCAGAAGTGATTGTCATCACCAGTGCCGTTGGCGTGGTCCTTGTTGATCGTGAACCAGTCTCTGGCCATTCACGTCTGATGTGATCAGGGTGATGATGGATGGACTTGTTGACATGTTTTTTCCCCGCAGTTTTACAACTGACTGATTACTTTGCTGCACGTTTGTATACTCATCAAACTAGCCGATTATTTCGAAAAAATGACAAAAAAAAACAGCGACGCCATTTTAGACACACCCTGTACGTACAGGTTGCAACGGAGAAAGTCACTACTGAGGGACGAGGGACATTGGAAATCAGAAATGAGAGTCGAGTGCTTGCAACTGATCCCCAAGACCCACTGTTCTTTTTCCCTGTATCCACCCTCCACCTTTCTTTCAGCATCTGGTCTCACTTGACCAGACTGGTGACGGAACAAGAAAAGACCATCATCATCACCACGCACTACATCGAGGAGGCTCGCCAAGCTTCCGTCGTAGGACTCATGCGACACGGTCGCCTGCTGGCCGAGGGCCCGCCGCTCAACCTGCTCGAAACGTACGGGCTGCCCACGCTGGAGGAAGTCTTCCTAAAGCTCTGCATCAGGGACACGTCAGGTACGTGAAGACATCATTGTCAACGAATGCCCGCTAGTGACCATGATCATCTTCAGGAAGTGACGATGGGATTTCCCGGAAGAGAGTGAGCATGACGGGCACACTGACCGGCACTCTGACCCGCTTGACAGGGACCGCCCGGCGCAACAAGCAGAGGGGCAACCTCGTGTATCCGGGCATCACCGGATTGGCCGATGACACTAGCATCCAGCCCATCTCTTACGCCAGGAAGGAGTCGTCCGCGGAGGAGACCGAGTTTCAGAAGATCAAACGGAGACTGTCCATGAAGGTAAGCAAGAGACGGTCATTGCCTCCGTAGAAAGCGCGCCCAGCAGATCGAGCCATAACCAAATCCGCCATTGCCGTCCTCTCTTTCTTCGTGATCACTCGGCATGAAGGATCGCGTCTTCCTGCATGTCACGGGGGATGCCTCCGACTAATCGCGACTTGCCCGCACTCCCCCTCACTCAATAAGCGTGATTACCCCGTGCATCAACCGTGCCAAGAGCTTACGTAAGAGCATCCATCCTGTTGTTCCTGGTAAATCTGGACTTGTGATCGCCGATGTTGTCACTCGTCACGTGCCATTGACGGTGCTCCTGCCCGTCATAATCAATGGACCGCACGGCGACGGCGGAGGCGCTGAACCCTTGCTAGTCAATCCTTTCGGGGTGGGTGGGTGTATAGGGGATGGAGGACGGGAACAGGGACGGGGACGAGGACAAGGCTTCCCACGTCATCCAACACCCTCCGAGTATGATTCTGCACATTACCCTGGTTCTGAAGGCGCATGCGCGCGCCCAGACATGAGCGAACATGCAAATCCTCGGGGGCTGAAACAAACAAACGCCTGCCATCCTTTTTATCCTTACTGGGCCTCTTCGACGGTTCTACGTACACCATGGTGGAGACCTCGGACACGTCGAGTCAGGAGTCCTCCGCCGGCCTCGTATCGCCCAGCACCTCCTTCTCGTCGACCTTGACGCCTGGCTTCTGGGAAGAGGCGCGGGCGGTATCACTGACGGCCAAGAAAGCCATTGGCATTAGCCACGGTACTGCTCGAGGTACTTCGACGACCTCTCGGCCAACGCCAAGAACAAGTGGGACTCAGAGGAGTAGTGCAAAGAAAGTGCTTTCCAGTCAGGGCTCTACGGAAGCGCGTGGCGCGACTCGGAGGACTCCGGGGACTTCCCAGCCAACGCCAGGTACAAGTGGGACTCAGAGAAGTAGAGGCAGGAGGGCGCTTTCCAGCCAGAACGATGACAGGGATGACTTCGTGCCTCCGAAGAAGGACAAGAAGCGTCCTAGGATTCACATTCCCCGGAGCAGCTGCCCGCCGTCTATGATCCGCGCGGGTCCTTTCAAAGAAATTGTGCGTCAACTGGCGAGGTCGATGAACCCCGAGATTGCATTCAGGGTGGCGGCGCTGCAAGCGCTCCAAGCCTCGACCGAGGACTACGCTGTCAGAGACATGGAGGCCCTGAACCTGCTCGCCAGACACGACAAAAGAGTGACCATCATGAGCAGAGACTATCAGCTCCTCCAGCGCCTTAAGCATATTTATGATATCGCCCTTTTCTCGCTGGAACCAAGGGAACCACGACCCCGCCGTCGTGGGGTTGTTTAACATAGGGAGAGAAGAGGACGCAGCTATGAACCTAAAACCGAAAGAAAAGCCCTGTACCGTGCGCATGGTCGCTCTGAAAGTTGCTGCACTTCATAGAGGTCTTTAAGAAGCATAGCAAAGTTAAGCTTAGGTCATAACACCAAGACTTCCTTTTCCTCGTAGAAACGGTCGTCCAAGAATGGCGGCGACAATTGCAAGAGGTCTCCTTCGTGGCAATGGACTTTTCCTCACCCCACCAAGATCAACGCGCTCATGTCCAAGAACTTCATCAAGCTGTGGCGAAATCTCGGGTTTGTATGGAGAAGAAGTTTGGCTACATCCGATTGATGTCATTCGTCATCCTTGTTCATTTCCAGCCAACTGCTGTTCGTGTTCCTACTGCCTGCTATCCAAGTGGTGTTTTTCTGCGTGGCCATAGGGCGCGACCCCAGCGACTTACCCATCGCTGTCGTCAACAACGAGTTGGAGGGGTCCTCCATCGCCGCTAACGCCAGCTGCGATATTGCACAAGGGTGCGTCTTCACGGACGTCTCCTGCAGGCTCTTGGCCAACATTTTCAGCAACGAGTCTTCTCTCGTCGCGACCAAGTACGACAATTACCAAGAAATATCCTCGTGTCTATATGTCGTAAAAGCCGGAGATTAATCTTGATATAATCTCTCTTCTTAGATTTGACGACTTAGATAGCGCCCTTGGTGCAGTCAGACGAGGAGAAGCGTGGGGCGCCCTGGAGGTGCCGGCAAACTTCTCAAAGTTCTTCCTAAAGAGGCTCTGGTCGTCCATCGACGCAGACAGGGAGACGTTGAATAAAAGCTCTATCAACGTAAGTGAACGCCAGATTTTCTTAGACAGCCTCTGCTTTCATCCCCTTTTAACTGCAGGTCTTCCTCGACCAGTCGAACCAGCAGGTATCTTTTGTGCTCAAACGAAGTCTCAAAGACGGCTACGACGACTTCTACCGCGGGATCATGACGGACTGCGAGTTCCCCGAGGAAGCCAGCGAACCACCACTCATCATCCGGGAGCCAATCTATGGCCCGGAGGAGCCCAGTTTCACCGATTTCATGGCACCTGGCATCATCATCCTTATCATCTTTTTTCTGGCACTTGCTCTAACGGGCGAGATGTTTATCGTCGAGAAAAGGTTTTAAGTCGGACCGAATTACGTCAGTGGAACGCGTTTGTCAAGCTTTACACTATTCTAGGGAAGGCTTGCTCGACCGCTCCTGGATCGCCGGAGTGCTACCGTCCGAAGTACTCATTTCTCATGTGGTCACTCAGTTCCTGATTCTGCTTGGCCAAACCGCTATCACTCTCGTCTTCATTCTGCTCGTCTTTGGCATCCCTTGTAAGGGTCCAGTCGGCTGGCTCATTGGGCTCACCCTGCTTCAGGGGACTGCTGGGATGTGCTATGGTGAGCAACCCAAACTGATTGGAAGGCTTGATTCACACTTACCTGTCGCACTTTGCTCTCCAGGTCTGCTACTCTCGACCCTCTTCACAGACTTGGCAACGTCTATGCAGATGGCCATTGGGAGCTTCTATCCTTGCCTACTCCTCAGCGGTGAGTACTGTACCGTAATCTCAGTTGGTACCATGTGCGGAGAAGTGGATGAGCACAAATTAATGTGCAGGACGTACATGCGACATACCTAGTCTCAATGATGGTTTCACCTTAACTCTCCATTCCAACTTCGTTCCAGGCATCCTCTGGCCCGTGGAGGGGATGCCGTGGTATCTCCGAGAAGTGGCCTGGTACCTCCCGTGCACCCTGGCTTGTCAGGCTATGAGGGACGTCATGTCCAGGGGCTGGGACATAACCTCCGAGTCGGTGTACTTGGGCTACATCGCCTCAATCTCTTGGATTGCCGTCTTCCTCATCTTGTGTTGGCTCGTCATCAAGATCAAAGCCAATTGACTGAAGTGATAAGCCAAGAGACCTTTACAGAGGACAGTATTCATCATATCTGCTGATCAGGTTCTGAGAAGACGATGCAATCGAGATGAAAAGTGCGCAATCCTGGTTTATACATCTTTCATCATATACGTACTGTACGTTAGTCCCGGAGTTAGTGCAAGATTAAAGACAGGGCCTTTATGAAGAATGTATTCGTTAAAATGAACCATTTGCGGCCGGGTTCCATAACACAGCATCGTCCCAGCATTCGTGAGGCACTCAGTCTCTCAGCAAAATGCTCACAGTCTTCTTTGACACTTACATGAAGAAACGTAAACACGCTGGGAAGGTAAAACAACCTCTTGACATTTATTTAACACCACTCGCTGATTCCCAGATCTCGCACGACGTCTTACAGCTCAGTCTTCTTGACTTTGCCGTCCCTGCCCCATCCTTTCAGCTCACTCGAGGCCTTCTTGGCGATGAATTGGATGAAGTCGTCGAGTTCGCGTCCACCATTGTAAGGCTCTGGAGTCTTCGATTTGGCCGGCAACCAATAGAGAGTTGGGAATCCCCTCACATCAAACGGAGATGGCACATCATTGGCAGTAGCATCCATTTTGACGATCTCCACATCCTCATCGGCCAACTTCTGCCCAAGCTCGTCGTAGACGGGTGAAAGTTTCTTGCAGTGTCCGCACCATGGAGCATAGAATTCGATCAGGACGTCCTTCTTAGATTCTTGAACGAGGGAATCAAAGTTCTTAGCCACGGCCACTTTGACAGCATTCGAGTCATTATCTTCTGGGATGGCTTCAGACTTCAAGTAAGGCTCCAGTTCTCCCTTGTTGAACTTGACCAAGAAGTCTCTAAAGGTGTCGACAGAAAACTCTTCAGACATGACGTACTTCTTCCCATTGCTACGGATCACGATCTCAGGCTTGTCAGCGGAGACTGCACTCAGACCGTACTCCTGAGCCTCCTGGAGGAAGTCATCCTTATTGGAGACAGCAAACTTGAAGTCGTCGTTTTCCTTGGCCACCTTCATGATCCTGTTGCGCCAATAGTTTGTTCCCTTGACATTCTTGACGTAATCCACACTGTAAAATGCAATCACAACGGGCTCAACAAAGTCCTTCATATTATCCACGGTCCTGTGACCGACAAGACCGTGGTAGTTGCTGTTGATCCAATCTGTGATATCGGACTTCGCCACCTTCCCTTCATAAGTGACTTCACTTGGCTCAAGTTTAGTGTGAAGATGGTTTGGCCGACGCAGAACAATGGATTTCTGACTGGACTTCCCAGTGTAGTGTCCAAAAGCAACGGTCTCTCTCAGCGCCGACGCAACTTTCTGAAAGACTTCACGGTCCTTCTCATCCTCGAGGTAGCTCACCACAGTGACATCATTCTTCTCGAAGAAGGTACTCAATTCTTCTTCGCTTTTAAGCTCCTTAGATGCAGGTCCGACCTGTCCTTTCATGTACTTGATGATTCCCTGGGCCTCTCTAGGCCCATTGTAGTCCTGGGACACCTCTCCTGCCCTGAAGATCTTCAGTGTGGGATATCCCCTGACGTCGAACCTGCCACAGGTGTCCTTCCCCGCCTCCGTACAGTCCACTTTGACCAGATGGACCGGCGGATCATTCACCAGCAGCTTGCTCGCCGCCAGCTCGAACTCGGGCTTCAGCCGTTTGCAATGACCGCACCAGGGGGCGTAGAACATGACCTAAAAGTACAGGCCCTCAACTTCTACTCATTGATCTTCAAGTACAATACACTGAGCCACCCTTCAGATCAGCAGTTCTGTACTCACCAGCGCCGTGTCCATTTCCTCCAGTTCCGCCTCGAAGGAGTCATCCGTCAGCTCACGGACATTGTCGGCCAGGGAGGTGCCGACGGCCGCTAACGTCATCAAGAACACGACAGTTTTGTCGGAAGCCATCGCGTGTCGGTCGCTTTCCTCTCTTATCGGCTTTGATACACCTAATGAAGGACGCTCGGAGTCAAATCGATAGTGATGGCCTCAAGCTCAAGCCCTATCAAGACTCAAGATTAGCACCGGGCTGTTCACGTTTAGCTTGGGTTGACTGTCGAACTGAGGATGAGTCGAGCTCAGCCAAAGGTTCGTGGGCAGAAAAAGATACTCTCTGAGTCAAAATGGACACAAAATGGACCAGAACCTGAAGGCCGGGCGAGTCCGTAGCCGTGAACACACGTGTAAATGTGTATTTTACTAACTGTTATATGAAGAAAGATAACTTTGTAGCAAGATTAACGTTTCTCACATTGGGTATTCAGCTCAAAATCCCTAGCTTTGTCAGCAGCAAGCAAAGATGAATTGCATCAATCAGCGTAGTCTCACCGTCCAGAAAACCTTGGTCACTGCTGGCTCAGGCTTGAGGCTTGAGAAGTTCAGGCTTAGTCCAACTCTAAAGGAAAGGAGGAGAGCGACTGGTGGCTGGTCCGTGTCTGCCACTCCTTCTTATGGAATCATAGTACTTGCTTGGAGCCGGCGAAGGCAGCATTTCCGACCGGCTTGGCTAAGGGGCGCAACGCGATTGGCCGCGAGTTCACCACTCACCTCTCGCCACACGTTTTGCTCCGGCTGCTTCGAGTAGAGGGGTTGCCAGCAGGTGTCAAACGCACTTCTCGACCCCAACTTAACGACTGCGTACGAGGGCACTCTCAGTGGGAAATGTTTGAAAAGGGATGTAAGGAGAAAAGCTCTTCATCGTCACAGATACAACAAACCTCACTTGCCGACTTCGATCTTTATGGCGTCTCGTTAACTTGCTTAACACAGTTCGGGTTGATGGATCTCTCGAAGCATGCAAACGTGTGGGTCACTCGGCTGCACGCACGCAGCTCTCAGGACTCTTCCCACATGTAGAACGGGCGCCGGGCCACGTTAGAGGAAAATAGCATGCGCGGAGTTGGGGCTTGTTGTCAACACTTGGACTTCCCATAAATTTCAAAACAGTTTCATAGAATATTAGGGCAGGCAACGCTTGCAATGGGCTGCCGGTGGAGTGGATCAACAGCTGACCACAGGAGACCGGACAAGCTGCGTAAACATCATGTAAACAATGGTCTTGACTAAAGACAGAAACGAGAAGAGTTCGTCCCTCCGTCCTCAGTCACGTCCGAGTTGGTCCACGCCGAAGTGACCATAGTTGTCGCCGACAAACATTTAGTGTCTTGTCCGCCTCGACTCGACGTCGAGTCTCATGTCGTCGTCCTCAGAATGTCCTTTGTGTTTCGAGCACTTTCCGGTCTCAGTGCTGGAGAGACATGCCTCGGGGTGCTCGGGAAAGAAGGAGACGCGTGCAACTGTCAAGAACAACGACAGCCAGATTCGTGCCAAACCTGTAGAGGCCAAGAAGAGGAGTTTGCCCGTGGAGAGTGACTGCGTCGAGGAGAATCACGGCGGGTCGCCCAACGTGGGTGCCAAGAAGCGAGGTCGAATCGAAGAAGCAAATGGCGGCGTGCCTTTAGCGGAACAGATGCGCCCGATCGATCTCTCCTCCTTCGTGGGCCAACCGGAGGTGACGGGTGACGGCAGCGTTTTCAGGAATCTTCTGTTTCGCGACGAAATACCTAGCGTGGTGCTGTGGGGACCTCCAGGTTGCGGGAAGACTAGTCTGGCCAACGTGATCGCGCATCGATGTCGCGCCGGCAACCGATATCGCTTCGTCAAACTCTCTGCCTGTACCGCGGGCGTGGCTGACGTGAAGGATGTTGTGCGGGCGGCCAAGAATGAGCTAAAGCTTACCCGCCGGCGTACTGTGCTTTTCGTGGATGAGGTCCACCGGTTTAACAAGCTGCAACAGGACGTCTTTTTGCCTCACGTCGAGGACGGCACGCTGATATTAGTCGGAGCTACTACCGAAAATCCGTCATTCAGTTTGAACTCTGCCCTACTGAGCAGGTGCAGAGTCATCGTGCTGGAGAAGCTGTCGCCGGAGAACATCATGGAGATCTTACGCAGGGCGGCGGAAGCCAAAAATTTGGTTGTTGTTTCCAACAACGAAGACGTCGAGACGAGCTCAACGCGTGGCGATAAATGGATAAGCGAAGAGGCCTTGGATTATCTGGCCCATGTAGCCGACGGAGACGCCCGGACTGCACTTAATTGTCTTCAAATGGCCATGGGCGCTGGCAACGAGGGTGCTATCATTTCTGTGGAGTCCATCAAACATTCTCTGAAGCGTGCACATCTCCTTTACGACCGCAAAGGTGACCAGCATTTTGACTGCATCTCAGCCCTACATAAGTCCATTCGGGGTTCCGACGACAACGCTGCCATTTACTGGTGCACGAGGATGTTGGCTGGCGGCGAAGACCCACTCTACGTGGCCCGGCGACTAGTCCGTATCGCCGGTGAAGGTGAGCGAACTCTGGAAAAAATGTTGTTGCGACAAAGGCCTCAGGTTCTCTTCCTTTACTCTCAAATCCAATAGATGTGGGTCTGGGCGACCCTAGTGCTCTTCCATTGGCCGTCGCCGCCATGCAAGGCTGCCAGCTCTTGGGTAAGCCCGAGTGCGACGTCCTCCTCGCGGAGGCCGCCGTCTATTTGGCCAGAGCGAAAAAGTCGCACGAGGTCTATCACGCTATGGTGAGGGCGCAGCAAAGTCTGACGGGGGAACAGGGCAATTTGCCGCCGGTACCGCTCCACCTAAGGAACGCCCCCACCAAGCTGGCAAAGAACCTGGGCTACGGCGTTGGCTACAGCAGCAACCTGGCAGAGGTGAAAAGCATCAAGTATATGCCGGAGGGGATGGAGGACACGAATTTCTTCTCCCAAGAGAGCCGTGAAGCTACTTCCCCATGAAAGGCTTGTCAGAATTGTCACTGGTACCACAGTACGTACCGTACGTACAGGTGCAAAGATGCATGCAGCTAAAAAGTAAGATAATAAAAGAGTTCAGGCTTCTCGAGAACAGGATCAACTGCTCAAGGAGACGCCGCATCCGGTCACACGGCAGGTGTGACCAGTGGGACCACTCTGTGGTGACGCCGGTAGCAACGCCGCTCCTCAGGGATGTTATTGACACTTCTTCTCCGGGACGTTGTCCCGATTGTTGTCTTGGATAGTCATTGTGAGTCTTGCAGAGAAGTCGCGGCGGGGTAGTCGTTCTGACTGTCGCAAAGTCGCAATAAGGGTGTCGAGTGAAGGTGCCCGGAAACACGAACAGAGAGACGGACTTGATGCACCAAGAACACCTCGGAGACGAAGGCGACGCGACTCGTCCAGTCCTCGGCTGCTCCTCCGGTTGCCGAGGTCCGATCACGGTCGCGATCCTTCGTCTGATCTTCTTGCCAACCACTGACATTGTTTGCTTACATTTTCTCCTTGCTCGTTCCTTCCTCTTCAAAAATATTTCTCCAGGACTTGAAATATGCGGGAAGTCCAAAGATAAAAAAGAGTGGAATCTTGAAAATTCTCTTCCGTCTTCACCTGCGTCAGCGACGTGGCTCAACCCTTAAGAGCGATGAAGCTGGTCGTCATCGTAGCCGCTTTCGTCGCCATAATCGTACCTCCGACCAGGCGCTCCAGCCCAAGCATGAACCAGACAAGGGAAACGTGACCTTGGAGAAGCATGACGGGGAGCAAGAGCAGCCGGACAAGCATTACGGAATGGAGGTGACAAACATTCAGACTTCTTTGGAAGATCTTGGACAAAGTTTGCAAGCTCCATCTTTAAGCGTGGTTCCAGGAAAAGTTTCACGAGAAAGGAGTGTCCTGAAATGGTCCAATTTCATCCTGATTATGACTTTGTTGGTTGTGGGATCAGAATCCTCTATTTAATAGTCTCCTGTAGGAAAGAGCTCACCCGTAGACAGCCACGTCCAAGTCGAGTACGAGGAATGTGAATTATATTAGAACATGAGATACCGTATTTACTGTTGTAATCCGCCATGCCGGATTATTAAAGGGTGGCGGATTGAAACATTATGTACGGTATATTAGAAAGGACACAAATGAGAATCCTTCACAGAACACCTCTAGCACGTCACCGTAGCCCCAGCTTAGTCTGTAAATGGTCATTTTCTGCAGCTGTAGTTGAAATGCAGTCATGTGCATATGTGGGAGTCTGCCTCTCCGATCGCCCTCAAGCTTGCCATCGACGCATGTGCTTCTGATCTCCGTCAAAGTCACCCACACGCACTTGGCGAGGTCCACGCTGTTCAAGTGGCAAACAGTAGCTGGCCTCTGGCAAGTAGCATCTGTTGACCGAGATCGGTGCAGCAGTCCATGATCTGACAGACAGGGAGACACACACATATGCATTCAATAATAACAGGAGAAGAGCTTTAATTCATCGCCTGTAGCTGCACGAGTGTGCACGCATTCTGTTCACCTATTTTTTTCTGTATTCAAAGGGGTAAATTATGGTGCAGCTGTGCATTCGCGGTACTGGAGCAAAACAAAGGGTTGCTTTGGTCTCACGCACGCGAATCACGTGATCACTGTTCAAACGCTTCTCCCGATGCATCGTAAAATTAATTTCTTTGTTCTTAATGTGTCAAGAGGCATTCGTGATTGCGTCAGATTTGATTGCACAAGAGCAAACTTCTTCATAATCGTGGCAGGGAGGGAAAAAAGCTTGCCTCGATTGAGCTTTGTCAAATCGAACGAGGTAATTGTAGACTTTTTGTTATAGCTGGAGGTTCTAGTACGTGATGCAGAAATGACTGGGCTCTGGTGCCCCCCTCGGGTGGGGGGGGGGGACCAGATTGATGGCAGAAAAATTGTCGGGGAAGACAAAGATTGAGCTTATGATCGGGTTTTCCTGTCACGTGTGAATGACCCGGACTGCCAGAGATGACGACTTCCGACCGCGATGCCCACTCATCCAGGTAATGACGGGTGATGGAACACCTTGAATCCTCCCCGCTGTTTATCCATGCACCAGCGCCTACGTGAGCGGCGGCAGCATCAGTCAGGACACGTACGCGCCTCCCTCCGTGTGCACACTCAACGTGTGGTTTCCCCCGGAAATGCGGAGGAGAAAAGACGTCAGATGACTTGTGGCTTCAAGTAATCTATCTATCTGTGTGCACGTGTCCTTTCCTATCAGTGCGCACGCAAGCAGAAGACAAGTTCACGTCCAGGCACACGTCCGTGTGCACTGTGTCCATGGAGCACGCGCACGCGAGCACGATTTCCGGGCAAAGCCGAGCGATTAGCGCAGGCTCCTCGAGAAGATTTTCCCTCGGAGACAAAGACATAAGCAGAAATTCAATGGCGTTTAGTTAAATAGCTGAGCAGCTCTTAATCGTTGACATGCGATCAGTGCGTTCTCATCAGGTGTCCCCATGACTTGGACTTTCTGTCAATATCTCCAAAAAGAAGTGCACCCCGACTTCTGGGACACCCGGTACACGGCTGGGACTACATGACGCAATAACAGGAGTTTCTTTTTCGGGGGAGGGGACCTTCGGGCACTTCCAACGCATCTGTTTACGGCTGCTGCATAGACTTGAACTTGTTCTTGGCCTCCAAGTACCGCTTCCTCATCTCCTTCGGGGGGACCCCGCTGCTGCGCGACCTTCGCCTAAAGACCGGGGAGGGCGGGACGGCATTTTCCTCCTCGGATAGTGTCTCCAATAGTCTCTGCTCGATGTCCTTGGCCTGTCTGGATCGAGTCTCCAGCTGCCTCAACCAGTCGCCGTCGCCGCGGGAAATGCGGTTTCGGTAGCGCTCGTACGGGCTCTCCCTGAATGCCAGATTGAGTGACGCGCGGCAGGTCTCCTCGGAGACGGCCACCGTGGGGGGAAGGTGGAGACGACGTCTAAGCTTAGTGTCGTCCTCATCATCTGGCGGTGCCACCGGCGGCAGAGGTACCTGGAATGGCCGACAGTTACATTGGCTCAGCTTGAGTTCCTTCAAATATGCTACCTGGTCCTGAGCAATGAGGACAGCGGGTCCATAGAGTCGGGCAAAGTGTTCGTCCAATGTGATTTTCTGCAGTCTGAGCGCCATGCGGTCGTTGGCGTTCTTGCTAAGGAGCAGGCGCTTGACGAAACGGTTGTCAAAGCTTTCAACGATGGTCAGGTACGAGCTGATGGTCAGATTGCCTGTGATGGACTCCAGGCCTTGCATCAGGTGCTCCGCGACTTTCCTATTGACGTCGCTGATGATGAAGCGCTTCTGTGACTTCTCATTCTTGAGAGCGATATCGAGCTTCTTGACCAACAGCTTTATGGTACTGCCTTGCACAAAGACGGTGAAGAAGACCACGACCAGAGTGGTGGTGAGAAAGATCTTCTTCAGGGGGTTCTTATCATCCAGAATATAGATGAGGGAGAATCCCACGGCTCCGCGCAGGCCTCCATAAGCCACGATGAACTGCTCCGACCAAGAGATTGGGACCAGCCGACGTTCATTGATGAAGCTACTGAGCAGAAAGACTCCGGCAAATCGGACTATGCTGATCAGGACCAGGGTGAAAGCAATGAAGGCAGGGTCGAAATCGAGCTCTCTGAAGCGATAGGCGGCGACTTTGCCCAAGAAAATGAAGATAATACAGTCTGAGGTGGACGAAAAGGTCTTGACTGCATACTTGACTGTAGTGTACGTCTTCTTGGATGCATTGATGAAGGCGTAGCGCTTCTGCATGATGCCACAACCTACCAAGCTTATGATTCCGGACCAGTGGAATATTTCTGCAGAGACAAATGACAAATAGGCCATGGTGACCATGATGAGGGGCTCCATGACTCGTGCGCGGCTCGTCAGGCGGAAGATCAGCGACGTCAGGACCCCGATCAGACATCCTATCAAGAGTCCACCGAAGCACACGATAAAAAAGTTGCCAAGGACCAGAAAGTAGTGTTCCACTGGGATCGTCTCCATCTTGTTCAGGCCAATCATTGCCTGGTATATGACGATGGTGACGCCATCATTGAGCAGAGATTCCCCAAATACAAGGAAATACAGCACCATATTGACTCCGATCTCGTCAAAGATGGCGAGAACAGCGACTGGGTCAACAGCTGAGATCACAGAGGAAAAGATGAGGCACTGAATGACGTCCAAGTCCGGGATGGAGTCCTTGAGGAAACAGGAATAGATCACATATAGGGACAAGCCAATGAGGAAGACGTTGAAAATGGTCCCAACCACAGCAAACATGAGGATGGCATAGAGATTGCGAAAGAAATCCTCGTCATAGATGGAGTAGGCCGCGTCCAGGATGATGGGAGGCAGGAGGACATTATAGAAGAGGCCCTGAGTGAAGGAGGGAAACTGATTTCCATCGAGGTCGTACGCAAAGTGGACGATGACTCCGGTAATGATGCCGATGATGATGAGCAGGCAAGACTCCGGGATATTGTGTGCCAACACTGGTAGGTGGTGAAAGGCCACCTTGAGCAGTGAGGCCAGTAAGATCATCATGCTGAACAGGAATATGTTACCGTACTCTTCCCAGCGGCTGTGGTGGTCATCCTGATGAGATCCACAAGTGCAGTTTTGATCGTCAGCAGTCAAATTATTCGTCACATATTGTTCACTGGATGCTCGAGCAACCTCGAGCAGCGTGATGAGAATACCAAGGACAGTTACATTCACTTTGCCAAGATCCACCATTGCTCCTGTGATGAGCACACAACGTTGAGTAAAACCTCTTAAACACTTTTTTTGTTCGCATGCAGGAAATGCGCACGAACTTGATGATAGCCAACGTGTGTGATAGCGCGCATATATTGTTAAAATCCTCTCATCAGCAAACAGCGTGACGACGTGACACACGAAGAAAGTCCCACCATACCTATGCATGCATCAGATGCCACGATAGCATTTCCACCAGTAGTCCCAGAGTGTTTCTTTGGTGTCAGCTTGGCACTCCAGACCTGATCCAGAAGCCATGGAGAGATTGGCTGCATTGTCCAGACATGACTGAGACGACCAAGATGAAGCGGAGAATGGCTCAGACCCTGGAGGGCCTCTCCAATATTGAGCCGAACCAACGCCGACATCAGTTTGGCACACAAAAATTTGCACGTGCAAGGCCGCGCAGTCATATTTCTCCAGCAGAGTATCAGAGCATCACTTTGATGGACCTTGAAGTTGGGGCAGCGAGGCAGAAAGAGCGGATTCAGTAGTGTGAATGACATCATCTCTTGAAAGAAAAGGACACAAAGTCGAGGATGAACAGGACGAAATGGTTGCAAAGAATGATAACCAATTGCGAATTTGCTACCGAGACAACATTGTCGTTGTTATGTGTCTGGATGGCGAACCTCTACTTTATGACTGCATTCATGCAGCTGAGAACGACGCGCGAGACCTCTGAACACCGTGTGAGTCACAAAGAAAATCCATCGCACGAGCAGCTGAGAGACACTTGGGACATGCTGCCTCCTTTTTTTACTGCACACAGGACGCGCGCGCGCGCGCCCACGCACTTTTTGAGGAAAGTCTTCGGTCTTAATGATATTTGTCCAATGGTTTTGGCTGGCGACGGCGAAGAAAAGAAGCTGCGTGCACACGAAAACAGATTGCATCAAACACTCTTTTTCTTCTTCTGTGCGGACTTTTTTGCGGCTCACGCGATGTGGATACGATTGCGGCGTTTTGTTCCGCTCGGATTTTTATTCTGGCGGAAGCGTCAGTTTATTATTCTCCCACGGGCCAGAGACGCTCCTGGTCACTCAGTCACATCGACGAAAATGCGTCGGACGCAACTGCCATCAACAACGATCCCAATTGCTCGACAGTAGAGAAGCGCCATGGCTCCCAAGACGGTGTCGTGGTCGTCGGTGCTGCCGCTGTCGACGTTGATCCTCGTGTTGGTCGTCGGCTTCCTCATCTCTGCGTCGGAAGCAGGTCTACCTCAAGGAAACTGCGGTCTTTCCTGCTACAGGTGGTCAAGTAATGAAGTAATTTTCATAGCAATATGTGTGACTTGTAAGTAGAGGGCGGAAATCTTACATCATACAACAAATTGCATCTGACATGTGTACCATAAGATTCTCTTTGTAGGCTCTTCTGGGTCTGTGCTATATTTCCATTATTTATCGCTATATCATTAATGTTTTACTTATGTTGCTAGCGCTTTCCCGCCACCCATTACGTTGAGTAGGAAGAATGGCAAAAATATAAAGCGCTATACAGTCTGTCTGTAACGTAACCTAACCACACCTGTCCGCGCTAATCACGTGCGCTAATCATGGCAAAAATTAGCAGCGAAAAAGCTTGAAATCGGCCGCGAAAAAGCTTGAAATCGGCCGCGAAAAAGCTTGAAGTTGGCCGCGAAAAAGCTTGAAATCGGCCGCGAAAAAACTTGAAGTCGGCCGCGAAAAAACTTGAAATCAGCCGCGAAAATGGGCCGTTTCAGCCGCGAAAATCAGTCGACATTTCAGCCGCAAAAATCTAGTAAAGCAGGAAATCAGCCGCGAAAACCAGCCGCGGACAGACAGATACACAAAAAAAGTTTGAAGATCGGCCGCGCGAGCACTAGTGAAGGTGGAAATCGGCCGCGGACAGACAGACAGACAGACAGACAGACACACATACGGCCCTCGCGCTTTTTATATCAGATACGTCATGTTTTGTAAAAGTAGGAAACGAACTCAATGGAGATGGATCACTCGGTTCGCCTTGGTGAGCGAACAAGCGAACTCATCTTCGGTGCTCCTGGCTGAAGTTTGATCTAGTCCAGTTAGTTTTGGATCTGCGAAGTTCGAGCAGACCGTCTTGAAATAATCCCTAAGTGACACCTGATCCTCAGGTGGCGCAAGTGCAAGCAGAAGCTAAACACGCTGACGGACAACGGAGGGCAGCAGCGACCTGGGCAGAGCGGGACCACGGGGCAGCTCTTCTTCAATAAGTGCGGAGATTGGCCAAAAGGATGCGATTGCACCATAACGACAACGACCACGACAACGACGACGACCACCACGACGACAACCACAACTACGACGACAACAACGACAACAACAACGACGACCACGACCACGACAACCACCACCACCACCACCACCACCACCACCACTACCACTACCACTACCACCACAATTGCAAGTGTGTCAACCCCTTCCACGACCCAGTTGGCGGAGGATTTGTCATTTTCAACGGCTGCATCAGTGTTCACGAGTAATGCCAGTGTTTGAGTTTCCCACATTCCCACAAGTTGACTTGGTTGCCCTTGCAGCTCCTCGCCTGCAGCGAATCCCCCGAATGCCGGAGATCGTTCAAGCACAACAAGAAAGCCGAAGGATCGAGCTGAGCAACAAGAGTCCAAAGGCATCTCGGCCAGGAAGGTGAGACAGATTGCGGCATTTCCTTTATTTCGCTTGGACAAGTACGACATATTGATCTTGCTACAGTGGAACACACTGACGACGATCATGTTAGCACCAAAGAACTGGAGCATTTGATCCATGCCACCGCTCTGACGGTATCGCAGCAAAAGGGGGGTAAAAACAATGAGACGAGACTTCTTCATATGCGCGTGACCGTTATAACCGGTGATCGTTGTAAGCGTGTTCCACTGTATTAACTTTGTTGTTGTCTGGCACCGTCAGCATCGCTGTTGCTTCCGCATTTTAGCGCGCTATTTCTATGCACCCTGGACTTTGTTCGTGGTGGTGGCGAAGAGAGTGATGATGATGATTCCTTGATGCTCAGCAAAGCGTGACTAAAAGAGCGTTTTTTCAGTTTTTTTTCCGAATTTTCTTTGCTAGGATTCGTGCGCTGAAGCCGCGGTTGCCACAATCGCACTCGACGGCTCTTCTCATCTTGGGCGGAGGCTCCCAGGTGTGTTCAAGATGAGTGAGTGACGAAAGTGACTGATTTCGGTAGCTCTGACGTAGTCACTGACCTGTGAAAATCCCCTGACCTTGAGAGACAACAAGAGCAGCCAAGTGTCGCAAACGTATGTTTACGATAAATGGCCATTTTGCCGCCGACCACTTTTTGCACACTTTTTTGCACACGTTGTGCACATTGTACTCGACAACTAATCTATTGATGCTAGTCTTTTGGCTTTCTTATGGAATGGATTACAGCTTGTGCTCGTAGGTGAGTGGTCTTTTTTTCTCCTCACTAGGATAATCCTGAAAGTTCTGGCATGCTTCTGGACCCCATGGGCAACCTCTGTCGTCCCAACACGAAGGAGGGGTTCGACTTCCCTCAGGGCCTTTTTGGGGCGGGCGTCGCCAGGGTCGATGGTGGCTTGGTCGTGTGTGGGGGAAGAAGAAGAGGACCATCGACAGAGCTACATAATAGGGTAAGAGCGGTCTTTTGTGGCACACACGGTACAGAGAAGAAGAAAATGTCCCTTCTATCTCAGTGCTATCTGTGGGAGTTCAACCAGAGGTCCTATCGCTTGATGCCCGGATCGGACTTGAAGCTCGAGGTCCCCGCGGGTGCCGATCAGAAGCCCGATGGCACGATTCTCATGACAAACGCGTTCCTGGAGCCGCTCGTCAGGAACGAGCTCTACGTCTTCGTCCAGCACACGGGGCAGTTCCTCACGGGGACGTACTCGACCAGGGATCGAATGGTACAATCACAGTTCTTCGTGCTGTGCAGTATGTATTTACGAAGCGTCAGGATGATTTTTCAGGCAGATTCCGCCTTAAATAAGAGGTGTGAGTGACATTGTTCACCCTAGAAGTCTCGGCCATGTCGTTGCACTTGTGTCCTGGAACTTGTCGGGCACATTGAACAGTAACAAAAAGTTGATGTCGTGCATTAACTTTGGAGGGAAGTCGGTAGGATTTGGCATAGGAATGATTCGAATGCCAAATCTACTTGAATACCAATTGATGATTGTTACATAAGGGGAAATATTCAGGCAGTTCCAGTGCCGGTTGTATGACCCGGGCCCCTAAAATATTTGCTGGATGCACATCTAATGTCGCCAATACTTTCAGAGATGCTTGAATATTCAAATGCTGAAACAGTCATTGGCTGTAAAGAAACTTGAGGGCTCAAGACTTGCCACTTTCATACTCTATGGCTCTTCTAGATCACTTGGACGAATCGTGGCTTCGTGGGCAACGACAGCACCTCAATCTTCCTCCGCGATAGCCCCTGCATGGTTGTCTACAAGGAGAACGTGTACCTGATGGGTGGGAGAGATCCCCAGGGGAGGCCGATCGGGCTTGGTCACTACTGGAACCACCACAAGAAGAAGTGGGAGCAGTTCCCGCTGAACACGGCCAGACACAGCGCGGAATGCGCAGTGAACTACCTGGAAGACAAGCCGCGGATCTGGCTGGCTGGAGGACAAGGGTTGGTGCTGGAGTAAACAGAAGTGGGAGTTAGCAACCACTTCATCGGGACATGTACATTTGCAGAGAGTTCGGCCTCACCGGTGACGTGGAGACAGCCGACATCTCCGTGTCGCTCATCCCTGAGTTCCACCTCAAGTCTTTCCAAGTGAGCAGAAGAGCAAATGCAACCTTCGCCTTCTTGGGTAAGAACTTCAAGTAGTGGTGAAGCTCAAGCTCCAGCCCAAGCCAGCCTTTAAAAATGCTTTGAATCACATGCCAGAAAACGACGGGGACATGCGAATGTTCGTCCTGGGATGCGACAGGGTGAAGGACAAGCAGTGCTTTCAGATGAGCACCGACGAGATTGTGATCGAACAGTAAGAAGACCCAAAATTCTCTCAGCAAGGCATCTCACACTTCTTTCTTTCCTTCTTCCCCATGCAGGAGTTCGACCACCACCATTCAGCGCAGGCTGGACTTGACCAAGAACAAGGCGTTCTCTCCCCAGACGAACAAGGTGATGAGTCGATACGGAGCCACAGTCGTGCCGCTCGAGTGGTTTCCCTCATGCCTCCACCTGGCCCGGGCAAGTGGAGCTCGCAGTCTCAAGGGCGTGTCGTCCGCGCCCGTGGTGGTGGCGGCGGTGGCGTTCTTGTGGATGGTCTGCAAGTAGTCAAGGAGAACCCTCTAGAGTTGCGCAGGCATCGAACCCCAGCTGCGCAACAGGTTGGATGGGGGAATCCATCCCAACCCTTTGATCAGGACTGAGTTGGATGAATTTGCGCATAGCAGATGTGAAGTGTGAATGTTGATGGAAAACAGAAAGACCAGAGCTTTTCTACCTACAAAGAGTTCCTTCCTTCAATAAATGATTTATGCTGTGTAAGATGGCACTGCTTTAATCCATGAGCTGATAGAACGACCAACGTGCTTGTACAGTGCAAGATACATACGGACTTAAGGGGTGTAACAGCAAAAATGTGACTGAGTCTCTCAATCTCTGTCCACACCTTGGTGATGGAGTCTCCTCAACTCGGCCCGAGAGTCAAAGCATTCAAGGAATTAAATGACTCCAACAATTTGACTCTCAGGCCCAGTTTAGAAGACTCCATCACCAAGGTTGAGAGACTCAGTGACATTTTTGCTGTTACACCCTTTATATTCGTTCACAGATGTCCAATACAGTAGACTGGTGTTTCCGCCATGACTTGTACTGTACACACATGTGTCGTATTTTACATATTTATGCTGATGGATGCACCAACGTTTTCGTCCTCATGCCCGAGGATGGGTGAAGGAGCCTCTGGCCGTTCCCAGAGGTAGGAGGACGGCAAAACAGAGAGATTTGTTCTCGTCGACGATCTCCGAGTGGACACAGTCTCCTCCATGGCCAGGGTCTCTCTCCCCTACACGCACACAGAGTGCGCACGGACCCTCGCGCTTTATATAGACAGATGTGTTTACATACGCTGACTTATTTTTTCCTACTGACCGCAGCAACCAAGATGGGGTCGAGAATAACAACAATTGCTAATCCGCTGGTTCGGACAAAAATAAGTCGACGGCAAAAACATCCCGCCGCTCACCGGTCATGTCGCAGTCGCTTTGGGTCGGTCATCCGGGCTACAACTCTCTTGTCCTCATTCCAAACGTTCTAGGGAGACAGGTACACTGTTTTGTCTGGGTAAATATAGTCTGTTTTAGAGAGCTAACACTATTCAAGTGAGGCCTGTTGGTTAAGGGCAACAACCTATTTTTCCTGTAACTTTTGGGTCAGTTTCAAACAGTGCACACGATTGCACACTGGCAAAACTGCATCTCCCCCTAACCTGACTTTTTTTTTCTTGTGTTGATGCCTGCAAAATTGTTGATCTCGTAATCTTATATAGGTTCATACTTAACATGCGACCTTTGTTCTGGGCTGTCGCCACTCTGGTGTTGGCTTGCGCAGTCGCTGACCGAGGTGTGCTGATGACACCGGGCTTGGACAATGGGGCAGGCTACTGGATGACTTCGGACACAGACTTGTGAGTAACGTATGCACTGCACAGCACAGCAGTGCTGTCACTTGAACATGGCCAATGATACCTTTCAATTCAACACTTGTGGCACAGCTACATCAGCAAAGCTGCAGAGATGCTGACATCGCTGGTCCATCCTTGGTCCTGGAGCAGTGATCCAAGGTCACTGGCACGAACCTTCTTCGGACTTGAACAAGACGCAGTTATGAAGGTAACAGCCAAACCACTTCCTGTTCTTCTCCCGATTATTGTCAATTCACTTCCTTTCAGACGCTCTTCGTCAAGTTGCTCGAGTTTGTCGCAGCTATTTTAGGAGACATCATATATGATTCCCCTTCTCCTCTTCGGTCTCCCAACAGATTCTATTAAGAAGAAATCCTTGGATCTCAGTATAATTGTTTTACCACATCTTACAGTACAGAGAAATAGAATTTTGCCTTAATCTTTAATGTAAAGTAAATGTTTGACATCAAAGAATGGAACATACAAATGTACGACGTACATGATGATTTGTCCCGTAGCATTATTAACGCTTCATACAGCCCTTTTGAGAGCAGAGAGAGGACACGACGCAACAGACCTGTCACTCATGGACAGGTATACGTCACTACCAGCGATGACAAACCAAGTAGTTCAGCTTTCTGCAGTCCTTTTTTTAAGGGGAAGCTTTTTTCCACTGTACTTTCTTGGAAGTCTGGAATACTTCTTCAAATCCATAGCTCGATAGCTTGCGACTGGATCATTCATGGCTCTGAACTTGTGCACAATGAATACGCCAGCCAGATTCATCTCATGCTGTACTCGTACGTGTCCTCCTATGCCTCCAGTCCTAGCCTTGACTTTGTAACCACTCAGTTGAAGCTTCTGGCGAGTTGTTTGGAAACGAACGAGCCCTGGGTGCCGTCATCCAGCAGCGCTTTGGCCTCTGTCTCGAAGCCTCTTTGCTCGGGATGCGTGTAGACACCGTCCTCAAGTTGACACCGTCCTTTCAGTTCAGCTGGGTCGGACCGCTAACAGTACTGTTGGGCAAGACAAGTCCGCCATCATCTTTGCTTTTCGATTTACCGCTCTTATTGGTATTCAAGATATCAATCTTTTCATCATTGGAACGGTCACTCTCTGCTGAAGGTACTGTCGAGGCAGCCTGATCTGTCCCTTAAGTTCAAGATGCTGGTGCCGGAGCCGAGGTCCGCGCCAGATTTGCTCTACGCTGGAAAGTGGAGAATTATATGACCGTCTACTGAACTGCCAATGTGCACGAGCACAGTAGTAAAAGCAATAAAAATAGTAAAAGCACAGTTGCCATCACGAATGTGCACGTCTTGCATTCAGGTCAAGTCCAGTCGCGTATCGTCAGGTCCATCGTGGCGAGCATCAGGGATGTGACACTAAATAAATTGCACCCGGGGGTTGCATCACAGCACAGGTACTCAGCCCACAGGTACATGAGCAGGGCGGAAAAAAGACCGTTGGCGCAGCACAGGAAGAAATTCTCCTCTATCCTCCGTAGGAAAGCAATGAGAGGAACACACCCTTCGAAGAATTAGAAAGCAAGGTAACGTTGCCGTGTTGATGACGGGGGAACCTTTCGAGTCCTTGCCCGAGCAGCGTGCGTGATCGAACGGTCAGAATCTGGTCCATGATCGTTGATGACAGATGCTCCGTGCATCTAATTCGATATCGGCGCCAAAGTGTAAGTCTGTGCGAATCACTACTACCTCCGCACGTGCTGGTTTATAATCAAGCGACTAGTGCTTCAAATCACCATGGACGACATTGGAGAAGACATTGGCTCTCTCCTTGGCCACTTTGCTCCACAACTAGGCCTGGGAGAACTTCCAGAAGGCATTTTAGACGACGAAAACCGCCGCTTGCATGAAGAGCTCAAGGCGGTACAAACTGAACATGCGAAACTGGTCAATGAGGGTCACCGAGAGGATGATAAACTTCAAGAGCTCCTCTCTCATGTGCAAGGCGTGGAAGAGGCCTGCGAATCAGCCAGGGCCCTCCTCAAGACCAAGGAAGAGGAGCTGGTGGCGGAGAAGAACCTAGCCAAGATCGCGAGCATGCTGGCCAAGCGGACCTCTAAGGAGAGAGAAGCCCACTGCAGAGCCTTGGAATCTACAGAAAAGCAGGCAGAGGATTTAACGGAGAAAATCAAGAGCAGGTTGGCCGTGCTGGACCTGTTAGATGAAGAGCACTTGAACGACCTGGGAAAGCTGGACGAGTGGTCCAGGCATACAGCAGAATTTGAGGACAACATCTTTGCCCTTCTAAAGTGCCATCATGACGATGAAATCAAGATCAAGTCACTTCACCTGAAGCTAGAACGGCTGCGAGAAGTGGTGGGTAAGCGGAAGGCAGAGCTTGACGAGAGCTCCACGATGCACCGAATGTCCCAGGTGGCCTTGGACAAGACTGCGGAGGAGTACAGGCAACTCCACGCGGAGCGGCAAGCAGTGGTGGAGAGATGGGAGGCTGCTGATAGGGTTGTCAAGGTTCGGGACGCAGAACTGAAGCAGTTGTTTGAGAAGGTCAACAACGCCAAGGAGAAGGCAAGGAAGAAGGCGGCAGCACTCGAGGAACAAGTGTCCTTCTTGGGCACGGAGCAGCAGAACCTTGATGAACTGCAGCATAACATCCAGGATCTGGAAAGGAGAGCCACGTCCCTGGCGGCAGAACTGGCAGGCCGAGAAAAAGCCTTGGAGACCGTAGAAGGCGAATTGGTGCTGGAAGAAAGAGAGACTATGAAGCTGGGCTCGTCCGTAGCCAGCCACAGGACAAGGCTAAAGGAAACAAAGGCCGTGATAAGCAGGGCTAACGACAGAGTGATGAAGTTGGAGGGACTCGTGGGGGAAGCAGAAGAGAAGATCAAGAGCATGTACAATTCCAATGTGACTGCAGAGGGAAGAATCAAAGAGTTGGAGTCACTGCTGCAAGCGGAAGAGAAGCGAAGAGATCTTGTCCATTGGGAACTTGACCGGATCAGAGAAAAGAAACTCAAGGCGGAGGAAGGATTGAAGAAGATGGAAGGCGAAGAGGAGGCCGTGGGCCTGGAGGTGTATTCCTTGAGAACGGAGAAGTCGAACCTTTCAAAGAGAATCAAGGCCACAAAGGAGGAGCTGGTGAAGAAAGAAGACGTTGCAGTCACCAGTAACTATCGCATTATCAAGCTCGAGCGCGAGATCGCCGAGCTCAAAGGCGAGGCATCCGCTCAGCAGAAATCAGACTTGAAGAGCGACTTGGCCGCCTTGAAAATACAGCTAGATGAAAGTAGTTCTGATAGAAGAAATATCGACCACCTGGTCCACAAGGTCGAGGCCGACGTTAGGAAGGTCAGCAGGGAGGTGGACAAGATGACTGGAGAGAAGAAAGGCCTCAAGGAAAAGTTGGATGGAGCAGTCTTGGCTGGAGAGACTGGAAAAAAGATGTTCAAGCATTTGCAGGATCAAATAGAGGCCAAAGTCCTGGAGGAGAAGCTATTGATGGTGAATGAGAAGAAGGTTAAGGAAGAAATAGAATCGCTGAACGCATCAATACTTGACTTGGAGAATCAGGAACTGACCAACAAGGAAGAGGCTAGAAAGCAGAAGGTGGACTTGGAATGCCAGCGCCAGGTCCTGGTGAATAGGCAAAAGCACATGAATGAGAGCTTGAGATGCCTCAGATCAGAAGTGAGAGAGAGAAAAGACGCAGCCACTAAAATGAAGGCCAAGTACGAGTTACTCGTGAAGTCCTTGGGCGGAAGCAGCAAAGACACAAGTACCGAGGAGGAGATTCCAAGTCACGCCCATCATCTAATAAGGCTAGCACAGCAAAAGGCTGAACTACATGACGAAGGCGAGCACCTTGAGAGAAAGTTGAGGGAGCAAGAGAAAGAATTGCTTGGCCTAGAGCAAGCCATGGCAATGCTGAGAAACTCCAACGAGAAGTACAGGGCGGAGAATTTTCATCGGGATGCCCTGGGATCATCGGAACTGGGAAGAGAAATGAAGGAAAAGGTTAAAGCCAAAGCAGACAGGCTCGAGGAGCTCAAGAATGAACTGAACGGCCTGCAGGCGGAGACCAAGTTGAAGGAGTCTGAGCTGGCCAAGTGCATTGCTGAGGCGGAGCAACAGCGAGCCTTCTTTGACGAGCGCCACGCCAGTTTGTCTCGCCTGGAAAGAGAAGTCAAAGAGCAAAGTCAGCGACTTGCGAGAGCTCAAAAGGTGAACGCCACACTCTCCAAAGCTTTGACCTCCTCCGTCCCAGATTCCGAGCACTACGAGAGAGACATGGATCTGAGGACAGAAAAAGAATGTCAACGGAACACTCTGCTCAAGCTGCGCGAGTTCTCCACGACCGACCAGAAGTTCCTCAAGGCATATGAGGCGCTGATTCAGCGGTTAGGCCTACACACACCCTCTTTGAGCCGCCTCGAGGCGTCTGCGTCTGCGCGATCTCGCTCTTCCAGACGGTCTGGAAGTCTCTCCAGAGGATCGTCATCTAGCACCGGAAGAAGAGAATTCCAAAGAAAAGTGACTTCTTCCGGGCGTAGCAGGTCCGGGAATTCCATCAGGAGGTTTCCGTCCAGCCCATCAGTTCTTGTTATGGAACTGAGCGATCAAAAATCATTGGGATTTCCCAAACTTTCTGGACGGCCAGGGGTCATTTTGCCAGTAGTAAACTGAACAGAGTTCCTCAGAGTCCCACAAGGTCTTAGAAGACCTTGGATTCTTGGGATCATTTCTTGATGGAAGAAATACTTTCAAAGTCACAGTAGTCTTTTGAGAAAAATCGAGATGGCCGCTCCACCTGTGAGGGACCCCTTTGCAAAAGTCAACGTGGTTCTTCAAAAGTTGGGGCCAAAACCTGAGTGTCTTGACCGACGAAGAAGTGCAAACATTCATCTGATGACTTGCTATCCCCCTGACAAAAGCGACAAATTCAAGGCAAACTCTACCGAGGTCGAAGTCAGAGTCAAACTACGTTTGGACCATGCGCATCCTGGAGAGCCTGCAGATATTGTGACGTTGAAACACTCCAACCAAGGAGATCTGAAGAACTTAGAGGTGGCGATCGTCACTACCAAAACGCCACGATCTGACTATGAACTGAAGATAGTGTGGAAACGTGTCTCACCTGACCTGCATGTTCCACTTCGCTGCTCACCGGCAGGACTGCAGCGACATACACGAAACGTGCCAAGGACAGATCCGAAAACTCCAAATTCATCCCGAAGTTCTGGTGCTCCACCGGAAAACGTGACTCCTCTCAAAGAGGTGAAAACAACGATCACTGCCAAAAAGAAGCAACAAGTTCATCCCCAAGGACCACGCTGTGAAGTGACCTGCCCCAAGTACGACGTTGGCCCACCACAACCCGAATCAGTGCCTGCAACCAGACAGTCACCAACTTTCGGACGGACGTCCGAAATGCTTCTTGATGGCGCTCTCTTCGAGAGAATCGTCTCGATTCCCTCCTCCATCCAAAGATCTATAACATCGTTTTTTGTGGATGCCCCGAGGAGAGCTCAGGGACGAGCAGCACTGATGTCCGATGCAGCTTTTGCCGTAGTCTTCGCCATTTTCGTGGCAGCATTAATTCTAGATATCATAGAACTGTTTTGAGTTAGTGACAATGTCAAAGAAATACATGCATGCTCCGTTTTTCAACTTCACCAGCTTGCACTTTTTGAATCACACGATATGTTGGTATCAGTGGATTCAGACCATCTGACTGTGCGTGCTGTACACGACCAACATCTAATGCTTGATCTTAGTGTGGCCAAGATTGAATGCTCAGAATGCTTCGCTGCAATACTCAGAGGCAAGAAGCCTACACTTCCAATCATTCTGGAACGAATTGCTATAATTCCGGATTGGAGGGAGTGACTTTTAATAGTTTGTCTGCATTCAGCACATTCGCTCCATGCACTTGGACGGCATGAGCAACATGGGCGGGTCTCGTGATGAAATGTACTGTAGTACCACAGGTGAAACATTTCAGCATGAAGTGTTAATTTAATGTCCTGATGGAGTGAGAGGAATCCTCCAAGATCTGTCAAGATGTTCATAGATAAGTCTCAAAATACATTTGTGCCAAAAGTAGCACAGAATGAGTATGCAGTAGATCAAAGTCGACATTGATGTATGCGCTACTTTTGTTACAGACTGTCTAAGGACCTCAACTTGTGACAACAATCAGTGACAAACATAAGAAGGAGCTGTGACAAAGCCTCTATGATGTCAGCTGTGGCAGCAACTAAGAGACAATCCAAAGTGGAAGATTTCACTTTCCCAACTGGGGGAGAGGCCTGGGCCTTCAAGAATATGAATATGCAGATATTGGGGCAGAAGAGTAAAAATGGTGTTGTTCTGTTGTCCCTTTGGCACGGGAGAAACGTGACCAAGATTTGCCGCCTGCCGCAGCCCAAGCAGACTCAGCTGATGTTCAGCTGTGATCGAGAGGTGCTAAAGAGAATCTTGCCGCTGAGCAATGATCTCCTAGTGCATGCAGCATCAATAAAAACAAATATCCGTGGAGAAAAAGAAGAGACCCGACCTTAACAGGAATCAGGCCTGGGACTCTCTTCCTTGTCCATGGAGGCCATGGCTGCAGCGACGGCAGAGACGCCAGAGTGCCTCTTGTTTGCGCCGTTCGCCCAAAACTCCTCCCAGGAGCGAGAGATCTGGGCAGAGATCCTCCCGGACCAAGACATTGGAGATGGAAGCGTGTGGAAGATTGGTAAGCATCAAATACGCTACTGGCGTTCGCCAAAAAGTGCCGTACATCTTTCTTCTGCTGCAGCCAACAAGTACTACACTGCAAGTGTGAGGCTCGGAATCGTACGTTCGAAAGAGGAGCTCGCAACAGACGTCTGTCCTCAGGCTGCCGTAGCCTTCTTCCCGCAGTTCGGGGCTGCCTCCCTTGACTCATTGTTCGACAGCCAGGACTGCGCCGCTTCCCAAGTCTTCCTGGACTCCTGTCAGTCGAGGCTGCTGGTGGTGGGATCCTTCTCAGCTGAGGCAGTCAAGGACGAGGCTGAGCTAAGGTGTCTGGAGCGAGGTGGGAAAGTGGGACAAGGGCAAAGTTCCATATGTTACCTTTAAGTACCACCCTTTGTGCTACAGTGAATTCTCCTTCAGGCATTGAGATCGTGGACTTTTCTGAAGATGACGCTGATGAACAGGGTGAGAAGTCATCACCTGAAAGTGATCAGTCTTCCACAAGAGAGCCCTTCCTCCAGACTAGTCGACAGAGGGTGGCTGAGGCTCTGCAAGCCGTCATGTGGCCCAACATGGTCAGGAAGAGCAACGTTCCCCGACTAAGAGACAATGAAGGTGGAAAAAGCAATGTTCCTGAAGGTCCTGTCACAGGTGCAGCAGTGAAGGAGGAAAGTAATGAAGCTGACATGGAGAACTTCGAGGCCTTGTTTTCACGCCTTGCTGAGTTCAAGTCACAGGCTCATGACCTGGCTAAGAGTGACAACGACGAGGAGAGGCGGCTTCATGCAGAGAAGGTGGTGAGAGCCTTCTGGTGTACTCTTGGCGAAGACCTAGCCGAACTTGAAGGCGGCAGAGACTCTTCAGAAGAGGAAATTGGTTGAAAAGTCAATGAAATGTGATCATCTCAAGTACAGAATTCACGTTTTGGTGCTTTCATACTCTGCCAGTGCCACCGTAGTGTTAACACCTTGTGAGCAAGCGGTGTATGCCTTTTTGGCTCTTGTCATATTTACCTAAGAAGAGTCCTGGGTCCCCCGGACTACGCAAAAAACCAGTGTCCGGGTTGAGAAGCTGCTAAGTTCCGTCAAGCTACAAGAAGAGTGCGAGGGGGAGGCAGGATTTCCTCATGAAAACTCTGAGCAATTTCATCAATTCACTGAAAAAGTCAAATTTCAATCCTCTTGAGCTTGTCCATCCCCCTCCAGATGGCCTCCTTTTGAGCACTCTACCACTAAAAGTCTTGACATTGAACCTCAGCACTCAACATGGTGCCCAAGTATCGCATCTACGTGTATGTGTTCCTCATCAAAATTCCACCTCAACACACTTCAGTACGGCGTCTGAGGTGACATCATACTCGACGCCATTACTTACGGCAAAGACAGTACAAAGGATTCAGATGACGCTGGACTGGACCTTCTTGTGTTGTATCCATGACCGAAGAGTGCGCCTCCAGGGTCCCAGGAGGGACAGAAAGGTTTGAGAAATGTCACTGATTCGGCTCGTTTCCTCCGGTGTCACACACGCAAGCTCCAAAATTACATAATCACGACGCAGATACTGTGGGAAAGATGCCTTCCGCCAGCTCCTTCATCTTCAGTCCTTCCAACACGTATAGAAGCTCATCTTCCGTGGCTCCCTCGCCCTCCATCTCCGACCATTTGGTGAACATACGAAGTGCTCGATCTAAAGCGATCAATTCTTTAGGACAGAACACGTACTATTTTTGGCTAAGTAGTTCACCTTTGTCCTCCGCTTCTTCCTTCTCAATTTCCGCCTTCACTTCTTCATCCAGACCGAGCTTGGGCAAAAGGTCCTTCCACTTGGAGCCGAGCTTTCCCGCGAGTTTCGCCAGCGACTCGGAAGAGCACACAACGGGGGAAGCGGAATTGCCTACGTAGAAACAAGTACGCATTTGTCCTCCATTTCGGGCAACCTAACAAGGTCCTCTTCGCACCATTTGTTCCTTCATCAGCAAAAGGTGTCACAGTATTGCCTACGGAGATGCTGCCTCCGGACGAGTTTAGGTTGAACGAAGAGTCCTTGGACATCTTCTTAAGCATCTGCTCCAGGTATTCCGGCAACTTGGCTATGGGATGGTTGCCGTACGTGAAAAAGTGCGGGCTCTTCTTGGCCATCAATCTCAAAGCTCTCCATCCCCAGGCTCCGTCGTTGATTTTTCTTGAAAGAAAGAAAGAAATTAGGCATGTCCTTTGGCTTCAGTAGTCACATTGCGTACATGTATGTATGTATATGTACACAAGAAAGATTGGCACAATTACCTGTACTCAGCTTCGACCTGGTTCTCTGGTTTGAGCTGCTCGATGGCCTCGTCAAAGTACTCCTCCACACTTGGTAAGAAGTCTCTCTCTGGTGCTGCGCAAGCTTCCAGGTTGTCCGGACACACGTTCCAGAGGCGGGTTAGGTTCGGATTGCCCATCAGAAACTTTCCCTTGGAGGTAGCAGTGGAGATCTGATCGGCCAAGCAGCGCTTACGTTTACGACTGCCTAGCGCTACGGATACAGTTTGACAGTTAGATATAGAGAAGAGTGATTACGGTGGACGCGTCGGTTGCCGTACCTATGGAAGGCTTTTTGTCCTCATCAGTGGCTTCCGCCTCGGCCTTTCTTTTCTCGTTTGCTTTCTTTGCCCTGTCGAACTCCGGACAGCCATCGTTCTTCCAGGCGTTCCACTGCTGCTCTCTGAGAAGGATGTGCCCCACGGCGCGGCTGAAGGCTTCCCCGTCTGGCGGAGTCTCGCGCATCAGCTTGTTCACGCGCTCGGTCGCTGATCCAAGCCAACGACATTGCTCATCGCTAAGTACTTCGGTGTCACTGGAAAAGAAGAGACTTCTTAGCTTTGCACTGGCATGCCACAAAAAGGGTGGGATGATGCAGACTGTACCTCTTGAATTTGACTGATGACTGCAGGTACTGAAACAGGATAAGATATTGTACTAAGATGTATCTGCGGAAGTTGGAGTCGCTCAGTTGCAGTTGCAGCAGGTTCTGGTTGGTAAGGTACTTGGCGAAGTACTGCTTGTCCGAGTTGGAGGCACCCTCGGTCTGTCGTTTCTTTCCAGCCACCGAGTCCAACTTGAAACTGTCAAATGTATTCATCACATCTCGGGCGTACTGAAAAGTGGACGGAAACACTTCATGAAGTGTGGAGTTCAGTACAGCACTGACATCTTCGTCCTCGTAACACTTTCTACTTACGGTGGTGAATGTCTTCCACTTCAGCCGTTCATAGCATTGCGTCGGATTTCGAAAGAAGTCTTGCAGCAGCCAAAACTTCTTGTACAACGCGTAGTCCACATTTAGGCTACAAGAAGATTGCATGATCTCTTAGATGTGTCACTCACTGACTACAGCTGCGGCCAGACCTTTACGAACTCCTCGTGACTTACTTCTTTCGATCGTCCTCGATTAGGATAGCATCTTGGTCCCTATGTTCGTCATCATTAGCGTCAGTCTTGACGGAGACGTCTTCAGCACCAAACACTGTGTTGTTGTCGAGATTGAATTCGGACACAATGTTGAGTCCCGATCGCTCGGAGATGGGGAAGTATTTGGCGAGAAAGACCAAGATCCGGCCGCAAAACACGGTGTTCTGCGACCTGGACAGGCGACGGAGCAAGTCTGGGCACCAAGATTTGTTTGATAAGACATTCTATCCCACCACGTGTGACAGACTTTGGCAGCAGCTACGTACCGTTGCATATCCTGAGCAGGTGGTTCCTCACTGGAGTGAAGAAGGCTTCTTCCTTCCACGTGGAAACATTCTGTTCGACGCAGTCGAAGAGATTCTCGCAGTGTGAGAGAGGTAGGAGGTCGAACATGTCGCTCAGCAGCACGATGGGCAAAGTGGGCGTGCAGAGACCAGATCGGACAGCTACAGGAACAGTAAAAAGGAAAAAGAATGATTAGAACAGATGAGACACACCGTTGATAGAAATCTCTGACACAATCTCTGAAAACTCACCGTTGATAGAAAAGGTGACGAGAAGATGACATTGGTCCAGGTTCGGGTTCTCCATCTGGTCAACGGTGACAACGCGGGCGGTCAGATGCTGCCGGAAGGCCACTTCCATCAGCATCTTGAGCACGTGATCGTCGCTGCAAGTAATTTCAAATCGAATGCTTCTTCCTCATGTAACAAAGAAGTCAACGGTCTCTTACATCTGCCCCATGTCCTTGAGCCCCTTCTCGAACCCAGCGTAATCTGGCGCCGCCAACGAGGTGCACAGAAGGCTCTGCGGGGAGAAACAAAAGTGTCGCTTTTGCCGTTGCCACGTCCAAGCCGATGGCTCCAACATGGACTTACCCCAATTTTCTGACTTGTGGTCTTTGCCATGACGACCATGAAGACGTCGACGAGGAGCGTCGGCGAAGACTTAGTGCAGATTCAAGCTCCTTCTGTCTGTCGTCAATGTTAGTGGGCGAACAGCAGCTGCAGCTGAGCCGGGTGGACGCGTTGGTGCTGCACTGCCTGCTGCATTAAGTAAGTGCTGCTAGTTGCAGTGAGCTGTTATGCTTAGTGATGCGTCAGGCTAGTTTTGCCCTCGAGCTCGGGTCCACTGGGGCTGATGAATTAAGAGCTCGGGTCGGGTCGGGCTGACTGAAAATGGCTTCGCGCCGTCGAGCTCGGGCATAGGCTCGAAGCATCTCTCGCTGAAACATCAAATGCAAAGCAAAGAAGCTTCCTGCCATCGCTCCTACTGCTCTAGCTTGTGTACTCGCCGATCTTGTCCAGGCTGAAGGTACGAAGAGGCGTTCAACGACAGCTCCACCAGTTTGGTCTTCGTTCTGGCATTCAGGAACTTAAAGGTGGGTCCGCTGCATTGATTCTGACTTTGCTGACCCATTTTCCACCCTTTGTCTGTCCTAGATCCCCTGGCTGTGGAGCAAGATGAGCTCGAACAGCCACTCCGCCGCTGGTCCTATTCGAAGAGACACCCACGCCGGCTCCTGGTACGTCAACGATGCCGCCCAGTTGGCGTCCGAGCTCGATGGGTGGCTGTCTCGCGTCGTAGGTAGTGGGAGTAGCTCTTCTCGGCGGCCGCCGAGCAACTGCGGGGCAAGGGCTATCATCGCTCCCCATGCCGGCTACCGCTACTGTGGCGCCTGCGCCGCTCACGCTTATGCCCAAGTGGACCCCACGAACGTGCGTCGCGTGTTTGTCCTGGGCCCGTCCCACCATGTTCGCTTGGGAGGTTGTGCTTTGAGTGCGTGTGCTCAGCTACGCACTCCTCTCTACCCGCTACCGGTGGACCGAGCCACGACAGAGGAACTGCTGGCCACTGGGGACTTTGAGGTGATGTCACTGGAGACTGAGGAGGACGAGCACTCCATTGAGATGCACCTGCCGTATGTAGCCAGGGTGCTTGATTCACGGAGTCACAGCGAAGACTTTGCGGGGGTCGTGCCTGTTCTGGTTGGATCGCTATCTCAAGAGAAGGAGTCGCGCTATGGACGCATCTTTGCCAAATACTTAGCAGATCCGCACACCCTCTTTGTCATCTCTTCTGACTTTTGCCATTGGGGCCAGAGATTCCGGTATCAGCATTATGACGAGAAGTGTGGAGAGATCCACCAATCTATCAAAGAGTTGGACTACATGGTAAGGAGTTCATCGACCTCTGTCATTGTAAAGTAGCGAGTGTCAGCTTTGACCTTCTCGTTACAGGGAATGAACATAATCGAGAGTCTGGACCACGATGCCTTCAGCCAGTATCTGAAGAAGTACGGCAACACAATCTGCGGCCGCCACCCTATCGGCGTCTTCCTGGGAGCGGTTTCAGCCATGAGGAAGCACGGCAATGGGGTTTCTATGAACTTAAAGTTCCTCAACTACGACCAGAGCAACCAGTGCAAGACCATGAAGGACTCATCGGTCAGCTACGCAGCTGCAACCTTCACCATTGGATAGATTTTTTCATTTTCAACTAGACAATAAGCACAGTTTCTACTGAGAGAGTTTGTGTGCTGTACATACAGTGTTCGTGCCTGATGCATCAATTCGCCTTGTCTCGTAATAGGGATTACTGACAAATCTTTTGCAAAGATCCTGTACATAGAAGTAACGAATTGCGAAAAGCAGCCTTTCTCATGTATGAGTGCGTGCGAGACTCTTTTGTAAGGTCGCAGTTAAATAAACGCGTTTAAGAAAACTTTCATGTACAACCGATTCTCCGTCTGGACCAGGGGTATCTCGGACAACCTCCGAGATCGTCCCAACGATGAAAGCAAAGCACTCAGGAAACCTTGGCACACAGCACAAGGTCATGCACTCAGCGGTGACCATGACTGCCGGGTTCCGTCGCCTGAAACTCACTGATTCTGCTATTCACATGGCATTTTGAGGATTCAAAGTACTGAAGAAAAATCCTTGTTGCACACTAAAGAATGTGCTTAATAACACCGTATTGATCGGCAGATATCAGCTTTATCCTGACTCATTATTCATATGATTGATATTGTATAAATTGGTCATCAAGAAATTCTTCTTTGTTCAAACGTTCTTAACAATACTTCTCATGTTTCCATGCTTATTCATCATTTGCTCACTCTTGCAGCGTGAAATATAACTCCTCACGAATACGTGATACCCTTCGTAGTCAAGCGGTGTCGGAAGTGTCATGGATTGGTTCAAGTATCATTTGCTCGCTAGGCTACTCTTTCCAAAGTGGTACCAAACAGTCCGTTCTATATAACTTTAAGTCTGCTTACTCAGTACAATGTGTACACACATCATGGTGCACATATACGAACAGTTTCTCCGCTATGAGGCCACTTTTTGCTCATATCACGATTTGGGGTGTTTTTAGGACACCATAACTGGCAACACTCTTTGTGTCGGTTCTTTGACCTGCCTTCAAATAACTTGGTGGAGACTGGTGGAAGCTCGACGATAAACACAGGAACGACTCGGGCTGGGACTCGCGGGTCGGAGCGGGCGACTTGAACTCCAGCTATCACGTGGACACTGTATTCACAATCATGTCTCTCCGCGTCCGCAGCCAGAAGTCGCTGGGAGCTGTCAAGTCAGAGTCCGACTCGCCCGACGACTACATGCAATACCTCAAGGAAGACGAGGCGGTGGTCAAGTACTGCGTGCCGACAGACCCGTCTATGGACTCGACCCGGGGGAGCAAGGGAGACAGAAGATCAACCTTCTACTGCGATTTGTGTCAACTGAATCTCAACGGCTATGAGGCGAGAGAGAGCCACATCAACGGGATTAAACACAAAAAGAAGGTCAGGCAAAGGAATGGAGCGGTTTGCCAGGAGGACGGCGGTGAATCCGTCTTTAACGCAGGCCAGGGAAATGTGCCTCACGACGGTGTCAGCCTAGCTCCAGACTTCTCTATGATCAGACAGCTGCCGTCCGCCCCCAAGAAGGTGCCTACTCGCTTGGTCGAGAAGCTTCGTGAGACGACAGAACCTATTGTTGGACTAGCTTTTATCAGCGAGACCATCCCGTGCTCGTGTGGCGACCTGGAGCCGTACTACGAGTGTCACCTGTGCGGAAGTCACGGGGGTCCCAATTGTATGTTCAGTCATGTTCTGGGCAGGCCCCACCGGGAAAAGTTTCTTCGACACCTGCACCCCCTTGACCCGAAATATTTGGACTTGAACAGGAGCGACATGATGCAAGAAGTGCACAAGAAGCGAGAGAATGAGAATGGTCTCGACTTGATTGACTGTGTCTTCAGTGACGAGCTGTTCCCTTGGCCTTCGGGCAAGGCACCCTGGTCCCAGGAAATGGGCGGTACTGGAATCGCTCCCAGTACCATCGTTGAGGCGAAGGCCAGGAGAAGGAAAAGGATTCTAGGTGTCGTAAAAAGTGCATCGTCTTACTCTTCCGTGACATCTCTCACAGTTCCCTGGACAAAGACGCAAGTGTTTGAGGCCTTTGACTTCATGACAGAAGTGTTGACGAAGATTAAAAAGCTTCATGAGGCCGGGCACCGGTTGTCAGAAGATCCTCGAGACTTCAGCACTCTCCTGCACATGATGGACACAAATGTGGAGGCCATGAAGAACATGGCGCGGACCAAGGAGGCGGCGGTTTGCACTGAAGCCGAAAGTAGTGGTCATCAAGCGATAAATGAGAGAACTCCAGACTTGATTACATCAAGAGCAGGAGTGGGTACCCCTCAGTCTGACTGGGGCAGGAGAGAGAACATCAGGCCAGTGACGAGAGAACGAAGTCGTTCTCCAACTTGGCCAAGTAGAGACACAAGAAGCAGCAATGTGAGGAGGTCGTCCCTGAACACCAACAGATATGACACGCCAAAGTTGACGTACTTCTGACAAGGATGTTATGGACACTTTTACATGTTAATATTGTCAGTGGCCAAATAGAATCGACATGTGATGTGACACCTCTAGCGGCACAAAGAAGAAATTGCTTCTTTGACTAGCGGCCTTATCAGTTATCACTCAACGCTTATCCTGTTTCAAGTTCAAGCCCGTGATGCCGTCGCAAGAAGTTCATGTGGAGGGGTTCGACGCCTTCAAGTCCAAGGTGGAAGAGCTTACAGCGGCGAAGAAGACCGTCATAGTTCTGTTCTCGGGATCCAAAAATGACAAGGGTATATGTGCATACAGTATTGTTCTTGATGGACTTGCTCAATGAGACGTCGACGCGAGGGTAGTTGAGGTGAGCACTTGTGCTTTGTTCCAGGCGAGAGCTGGTGTCCGGATTGCGTTAAGGCTGACCCGGTGATCGACGCGGCCGTGAAGTCTCAGGAGGGCGACGTCGTCTTGCTTCACGTGGGGGTCGGCGACAGAGCCTTCTGGAAAGACCCAAATTGTGTCTTCAGGAAGGATCCTTCGACCAGGCTGCGCTGTGTGCCCACCCTCGTCAAGTGGGGCACGCCACAGAAGCTGGAGGAGGAGCAGTGTTCTGATCCAAATATGGTCAATCTGATGTTTGAAGATGACTAATAATACAAGCATTTATGGTTTTCTTCGTGGCATGATAAAAAAGCCGTAATCTGACGTGGGACTAATCTTGAACGTGTTGCGCAAGCACGCGCCGAACGTCTCGGGATCGACGCCGCCGGCGAAAATTGCTACCTCTTGTTTTTGGTCCGGTCGAAGTCAAGCCAAGTGGCCACAGTCGAGGTCACGCGAAGGGCTTGGCCCGCCTTCGCCGCCGAGCTCAAGGCTATCACAGCGCTGCGCATCCTGCAGCTGTAGCAGGAGCTGCAGCAGAAGCTGTAGCTGAAGCAGCAGAAGAGCCGAGCTGAGCGATCAAAGGTTTTTGTGCTCCGTAACCATCATTTGTTCTCCTCGCCAGACGTGCGAGGTGAGCGCTTGTTCGGAAAATTTCTTCGTGAAAATAGCCGGAAAAAAAAGAACTAGGATGTCTTCCGGGTCCGGCGTCGGCGGCGCCGCGGGTCAAGTGGCCTTCTCCACGAAGCAGAACTACGACCTGGACCAGATATGGGGCGACCTCCGGCAGGGTATCGAGCAGGTCTTCGCCAGACAGGGCATGTCCTCGATGCGCTACATGGAGCTCTACACGCACGTCTACAATTACTGCACCAGCGTGCACCAGCAGGCGGCAGGCGGGGCCGGGGGGCCCGGTAGCGGCGGATCTCGCGCGGGCTCGGGGTCCGGCGGAGCCAAAGGGAAGAAGAGCGCCAACTCGCAAAGCGGAGCTCAGTTCGTCGGCCTGGAGCTCTACAAGCGCCTTAAAGAGTTTCTCAAGGGGTACCAGGTCAAACTCCTCGAGGTGAGAAAGCCGCTAGTGGTAATTTTCGTTGTGCCTGCTTTTCTCAAGGCGCGGCCTCCACGGCGTGGCCTCCACGGCGTGGCCTCCACGGCGTGGCCTCCACGGCGTGGCCTTCAAGGCGTGGCCTCCAAATCTAGGCTACGGGAAGACCTCCATGCCGGGTCACACTGTCATGGGCGTCCTTCCTTTATGTTAAGCTCGATCTCGAGACAACTATATAGTTATTAACGTCCTCGTTGATCGGCTGCGTTGACCTACATCATTCTACTCTACAACGCGTTTGGTTTCTTATTACAGAACGGGGTTGATCTCATGGACGAGGCAGTACTCAAGTTCTACACATCGCAGTGGGAGGAGTACCAGTATAGCGCCAAAGTCCTCAACGGTGTTTGTGCCTATCTAAACAGGTAATGAGGCTTGGAGCCTCGAGCGAGAATTATGCACTGTCGGTCGTGCACCGAGGCCAATTTCGTCCTCCACTTTAGGCATTGGGTACGTCGGGAATGCGAAGAGGGTCGGAAGGGAATCTACGAGATCTACCAGCTTGCGCTCGTGACATGGCGCGACAATCTTTTTAAGCACCTGCACCACCAGGTTACCAACGCCGTGCTCAAACTCATTGAGAAGGAGAGAAACGGCGAGACAATCAACACGCGGCTCGTCTCGGGAGTCATGAACTGCTATGTTGAGCTAGGTAAAGACTAAAAGCTTTGGTACGGGTCGAACTTGCTCATTGCTAACCACTCGGTCTCGCTCAGGCCTAAATGAAGACGACCCGACAGCGCGGGGCCAGATTTTGACGGTTTACAAGGAATCGTTTGAGAACAAATTCCTGGAAGACACAGAACGGTTTTACAACCGCGAGTCCGGCGAGTTCCTTAACCAAAACCCAGTAACGGAGTACATGAAGAAGGCCGAGGTCAGGTTAAAGGAAGAAGAGAGGCGGGTACAGGTTTGTATCATCCAGGATCTCCAGAAAAGTGGGCGAAATGTGTTCAACATCTGTTATTTCTTCTCAGATCTACCTTCATGAGACAACTCTTGAGAGGCTACTGAAGACCTGTGACAAGGTGCTAATAGAAAAGCATCTGGAAATTTTCCACTCCGAGTTCCAGAGCCTCCTCAACTCTGACAAGAACGAGGACCTGGGAAGAATGTTCCAGTTAGTCAGCAGAATTCCAGACGGCCTGGGTGAGCTGAAGAACCTCCTAGAAAACCACATCAACTATCAAGGTCTCGTGGCCATCGAGAAACTGGGAGAGGAAGCTGTCAATGTAAGTGTTGGTCATAGTGTTGCCTGGCATGAGTGTTATCAATAAGTTGCTGCGAGTGTCTAAAGCCAGACTTGGCTGTTTTTGAGCATATCCGCCCTTATTCATGAGTATTTTGAATTGCACAGGACCCCAAGTTGTACGTAAGTACAATCCTGGACGTGCACAAGAAGTACAACGCTTTAGTGCTCACCGCCTTTTCCAACGATTCTGGCTTCGTGGCATCTTTGGACAAGGCTTGTGGGAAGTTTATCAATAACAACTCAGTCACCAGGAAGGCAAACTCAAGCAGTAAAAGTCCGGAACTTCTCGCCAAGTACTGCGACCACCTCCTTAAAAAGAGCAGCAAAAATCCAGAAGAGGCTGAGCTAGAGGACACATTAAATCAAGTGGTCAGTACAATGCACGTACTATGCGAAGCACGAGATTCCCTTTAATCTGATCAAGGTTTTTTGTGCATTTTCATCATATAATATTGCGAGTACTTTTGCAGACGGGTGAATGAATGATGGTTATAAAGATTTTTTAAGTGTGGTCCACAGTTATGAGAGTGTAGCTGGCGAACGACATCAAATGCCAATGATTGACCTGTTCCACTTTTTTCAGATGGTGGTGTTCAAGTACATCGAGGACAAGGATGTATTCCAGAAGTTCTACAGCAAGATGCTGGCCAAGCGACTAGTGCAGCACATGTCGGCGAGTGACGACGCTGAGGCGTCAATGATTTCAAAGTTGAAGCAAGCCTGTGGTTTTGAGTACACCAGCAAACTTCAGAGAATGTTCCAGGACATTGGTGTCTCGAAAGATCTTAATGAGCAGTTCAGGAGACATATTTCTAATTCCAACGAGCCCATGGAGGTAGACTTTCACATCCAGGTAGGTCAGCTCTGGCATGAAAATGTGGGGCAGCCTTTTATTCATATGCTTCTTCCAGGTTCTCTCCAGTGGTTCTTGGCCTTTCCAACAGAGTTGCACCTTTTCCCTGCCGACCGAGCTGGAACGCTGCGTCCATCGGTTCACGGCTTTCTACGGCGGACAACATACGGGCAGAAAACTCAACTGGCTCTACCACATGTCCAAAGGGGAGCTCATCACCAACTGCTTCAGGAACAGGTACAGTAAAGATCATCTCATGTGCCTCTTGTCCTACATCTAACTTCACCAATGATCCAACCCAGGTACACACTTCAAGCATCCACCTTTCAAATGGCTGTTCTACTGCAGTTCAACGAGTCGGACCAGTGGTCACTCTCTCAGTTGTCCGAATCCACCCAAATCAAGCGGGACATTCTTGTCCAGGTACTTCATTTTGCATACACCATACTTGTGTTCCTGATACTGACGATACGGTGTCTATCATTAGGTGATCCAGATCCTGCTCAAGTCGAAGCTGCTGATGCTAGTCGACGAGAGCGCGGACGAGAGCAATCTCGAGCTTGGTTCGGTTATCGGCTTATTTCACGGCTATAAGAATAAGAAGTTGCGAGTTAACATCAACGTCCCCATGAAGACGGAGCAGAAGCAGGAGATGGAGCTTACGCACAAGCACATCGAAGAGGACCGCAAGTTGCTCATTCAGGCAGCGATCGTGCGCATAATGAAGACAAGAAAAGTGCTGAAGCACCAGCATCTCATGACCGAAGTACTCAACCAGCTATCGTCAAGGTTCAAACCCAAAATCCCTGTCATCAAGGTGAGTTATGGATCCTAACATTGTCACCGACACTGTACAGGTGAGATTTACATGTAGTAATCTTCTGCTCTGTGTGTTCCAGAAATGCATCGACATCTTGATCGAGAAGGAGTATCTTGAAAGACAGGATGGTGCGAAGGATACATACAGCTATCTCGCCTAGGTCCACTCCTGAAAATTTGTCAACGGCGATTGTGAACTCGTCTTCTAGAATATCATCACTCGGTATTATGAGAGTAAACACATTTTGAAATTCATCTCGTTTATGGGTATCCTCCGGGTTATTAAAATGCTGGCACTGCAGACCGAGATTTTCCCGGAGTTAACAGAGAGCTTGGATTCAGTTCTTCTCGTTCTTGCCTGCGTCCTTCACCTTCCTCTTGATCCAGGGATAGACCTCAGGACACTCGGCGCAGGTGCGCATGTATCTGATGTCGCTCACTCCATCGTCGTTGGTGTGAGGCATCTGGCAAGTGTTGGGATTCCTGCAGCTGAGGTTCCTACCCTCTGTGGAGAGAAGGGAGGGCGGCTTTCCCGTAGTCAAGTTTTCCTCGTCCGTCATCCAGAGCAGGTAGTCGGTGATGGTTGCGAAGTAGGCGTCATCCAACTCTGCCCTCACCCACGACACGAAGTTCTTCAGTCCCTCCCGCTGGTGGTCCGTGAGAAACCAGTTGGTGTGTAGGGAAACCATGTAGGGGGCGCGATTTTGCTGAAATGATCTCGTCGTATGAACTCGATGCTACGTGCTCATCCGTCCAAGTTAGCATCTCCATTGCTCTACGTGGTCGTGTACGCACGTGCATGTGTAGTTATATCCGATAGAATTAAATAAGGTTGGTCAGGAAGGACGAGAAGTCATCACATGGAGGCTCCAAGGGGGCGTGGGGGAGGAGGACAAGAGGAGGGTAGCAAAAGGAGACGAGAAGAAGTGATGAATTGATAAGGAAGAGAGGATCTGACAGTTTTTGACTTGCACAGTAGTTACCTCATAGTGTCTTAGGAAGTCTTCCTTGATCCATTCAAACACGGTGTCATTGGTCTGCTCGGTGAAAACGCACTGGTCCAAGTGGGAGCAATGACCTCCGGTCTGGTCTGATACAAAGTGCGCGTTCAGTGGAACTTCCCACACCCCAGGGAAGGACTTGGATGGACAGGACTTGATCCGGCACTCGTGCGGAATCCTGTGAGGAGTCTTGATGAGCATTTTTCAGAAGCCTTGCGGCTAAAGTGCTATTTTTATCTATAAAAATACCTATAGTCGAGCGTGTACGGCCATACGGGCACGGGTCGAGGCTTGGTGGAGACTGAGCTGTCCCAGAGCAGCCCCTCCTCCACCAACGCCTCCAACTGAGCATTTTTCCCCGGCAACAGCATGGGGGCTCGCGCACCCAATATATCATCTGGGTGCACATTGGCGTAGAGGCGCAAGATCTCCCTCATCTGCCCCATCTCTTCAGCCCATTCCTGCCTGGAAGCCGACTGGAGGCTTTTGCCTGTGACCGAGAGAAGCGCCAGCTCATGACCTCGCGCGTACAAGCTCTCCACCATGTAGTAGTCGCAATACTCGTGTTGTATGAAGAAGGTGGCGCGCAAGTCTTCTCCCAGGAGATCCTCGAAGAAATGGTAGTTGTTGTTGTTGACGGCACCGTCGATGGTGATGAGTAAGAACTGCGGTAACTTCTTGGGATCCTCGGCTGGTGGAGACTCACCCGTCTTTGAGCAGAAGCAGAAGGGCATGGGACAGTCGGCTTCGTCATCGCATTTGGGAGCTCTTTCCAGGGCCTCCTGCTTCAGTTGCTTCTTGATGTCCTCGTCGTCCACCGGCCCACACACAGCCTCCGACTTGTAGGTGCACAACTTTTTGATGTCGTCCCAGTACAGCGGAGAAGGACAGAAGGTTTTGAAGGCCTTGCCATCCGAGCACTTGTAGAAGCGGCGACAAGTGCAAGGATCGGCGAACGTGCCATGGTTGGCTGGACAGACGAACTCTGGACAGTCGTCCTCGTCTGCTGAGGCGATGGTCGCGAACAGGCTGCCAGCGGCAAGAAAGGCAATACACAAGCGCATGTCCTGGACGAGAGAATTGCTGTACTATGTCCTAGCCGTTACCTTGGCGCCCACGAAAGACTCGCATCAGGTTTTCCTTCCTCTCTCCCTCCTCCCCACTTTGAGCTCATGCAATCGTGCCCTTGAAATTTCTTGGCGGCTGCGTTGGCACGCTGTAAACCTCTTCCACCACTCAGACCCCTGAGGGTTTTCCTTCCTGGAGCTCATTTCTCCTTTGCTCTCGCCAGCACAATCAGCATTTCTTCAGTCGTGAAGCCAAAGCAAAGGCATTTATTTGCTCTTGAGTATCACCATTGGCATCATCTGGACCTCCCAAGGAAGAGGGGTCGACGACCACACATGTGCGCGCACTTTCTTCACCTGTAGATGCTTAGTGACAGAAGAACAAGATCAGTAGTGCTATAGTACCATAGCTCAACATGAAGGTGACTTTGCCATTGCTACCCTGTGTGATCACAGCATTGCTACTCGGCACTGTCGTAGCTGCTGCTCAAAGGCCCAAGTTCACCAAAGAGGAGGGTAAGAAATGCCTTCTTAGGATTATAAGATGTTCCGTACAATCTATGTGCTAAGCAGCAACTGACAACTATGTTCGACGTTTGCATGAGACAGAGGTGATGAAACCTCCGAACAGGAGTACCACAAAACAAAGTCATGCATAATGAAATTCCTCAGAGGATTGACATTTCCCTGGCGCAATACCGGATACTCATTCATGATTGCGCACTCTGATGCATGAGAAAATGCTTCGGTGGTAATGACTGAGTAATTAGTCCAGACCTGATCTCAGGTTGCACAAATTGTGTCTCCAATGGTGACGGTGCCGGTCCCAATCATTGGACCATGCCCCTGCAGCGTCTGGGGAGCAAGCAATACTACCTCGGGGTCTTCTTCAAGGTGAGCTATGCCCACAGTAGGGCCTTTAATCGAGGGATCATCCTCAATTCCAATCATTTCAGGCCAACTGGTACAAGGCTGAGCAGTACTGCCGCTTCCACGGCATGCACCTAGCCAGCATTAATTCTGCCCAGGAGCAACGTGATCTGCAGGAACACATTCAGGCTTATGGTAATAGCTCAACTGTTACTGGGGTGTCCACGTCCAATCCGACATTGCACTGCGAGGCTCTGGAGGCCTTTAATCTGTGCCACATTCAGTCAAAGCCTTCTGCTGAGGGATCGCAACTACTTTTAATTCGACCTCTAGTCAGATTGGTCTGGTTTTGGTACAGTTTCCAATCACAGCAGCTATGTGAATGTCGAACTGGGCGTGGATACCACTGTATATGTACACTACATCATGAGGAATGCTCATTTATTTCAAGGCATGGGTCATGAACACTTCTGGACATCTGGCACCGACCAAGCTGAGGAAGGCAAATTCTTCTGGATGTCGACAGGCAGGCCAATCACCTACAACAACTGGAATGCTGGCGAGCCGAACAACTTCGAGTAAGCACATCTTTCGCCGCTCACGTACCTGCAGTACGCTACATTTTGTATATGTACATGTGCAATATGTACCTATTCTTAGACTACAGATGGTCGGTTGCCTCTATGTTCTTGTCAGCATACTGTACTACTTAAATTACTTTCAGGTATGAAGACGGCGAACAAGAGCACTGTCTGGAGATGTGGGACCGTGATGGCAAAGGTTTGGGTTGGAACGACACTCCCTGCTCATTTGAGACATTTTTTATCTGCGAGGCTCAATCATAGACAGTGTCTGGAAAAGTAGAACCTCTCCCTACGTTAGCGGAGTCACAAAGATGCCAGCGGGCTGGCAGTGAATGCATGTTGTTCAACTCAAATCAACAAATATTTATTAGTTTAGTAAATTATAACTGTCATTAATAAAAACATGACGACAACAACCCATAATTATCCTCTGAAGTTGACATGAACCTTGGGATCAATCTGGCACACAGCAGAGATCAGTCCATCAACCACCTTCTGTTTGTTGGCCCTTACAGATTTGTCCATTGCCTCCACTTTGCCCCTGCAAAGATACATTACAACACAGTAACGTTATATACAGCGACTGCATGTTCGGTGCCGTTCACATTTAGGTGTGCTAATGCCACTGACAAAGTTCTTCGTGAGTCAAAGCATGTCCAATATTCGTTTCCTTCTTTGTCCCTTTTTTGACTTTTCCTCCGTGTCATTACTCTTTACCGTCATCATGTCTCTGATGACTTCTTTGCAGTCTCGGGGTCCTTTTCATACCACATACTTTTCATACTGAACTCCCATTTGCCATTGCCGTGGCTCACTGTCGAAAATGCCAAAGTGCCAAAACTGACAGGGACGTAAGGACCAAAGAATAGTAAAAAAAGGAGCACACTTAGAGGACAAGAAAGGGCCTTTTTCACATCGAAGGTACTGCAATATCCTGTGCGTGAGGAAGTCCTGTGTTACCTCGTGTCTGCCTCAATCCGGGCTGCAATGTCTCCCCGGGATCCAGCGTGTCTGGCCTCATGCTCCTTAAATGCACGCTCTCGCTCGCCCTTGTACTTCTCGATCTCGGCCTGAGCCTCCTCCTTGGCCTGCTTCAGTCGGCGATTCTTGCGCTTTCGTGCCTCGGACACCTTCTCGGCCGCGCGCTTCTCAGCGGCGAGGAGCTGTTGGATGCCGTGAGTCTGTGAGGCCATCGTCGTCGTCGTCGGACTCCTTTTGTTGCCTCTCAATGTCCCTGCTACCGTCGGTCTGCGGATTGATCGATCACGAGACCTCTGCAGCTGTTGCTCTGCTCAGACACTGACATCCAGGCTGCTCAGGCCGCCGTGCCGGTGCGGCGAGGAGCAACCTGATGAGAAAAGACAAGAAATCTGCGGTGGAGGATGAGTTTCGCGCCCGGAGGTCCTCTTGTTCGAGGTCTCGAGCTCCTCGTGATCGTCCTGGGTGATGGACGCAATCTGCGGTGAGCCAGGTGTTTCTTACCATAGTTGACCTTCAATGTTGCAAAATTTGTTACGTAGAATGCAAGAAAGAATCTCCTTTAATAACTTATATGTTACAGCAGTATATATTCTATCGTTCACATGAAAAAATTACTGGATATAGTGCAGTGGTTTTTTGAAAAACGTGTCATACTTCTCAAGCAGCACAGTATAACTTTAGGTAAAAACAGCAGTCGCTAACTTTAGGTAAAAACAGCAGTCGCTAACTTTAGGTAAAAAACCAGTTATCTCTTCAATGGAGAGTAATAGAATATAGATCATTGGTTAGAACGCGCACTCCGAGTTGGTCCTCCTGGCTTCTTTCGTCATGGTCCTACCCCGAATGGAGGTGGTGCTGTCTTACTACGTGGGCAAGGTCTCGTACTCGCCTATCCATGTCCTGTGTGGAAGCGACGTTGCACTGGACTGTTTAGTGCGTACGGACCGTGGCGTTTAGAAATCTAAACCTTGATACGGATCTCGCGGGTCAGCAACATCACAACGCAAGCAGGACGGACACCAGACTCCCACAGAAGGAGCTTACGTTTCATATCAGTCATCTTGTACAAATCACTATTATTGCTGCTCTGCTGCCCACTGCAGCTTATCGTTGCGAATGAATGTGGCAACCCTTACAAAAACAAACCGCTTTTGTTGTTGTTTAGGTCTCTGTGCCCGCATTGCAGGGGCGCAAACAAACAGACGGAGCCGGGGTAGAAGGAAAAATAAGACTTATTTGTGCTCTCGGAGCCGGAGTCACTCGTCTTTCTGTTGGAGCCGCCGGTTCACCATGTCGGGGGTTATGTTCGAAGACATTTTCGACGTCAAGGACATCGATCCCGAGGGAAAGAAGTTCGACCGAGTGAGTCGCCTCCATTGCGAGTCAGAGTCTTTCAAGATGGACCTCATCCTCGACATCAACAGCTGGGTTTATCCCATGGAGCTAGGGGACAAATTCCGACTGGTTCTGGCCACGACGCTCAGGGAAGACGGGTTTCCGGACACGGGTAAGTTGGACACCGCCACTGCTTCTTCCGCCGAAATCTCGGTCCCTTTGCCCCCTGTATTATGACTACTGCATTCTCGCAGGCGAGTGGAATCCTGCCGAGAGTGGCACCGGTTCCAGGGCAGACTCGTTCGAGTACGTGATGTACGGCAAGATTTACCGCATCGAAGGAGACGACTTCGGCTCGGAGTCCTCTTCGGGTCGCCTCGCCGCCTACGTCTCCTACGGTGGGCTCCTCATGAAGCTTCAAGGAGACGCCAACAACCTCCACGGCTTTGAAGTGGACCACTATGTTTATCTGCTCATGAAGAGATTAGCTTTCTAGATTGGATTCTCATGACTGTTTTCTGGCTGCATTATTTTACAGATCCTACTAATGTACACGAGATAGTAAGTTTTCTGAGCGTTGAGTGTTCTCTTGGATAGACGTAGTGAGCAAAGATTACTCGTCCTCGCATTACGTGCCACAGAGGATGTTGACGTCTTTGCTTTGGCAGTCTACTCTCAATATCCACAATCAAGCCCAGTATGTTGGAACAGCCTTAAAATATCATCATTCATATATTGGGGCACACCACAGTAAATGACCCATAGCAGTACACAGAGGTAAACAGTTCATAAAAGTAAATGTTTGATAAAGCTTTCAATGTCATATGCCACTGTTTTTACACTTCATTGGCATATCTATAAAATGCTTAGGTACTGCCATGGAGGACACACGCGCAGAAACTCACCATGGAGCTGACAAGAGGTAGTCACTTAACTTTCTTCCGTATCATTCATTTTTCTTGGCAAAACGTTGGTCTCCTCGTTGACGCAGTCCCTCGGTCTTATTGAGTCTTTTCTTGGAATGCTCGTCAAGACTGTAAACTCGCATTCCATGCTTGACGAGGTAATCCATGCGAGACTCACGTCCGGCGTCGAAGTGAGCTGCGTAGACAGTGCAGAAATGCTCAAAGAGGGGTGCGAAGTCGATGGAGTCGCGGAGCGAGTGGACGCGGTCCTCATCCAGGTAAACGTAGCACCTGCGCAAAGCATAGGTAGACCGGTAATCGACGATAAGAATCGCTTTTTAGGCATTGGACGTACTTCATATCGGGATTGAATTTCCTGACGGATGTGAGTCTGTTCAGCAGTATCTTGTACGCCCTTGCCTCGGGAGGGAGTTTTAAGAGGATGGCATGGAGCACAAACAGTAGCTCCTCATTGTGTCGTGAATCCAACAGGTGAAGTCGGACACCTTGACAAAGAATAACAATATAGCCTCAAGCGCAAAGAACATAGTGAACACAACTCACTAGAGAATGTTGGTGAATCAAGAAGCTGGACCAGTCGGTCCAGACTCTGGAGGAGGTGCATGGTGGAGGGCTGCTTCATGAGATAATTCATAATTTGACCCGCATGTGTGAAGCATCCACTTATTAAGCAGAGACTCAGCAGCGCGCAAGGACTGTGGGACCATGGACGGTACAGGGTGACCAAAAATTCGCAACTCCCCTATAGAAAGGTTTATCCATCATTAGGTGCCTTTGTGCGTCACCTCATGACTACATACCTTCGATTTCAACGAGCGAAGCATTTCTCGAAGTTCTTGAGTCTCTGGCCTGGAGAGCAGCACAATGTTGAGCTCCTCTACCAAATCACGAGCCAACTTCAGATTCTCCTCCTGCTCCAACAGTTCAGCAAGTGTACGAAAGATTGATTCTGGACTGAGAAGCATGCAAAGGTGTCTGAGGAGAAGAGCATTGGTTGAGATGATGAATGGGGAGGCTGTTTAAGTACTGTCAGTTTTGTTACGGTACCTAATGACCAGACTCCCTTTGGCCTCCATGATCTGCTTGTCAGTGCTGTAGAGCCCGAACAGGGTCATGATACACTTTTTGAAGTGCCGCTTTCTCACTTCGTGCTTTGGGTCACACAATTGAGCCAGCACTTGGATGTCCAACATCAGGGTGGTGTCAGGAGCATTTGGTAGGATTTCCAGCACTGCCGGGAAGATCTCATCCACGTGTCGGTCGATCTTTAGATGTGAACTAGTCTTCAACCATGGAAAACAGACTCATACCACAGCTCAGTATCTCACCTTTTGAGGACATGTAATGAGTAGCTGGTAGTACCACCTGAGAACAGCTTCTTGTGCCCCAGTTCTCTGGTTCTTCAATATTGAAAGGAGAACGTCCAACACCTGGTCCAGCTCTGGAGGAGTCCTTTTCGACTGTTTCTCGCACTGATAGTTTTCAACGTGGTTCACCATCAGGTACATGATGTCTTGGTCAATGTCACTAGTTATCCTTTTGATCTCTGCAAGCATGATAAACCTCCTTGCCAAGTGATATTGTTACGAATCATTCGTGCAGTGCAAGTACTGGATGGTGCACCTGTACTGACCTCTGTATTCTTCTTCTGACATCTTTATTCGGTCAGTCTCATCGAGAGCATGGTTTGGCAGTACAACAGCCAAGATGGATCCAACATGGGGGATCATGGTGGAAGGGGCTTGCAGCACGAATACTTCCAGATATTCCAGTGCCCTGGTCCTCACTCGATCCAAGGGGGAAGCAGCATGTGCCAAAACAAGGTTGACTAGTTTGGCGAAAGCCACATCTTCAGGCTGACGTCGAACAGACTTCAGCAGCAGATACAGCACATTGCTGCAACTGGGATATGACATGGGATGAAATAATTCTCTCTTTTTTGCCGTTATACAGTGTGCGGTTGAATCGCGTGTACATTTGTCATGGTTGTCATTTTTACTACTCTTGCACCTCATGTCTGTAGTCGTGTTCCAGCTGATGTTCGAGCGTTTCAGCGTCAAAACTCTGTCTTTGATCCTGTCGTGCGATGTTTAGCCGCATATGTCAGCCGAGGACATGGACATGTCATGGACGACATGTCATGAACGAGGGCATATCAACAAAAAGCTAGGTACCTGAATGGCCATAGAGGATAGCTATCCAGGTGCAAAGACCATTCACCAGATTACAGGTTCAAAGCCCCACCCTGATTGATTCCATGAAGACGATTGAAAGCAAGCCCTGGCTCTCCATGTGTGCTATGGCCGCAGAGAACTCTGGCATTTTCACAATGCCAAACTACATTTCTCCCCTTTTAGTAATCTCAACTCAAAGACGACTACTTCCTGACAAAGTTAGACAGGGCTTTGTTTAAACAGAGAAAAATGTACACAAGACTCGGTCACACACTGTCAAATGTGACTTACGCTATTTGTATGTCCTTGCTGTCATCTTCCAGCATGAAGAAGATCCCATCCAAGATGTCTGGCAGGAATGTGACAAAGCTGGTGTTGGCCATCTTCTCGAGCACCTCAATCCAGCTGAGGTGGAACATGCGGGAGAAGCGACTCTTTGCGTGCAGACGCTCACGCATCACCAACACGAGGCTGGAGAGTTGGAACTCTGCACTCTCTGTGACAATGTCCTAAAGAAAAGGAGAGCTAAAATCCAGCATCCACAAAATTCCAAGTGCTTATTCTTTACCTTCAGCAGCCTGTCGAGCATTTCACAGGAAGTCCTGATGGAGTGGTCCATGTCCGCAACAGCCACCCCCAGTGTGGCATACACCTCGCCAAATATTGGCACTATATTGAACTTGGCTACCTGATGGTGCAAGTAATGGTTTCATAATAAGTAACTAATACTATAGAAAGCATTATTGAGAAAGGTAAGTTGACTCGGACACAATCGATCAAGATTTAACTGCAGAAAGGCGACTTTTAGAAGAAGACGTCATCCTCACGAGAAAACCGGCCAATTGTTCTCTTTCTTCGAACTTGTCCCACAGCATCGTGGCCTTTAAGACCTTTCTGGGCTTGTACACAGTGAAACAGCCCCGAATTTCACTGGTGGTGACAGACGGGCCTTTGTTTCGTTACGAAGTTGACTATTTGTTTAAATAAGCAAGGTTATTCTCACGCGCAAATTTCACTGATTCTGCAGTCAGCCTTAAACACTTGGGAAAAAAGTGTTTATGGCTCGCAAGAGGATTAGAGTTAAATTTGCAAGTGGGAACAACTGTTTATTTTTTGTCAAACATGCAATTTTCTTTAACTGATCAACTTTCCTCCCCAGTCCATTTGCACTACAGTCATTGCCTAAGAAATCAGCCCCAGAGTAGCGTTTCTTCCCCCAAAGTAAAGGCTATATACTGTATGTGGCATATATATGGCACCAGAATGCATCAGTGCCCGGGCAAATTCGATTCACAGGTGCCATGCAAAATACTGTCATCATGAGCATGCATAACATGCTCACAGAAAGGCTATCATTACCTTTATGACGTTGAAGAGTGCCTCCAATGCATAGTAGCGCACACGTGCGTCCGTGTCCTCCATGTTGGTGAGTAGAGGACGCACCATTTGAGGAGTGTAATATTTGGTGTGCTAAAGGACAGACAAGACGTGGTGTTGCATGAGTCGATGACGCTGCTACGAACAACAATACTGTACCTCTTGCAGTCCAATGGCCGTGGCTGCTAATCCCATGAAACCACCCTTTCTGGTATTGACATTGTTCGGGGCCAGTGCAAAGTTTCCCAAGACAGAAACCAGCTTGTCCAACTGAGAGTAGTTCTGGACACTCACAAAGTCCCTGGTCATCCTTTAAAGTCATGATGCAAGACGTAAGCTTTGGATCTCATAATGAGCAAGCAGAAAACTTACTTCTCCACTTCCTTCGCTGCCACCTTCCGCTTCTCGTAGTCCTTGTTCTGCAGTTCCTTGACACAGGCATTTGACAGAGGTGAGGAGTCACTCGTGACACTTGAGGAGCCACCACTTGAGCTTGTGCCAGGAGAGGGTGGAGAAGAAGCAGAAGTGGCAGCGGTCCTGACAGGGTTCAGGCCCTCCGCCATGATGTTCGAGTGAGGCAAGAGTACAATGGAGAAGGAGGTGGACCTTCTTCTCTTAAAAAATAGTGTTTTGAATGTTGGGATGTGGCTCCTGAAATAACAAACAAAGTCAGCTGCTCGCTGTGGGATTGGAGTGACCAGCTCAGTTTGCTCATAGTGCGTCCACCTTCAATAAAAGAACACAGGGTGACATTGCTGTTTTGGCTAAATCTGTGGTGCTGCAAATGTTATATACGCTCATTCGGATGTGCATATGTGTATAGTCACCGTGGAAGTCATAGCTGCGACCGTCTCATCCTTACTCTATGCACTTTCTTAAATAGCGCCATAGCTAACTGTAACAGGAACAACGTTGGTCGATGCCTGCTTTAGCTCACACATATGAGATTAGCTCACCATTCTTCCAGACCATGAGGATGGGGAGGGTGCAAGTCTTCATGTACGTGTGCGTGCAGCGTGATTGATGCTGCGTCAGATCACTCCTGGAACTATAGATCTACAGCACACACACACAGACTTATGCAGAAATTGTTCACCTACATATAGCATTTCTCTATGCACTGAGGCTTCTTCTAGTGAGGAGAACGACTCCTTGACGTGTTGCTTCACCATGGTGTCCCTAGACGAAGGCAACGTCTCTGACCAACACTCCCTTGTGTGTGTTAGAAGGCTTGAATAAGCTTCCAATCATTTATTTCAGCTCCTCAGCAAACATCACTTTGATCCTGAGTCACTCCACAAAGAAGTTTCTCACAGCACGAGGGCTACTTTGAGATACGCACGGATGAGGCGGACTCGTTGAAGACGCTGGAGTCACTTGGGGAATGACTTTCTAGCACCGCGCGTACGCTACAACCAGAAGTGAAGGATATCGGTCATCCTTAAATGCTCTCAGCATTGTGAGACAATCCCAAAGGTCGACTAATCCATTTCCACTAGCGCACCCTTGACAGTGAAAAACTTCTGGGAAAAGTGTTGAGACCTTGTGTGGACTGCACAAACGCCAAAACAAGTGTTCCACGCAGTTGTGCCCCCATCGGCATGGCAAAGAAGTGTTCGTGAAGGGGGAAAAAGGCCCCACGTTGACCTGAATGAGCTTCTCGATCAAAAGGATCGATGGACGCAGAGCAAAGCAAACCTGCAACTTGCCATTTCTGTCGTTACTCAACTTTTTTTCCATCGTCATCCACATCATCCTTCTCTTCGCACCATCCCAACGACAATCCAACGTTTGCTTCAGTCGCTGCTGAGCTCGCGCTGAGGCAAGATTTCTCCACAGCAAAGTACCCTTGATCATGGGTTCCGGTGCATAACGGTGACCCGAGTCGTTCAAGATGATTCTACAAGGACGATTCAACACCACGAGCGCTTTCACGCATCCCCAGTTGACCACCTTCCCCAACCTGGCCAGGAAGCCGTTGTACCTCGTGGGGGAGAGGGACAACGGCGACACAGACTACTTCCAATCGGCAAAGACGGTGTCGATCGAGTACAAGTGCGAACGAAGCTATGTGAGGTGTGCACACGGCGGGGGAAAAAAATAGACACATGTATCGCATACATAATCTCCTGTAATTTGACTTACATATTGCTGGTCATTCGTTGTTGCAGCGATGCCCTCCAGTCCGTGGTGACCGCTCTCTACTGTAAGATCCTGGTGATCCTGGGCTTAGCCTTCCCCATGGCCGAGGTCATCTCGAGCAATGTGCCCAGGGGCTACTACCAGCTGTTCTACGTGTACCTGTTCATGGGCTCTCTTCTCTTTCTGTTCTGCATCTACATAGACTTGCTGAGGACGCGAGCCATGCAGACTGGGAGTAAGACCAAGAAAGACAAGCCAAAGAGAGGTTCCAGCAAGACTGACCAAGAGGATGAAAAGGATGGGGCAACTGAGATAAATCCAGTTCCAAGGCCTCGCGTTCACTATGGCAGCTTCTATCTGAGGCTGGGAGCAGTGTGTAAGTATTTTAGGCTCAACTTTATACGTATTTACACACCTTGGTTACGTTTCGAGTAAGAAAAGCTCTTCATGTGCCATTCAAGCATGTAGCTGTGCTTTTTATGCAGTGTTCGGCATCGGAAGCATGATCTACTCAGGCATCGAGATCGGCATGTTCTTTGAGCTCAATCTCGATGAAGAAGCAGACTGCAAGAATCTGTTCTCTGTACTCAGACCAGTTCTGCAGATGACCTTTGTCTTTGTCCAGATGTACTTCATCTTCCTCAACCAGAAGGCAAGACAGGCTCTTGAGAAGAATATTTTGAATGTCCCTTGACCAAAAGTTCTCCTCCTCGCAGATGAACATCTACAAGAATAAGTTCTTCTCTCGCTTCGGACTGATGCACATGATCGCCACCAACCTATGCGTGTGGCTCAATGTGCTGATCTTGGAGACCAGTCACGAAATCTCGGAGACCATGCAGAAGAGGATGACGCGGCAGTCGCAGTCGGAGTTCCCTGCGCCCGGAGAAACGCAGATTGGCCGCCCCTTGCGAGACACAGGTGATCGAGAAAATCCTTGTGTAGCTTCGTAAAGTGCATCAGTGGCAGCCACGCGCTTATTGCATGAGTGCGCATTTTGCGCACATTTTCCGCCTTCCTCTTTCCTCCGGTGTTTGCGCACAAAGAGGAAGTTTCACCTTTTTCGTGACGAAAGATTTATTTTACGTATGCAAGTGAGTCCAAAGGACTCAATGAGGAAAGCAGCCACCAGGAGGCCCCAGACAAAGGTGTGGAGCAGTCTTAATGAGCAGCATTGGGAGCGTCACCAACAATGTGAACTGTTACAAGTGCAGCACCCGCAGTGCGAGGTGTGACGAGGCACGCCAAAACATGACATTTTGCAGCGGTCGTCCAAAGCTTCTGTTCGTGATTTCTTTCTGCCAGACTTTGTCTCAGGGTTGGTGCGCGTAACCATGGATGGCGCTTATGAAGTACAAAGCTGTGGGAACAGACAAACGGTTCCGCGCGGTTGAGCCTATGTCAATGAGAGGACAGAAGTCATCAAAAATGGTGGCAGTAGGGGGGGGGGATGGCACTTTCTTAAGGCACATGTTTCGTCAAGGCAAATTTCTGATTTCCATGCAGTTTTTCGCGGCACCAACGACTCCTCGTTCGTCGACTTGGGCAGCCAGACCACACCTGAGGTGTTGAGCAATATCCTTGGCAGACACTTTGAGCTGCATGACTTGGTGAGAAATAAGATCTTCATGGGATGGCGAGAACTGTACTAATCTAAATGTATGTAGGTGAGCCTCTGTCACCGCAAGAACAACATCATGAGCAAACTACTGACGGATTCCGGCCCCTTCCTGTTCCCCTGCACTATTGAGTACTCCTTGATCTGCGCCGCAGTCCTGTTTGTCATGTGGAAAAACATTGCTGAGGAGCACGAGCACTACAAGTTCCAAAAGAAGAGGAGGAAGATGTCAGCAGGAACTCACCACCACAACAGGTGAAGATTTTCCTCATGAGAAGTGACCTCATACAGACTTACTTCCAACTGTTACATGCATTAACACAGCAGCAACCATCACAGTCCCCAGCATTCGTCCGAGCGCTCGGCGCACCACTACAGCGTAGACTGTACACATGCCAATACTGGTCTCTTTACGGGCATCTTCGTCATGGTCTTGACCATCATCTCGTTGATAGTATTCTTCGTCCTCATCTCGTCCCAAGAGACCCGACTGCATGATGCGGCCATCACCGTGGCAGCCATGACAGAGCTGGCGCTCTACTGCCTCACCACCGTTGCCGTCCTCATCGGGATGTGCCAAGTTAGTTTCTACCCCACTTAGTGCAAGCTCGTACTGCGCCTATGTACTCGTAATGAACCTTATTGGTCATGCGGAATTCTCTCTTTCTGACAAGAATCCTCCTTTCCAGCACATAGTAAGTAATTCATCTGATTTGCAGTTCTAAGTACATTAGCTTTTTCGCTGTTTTGTTTCTCCCAAGTTATAAATAGCAGCACCAAGACACTTTTGCCGACATGTCTTGTGACTCTCTACTTGCACAGGTGCGGGTCCTCTGGTATGACACCTCTCGCAAGCTCGAGTTGGACAACCTATTGTTGGTGGTTGCCCAGACTGGGGTCTTCATCTACGCGGCGTTCTGCATCATTGGTGCCTTCTTCCAACTGAACAATCACCTCGTTGCCTTCCTTGCCTCACTAGCAACTTTAACTCAGACTACCCTGCAGACCATTTTCATCCTGGATGCGTCTAGCAGGTAAATTTGGTCAGTCTTCGGAGTTGTCCAGGGAACATAGCAATGGCTATTCGACATATACAGGTTTGCCAATTGCTCCAAACAAGTGAGGAATAAGCCTGGGCGTGAGGTCGTCACCTTTCTCCTTGTTTGCAACTTGGCCATGTGGGCCATCAACACCTTGGAGACGAACAGAGCAGACTCTCATCCAATTCAGGTGCAGGTGCAAAAGTGGGATGCCAATGAGATTTGGCCACACCTTGTATATGCACTTTCCAGGTACAATTCTATGGTGGCGATTGGGCCTGGCCAATCATCACGCACATTTCCATGCCATTGGCCATCTTCTACCGCTTTCACTCAACTGTCTGCTTATGCGAGATCTGGAAGAAGTCGTTCAAGTACAAGACAACAAATAGCTTGTCTTATGTTTAGACGCTGCCATGTGCTATGCGGAGGATACATGCTGTAGAGATACCTGTGAAAGCCGTCCAAGGTGACCTGTGTATGTAATATACCTGTACATCTGTAAGACAAGCGCGCAAATAGACGAAGACTATCAAACTTTCCAACTCTTGATGACCTTTTTAATGTTAGCAAAATCTGAGCGATTCTTGCCGAGGAAGATGTTGCTCACTAGCGAGTGTCCGGCAGCCTCAAGAGGAACGTGATCTTCAGTCATGGGTAAGTCATGTTGATTCTACGTAGCGGAAAAAGGAGATCCAAGGATCTCATCGAAGAGGCATTTTCTCGGCCGCTTGAAGCTAAAAAAGTTGCTCAAACATTTTAACACCAAAAAAAGTTTTTAGACAACGAAAAAAGGCGCCAAAAAAGTACTCAAGATAACATTTAAAAGGTTCGGAAAGTTTTAAGTTTGTGTTGTATTGTATGGACTAATTGTAGGCGAAATCTTCCAGCTCTCGGTCGTAGTCCGAGCTTTGTCAGTGTCTATTCAACCAAGAAAGTGAATACAACAGAAGACACGTACATCTATGTTGTATGGTTTATTCAAACCAAGTAGGAGGTTTGTCAGATACTCGACTCTCAAGCTCAGCGGCTCCCATCGCAGTTTTAGAAGCTGCACAGTCCAACCTGCGACCGCAGCACTACTTTTGCCCTCGCACTTTGTCTGGCACTGCTGAGAGCACTGATGTGCGTTCTTCTTCGTACAGACGGTAACGGCCAGAGAGAAACTTGACTCATAACCCATTACCAATGTGGGCAGCTGACAGAACTATACGAGCACGCTCGTTGATGCGTATGCGCCAGACGCTTCTGGGGAATCCGGTATTGATCCTCTGCTTGCTTGAGATGACCCGCAGGAACTACCACTCTTCGCAGAAGTGGCCTTGACTCTGCCTCGCGCGCTTGACTTCGGAAGCTCGATTTCTTTCTGTCAGCTGCTGTTGGGGAGTCGTCCGGGATACACGCCTAAGTGCTGCTGTAAGTGCAATCAAACGTCCAAGTCTTGATAATCGCAAAGTAATTTTGGGACATATCATAGGTGTGACACATGACATTGGGGAGGATTTGCTAAGCTCGGTCAGCATCCTGCATGATGACTTTGAGATGGGACTGTATGAGGAAGTCCTTATCACACTTAAGACAACGAGGGGAAAGCTAGAAAAAGTCTTGCGAGAAGAAGTCACGCAGTTCGATGTGTTCCACTCATGTGAACGAACAATGACTGTTCTTTTACATCACAGCAGTCGTAAAGATCGTTGACCATGGCGGACATCATAAAAGAGGTCGCGAAGAACCTGAAGATCAGGGAGACGACCTTGGACAACGGCTTGTTCAAGCTCTTCTCAGTGATGTCAGTCACTCTCTGCCTCGCAGCTTCACTCTTAACGGTCGCCAACCAGGTAAGACACTAGTTATACAACTTTTTCGTCCTTTCCGCCAACCCCACCTCAGCTAAATTCTAAAATAAGCGAGTGCATCTCTTCAGACAGATTCTTTATGCATGTTCTGTATTCTTGTGGGTTCTAGTGCTCGAGTGCACGTTTGTCAAAACAAGGCAAGCAAATTTTTGCTGAAGCATATTGAAATAACTCAGGCAAATTTTTGTTGAAACACATTGAAATCCTTCAGTCGAGACGTCAGACTGGTCAGAGAAGGTGCTCAAAATGGACGCGCCAGAAGGCGATCAGGGCCTCCAAGCATTCGGAAGTCGACTTCCGAGTTGTCCCGTCGCGAACGAAGTTTTCAGTCACAACCCCGACAAATCCAATTTCGCTCTTGGGATTCATGACTCCATGATGCTGAAGGGCCTCCATGAATCCTTCCATTCCCGTAGTGTAAGGGAAACGATGGACCTTCATTACCAACTGTTGTGGCTGTCAACAGCTGTTGTGGCTGTCAACAACTGTTGTTGTTTCACCCCCCAAAATGCTTCCCTAGCCCGTATTGGCGCAAAGGTCGCCCTTGTAGTGACAGAAGTCTATCACGCCAGAATTGGCGGCGGCCACCACGCCGCCGGTCTTGAAAAAGAGGTGCGCGTTGGGGCATATAAGGAGCCTTGTGGCCATGTATTGCTGGAACGGCCCCTATGAGACGGACTCCAGTAGGACTCCTCGTCGAGGAGCGAGAGCTCGTTCCCTCTGTTCATCTCCCAACCACTCAGCGAATCCCACATCGCGATGGCTTCATCCACCGTCCCAACCGCGATGATCATGTTGACACATGAGTAAGCATCACTACAGCACAATCCAAGTCTAGAGTACGGGTATATCGAGTACGATTCTAGACTCGATTCATCCCTATAGTCCAGTAGCCTGCGCTACACCCTTATTGATGAAGAGCACATTGAGTCCCCAGGAGTTCTTTGATGATGAAGTTGATACACTCAGGGTGATGATGCAGGACACTTAAAAATACCGTATATGTACTGTATTCTCTCCTTCGCCTTGGAGGGATGGAGGCTTCGTTGACGCGGTTATCGCTGGTTCCCTTAACGCCTGCATCGCCGAACTTGTCGTTAGATTTCAGTAAGCTGGACCTTGGGATGGCCATGCAATAGGTATGGGTCAGCCTCTTGGGAATAGCTGTGCAGTACCAGTTTTTGTCAGCCGCGGCTCGGTTCGACTCGTACTTTTACGAGTCGAGCCCAATTCGTAACCATCACTACGTCACGTGCGAGATCAGCTTCGAGTCGAGGCAAGACCAGCTTCGTGTCGAGCGCGAAACACGTGTTGAGCTATGGTCAAGTCTGCTGGTGGGCGGGATTGCGGCGAGTCTTATAATAACCCGAGCAACTCCGGGCACCTCTGCTAGTTGATTATATACGAGACACGAGAAGTCAATCATGAGTTGCGATGGGCACCCCGTCCGTGGCCCCCAGACCTTGGGAGCTCCTCCATTGTGATCCCAGCAGACAGCCGGGACCATCGGCTCCTCCGGAGCGAATCCTGTGTTGAGGACGACGATGGTTCTGTCCTCGTGTGGGCCGCCGCTCAGGCCGACCTTCAGCGCAAGCTGGAGGCCTTTGAACTGTGCAATATGCCGCGCCGTATGCAGAAAGCACAGGTGAAGCACCGGTCGACTTTACGATGAAGACGACGACGGCCTTCATAAGGTCGTCAGAGGAGCCGACAAAAGCCGCTTTCACTCCGATCACCGCCGGTAAGGGGGCCCCTGCACAGGCCGACCTTCACCACAAGCGTTAGGCTTTTCAAGCGGGCAATGCCGAAGCTAACAGCGCCATATGCGCAAAGCATAGCGGCATCAGTCGGCCTCAGGACGAAGATGACGACAGCCACGAGCCAACGAAGGCCACGTTGACGCCCATCTCCAGCCCCGGTAAGGGGACAATCCTCCTCATGGCCGGGATGATGCCCCTTTCCGCCTTGTCCTTCGTTGCGCATATTGCCAGGACCTTGGCGTCGACGCTTCGCTCCTCCGCGGACTTGAGGCGCAAGCCCACCCAATACACCCGGCGCGGACGTTCGGGGTCGCAATTTCCGTTCAGCTTTCGCATGGGCATTACCCCGGACAACCGACGTAGCTCACCTTCGCCATAGAAGTGCAGGATTCCGCCACCCGGAGTGCCTCAACGGCCGCTGCGTAGGCCGCTTCCATTCGTCGTCGTCGAATCTTGATTGCCAATACGCGTCTTTTTCCGGCGTAGCCAGCAACGGCCTTTTCGACATCCGGGTGTTCAAGCCTGACGTCCCGAGCCCATTTCGTGTGCTCTGTCAGAGCTTCCCACTCCTCTCAAATGACGTCGAAGAGGAGGAGTTCGGCTTTCTTCGCCAACTCGAGTGCCGAGACCAAGCGGGCGTTGTTGAACCGGAACTTGGGGTCCGCCAGCAAAAATCGGGCCAAATACTGCGTGTATGCGACCTCCAACTTGAATTTTTATGGAGTTTTTTTGCAGAGCTTCGTACAGAATTTGTCATTTTTTACTCTGGTTAAGTTTTGACACTGGAAAATTTTCAAGAAAGTTCAAGTTGGGTTTAGTGAAGATACAGAAAGAGAGCGACTTTGACATGCCGATCTGGAGCGTGTATCGATCACAAGGCGTGGGTCTCCAACAGTTCGAGGATCGTCGAATTGAAATTGTTAAAGAAAAATTTGAGATTAACACAGCATAGACGGTACTTGAAGACAGTTCTGTTGCAGTATTTCGGTGACCCCATCACCTGCGACTTCGACTCGAGCGTTGATCAGACCTTGGCCCGGCAGTACTGCTGGATACACGGGAGTTTCTGGGTCGATGAAGAGTACACGAAGAACTTGGGTTGCAGGTGAGGTGAGTCTTGGTCACTCAATGGTCAAAATGCTTAAACCACGTCGTGCTGCGGGTGCACATCAGGCACAGCCAGGAACTGTTCGGGTCCGAGGAAGACGCGCCCACCACATTTTACTACCAATGGGTCGTGTTCGTACTACTGGTGCAGGCAGGTACGCAAATTCAATGTCCGGTAGTAGTAGGTGATGAATGCTCATTGTACGTACTATGCTGAAAAGAGCCTCGATTTTGGCCTCAAAATGACCTCAGACGTAAAGTGTTGTTGAAAAGACTTGAGATGTGACGTCTGTTGACCAAGATGGTAAAGATCGGTGCACCGATCGTGACGTGACGTGCCCTCCCCCCCCCCTTCCGACATACACACGGGTAGTGGGGTTGTCTTGTCGTCGTCATGATGTATTTGTATTACAGGAATGTTTCATCTGCCCTCGCGGCTCTGGAAGGCGCTTGAGGGCGGTCTCATTGAAGGAATCACTTCCCCCGAGTCCAGGTCCACCTTCGTCCTCGCCGACCAAACCATTGCTGACGGCATCCTGCGCACAATGGTCAACAATTTTAGAGTTATCCACAAGCACAACAATAGATACTTCATCACCTTCGTTATGTGCGAGGCTCTCAATCTGGTATAAAATGTGGTGATCTCCAGTGCCACCCGAATGCATTTTGGGTGTTGCAGGTCTCCCTGTTGATCAACTTCTGGGGGACCGACCGTTTCTTGAGTGGACAGTTTAAGGACTATGGCTTTAGGGTCCTGTGGTACCATAACGATAAGACCGGGAGCATGCCCAACCCTATGTGCGAAGCCTTTCCAACCGTCACCAACTGTATCCTCACCGTGAGCAAAAAAAAGTGATGAAGGGGGGGTCGTGATGAATCATGGGGTAAAGCTCTTTGCAGATCGGGGGCCCTGGGCAAAGACCTGTGAGCAAAAGTGGAATGTGCCTTCTGTCCCAAAACATCGTCAACAACAAAACTTTCCTTGTGCTCTACTTCTGGTAAGGACAACCTCGGGATGATCCCAACTCTTTCTGTCAATGCCCTCCTGTTCAGGTACATCTTTGTCTTCGCGATGAGCACCCTCGGGGCCATGTTCCGCCTGGCGACGCTGGTGATGCCCAGATTCCGCAAGTCCCTCTTGCTGTACGGCATCAGAGGTAAACCGTCTCATGATGCCGTCAATGCCATTCTGGACAACAGCAGATTAGGGGATTGGTTCGTGCTCAAGCAGGTAACACTGCTTAAGAAAAACTTGAAGGCGACCAAGCTGGACAATTTTTCTCTCCTTAGATAAGCAAGAACATCAACCCGTACTTGTTCCGCAAGTTCATGGACCGCCTGCACGAGGAGTTGGAAAAGTCCTCAGGACGAGCCCCACACTGGCAAGTTGACGGTTTTCACGAAGCGATCCCCTTAGTGGACAAGGCAAGGGAAGACAAGCAAGCCTGACCTCCACACACAGATCACCACTAACCCTGGGCAAAAATGTTGGACATTTGGGCAGTCTAAACACATCTATGTATATGTAAGACAGTCACTGTTTTTTCGTTCGTTAGTGCGTTCGCGATGCGTGGCCGAACCGCTGGATAGATCTGGACCGCATTTAGCTAGAAGCTGTGTTTTTATCTCCCACTTTGGGCAGAAAGAGAAGACGCTCATAGATCAGAAATGTAAAGTACCCCCAGGTCAGATCTGGCCTGAGAGATAATTTCCAAGTCAAGGTTGAAGGCTACGTTTGAGAGATGTTCTTAACCTCCTTTAGCGACCTCAAATGACCTTTAAGAACATGGACTGCATAGAACTCTCTGGCTCATACACTGTAGTTCATTTTTATAATAACCCGAGTCATACCGGGTACCTCAGATATACTTGCCAATGCTGGATACGTACATGTTCCACCCTGTAAGTACCCGGTGCTGCCGCAGACGGTGTAAAGTGCAAAACACAAGCATAATAACCTTGCAAGAGATAACATGTATGGTTTATTTTTCTAGTTGTGCGTGACTAAACAGAATAAAAGGCTCGCTTATTGTGTTTATGAAGTTACATCAATTCTGGCGTGCTCAAAGTCACTGGCATCGTGTGAATGGAAGTTCCAACTTGGACATGATCGGATAGGGGAAGCGAGTGAAATGCTTCAACCTGTGACAGACAAATGGCAACAAAATTTTCTGTAAATTAGCTCTCCACAAGTCATCAGAGAACGTAGAAACATACTAGGCGTACACTAGGAGAGTTGACGACTTCACGGTTGCGTTAAGCCGTCATCCTCAGCGTATACTGTTCGTGATTATCGATCTATAACGCTACAAACATACTGGCAATAACGGCATCCTCGCCAAAAGCTGGTAGGCGTTGGCCTGCAGCGCTATGCAATGCCCTGAAATCAGTCCCAACATACCCATGGTGCAGCTGTGCACATACTGTATGGCCAAGCTAAAAGAAATTGGGCCCTATATTCATGTTTTAAGTTACAAGTGATCCAAAAATACACCGCGTTCCATGCAAATCTCTATCGAAAGCTGAGCACGGAGCATTACTCTGAGATTTGGAGGCATCGCAGTTTGTCCCGTTCAGTCACTTCCAACTTATCGGAGGATCTTGAGAAGACCTGTGTTGGTAGCGTAGACGATTCCCTGTCCTGCGACGGGGATCCACCGGATGCAGTTTAGGGCAGTCTGGCCGCTCTCGGTCTGAGCGAGGTCGCGTCGATGGATCAGACGCCCACGGTGACCTGAGCAAAGACGTGGAGAACATCAATGTAGATAAAGGAAGAGAGAGAAAACATGTGACATTGGATACGTACCAGTGCCATGACTAGTCGCTCCGCCTGTGCCAGCAGCGCCGCTGCTCTCCCAGGGAAGCTGGATGCGAAACACCTGCGCCATTGCGCCGGCAGCGTTGTTGGCGGGCGACAAAGATACCCTGGCCGCGGAGACAGAGTTGGCCATGGCGCGATTAGTCAGGCCGACGATCAGATGTCGGGCCGTGGGGCTCAAGCTCACGGAGACCGCAGACGACTCGAGCGAGTACGTGGCGTAGCACTACGGAATTGTCATATTGTCAGCTCATATAGAAAGTGTTACCACTGTCATGGGCGGCTCATTTCACATTAATGCATTTTCTCTATAGCACTAAGGTAAAAGAAACTAAAGCTTTCTTGTCCCCCACAGTACATCTGCTCATGGGAGCTGTGTAGTTGGTGGTGAAAATAGCACCGTGAAGGTGGACACTTTGGTCTACCAGCTAGAGTCACCCACTGCTTATGCAGTCTTGGAAGTTTCTTCATCAAGCACTAATAAAACAAACCCAATGACGTCCTTGCCCTTGCCGAAGTTGGCTCGATGATGGATACCGGTACAAGTAAGCACACACTACCTTGTATGCAAGTAGACTTGACAGAACATCACCTGCAGTCCCCGGACAACTGAATAACCAACTTGAGGCACTTGTTTAACTGAACAATCTGTGCGTTACCGGTATATGTTCTTGGACACAAGAGACTGCGCCATGAGTCAATTGTTTTCGGACAGAGGCAATATACACTGCGACGTCAAGAAAGTTCAATGATCGCTTACTTGTCCCAGCTGTTCAGGTCTTGGAGCGAGCCCAAACACGCCAACGACTGTGGTCATGGGCAGGTTGGACGGCACCAGGGTGACAAGGATTGTACCGTCCACGGAGAGGTCCACGCTGGCGTCGTTGTGGATCTTTGCCTCGCGGACAACCACGTTCGACATTGGGTCGGACAAGTCAGGGAGCATGAACTGACTGAAGTCCCAGGCCTACAAGATGGGAGGGTAAAAATCTGAACCTGTGGCGTAGGTTCGCGCCATTGTCAAAGTCACCTGAATCCTGTGAGTCCTTAGCGTGGAGGACGAGTCAATATGCTGCAAGAAGGTCGACTCTCTTTGGTAGCCGGAGACGTAGCGGCTGTTACGATGAGAAGCTGGTCCGAAAGAAGAAAATCATGTTAACTGTACATTACACTGCAAAAACTTGGCACCAAAGTCACTTACGCCGCTCATTGGGCAACGGCGGCCTTGCTGCCGTCGGCCTAGGACTTGTCGAGGGACTACGTGAGGCAGGAGGCGAGGTCGCAAATGTTCCGAGGTGAGACGGAGGCCTCACACTAAGATTGAGAGGGCGGTGATTGGACGTGATAGTGGCGCTGTTGAGGGTAGAAGCTCCGTGCGCAGTCACAGGGACAGCATTGGAATCTTGACCAGAAGAGGAGTCGTTGAACTGATCAATGGTAAGTTGGTCCACCATCCAGGAAAGCATCTCCCTGTGTCTTGAGCGTTCTCTCCTGCCAGTCGCTGAAGTTCTTGCTGACGAAGCACCGCCGGTGCCTGCTGCTTCGGCTCCAATGGCATCATCCAAGAGGCTTAGCTGGGCATTCCTGCGGCGAAGACGCCGCCAAATTAGCTCTTGCAATGGTGGCAACCGCGACCCTTGCGACCCGGCGGCAGCAGCATTGGCTCTATTCGCCACACCCGTCGCAGTGGGAAAATGATGTCTGTGGGTACAAGAGATACCTGAAAATACCTATAGTGCCATAAAACTTTTTACTCGTTAACCGACCTCTCTAGTTGTTCTGCAGTCCGTCGACGAATTCGTCGGGGTTCTCTGTCAATATTGGGTCCATGTTGACCCAAGCGATCCCTCAAGGACATCGCACGCTGGCCCCGATCACTATCTGGTCCCCGCAGAGTTCTGCTACTGTTGTTGAGATAGTCTTGAACGCTCTCGTATCCAATGGCTGCAGACGGTGGCAGGTGAAGCGTGGGAGCTCTCGCAGGAGGCGGAGCGTCAGTCGAAGGGCCAGGTGATCCTGGACTGCTGAAACCGTAGAAGGGACCATCTGAGCTCTCCGAGTCCGAATCTAAATCTGGCAGGACGCCGCTGGAGTCTCCTTGGCTCGCTAAGAGGCGTCTGCTTAGGCGACTGCTGGCGCTCGAACGGCGGATAAGACTGCTGCGACTCGCAGGCGATAGAGACGAGGCCGCCGTGGCCCCCGCCGACATCTCTGTTCCCAACCGGTTGTACTCCGGTGTTCCAAAAAGCAGATGTCGCCAGCGATGGTGGTAGATTGGGGTAGGATTCAATCTTGGTAAAGAATCCATCACGCTTGATGAATCTTCAGGGTTGTTGCTCTCGTCTTCAGCTTCCTCGCCTGCAGTGGCAGCGGCTCCAGCGTTTCCGCTCTCCTCCGCTTCTCGGCGCTCACGCAGCATCCTCTCCAGCCGCTGCGAGATCGCCCTGAGCTCCCCGCGGCCGTCAGTTCTAACCCCGTTGCTCTGGCGCTCCGTACGTTCCATGACGGCCCTGCTCGCCTCGGCTCGACTTTCGTTCACTAGGCTGTTCCTCTGGCGCGCCAGATCGGGGCTCATCACCATGGCACGGAAAGTGGCGCGCAGTTTCGATACTAGCTTGGTATGAGCGCGTCTCAGCCTTGCACGGGCAGCATTCGAACGTGGCGTCATAGTTGTTGCAGTGTTGGCGGCTACGCGATATTTATTATTGGCAGATGTTGCCGCCAAACGACTGGAAGGTGCTCGAGGCAGTCTGTTACGTCCTCCGCGAAGGCTGGCAGCGCGAGAAGGATTGCTACGGCCGAGTCTGCAAAGCAAGAAGTGAACGTTGCAGCCCGAGAAAGCATAGAATCAGTATCGTTCAGTATCGTCAGTATCGTCAGTATCGTCAGTATCAGTTCAGAATCAGTTCAGAATCAGTATCAGTTCAGTATCAGTCAGTATCGTTTTAGTGTTAGTTCATCGCATGTTTGCCATCTTACCTGTAAAAAGCTGCGGTCGCTCTCTGCCGATTGACAGCCGATGATCCCCTTCTTCGAGGCTCCTCCCCTCGGGTCACCGATCCGAGTGCTGAACCCAATGATTCGGCTTCGTGCGTTCTCCGGTTAAGTTCTTGAAGGGAGGCCGTGCGGAGGCTGCGGATCTGACGCTGGAGGTCCTCCAGCATTCGTCGGATAGTTTGAAGCCTCACAACTTGCCTCCTCTGTCGTGTCACAGCCAGATCGCTTAGGCTGGCGCGGCAGATCCGCTGCATATGATCAATATGGCGGGTCAAAAGCACGATGTCCAAATTCTGACGATCAGCGGCTGCAGCAGCCTCGGCCGCCGACTCTGTGGATGGAGTCGAAGACGATGACAATGCTGTAGACTGTTGCTGTTCCTGCTGCTGCGTTTGCTGCGTTTGCTGCTCCTGCTGCTGTTGTTGTGCTTGTTGCTGTTGCTGCTCCTGCTGCTGCTGCTGCTGTTGCTCCTGCTGCTGCTGAGATTGCTGATCTGGTGGCCAGTCGTTTATCACGGGTTCAGTGGCAGCCTCCACGTCCGCCTGATTCATAATCGCCGGGTTCACTTGGGTCGATGACACTGCTCGCGCCGGCGCCTCCAACGTCGTGCTTGCTGCTAATAAACTCCTGACAAGTCGGCTCCTCGCTCGAGCGGCTGCCGTCGTAGGCCGATGCGGGAACTCGTCGTTACGGGACGAGTCATGCAGCGGTAAATCCATCCAGCGCGTGGACATCCTACGTGACTGGTCTTCTTGATGGCCTCTCTGGTCCATCTCGGAGGACCTCTCAAGCGCCATCCGCCTATTGAGAGCCCATTCATCAATGGCCCTCCCAGGAGAGGTCGCGTTTGTGAACGACGATGGCACGTCAATGGACCTAGCAGGAGTGGTGATGTTTGGGAACGACGATGGCACTTCGGTTGCGCCCGGGAAGAGCAACTCTCTCGCCGAACGCAAGTGTTCGATCTGCGAGACGAGTTCTTGGCGGCGGTCAAGTAGCTCGCGCAGTCTCCTCTCGCGGGATCGACCTTGAGGAATGACACCACGGGTGCTTCGGTGAAGAGCCGACGGATGCACGCCGTCCACTGTACCTTCATCGGGGCTGGTGCCATAGTAGTCAAAAAACGGGCGTCGTCCGCTGATCCGACGTTGGTAATGACGAAGCTCTCGGCGTTGGCGCTGAATTTCGTCCGAGGTTGCCTGGAAATCAGCGGCTGCTGATGACGAGTGGTGATCCGTGGTCTCACTTCTGGCGCTGCCAGCCAAATCGTTGCTGTTCATACTGAGTGGCTGATGCAGTTGCCGTTGTCCTACGCCACTTCGACGCCAGCTAGGCAAACCATAGGGATGATCGCTTAATAACGGGTCATCCCGCTCTAGCGACAGCTCGCGGTTGCTGGTCTCATCAACGACAACGTTGGCGGTCTCATCTCTCTGGACTGTAGAAGAAGCGCCCCTTTCAGCAATCAGCTGATTGGTGGCGGCCTGAGCCAGGTCGGACAACGTCTGCGAGGCAGAGTTCTGCACAGACACGGAAGTAAGACGATCACCGTGGGGAGTATCTGTACAAAAGAGAAATTGTAACCTTAGTCTTACAATCTCTTACAGATGCTGCTCTCGATGCCGCTTACCCATGAACCGAAGGATGGACGACGGAAATCTTGCAGGCGGCATCTCCGTCGAAGTGGTGGCTGAACTGACCGCAGTCTCCGGATGGAAGGCGAGGTTATTGGCCGATGCACCCATCTCAATGCGAGACGTGTTTCTCGACTCCAAACCCGTCGTGTCTCTGTTGACAATTGATAAACCACATCCATAACTGAGTCGTGACTAAATCGATGCCAGTGAGCAAGTACCTGGTAAGCGAGCTGGGGCCTCGACCTCTGAAGGGAGAAGGCGATGATTCCTCCTGCTGATCATGATGATGCCCGAGAGGTGGCACCAGCGGAGGCGACGGATTTCGTGGTCGGAACTCGTCGCCAACGTCGGGGTCATTTTCGGGATTGAAGTTTCGGAACTGCTGAATGATTCTCTCGTATCGACCCAGCAAGCGGCTGCGACGCTCCTCAAACGCCGCCACTGCGGCCGGGCCCATGGTCTCGCCAGTGCGCCAGTTGACGTACCTGGGGCTGCAATGAAGGAGCCGCACAGTGGATTTTGTAGGGAAATCGTTCGTGAGTAAGCAAACTTGTAACAAGAGCGACACCTACCAGTGAGTCCGCTGTTGTGGTCCTTCCATGGCGCTGAAGGACACGACAACGGGTCTGGGGCCGGTGTTGGCAACCCCGGTGATCAACGTGTGACCCAGCGAATCGAATTTGACGTAACGCACCTGTGAAGAATCCGGTGCAGGAAAGATTAAAGTTACCGTGGGCAGGTAGATTTGAGCACTAACCAAGGAGTAGACTGAATTTGCATTCCGTACCCTGTATCACTCTCAGCTCACGTTGCTACTGTACCATAAAGAGCAAGTCGGTCATTTCTCCTCACCTTCTCCTCGTGCGCGGTCTTGGCTACCGCAAAGGGTTCTGACGACTTTGACCAGTCCCAGAACAGGAGCTCGTCGAAGGCGGCAACAGCCAGAACGGAGTCGAAAGGATGAAACGCGAGCGAGGCTATCACGCCTTCAGTTCTCCACACCTCGGACCCGCCTCCCAAGAGGTCCCACACTCGAACGTGGCCGCCTAGACACCCCGAAGCTAGGAGATTCTTTCGAGAAGGGTGGAAGGCGACGCACCAGGGAGTGCGCGGATGACCTCGGAGGACACGCTCACACTTGCCGGAGGACGCCTGAGACACGTACACATGGTGGTCACCATGTGTCGACGCGATCAGAAGGCGGTCGGGTGAGAACACCATTAAGAAGGTCGATCTCGTCGAATGTTGCTGGGTGGCAGCGTTGTTGATGAATCCGGCTGGCGGCACGTGCGGCTGATCGACACCTGCGCCGTCTCGAGGTCGCCTTGAAGGCTGGGCGTTGGTGGGAGCGGCGAGCTGGCAGTTGGTGACAGCGAACTCGGCGCGGGAGATGAGCCGCTCTTCGGCCACCTTGTCTTCGCTGCCGCCAAAGATCTGGTTTCCCCCGGCCTTCTCAAAGATTTGACGCCCACCGGACTTTGGCAGAACCCCGGAGGAGAACCCTAGCTCTCGAGCCAACAGCGTCAGTGGAAGGGGACCCACGCCGCTCGCCAGGGGCACGGGAGCTCCGGTCAACTCGTCCTCCAGTTTCAGATCTTCCATCTTGAAACTCACTTACCCCTCGACGCCAACGTCTTCCCTACGGCCGACACCCTCGACGGGCTCGTAGGTCAACCGGAGCTCGGCTCTCGAGTCCGAATTTCTCAACCTCAGTCTTCCCAGAGGAGTCGGGGAGTTGGCACTGTAGTCCACCTTCTTCAGTTTTCACTTCTTTTTTTCCTTCTTCCTCTCTTCTTCTGCTTCAGCTACAGCTTCAGTTGCAGCTTCTGTAGCTTCAATCTCTCTTCTCTGGTCTTGCGCTTGTCACGCAGCAGCAGGACGACACCAGACCAGCCGCGACCGTACGGCTGGGCGTTGGGTGATCCGGCCAACTGGCTGGCCCTGCCCGTACCATCATCATCCTGGCCCTGGCCAGCCAAGGCTGAATGACCGGGCTTGGCCTGCCCTCACCACGAAGTGAGCAGCTGACTGAGCTCAGCTGCCCTTGAACAGACCGATGTGACCAAGCCCACACTCAGGTGGCAACAAGTACCACAGAAAAATCTGCAGTTTGTCAGATTCTGGAACAAAAGTGGAACATTGGTCACAAATGCATCAGCGCTCCTGTCACAAGCAGAGGAGGAGAACAGTCGGTACTAGTACTGTAACCACTGAACTGAGAAAGACAGTGACTGTTTGCGGTTAAGAAGGGTGGGGAGGGAGGCACGATGAAAAGGGTCCAAATTTGGGGTTTTGAGGGGGTAAAAGTGAATGAAACTACATGAAATTTTCATGGGACAATCCTGCCCCCCCCCCCGACCCCCTACTTCCAGAGGGATTCACTGCCAAGGCCTCCTGGCCTCGTACACCAGCACGAAAAACCCATGTTTTTCGAGGAGGCTAGATTCTGAGAAGTTGCAAGAAGAGAGGGCGACACTTTGACACTTAAAACACATCAACGTCGACGATCTTGACTAGTGTCGACATTCCAGAGGAGCTACTCGTGTGGCCAGGTGTGGTTATTCCGTACCTGAAATGAAAGGATATCTGATTTTTGAACGGCACTTAAAACACAGTTACACCCGGACCACGACTGATATGAATATGATGCATGTATGATGATGAATGAAACATGCTGCCTGACTGACCACCATTCTCTTACGTACCACGGGATTATTGCACGAGTAGGTAGTGTGGACTGCACCAGGAGTTCTGGCTCGAGTGCGCTTGCGCCTTTAGAGATAGGTAATTAAAAAATTAAACTATGAGTTGCTATTTTTCCAGTCTTCGTCTTCTCAACCTTATGGGGAGGAAGTGAGTGATCCTGGAGTAGAAATTCATCAAAGTTTGGTTTCTGATTCATCATAGAAGATGGTCTCACAAACTCATGCTCATAATGTGTGTCAGATTGTGTGATCATTGCACAGGCAGGCATGATGTTTCCCGAAATTTGAAACATCTGAGCCAGAGTTATGGGCAAGTTTTAAGTGTTTTTTTTTATCTTTTTTGCCCTCTGTATGCGTACACATGCAAATGCATGTTGGGGACATTGTTGTCAAGTGCAGACTATATAGTTGCAGTAGTATGCATGAGCGTTACTAACGTACAGTGCAGGACGAAAGTGAGTGTACACCTGTTTGAAAGGCAAAAAAATCGTATTTTGAGGTCACTTTTTTAGCAGTGCAAAAGCATTGTTTTTGCTAGGAGAAGGACTCGGCTCCCCCTTCACCCCTGCTGGGGGCGAGCCCAGAGACCCCCAACATTTTTGGGGGCATTACAAAAGTTAGCATACATCTATTTCAAACATCATAACTTCTGTAATACTGCAGCTACACAATACTTTTGCCTTTCAAGCAGGTGTACACTCACTTTCACTGTACTGTATACGCATATCATGTATCAACTGTACCGTAGTATTGTACTAGTAGAAGTGTAGGCTTTCAAGGTAACCGGAGCAGTCAATACATCACTTTCACGCAGTAAGCTCTTCTCTGGATGAATAGAGACCAAGTGTATAAGGATGAAGATTAGAAAGCCCAATGAAAGAGGAGGCTCATACGAGGCCGACGCTGCACATGGTGGCAGTCGGGAGCATGCCAACCCCCCCATCCATCCCCTGTAAACCTCATTAACAGCCCACAGAACAGGACGACTTCCTGGTGGAGACTACGTTCAGATTTTATGCTTTCTGTACAGTCTACCCATAGCGCGCTGTGTCCGACTGGAGAATTCGAGATGCCTCGGCCTTCAAAGAGAGTTTCACTCTTAAGGGCCAAGGTCATCGAGGCCATCGCCGTCGGACAAACGCATCAGCCTTCATCGCCTGCCTGACCGCGGGTGAGAACACGTACGCTGAGGATGACTGCGAAGAGCGCCCATGGGACATTAAGGCACACATCCCAAAATGTGGATAGCCGTGCTCCCAGAAGGTGGGGAGATAGAACACGGACATAAGGCATGACTTGAACATTCAGAAATTCGAACAATTTTTGACTATATTCGACCAAATTAATTCGCGAACATCTTATGTTCGACTCTGCAGCACAAACATGCAACTCATCAGTTGTTGTGGAAGGTGCACACACATGCATAGCTCGTAGCTTGCTGTATTCGTACAGGAGAACGTCCAAACTGCCTTCAGAAGGTTTATGAGGCAGATAATGATCACCTGACTCCAGAATTCTAGTGCTGTTTGAAAATGTTCGGAAATTTGCTTGATTTTTCTTCAAATGTTCAATGTTCGAAATTTCCGAAATCTTCTTCTATCTATCTATATAAAGCAAAGTCTCCGTGTGTAGTCTGTGTGTGTGTGCGTGAGCTGCACGCACTCCATGGCCGTGTACATGGTGCGCATGTACGGGAGGTAGCGATGCAAGGAGAAGTGGAGGTGGCTCCTCTTTTTGTCTCATCAATTGTTTCTTTTGAGTGCTTTGATGTAGTGCTTGGAAGTGGGGACTGAACTCTGTTGTAGACCCTCAACGCGAAAACATTCTCCTCCATCTACTCCTACTTCCACCTCATCTCCCCCTCGTACGTCCACTACTGTGAGACG
>JAAUXU010170288.1_pt1 | contig 78935 bp, 84 predicted proteins | sample 7278151 | NCBI WGS metagenome assembly JAAUXU01 (sample SAMN14350113, study PRJNA611818) | marine sediment metagenome | isolation source: surface marine sediment (1.8m) | place: French Polynesia: Moorea | collected 2018-08 | reverse complement strand
CTCTATGTTGCATACAAAATTCTAAAGTAGGGCCACTGCAACAGCTTACATCACTGCTTGAGCCAAGGTCTGCACCTGCTCCGCTCATCGTAGAGACATGTTCTATATTTTGATGGACCACCACGACAGCTGACATTTCGCCTCAGTTCAACGGCTTCGTTCACCTTCTCCCTCCTTTATTTTCTTTGGCTTTGGTTTTTGAGGTTTGTGGGGGTAAATGAAGACTTCGGCCGAAGGGCTGAATCGGCATAGAGACCCTCAGCTAACCGCCCAGGGCAGCTTCCTAAGCGGGGTCTCCTTATGTCTCTGTGGTGGGCTGCTAAGTTTGTTTTGTTTTGGCGAGCAGAGTCGATTTCAGCTGTCTGGCAGCTTTTGCTGCCTGTTCTGGCCGCCGCATTAGTGACTTTACGCTTTGGTCCTCTAAAGGTCTATGACCCGCCCGAGTTGATGTGCAGTCTGCAGGTAAATATTAGGGTGCCCGGCAGGGTCGACGGTGAAAGCTGCACTCCACTGAATGCAAAATGAAGCATTTCGGTCTTCCCCACCGTCCTCTATTCCAGCAAGTTCATGGAGGTGTTAAAGGTCAACATAGTTGATAGCGCCAACGGTCTTAACGTCAACAGAGATACAAAGTTCATCCATGTTATTTTTCAGTGGATCGATCTCTTTCTTGATTCGCTACCATAGAGTTCCGACCCGGCCAGCAGCTATCGCCATCCGAGTGCAGCCGACTCTGCCCACGAGGATTCGAAGCTTGAGGAGAAGCGCGAGGAGAAGAGCGAGAAGAGGCTGCACCCGCCGTACCTCGCCTGGACCCGCCTGCTCGGTCGTCCCCTCTCTCCCGCCCAGGACCGAAGCAGGAGCTGGGTCAGCTGCCCGACTTCCGCCGGCCAGTCGGCCGCCTGCCCCAGATGCCGCCAAGAGGGACCGGGACCGGGGGCTCTCCTCGTCTGCTACCGAGTTCAGCACCGCAATTGACACGGCCGGGCCAGCCACAGCGGCCGTCGAGGAGCGCTGGTACCAGCACCAGAGACTGCAGCTTGCACAGCTCTGGCGCCAGCAGAATTGCAGCAGCCGCAGCGGCGCGCACGGCGACGGAACCGACGGTCGGACCGAGCGAGAAAATCGCCGACCGGAGAGAGAACAATTTCTACGAGTCGTCCTTCGCGGCGAGAGACACCGAGGCCGACCAAGAGACGATGGCGGGCAGATACGACAACTATCGGTGAGAGTCGCTTAGACCCCACGTTCTCGCAGGGCACTCACTGTTAAGTTTCTTTTTCAGCGGTGACCGCGGAGGAGGCCGACGTCCCATTCCCGATGAACCTCCGTACACGGCGTTCGTTGGAAATCTTCCCAACGGCATTGTTCAAGGAGACCTGGACATTATGTTCAAGAACCTAAAGGTTCGCACCATCCGTCTGGTTCGCGACAAGGAGACAGACAAATTCAAGGGCTTCTGCTACGTCGAGTTCGACGACAGAGATTCCCTAAAGGAGGCATTGGAATACGACGGCGCCCTCCTGGAGGACCGCACACTGCGCGTAGACGTGGCCGAGGGACGCAGAGGAGACAGAGATGGCCGCGGTGGCGGAGGACGCGGTGGAGGTGGCAGAGGCGGTGTCGGAGGCGGCGGCAGAGACATGCGAGGTGGAGGGGGAGGAGGAGGAGGCGGCAACAGAGGCTACGAAGATAGAAGGGGCTATGAAGACCGAAGGGGAGGATACCGAGACGAAACTGATAGTAAGACCATACTACTGTGGCGTGAAGTAAGTAGGCGGATACATCACGAACCGTTTCAGGTTACCGAGGTGGCGGTGGACGCTACGACGGCAACAGCCGCGGCCGGAGTAACTACGGCCGCTACGAGGGCGAACGGGGGGGCGACCGAGGCTACGGCGGCAGAGACCAGCAGAGTCATCCAAACTTCGGCATGCGGAGAGACAGGAGAGATTCAGACAGGCAACGGTATCATGAAGAATTTCGCGAACCCACGGCAGGTGAGCATCACGACGGTCACTGTTTTCAACTTCCCCTTAATCCTGTATCTGCATCTCTGTTGCAGAAGAGTCTGCCGCCCGACCTCGCCTTAAGCTGCTTCCTCGCACGGTGAAGGACCCGGTGAACCAGCTGGCGGACACCATGCAGCAGCAGACCATCTTTGGTGGGGCGAGACCAAGAGACGAGAACAACCCCGGGTCAAGGCGGGAGAGTGAATCAGATGATCACGGGGGTAGGGGGCAGGAGCCGGCCGCGGCCACTGCGCAGTGAGTGGTGTGTGTGTGTGTATGTGTCGAGAGAAGAAGAGGAAGAAGATCAAGTGTGTTTTTGGCAGTGCGATGCCACAAAGAGCGTGTGTTTGTTGATAATGTGGTATTAGAGATAGCGCTATGTGACCCTTCGCCCCCACCTCCGCCGATTCCTCTTAAGTATGCATTAATTTACACACATGGTACACACACAAGAGGCTATTATACCTACTATACATATATTTAACAATTTTGATATTTCAGATGTGTAAATAAACTTGAAATCTCAAGCTGTTCCCGACGAGCTTGCTCGTCGTGAGCTGAGACATGTTTTTGCTGGTCCCGCTTGGGACGACCTTGTCCTGGTTGAAATAGATATGTGTTTCCAACATGAACTGAACTGTATCTGCTAGTCAGCGTTAAAGGGGATATCCACGAGGCTGGATATATTTGTCTGCGTCAGCAAAGTCACGTGCTTACAGTTACGGTGCCACTGGTTACAATCCCAGTCAGTTAATCATGCTCCTCTATGTATTGCTGAGCATAGAGAACTTCACCGATCTGTGGACAAGGTGTCCTCGGTGCATTAGCTACAAACGTATCCCCAGGACATTTCATGTACTGTACTGTATGAGTAAACATACATCTGTGAAGCGAGTAATCTGACTATGGGGTTGCACGCTAAGTCATGCATTCCCACTTGCGCACAGCTTTTCATTTTTATGCCGCCTCTTACAATCTCCCCTCAGCGTACTCCGTTAGGCCCGTCAATTCCTGCTTGCCAGTGTCGCTCTTCGTAGTCTTTGTTGAACTTTTGCCTGGAGTTGGCGGCGTCCTTCATCTCCTCGGCCTTGCATCTCACGTAGGACACGAAGCGATCATGCTCGCGCTTGTTGAGCACATGCATGACCAACGCGAGAAGGATCCCGACGAGAGAAACCAGTGAGCCAGACAGCAGGATTTGGGGGCGATCCTCCAGCTAGAAAAGAACAGGTGCAGGCAATACTTTCACGAGTGCAGACTGTGTGCACTTACCGAAGTGAGGAAGAAGGACCTGACGATGAGTATGACACCCAGGACGCAGAAGCTGCAGCTGATGTAGAATAAGAGCACCGCAGTCTTACTGGCGACAGGAGGACCTGAAGACCAATTCCCTGCTGACCCACCACTTTGAGGTCTCGGCTGCTCGTGGATGGGCAACACTTCCCCGCCAAGAGACTTGTGCAAGACGGACTTGGCTTGAGTCACCCACCTCATGGTTCTTGGCCACTCCGTATACTGTATTGCGTCTTCCTTTTCGTTCCTAGTACTGGAAGGGCGGTGGGCAACTGCTGTACGCAGTTTGTATGTTATGCTGCTGCTGACGTCATCATGACCTTCATGAAGTGAGGGATATTTGAACTTTGGATTCTGGCCCGACGTCCGTAACGTGTAACCCGACCGCAGTAACAAGCAACAGTGACTCTGGTCGGTCCAACTTCGTATACTAGCTATTCTGAAGGTTCTTTAGAGTCCCGGGTCAGTCGGAATACAAACTTGGACCACCTACCGGCCACCTACCACACTACCCCAATCGGACCCCGTTTCCATTCTTCATTGCAGGTGGTCAACGATCATTAGAGATAGATTTCAGGTGAACGTTAACAGCAGAGAACTTTTGAAAAAAGATGAGCATACAGACCAGTTCCCTGACTTTTAGCGTGAATTTACTTCTTCCCCATTAGCCCGGGACACCTTCGACGACATCATCGGTGCCGTCATCAGTGACTGTGGCATGGTGGAAAGCAGATACAGCACATGTACTTGCATGCCACACTTTTCAGTCATTCGGACGGTTGTAGAAACAGGGATGACAGAGGCATCAATAATGACTGCAGCAGCTATGACAATGGCGGCAATGATGAGAATGGCGTGGACAAACAGCAGATTTGCATCACCCATCTAAAACTGTTCCATTTTTATCGATGACTGATTTATCATTAAAGAAAAGTTACATTTGAGCATATTTTTTGAAGATTGTGATTTTAAAAAAAAGAACTGATTTTTCTGCTCTTATGGAACAAATTACTTTTCTGCGTCGAACCTCAAGTTATCAGTGGCCCCCGTGCCAAATCCCAATCTTTTGTCATCCTGATTAAAGTCTGAGACAAAGTCACCCTCTTTTCGTTTTACTTGATTGGAATCTCCAGGGTCGGTGCGTAAAATTCCGGTTAATTTCTTCTCCTTTGTTGTGTTATAAAAACTTGGGAAATGCGCAACTTCTCATTTTTGGCGGAAGATGAGGCAAAAAGAAGGGCCGGCGTCCTCTAGGGTCGTGTCCGGCCACAAATTCTCGGCCTGGCTGGATCGGGCCTCAGGTCAGCCCAATCCTCAGACATCATGCATACACTAATTGTGTGCCATTCATACACTAGGTTGATTTGTGACCTCAGTGGACAAGTTTCTTATTAGTAGAGTTGTCAGTTTCCGGCAGATAAATTTTATTTACCGTTTGGGCCATTTTTCTGGGGGTTTTGCCGAATTCAGGCTGATTTGCCGTATTTGCCGAACCTTGCATTCTCCTCTTTCCTGGAACAGTACACGAAGCTGAAGCTGCCAAGTAGAGTCACCAAGAGTCGCCCGATGGAGACAGAGGGCAAGGACATCCTGGTCAAGATCAAGGAGAAGATGTGGAACAAGTCCTTCTACATTGCCATTGATGAGACCACAGACTGCAGTGGAAGAGCTATGGCTGTTGTTCTGGCGGGTGTGTTGGATGGAGATCCAAGGCCAGCCTGACATGATAGATTTTGTTGATCTGGTGAGATTGGCACATGTGATGTGAATTGTCAAATTCAATTCTGGTATGCAACATTTGAAGTCTCAACAAACAACCAAACGGTCCAACAGTGGGTCAACAAGGCACTCTTCAGGCTTTTGGGAGACGACTTAGACAATGAGGAGGCCAGGCTGTTCCTGACTGATGCTGCTCTGTTCTGCTTGAAGGCTGGCCATGGTCTCTCGTCTCTGTATCCTAACCTTCTTCACTGCCTCTGCATTGCCTATGGACTCAACCGAGTTGCTGAACAGGTCCGCTGTGAGTTCCCCAAGGTTGACATGCTCATTGCTGAGGGAAAGAAGGTGTTCCTGATGTGCCCCAGGCACAGGGCTGAGTTTGCTGATGCCTGCAAAGTCCCCTTGCCTCCGGAACCCATCTTGACGAGGTGCATATGGAACTTTAATCATAAGAATGCAACTATTGCTTTAATGAGACCTGTTTTCCAGGTAGGGGACTTGGCTAGCAGCAGCTTTTTCCTACAATGAACACTACGTACGTAACTGTCATGGATTTCATCCTCAATCTGCCACCTGACAGCAGAGCAATTGAAGCAGTGCAGTGTCTCCTGGAAGATGAGATCCTCCAGCAATTGGCATTCATGACGGCCAATTTCAAGGTCTTGAAACAGGCCATCACCCAACTGGTAGAGAGGCAGCTGCTGACAGAGAGTGTTGGTATTGTACGGAAGGTACAGGACAGCATCACTGTTCAACCCTTCAAGACAAAGCTCCAGTCTGTCTTGGAAAAGAACTCTGGTTTCTTGAAGTTGGCCCAAATGGCTGATGTTCTCTCAGGGGTTTAAAAGTGCAGATAGTAGATGATTTTGGAGGAAAAAAAGTTTTTAGTAAAGTCCTCATAATTTGACCCTGTGCCAAAAACCCAGGATGAAAAAATGTGAATATCCAGAAAAAGTGCTTTTTCAAACGAGCCTAATACTTATGATCATTGCGGTCACTGGAGCTCCTTAAAAATTATTTGGTTACTTTAAAATGTTTTCAGGCATGACGGGCAGGCATCAGCAGCACAATTGAGGCATGTGCTACATACTAGTCTCTTGACCCCGAATTTCTATACTGCATTTCCTTTCGAGCTTTGAACTCGGGAAACGGGCCACCTCGGGCTTTCGGGCCAGCACCGAGCCCGAGCACGGCTTTAGCGTCCTCGGGTCGGTTTGGTTCTTCCTTCGGAGCGAAGAACTTCTTCGCTCCAAACGAACGAGTCATTTTTGCGGCCGAACCAGAATTTGTCGTCGTTCTTTCCTAAGAACCGACGAAACCATGAGTTCTTTCTGGAGGGCGCCCTCTCACCCCAAGAGGAGGCTCTCTCTGGACCTGGCACTGATGAAGGCGGAGGAACCAGATGCATCCGGCAGCTCCTGCAGTAGATTCCCGTCTCCTCGTCAGTCATCGGTCAATCGGAGAGAAATCAAGGCTTTTGGGTCAGACTCAAAGCACAACCCTCGCCAAATACGGCTCCCAAAGTGCAACAACACCTTGGCCTCGCAATTTCTGGCTGCAGGCCCTCGCGACCCCTCGGAGGACTTCGTGAGGACCCGACGGGGCCAGTGTGGTAACAGTGATGTGTATAAACTTTGGACTTACATTTCTGGAACCATTCTGCCCACAGATCCGTCGGCTCTCATTGAACAGAACGATGGAGTTCTTGCCGCCCGTAGACTCCCCCTAACCCAGGTAGGGTTGAGTTACCAAGAAAGTTCTGTTTTTGGTTCATAAGATTCGATTTTCAAAGTCATTTTCTTTTAGTTTTTGCTCCCGGGCTATGACATTGTGTCATCAATGAAGTTTGACGCCTGCGCTCTTATCGACAGTCACTGTCACCTTGATTTTCTGTACCGGCGCACCTCCTTCGACGAGAAGCCCATCTCATTCTCGACCTTCAGGTGCAAGTATCGGACCACGATGCCTAAGAGCCTAAGAGCAGTAATCACCGTGTGCTGCCAACCGTACTCATGGCTAAAGGTCTCAACATTAAGCTTCCTTATCATGCATGAATTAGTCGTGTATTATGATTTACGTTTGTCCGTGTCTTTTTGTCAAGACCAGCCGAATCGTGTCAACTATGGAACCGGGAGTCAATTTTCTCTTCGGGTGCCACCCTCATTTCGCCGATGACTTTGATTATGCCAGAAAGATTGCACTGAAGAGCCTGGTGTCACGTCCTGGTGTAGTGGGTCTGGGCGAAATCGGATTGGACTACTCCGAGAAGAACAAGTGTAGCACCGAGACGCAGAAGAAGACCTTTGCTGTTCAGTTGCAGATGGCCATAGAAAAAGATCTTCCATTGTGCCTGCACATCAGAAATGCTACAGAAGATGGAATGGAGGTCATGGCAGAGGTAAACACGTACACATGTTCCTTTAATTACTGCTATCCCGACAAGTTCCAGGTTACATCTTTCTTAGGCTCAGATTCCTCGTGATCACCCTATCCATTTGCACTGCTTCACCGAACCGTGGTCCGTCTGTCAGAGATGGTTGCATGACTATCCCTGCCTAAAAGTTGGTATCACACCTGTGGTTACTCGCATCAACGCGAAGAATGTTCACGAAGTAGCTCGCAAAATCCCTTTGGACAGACTCGTCTTGGAGACTGATGCGCCCTACTTCATGCCCCAAAATGTGAGTTAAATTGTTGGGAGTTGAGTATGTAATGACTTATTTTTATTCCTGACAGTTTCATGATGAGGACTACGACTTGGGGGCAAACACACATCCTGGCTTTGTGATCCATGCGGCAGCTCAAATTGCTGCCATCCGAGGTCTGTCGTTGCACGAGATCATCGAAGCTACGACAAAAAATGCAATTGAAGTCTACAGACTGGACAAGTCCAACACTTTCACGATGTTAGGCGATGACGACGACAGCAACAACAACGTTGCACGCGCAGAACAAAGCACCGCAGTGAGCCTGCCAATGACAGGAGCCGTTTCTTCAAGTGGCGAAAAGCAGCGGCTAGAACGAACATGAAGATCCCCCAACGACAGTGATGAATAGTGATGTTCGGATAGACACCAGCCAAGTTCTATGACACCACGTGAGTTGAAGTGACCTTCGACACTCCACTCGTTCTTGTCCATTCAAACCCACGAAGTAGCAACAAGGAGAACTCCGATTGTTTCGGCTTGACAGTAGAAGTACAGTCCGCGGAAGTTTGTTGGCAGCGGCTGGATACTGTGAACTTTGCTACGTCACTGTTAGCCAAGAAAATCGAATATGAAATACTAATTAAACATGCGTTACAAGAGCAACTTACGCAATCAGTTCTTTATTGCTCGTAATTGCACTTTTTTACGAAACAGTACGAGTAGTACTCGTATAGTGCCTAAACAAATCATAGTTCATTCTATGTACAGTGTGACGAGATGCCCAACTTGAACAGTGTAACAGAAACTCCTTGTGCTCCCTCCAGTATTACAGATCAACTTTCTCCAGACAAGTGTTACTAATGGCTGGGGCGCTTGCATCAAGAGGAGGCACGAATTTACCGACGACTGGCGCAACCGCCTTCTTCATCTCGCTCAATTTCCGCATCTCCTCCTTAAGCTTCTCCAAGATGGCCAAGCTGGGCTTAGGGCGACCAGAATTCCTTAACTGGAGACTCGTCACCTACAAGAAAGAACGCACAAATTTAAAAAAAAATGACCTACGGGTATGCTCATCAAACTGCTGCACCTCTACTTCCTTTTCCCTCTTCGCCTTCTGCGAGAGGATGGACCGACTGCCATAAAGTCTGAGTAAAGCGCCCCACGACTTGATGTGAGGGTGCAGCTGTTGCAGGAGCTCTTGCGCAGCCATCTGCTTGCCGTCTCGCTTGTTGTTGCAGATCACGGTTACCTCCTTGGCGCACACGCGCATGCAGAACTCGTTCTTCTTCCCCTTCGGACGCAATTCAGTGTGGATACTAGTGTCGCCCAAGCCATAGTTCCTGCAAGGACAACCATCCGTCAGCCATCAAATTTACTCTTCACCAGCTGCAGTATAAGTAGTGCTGGATGTACGCCAGTCCGGGTCACTGAACAGTGATAATGTATTAATACTCATGCAGTTTACTGCTACATACCTGTTGAGGCAGGTAACCAAGATGGCAAAAGGGGACGGTTCACTCGCTTTGTTGCACAGCTCTTGGACGCGCGGATCGGTTATGCGGATGTCGTCAAAGAACTGGAAGTGCAACCTTTCGTTTAAGGCATATCGGGGACACGGTTCCAAAATTCATTACCGAAAGATCAGGCATCTCTCCTTCCATCTCCTTTCGTTCTCGCGAGTATTCAGGGATGAGGATTTCCAAGGTTTTCGCAGCAGCCTCAGTTTTGGCAATCCTCTTGGAACTGCCCAGGCCTGTTCCATACTTGATGGAATTTATCACAACTGTAGCACTGCGGGATATGAGATAGCACTAAAGGACATTGACACCAATCAGGACGATCCGTGCTAAATCTTCCTACCTGTAAGGAGTGGTGGAAGAATCCACTTCGCTGAATTCATACACAGGCTGTTTCTTGAGACTGTGCTGAACGTACTCATGAAGTATGTTGAGAGGGGACTTCCTAGTGGGGTTAAGAACCCACTCCTTCTTCTTCTTGTACGTGACTTGCTGATATAACGCATCGTCCTGAGAAAGAAAGGTCCGTTTCAAACAAGCAGACAAGAAAATTTGGGTCTAACGTGGCTTCGCGTTGTATCTCGATAAACTTGCCTTGTGCTTGCTGTCGGTGGGCACAACGTCAACAACAGGAATGGTGATGAGCTTCGTCCCTTTCGCTAACGTTGGTCGCTGGATATCGTTGCCACCAGTGGCGTTCTGCGGGCCACCCTGCTTGTCAGATGATGCCATTAGAGCCTCTTTGATTTGCTTCCTCATATGCATCTTCTGAAATTTGCGTCGATCTGTCCAACTCCTAGGAATAGTGGCACCTTGGGTTACAGAATTTGTACTACTTCATGTATGAACTCACTTGAATTTGTGATAATGAATAGTCTTAAACTTGAAGAGTTTGTCGCAGTACTCCTTAAGCTCCTCGTGGGACAGCAGGTTGACCTTCTCCTCCTCTTCCAGACACTCTACCTTAGGCTTCGGCAGGGTGCCAGCCTGACCGTTGGAGCTGTCGCCGCTGTTGGTAGTTTCCTGGGCGAGCTTGGCCTCCTTGTCCAATGCTCGCCTATAGTTTAAACATGGGACCGAGCCAACAGGAATGCGGTGTCTCTGCAATAAATAAATAAATAAGTAAATAGGTAGTATCAGTTTACGTCGACAATATCAAGTAAGGTCATTACGGGGCATACAATAGAATCTTAGTAAAAATATACATACTTTGGCACTGCCTGGACCTAGCAGGTACGGTCTGGAGGTAGTGACTACCCTGGTTGGACGATGCAAGTAGATAGGCATGCAGGAGTAGTGCTTTATCTCGATCCAGTCCTCGGGTAGCACTTCAAAATTGCTCAAGCCCTTTTCATCCAGAATCGTCTGCTCAGAGACAAGAAAGAAGTCATTGGACAGTTAACAACGCGATGCAGAGCAAATGGCAACATACCCGTGAACGAGTTTCCTTGGGCCTAATTTCCGGCTCCTCATTGGATCGTGCCTTGGACGGGATATCTTTCTCCAACAGCTTATCGACGACATCATTCTCGTCCATTGATTCACCGTCACTATCTTCTTCCTCCTCACCGTCCTCAGGAATGCCCACGCAACTGTTTTTATCACTTACATCTCCCACGTTATCATGTCCATTAACGCTAACTCCTCCTCCTTGTTTCTCACTCACGACTTCTGCACAGCCTGGTTCTTCACTGGTTTCAGTTTGAACGTCCTCGTTGTAAGACTGTTTTTGTGGACATTGAGGTGGTGGTGGTGGCAGAGCTGGTAGAGGTGGAGGAAGAGCAGATGGCAACGGAGGGAACTTGGTCTTTGACTCAATGTCGTCATTGTCATCAATGGTATCACACGAACCATCTTCTTCTTGGTCACCCTCACCTAGCGGTGATGTTTTTTCGCCCAATTGATCAATTGGTTGCTGTCCTTGATGTTCCTCCCATGGTTTATGCGATGGCGTTTGACGAGTGGAGGAAGCTGCAGACGATGACGATGAGCCGGAAAGCTCGGGCGGAAGCTCTCCTTCTGCTCCAGCATCGTCTTCATTGCAGTAGCTGGCGGCAGCGTGGTGGCTACTGGAGTCGTGATCATCGACAAAGACGGGATCCACTGGGCCGCAGGCCGCGCCAGTCGGCAACTCCAAGAAGTCCAAAGTGTGAAATTGGCTCTCACCGTTGTCAGCGAGATCAAGCTCGCGTGAACCCGTTGCAACAGATGATTCGGGGACGGATCCGATTACTACCTCTTCCATTCCTTGTTCTCCATCTTCTTCACTGGAAGAGTTAGAGTCCTCAGAAGAAGAACTGCCACTGCTGGAGGACGACGAAGACGAGGAAGAGGAAGAGGAGGACGACAACGAAAGGTTGTCCGCTTCTTCGGGATTTTTCGATTCGCCGGGGTCCAATTTCGGGAACTTGGACGAAGACTCTTCCGGAGATTCTTCTTCGGAATTTTGAACAGGTCGCTTGGTCGCCATCTCTGGCTAGAAACGACGACGGGGAAGGTGGTCGGGAGGAACTGAACGTCCAAACACGATACTGTACTCTTTAGCACACTGATCCACTGCGCATGACGTGACTATAGCGACGACTGATGACGCTCCGGGACTCCTCTCTTGTCTGACTAGTCGGTTCTATGCGCCGCCGAGGAGGACGAGGATTGCTCGAGTGGAGGATGCATCCGTAACCGCCTCCTGCACTCGAGGATCGCAGTCGCGGAGCAGAAGTCGGCGAGTTGTGACTCCCTGTGGCCGATGTTTTCGGAGCGAACGACGAGATACCCTCCTCGGTTAAGAGGCATCGACGTGTAGAAGATGATCGGTATTGCTGCCGACAGGGTGCGGGAAGCCGCCGCCAACCAGATGGACGCGGTGCCGTTAGCCCTCAGACTCCAAACAACCGTCACCAGACTCTACTACCGACCGATGTCGGAGTCTTTTTTCCTCCAACTGCTGCGCTTGCGCCTGCGCTTGCCACTGCGCCCAAGATGCGCCTGCGCCTGCGCTTGCCACTGCGGCAGCCGCTACCGCTGCTGTTGTCGCACCGGGTCAGTGCAGCTGCTCGATGGGTGACTCGTGAGCAACAATGGGGTCGGCGTCTAAAATCGCTTGGCGACAGCTGCGCCCTCTGGAACAAAAAAAGACAGCTAAAAGAGCGAGAAGGTTTTCTTTTAAATTTAGCGGCACAAATTAAAGTGTCATTGCTTCACCATACGTCAGTTAGGTTAAATTTTTGGGTAAGATTGAAGAACTTTTAGTTGTGAAGTCCCATAGTTTAAACTTAATTGTGTACTTTGCTTGGAAGGAGTTTGCTTTACTGGGCTTTAAAATAATTCGTCAAAGAATCAGCTGTTCCAGAGTTCGCTTCTTTTTGAAGATTATTTCTTTTTATGAAAAAGGGATAACTTAGGAATGGGAACAATGGCCCAAAATAATTTTATTCTTTTTAACGTTCCTTCTGGCTGATCAGCGGCAGCTAACCAACCAGAGCAGTAAAGGCTGTTAACAAAAAGTAATGGGAACAAAACAAAGCCTAAAAAAGAAGCTAAAAAGGGAATCGCAGAAAAATGGGAACATGAGTTTATTCCTTTTTATAAAGTAAGTGAAAAAAGGATGCCTTTCTTTGCAAAAGCAATGGAAATTGTTTAATTCTCTAAAGAACATTAAAGAGTCCTCGACTGATGAAACTTAAAAGTGGTAGTCTATCAGAAGAACGGGGCATTTCTGACAGGCTGGCAGTACACAGCAGTTTGCAGCGCCACCTTCATTGTGGCAGGAAAACACAACAATAACATTGTATTCATAGATCATTAACTATACAGTGTGTAACATAAGTCCTGCCTGATGTTTTTAAAACAACACCTTCAAATTAAGTGTGCTAGTGACTTGGGTGTTTTTGTGCAAAAACCAGCTGCTTGTCAGCTGTTGAATGATGTATTACCCATCAAATTTGGTCAACTAATAACTAGTCAGGATAAACATGGAGGAGCTCCACAAAAAGATCTTCACACGCATCCAGGAGGGCAACAAGAGAGGGGACATTGCCAAGTGTTTTATGGTGGACCCAAAGACCGTATGGCATGTAAAACAGCTCTACAAGGAAACCAGTGGCTTTAAAGATCGGGCCAGGACTGGAAGGCCGAGAACAACATGAACTGAGGCCAAGATTGCCGCCATCAAGGATGACATTGAGGGGAACCCGGCCAAGTCAGAAGTGGAGCTCACCAAGGACCATGAGCTGAACAAAATGGACATGAGTTGCATTGTCAGGGAGGATCTAGGCATGAAGTCCTGTGCCTTGGCCAAAGTACAACTTTTGATGGCCAATCAAAGGCAGAAAAGGCTTGAATGTTGCAAGAAAATTTTAAATTTTCTTAAAAGAGGCGACGACAAGGTTCTTGTCTTCTCAGATGAGAAAATATTTACCATCGATGCCGTGGGCAACTCAAGGACCAAGTGGTACATTGCCAAGAAGCCTGAGGACGTGCCAGCTGAGATTCATTACCATGGTCACAGCAAACACCCTGCTGCGTCCATGATGCTTGGCATTGTCAGTGGCAACAGAAAGGCCTTTCCACCCGTGTGGATTAATGGGACCCTGGACGCCAACAAGTACAAGAGGATCCTTGTGCATAAGGTTTTCCCGATGTTGGACACAACCTATGGAGCCAGAAACTGGGTGTGAACCCAAGATGGGGCTCCCTCCCACACTGCTGACAAGGTCCAGGCCTACCTGGAGCAAAAGTTGGGATCCACGGGATTCTGGCCGAAGACAATGTGGCCCCCATCATCCCCCAACCTGAACCCTTTGGATTACCACATCTGGCACACTGTGGAAGACAGGGCCTGCTTGACATACCACAGCAATGTCAAGGCTCTTAAGGTTGCAGTCAAGAGGGAGTGGAACAACATGTCCAGGGACATGCTTGGGCATGTGTGCTGGAGGTTCCGCTCTTGGGTCAAGTGATGCATTGCTGCTGAAGGCTAAATTTTTGAGAAGGGATTGGTTGATATTGGAAGAGTGCATTTGATGCAAAAAACTTAACATTTTTCTTCAAAAATATAAAAAATATGGCCTAATTTTATTTTGATCAAAAATCGGGCAGGACTTATGTCACGTACTGTATGTCCTGATTCGCTGATCCATTTTAGGGTCTCACGCGTTGGCTGACCTATTTTGCCCAAAATTCCTATTGGAACTAAGCCTAAGCTGATTTGGTGCGGTGCACTGTCATCATCGCCAGACCACATCTAAGATATCCAGATATCCTAGTCGATTTTATCGCACAAGAAGTCTTCTCCCCCTTTCTGCGCATGCGCAGAAAAGAGGAGTAAAGCCCAGAGGAAGGAGCAACAGCTGTTTAAAACGATTCTTCCCGGGCAGGTTGGTGGGAGCGGAGCAGTCTATCCAGTACTTTGTCTTTGCACTAACGCTAAGAATGTTCACGAGCCAAAATTTTGCATTCGGAGTTTCACACTCTTACTAGTCGCTGACAACACAAGTCAGGAACAGCACATTGTCATAGCAACTTTTGCAGGACATTTGCACCTCTTGGATTGTTGGAGCTCTACACAGGGTTTGCTTTTGCTATAGTACTCAACTTGATTTGTCTGGCCCGAGCAGAAATTTTCCACTTCTATCCGAGTTTGACGCGCGGCTCGGCACGATCGACTCGATGAGAAATCGAGGTAACAGCTCGTGCACAGCCTCATTTGATGTTGAGCATTCAGAATCTACACTGGACTTTTTTCATCCTCCTGGAACTTGAAGGTCAGAGCTCCAAGGATGCCTTTGAACAGTCGACGCTACTCGAGCTCGCATCTCTCCATTCGACTCACAAAAAGGGGAGCTCAAACCATCACTAGGCCACTGAGACCTGAGCTCACGAGAAAAAATCCTCTTACGGCCACTTCACGGTACGCAATCTTCCGAGTAGTGTGGTCTGCTGACCTTCGAGCCCTCTCGGCTCGCGAGACAGCCGAGAAGAAGTGCACAAACAGCATACCCATGTACTTATACAATTAACTCATGAGTTAGAGACCATAACTTCCTCAGTATTTAGTCATTCTTTCAACGACAATGGAAAATGGGCTTTGGGAGGACCAAGGTTCGTAGATTAGTATTCCAGCTGGGAGGGATGGCTCGACAAGTAGCTCCCGCGCAGAAGGTGTATGCACGAGCCGAGCCGAGCTGGCCTGAATTCGACAAGGTCACCTCGAAGACGGCGCTATTTTGTCAGACGTGGCCCATGTTGAACTACCCGTGCATTGAGTCGAACTATTTTCGAGCTCGTGTCGGGTTTGGCAGTTGCGAACTCGGGCCGACTTGCGAGCTTTCATGGGCTGCACCGAAAATGCTTGAAAGTTAAAAAAAATCCAAGTTGCCCATCAATTGAATCGACTAATGCATGGAGGAGTTGCTTTGAAAAGTTTCTCTTATTTGCATAACATATTCTTACTTACATGACACACATGACATTATTCCTACACATATATACTCGTACAAAGGAAATTCTGAAAAGCTTGGAACATCATTTAGTGCAAATTTGGGTGTAGGCAAAATAACATACGAGCATTGTCTTCTTCAAGTCGATTTTGCAGAGTTGGCAACAGTGACTGAGAGTGGCTTCACAACATCAAAGTCTATTGTGACCAGTTGTAATGTTACAGTTTCAAAGTCCTGCAAGCCTAAGGTGTAAGTAAGGAGCTTGTCGAGCCCGGCAAAAAGGCTTTCGAGCATTCGGGCTCGAGCCCGGCTCGCTTGCGTCGGTATGCTGGATTGGTCAAGTTGGAGTCGCGGCTGCATCTGGAACGTGTTGGAGTACCTCCCTTGGCTGTTATTCAGTCTGCTGTAGGAGCTGAAGGCCTGGAACTTCTTGACGTTGCGGAGGTAGTAGAAGTACCATGTGTACTCTTCCTCTGTCTCCAACGGCAGGGTCTTGTCGCCATTTTTGTCTCCATTTCCGGGGTGGTTCTCGTGCCCACTGTGTCCATCACGGCCATCTTCATCGGCTGCTGACCCCCTCGTTGTTGTTGTCTTCCTCCAGCTCCTCCTCCGCGGCGGATTCGGTCTTTCTGAATGATTGGAAGGCGACCTGGGTCTGATCATATCTCCTGACCTTGCGCCAGCTTCGCAAGGATTCCGTCCATTGAAGATCTATTATCAATCTCTCCGACGAGCGGAATATGCGCATGTCTGACTTGCGCGGGAATCTAACTTGCGTCGTCCGCATGAGTCTGTAGCAACCATTCTTAGCTTAATGCTTTGTAGCTCCCTTAAAACTGAGATTAATCACGTGAAATTTTACATAGACGTTGTGAAATGAGCAAGAACTAATTTCTCTCTTTTCAATGCTTTTTACTCATTTCCAAGTATGCACTGGCTTTCATTTGAAGCTATCGTCTTTGTCTGATCGACTCAATGATTGCGTCACTCAGTGTACGTAGATCCAGGTAGCTAGTTCCAGCTAGAACTAGCTAAGTTAGCTCTTTCCAGCTGCTTCGCAACTTAAGTTGAACGAACGTTCTATGCACCATGGAAGCAAGTTACATACTGCGAAAAGCCGAGGGATGCTAATTTGACGGACCTGGACGAAGCAGATAAGGGATTAGCTTTCAGGAATTACTCACTTAGGGGTGCAAAAAACCAAATCATCTCCTGCTCGCTGCTGGGGTACATTGCCTGGAACAGGCATCTCTTGCATGTGTGACTCTGGATGGGTGTCACTTGCGAGTACACTTTCTACACTTCAACAGCAGTACTTGTGGGTGAGAGATGAAGCTGCACTCTTATTACTGCACAAAGCAGAACGAACTTCTCGGCTTGCGGAAGAGGAAGAGCAATGGTGGCAACCAACTGTCAGAGTTGGGCTCTGGGCAAGTTGCAGATTCGCTCACACACTGAGTACAGAGACGTGCGTCGAGTGCTCCTTTTACAACTTGTGTTCACCGTGTGACGCCGGCGCTGTGTACACACCGATGTGCAAGTTTGGTCTGATGTAAATAAGAAGCTCTCTTCGCCATCAGCGGGTACGCAGTCACATGTCCTTCCCCTCCAAAGTTTACATCGCCGTCCATAGGGTTCAGACCATGGTCACAGAAAACTTATTTCAGATGATAGGAGAAGTGGAAAAACTTGCAGAACTTGATCCCAGCAATCTTCCTGTTAAGAGGAGCTGAGTGACTTTCTGAAAGTCTAGGCCAGTGTTGTAGTATGAGTTGTCTCTCTAAAAGCTTCTCGATGACTTAAACTTACCTATTGTTGCAGCACAAATTATCCAGATTGATGCCCAGGTGGACAACTGAGGGAGGGGACTCCCGACGCTCGCTTTTGGCGCATAGTGCACGTCTTTTGTTGGTCCATTCAGTTTTCTCTGCCTGCGCATTCACACACAGGTGCACATATCCGTATACTACAGTAAATCACCTACTTACTGCCGACAGCACCAGTATTTCTTCATTTATGCCACTGCTTGTCCCTGACTCACTCTGTTGGTCACTGGGTTCGTGCACCTAACGGCGGAGTAGCAAAAAGCAGTGGCCAAGGCCAGTTATGAGAAGAAACACCTAATGTCAAAATCAAGGCACACTAAGATGAGCCTCCTACACTGGCGCACATATTACAGATTACGGAAAGTGAACAAGGACGTCAATGTGTTCTGCTGTCTACATGTGCTGCAGCCCTCCCAGTATGAGCGCCACACACCAGATGATAGAGTTGATGACAGTGCAGATTGGAGGAGAGTATTTTTCTATCTAAGAATTCTGTTCACGCCTGTCTCAACCTAAGTGTACCTTGTGCTACAAGGATGTGGTTGAGAACACACCGAACGCGCTCTGGCGCTGGCAACGTCGTCACCTTTGTGTTAGGTATGTTGTTTATTGATCTTTCACTCTCATTTACGTAGGAATGTTCGGTGCTACTTAAACCACGGATGCGAACTCTAATTTTTCCGGGGGGGGGGAGGGCGCTCGACGACTCAACATCCTCCAGAGCTTTTAAGAGATTAGACAGCTCAGCTAAGGTATCATCGCGTAAGATATTGCCAGCCGCATGATAACCCGAAGCGAACAAGAAAGCATTTTCCTCTTCTTTCACCTCACACACAAGTCAGAAGAAAGCGCTGACTTGCAACAATCCTTTCCCCCCCAAGAGGGAACCCATTGGAGAATTAATTTTCCAAGAAAACCGGGCACTTTACGCACGTACGTACACAAAGTGGGCTCCGTCATGGTTATTTCTTATTGTTGGGAGACAGCAGCTGGTGGGTGGGTGTGTAATGTGCACATGCTGGGTGCACGCATGAGTGAGCGCGTCCGAGACGAGGAAAGTCCTATTAAGCCGGCTAAATTATCACTCGTTGAAGATGGGCCCAAAGCATAGCATGCAACACTGTGCATTGCGGTGCGCCTGTGGATGTGCTGCACACTGCGCACCTCAGGCAAGGAGGCTACACCAGAAACCATTGACCTAAATTAAACGGGCGGCTTGGGGGGAAAGATTTCTCTTCTTTTTCTTGAATGCTGCCAACATCATCGAGTGGAAGTTTTTTTTGCGTGAATCAGCACACTCGGTGATGGTTGAATTTAATGCAGTGACAACACATTTCGCCGATTCTGCTCCTTTGCATCCAGAGATTTAGTACTGGCTTTCTGACGTCGCATCGTGTCTGTCTCAGTCATTTTTGGCGCAGTCTTTCTCGGCAGAAAGAGATAGTCTGGTCGTGTAGACGATACTGAAAGGACTCCACTCAAATGCAGCCAATATTCCTGCGCCACCTCGTACTAACACTTCAAATACCGCAAGCGTCGGTCATCTTGCAGACAGTTTCTCTTTGGATTGCTTCTGTTCCCGGGGGAAACCATCTGAAGACAACTGGTGTGTCTCCTCCTCCCTCTTTGCGTCGTCTTGCAAAATTCTGTGCAAAATCATAATAGCAACAGGAGGTAGAGCATTTCTGGCTCTTTTATCATTCTTGCGGCACACAGAGGTTACCACAGCAGTCACTCGTCACGACTACTAGTGAGTGTTACTTAGTCAGTGACTTCTAATACATTTTTTTTAAAAAAATGATTAGACCAGAACAAAGTTTTTCCAGTCTATTGACTTCAAGAGGCAACGGTCACTTTAGCTTTGGCATACACCAAGTCCGAGGTGATCACGACCTCCAGCCTTCTACTATTGAAGTCGGTGTCAAATCAATAATCATGAGATCTGGTGCAGCCCGCCGGCAAGTCACGTCCTTCAGTGCCATCCAGTGGTGTGAGGTCTGAAATTGACGACAGCCACCCCGACTTTTCTCCCTGAGCATAGCAGTGCTGATATTCTAGAGCGCCACCGGTGGCTTTCAACCTTGTGCCATCCTGTAGCAGAGCCCATATCCCGAGTACGTACGTATGTAGGAGCCGGCCAGCACCACAACATTGTCCTGAGAAGCTTTTCGTAGTACTGTACTCGAGCATAGCACGTCTTTATGCGTGGCTTACCCCCCAGAAAATCATCAGCATCATCTGTCCATCACTCCAGACAATGACCAACAGCACTACGCCAGTGGACCGCTGCTCTATGCCCATGTGGTTCATATCATGTGGAACAAAGTCCCACTCACTCTCGTGCTACGTAACTGCACCATATTTGCAATGGTTGCACAGGGCAAGAGTTTTTTGTCTTCCTGTACTTGATGCTCCTTCTTGCTGTCAACTATGGGAAGGCATCTCGGTCTCACACAAAGTTTCCAGCCACCTGTCAGCAGCAACCTCAAGGTTATCAGCACCACTTTGAATTTCCTCGACCATCTACTCGTTGTCTCGACGCCTGCTCCATTGTCTAGTACAAACAATTCATCAAGTGTGCCAGCATCTTCATCGGTCCACTTTGATTGAGCCGAGTCCCTTCGACATTATGGCACTCTGAGTTGCTGTATGGTAAAAAGAAAGTCCCCTTCCCCTTTAATTGGTGCTGACCCTCTGATGTTGTTTTTGTTAGACATTTTTTCCAGCGGCCCATAACAGTTCTAGAGGAAGTTTTTCCCTGCTTTACGTACATCTGCCAAGTTTAACCCTTTACTGATGCGAACTAGTGCACATCGATGGCGAAAGGGGTATTTATTTTTCAGAGAATGTTTCATGGCCAGGAGGCTCTCCACGTTCGAGTCCATGACGCTGGTTAGACTGAGGAAGCCAAGTACCACTACCAAGTTGCAACGTCCCCGCAAGCACTGGCACTGCTGGAAGCCAAGTGAAAAAGAAGTTGCTGGCTGACATGAAAGAATAATTCCTTTGTTTGACTTTCACCCAAGGATCAGTCGAAAGGCTGAGAATTGCAGTACAACTACAAAACGCCAGGGAAATTGCGAAAGTGGACGGACGACAGAAAATATGCACACCACACATATCTCCTTCAATCACTATGCCGGCGAGTGCTTGGTGCAATGCGGTCCTGCACTTCTCGGTATTGAACGAACAGTGTCTTTGGCACTGGAAGGAACTGCATTAGGATTTATCAATCCTTCTAGTCTCGATTACCCTCATTAACGTAACGACGCTTCTGACCTACTTCACTGACGTGAGTAAGGGCGGTGGGGGAAATAATCGCCGTCTCGAATGCTCTTTCATAATCTTTAACGAATGACGGGGATCCACTCGAGAGCCAAAACTTTCTTTCTTGGGGAGAAGAGGAAAAGATCTCTTTACTGAGGGCGCTCAAAGTAGAGCAAGGTGTCTGTGCTTCGCCTTTCTTTCTCCATGTTTTCTTTACGAGAAAAGTCTTTCTTTCAAATCTTTTCTTGAGAAATAGCTTTTTTCTTCCCCGTCTAGCCCTTCTTTATTCGCCGTCTCTCTCACGCGCACTCGCGTATTTAAGTTTCGCCTCTGAGCATATTCCGAAAGCGAAGTTAAGTCTCCGAGTCGCTCTCTTATTGTGGTACCGATATCGCCAGACTGGAAATGCCTGGTAAAAATTCATGGTCAATTTGCTCCTCGCCGCCTCCTTTTTCAAAAGCCCAGAAAGGACAATATGTGCTGTAAATTTGGCAGTACGAAAAAACACAATGAACATCCCTTTCATGCTGTGTGCAGGCAGACCTCTTTTCTTCCAAGTACTGACTGCCTTTCCAGCCCTTGTTGCCAATGCTGCTACAGTACTCAGCACCGCATGAGCAACTCGTGATCCTGTCGGGATTTCCCGACTCATACTCCAAAGGTGGGACGACATATAGTGCTGTAGCTACTGCCTGAAGAGGAGATTGAGGAATCATATTTGATGTTGAACTGCTGGTAGAACGGTGCGTAAATGTGCTGAAATCCATTGTTCTTTCTTTTCTACTGTTTCCATGTCAGCTGTAACTGAAATTCTTGTCTTTGGTTCGTCCTAAGGTTTGTTGGCTGATCCATTGAAAGAAATGTTTTATGAGAACTTACAGGATTAGCAGTCATTCGGTATCGTTATTAGGCCCAAATATTGGAAAGCCACATCACGCTACCTTATGGGCCCGAACTTCTGCCCAGCCCGAGCTGCTGAAAGCAGCGAATATTCAGACAATGCCACCCTTAAGACGAGGCAATAGATAGGACCAGCCATATTCAAGACCAGTTTGAGCCGCGGAAAAAGACAGGAAATAGAATAAAGGGTGACCCAAAAAAACTAATCAAAGGGGACAAAACACTATGTAAATTTTGACCACTCCTCAATGTGTGAATTCACACTGAGGACTGGAAGTACGTAAGATGCTGAGAATGAAGCTTCGACTTTCCAACTGTGTGTACGACTTGATCCACACGTAAACACCAATCTCACGCTACCACTCGATCGTAAATATTCCTAAGGCCACAGAAGAGTCGGTAGCCCAGCCTCAATTGCAGATGCCTCTGAGACGCCAACTTGCAGCCACCACTGTTCAATATGCAAAATGCGTCATCTGCAGATTTTGCACCAACAGTGTTTCGTCATACGTGCCAGTGGTCTTAACTGTCGCATGGTCTTATTTCAGACAGGGCTGAAGTGCGACACTAACGTATGTCACGCTCTATGTGCCATTGTGCATTTTCGCAAAAATGATAACAACTGCCTTTCACTCATATCGGTCGTGAAATATTATGGGTAATCGGGAGACAGTTGTAGCCATTCCGGGTGATATACAGCACTCTCCAGTGCTGCCACTGCGGTACAGCGTGAACGGTTGGGTAGTCGATCCTGGTCACTGTCGGTCAATAACTATAAAGAAAGGTTTTATGGAAGCAAACTTCGAGGACAATGATCCTCTGGAACTTCGCTCACTATTTCTTTCAAATCATTCTCACTCGCACGCGCAGCGTCACAGAACAGACAACTGCCCGGTGGAAAATGAAGTGTTTATGACGATTAATAGACAGTCCCACATCTTCAGCAAAAGGGTGACGCGTGTTTTCCTGACCTTTACGCAGTAACTTGTATTTCAGCCCCCTCAGGGTTATGACCATGGAGAAGTAGGCTAGAAAGTCCGCAGGCCTATACAAGGTCGGGTTTAGGGCCTCACAACCTAGGGTGAAGGCCTTGTAGGCCGACGCTAAGGGAAATATTTGTCTGATATGTGACATGCCGGCAGTTTGCGGGAGTAGCCCGAACCGATGCATGAATGCTGTCGATTGTATGCTCTGGAAAGAGGGCATGCATGGACGGTTTCTCCTTGCATAAACAGCCCATATACGTACTAAAACGTTCAAAAGTGGTGGATAGTGCTTTTTGCATCATTGTGCATGAAATGTCAAAAAATGTAGGACAAAATTGGCGATACTCAGTGCAATCTTTAAAAATTGCCCACGTCACTGCTTCGTTCGTTCTTTTAAGAAGAAAACTTGTCACAACCATGCTTGGCCATTTAAGCCTAGATTGATCATGACGAGAGGTCACTCACTTTCTATTGTTCTTATTCGAGAGTTAACTAACCCTGACATTATGAACATTTAGATTCGTTAATTGCTCGGAGCCTTGGGATATTATTTGCCCAGGCTTGTCCAACATTATCAGGTGTCGGCTCTTCAGCCCAGGCTTTCATAACTTTCTCGGTGACGTCATCACGATATTTTGCTCTTCATAGATGGCTCCAACTTGACCCAGACAGAACAGTGCGACTTAAAATCTGTGTCGTACGCCTAGAACAGGAACTCTTGCACTGCTGAGAAGTACGTGCGGATGCTTCATGATGACTCTCTGCCCCGTGCATACCTCTCCTTGTTCCATGCACCAGTAGATTCAAGAACTGGCCCATGTCATCTTCAAAGCTCACCTTGGTGCCAAATTCCAGGAATATGGGGGTGGTGGTCATGTTTTGGCCAACAGAAGCAATTACTCCCCTGTAGACCTGGAGGTGTTGGCACCGCACTTGTGCCGGTTGGCCTTGAGGCAAAAATCAGTTCCTCATAAAAATTCAATTTTCAATTTCACGTAGCCTCATTGCATCTTCAAATATAAAATGTCAAATGGAACATTAAGCAAGGGCTTTGGATCCATTAGGCAGGATGTTCAATTTTGCACTACCATTTTTCGAGCATATGCTCTTGTAGCGTTAATTTTGCCCAGTATTATACATGGTTTTGTAGTTATATATTGCCAAGTCAATAGCAACTTCCTCGAGTCTTAAGAGTCTACAAGATGTGGGTATGTACCATTCCCAGTCTATATGAAACCAGGGTTCTTTTTTCTTGTTGTTATGTTATGATGTCATACAGCCTCATGCATCGATATTTCTCATACTCATAATACCCTTTTATCAGTACACCCACATCTATAATTACCTAAGTCGGCATCTTCATTATAACCTCTTTGTATATTCCTCTTTGTAAATTCCCTCCACGATAAAAGTTTCCTCAAAACACACATGATATTGATGACATAACACTGACTTTGGGCAGACTTCATCATTCGTACAATATACATTTCGGTGCAATGCACTTAGTTCCATGAGCTAGTGGCTACATGTACAGTAGTCTCCGGTTATAGTTATCACGTCAGGCATCAAGATTTTATCGACTTCAACACATATTTCCTTACAACCGAAATGAGTAAAAGCTTTACTCATATCAGTCAAAAGTCTCGAAAAAGGATTTTACGGCCGTGGACCTTTAATTACGTACTTGAGTGCAAAAACGCATACATTTTTGCTGCATTCCTCTCTGTGAAAACTTTAGAATGTAAGCAAAGTGATACATACCTTTGTTGATGGAGCTTCCAACGAGTCCCAGTCCCCAAAATTTAAATTACCCCCAAAAATCCAGCCAAAAAAATCACAGTAATTTAAATATTCTGCAGGCGACTTCATAACTTTAAGTGGAGTTTGATGACTTAAACCGATAAAAAAATCGGGACCAGGAAGAGTGATGACTGCAACGAAAGTTTGACAATAACCAATATGACTATAACCGGAACCTACTGCGTTAGGATGTTGCAGGGCCTCGCGTTGTGCAAGGAAACCTTCATTTGGCAAACTCAATAAATCCGCTGCACTGCAGTACTTAAGATGCGCATGATGGACAAGAGCGTATTGACTCCGTAGTCTCTGCCGCCCACTCCAAGAAGAGCAAAGAGAGAAAGGAGAAAAGTGGAAGCAGCAAACAGTTCACATATGAGGGCACACCGCGTCAAACGAGAGCCAGAGAAAGTGTGAGCACGCACAGCACTTCTTCATCTCATACTAGACAGAGATCACATTACTCGCCTCTTCACTGAAGAGGAGCACGTGAGCCGCGGTTAGGTAGGCGTAGACGTGGCAGGCGAAATACACTGACGCAATCGTGGGACTGAGCGAGGACAGGAACGTCTCAAGCTTCACTTGGGCGAACACGTCCACCATCTGCATCCTCGGGTGATTGCTTGATGCTTCCTCTTCTTATAGCACGTCGGTGACTCTTCAGCGATCACTCGCAGTAGAGAAGAGCCAACGTCATTCAAGTGACGACAACAATGGCGCAAGCAAGGAGGACAACTGATGCCATCGAAGCACTTGAAGACGGAATCAAACTCTAGATTTACCGAGTGCCTCCTTAGACATTCAGCAAGATGGTAGAATGAGTTCCAGATCTCTGCTCCAAACTATGAAGCGCCGAAGCGACTCTGAGGCGGAGCAGCCCTGGTGCAATTAGCAGTGAGTTGACGGAGTCGACGGAATGGCTCCCGCTGCAGTCCGAGATGGGGCCAGAGGTCAGCTACGACCTGATCCTGGCGAAGGAGTGAAAGCGGCAGAAACGAGGTCGCTGCCAGTGTCACTCGCCGCCAGTGACGAGGGCCTGTCCTGCACGGAGCATTCAACTTGGGCAATGCTTCGTGCATGTGCAGCGCTGCTATCCCTCTTGTCTTATTTGCTGGTGTGTGCCGTCATATTCACCACAATCGAGAGTGGTAAGAATGCACGAGTTTTACTCACTTAAAACACAGCACTGTGTGTTATTTTGGTGCAATGATACGAGCGATGTTGGTTTAACATCTGTCCAATTCCTTTCCTCCTGATAAAATATTTTTTCTTCTGCTTAGATTTTTCCTCCGAGTCGGGAGCAGGAGTGTTAAGTCTTGGTGTCCAGGAAGACCGGGCTTCTGAAAGACTTCGCGAAGAGACTGTAGAGAAACTATGGAGGATCACTGAAGAGCTTAACATCTTATACAAGGACAACTGGACTGCTCTGGCGGCCAGAGAGATTAGAAACTTCCAAAGAGTACTGTTAGCTCAAGGAAGAGTGATGGCAGAGGTTAGAGAGAATAAGACATGCCATGATAAACATTTTTTTCTTTGAGTTTTCCTCTCTTTGAGCTTCACAGGAACGGTAAGCGCCTCTTATGGGTTCGAACGGTTAAACTAAAGAAACCTCCTTCGTCCCAGAAAGTGGCGACGGCGTAAAAAGCATCTCTTAGTCTCTGTTGACGGAATGGCAATTCTACCCACTCGGAGGACATGTCATGATAATTCGTACCCTTCGTTTAACCTCCAGATCTCGGCCTCGAATCACGTACGGGAAGCAGCTGACTTTCACATAGACGGCAATCACAGATGGGGTTGCAGCCTCGACAGCAATTGGTCCTTTGCATCAGCATTTCTCTACTCGCTCAGTCTTATCACTACTGTAGGTAAGTCCACTAATGTTCAACTTGAGGGGGGACGGAGGACCCGTTGGCATTTTGCACCAACCACATCCAGTTTATTAGGGTACTTTCAAAATGTCGCTTTTGGTGTTTCGGGGTGGACAATTGGACCTGTATGGGCTGGCACCAGTATCATTTTTTGATGAGAAAGAATTGTTTTTTCTAAGGGAACTTGTAACTCAAAGATTCATAAAATGCTGTATGTACACTTGTTCTTTCAGCCATAACTTTTGATTGACTTGAGCTACAGATGTGGATCACCCCTGTATGGAAAAGTAAGACGCTCCTCTGAAACTGAACAGATATGCACTGTTCCTCTAAGACCATTCTTTTTTCCTCCACATAGGATCAAAGTTATGTTCTGTTGCAGAGTTTACTGCATAAAAGTTTGACTGTATGGCGAACAAATGAGTGGTCCTAAGGCAAAAGTGCATATAAATTTGGTTTTAGAGGAGCTTCTTAGCTTTCCATGAAAGGGTTAGTCACTGCTGTAGTCAAAAGTTATGGCTGAAAAAAGGTCTAAATATTTCGATCAAAGACCCAAAACCTAGCCCAAAAGAATAAAATTTCCCCCCAAAAGAACCTTTTCGAATTAACCTACTAGTTATGTTCCAGCAACAAGGACGTGTAAAGCCCCTGCAACGGCAATTTCTAATCGTTAGCAGTATTTCAGCAATAATACTCTTAGTTTCTTCCTATTTCCTAGGCTATAAGAAGCATGCTCCCCGCTCTTCCACTGGCAAGGTGGCTGCCATTATGTGCACTTGTTTGGGCATTCCACTGATCTTCATGTACATTAAAGTGGTGGGCAGTTGCTTGGCCAGGGTCATATGCAGGTTATGCAATGCCATGTGCTGCTGCTGCAGGAAGAGCCAAACATCCTCGAAGCGCCAACGTCACAGGACAAGTGAAATTCGAGAAGCTGAGATAGGACTCGATCAAATCACGACAGTAATCAAAGCTGACCACATGCAGATGCGACGTCACTGCAAGTGCTTCGGTCACAAGAACACTGAAGAATTGGCAGAAGAGTTACCATCCCCTGGTTTCTCGGTGTGGCTGTGCCTGACCTTGATCTTTGGCTACATCTTGAGTGGAGCCTCTGTGTTTAGTGTGTGCAAAGGCTGGCCTTTTCTAGACAGCTTTTTCTTCTGCTTTGCTGTGCTTGCAACCATCGGACTGGTGCAGGATGGCGACATCATCGACCACTCTGGCAGCCGCAGCCCGGACCAAGCCAATGAAGAAATGGCATCTTTTGTCTTTCTGTGTACACTGTACTTGCTAGTGGGACTGGCACTACTTTCAACCTGCATCAATCTCTTGGGCATGAGTGGAGGTTTCAATTGCTGCACAATGACCCCTTTTGGTTGCTGGTCATTTCGCAAAAACAGCATGAAAAGCATTGGTGAGGCTGACAATGATCCACCGTCGTCAGGATTTGACAAAGAATCCTCTTGACAACCGACAACAGCGGGCCAACTCTTCTCTGATAGTAGTGGAAATACCTCGGCGCGACACTTTCCTCTAGCTGGAGAAAACAGTGACAAAGAGATGTTGAGGAAAATGATGGCATCGTCGAAATCCGCCCTGGGGAATCAATCCAAGATTGAAACAATGACGACGATCATGCCAATAAATCATTCTATGCAGAGAGCAAGCTCTTCATTGAATAGGTGCCATCCTTCAACTATGATCTTCAGTTCATTTGTCGAAGGCGAAGAAGACAATGCAACACTGTCACTTGGTCGTGCAGGTAGTGCCCTAAGGTCGAAGTTCCATCACGCTACTTCGCCCTCAACAACAGCGACTGGTGACATTGGTCAGCATCAGGGTGAAAGCAGTGTCGGTGGCAACAGAACTGCTGTTGCCCTGAATCCCTTAAACCTTGATCATCTTGACTTTTGCAACTTGGACCCAGTGGTGGCGCAGAAGATGCTGGATGAAATACACCAAGGAGCAGACATCAAGACAATGTTAGAAAAAATTCGAATACTTTCCTCATCCCCGTCTAACTCTTCTTCCAGTTACTCTCAATCATACCCCTTAAGACCATTCACACATTTTCCACCGCTGGATCCGTCACAGATGCCACATCAGAAGGAGAAGGTTGTGACATTTGAGGACGAGGCCAGGGAAAAAGACAGTGTTTAACTGCCATGTTTTCCTAGAATAAATGTGACATGGGCTAAACGAATCAAATCATAAACAAAATGGTGTGACAGAGTGCACACGACCATACTGGAACTTTTGTCTACGTACTTTTATATATGTGCGAGATCACTAGCGAAATGAGTTCATGGACGACATCTTTGCACTGTACCGCAAGGCGGATGCAAGGATGACGGGACACAAGGATCAGACGCGTGTCAGGATCACTTTCGAAAGAACCAATACAGATTAAGAGGTTTCACACATGAGAGTCTACTTTTTTCAAAGTTCAAACATGTTAGATAAGTGATGACTAAACAAAAAGTTAAGAGCATACTCGTACATGAGGAGGGGGCACCTGCTTGTGGAGTCCATTTCAAGGAGGTTTCTTTCATCCGCACCAGCAAGGATCCGACCAAAGTGTCAGAGGGGCGTGAAGAGAAAATCTACAAGGCCTTCTCGACCACGATTGAGTTGAAGGCGGAGGCCGATGGGAGAAATGGAGAACCTTAACCATTTCTCCAACTGCACAGAAAGTCTCATTTGAATACACCTTTTAGGAGTTGACAATCTTGCCCTCGTTGCTTGCTTCTAGACTCTGACTTTGCCTGGCTACTGAACAATGCTCCTTACGAAGCAGTTTTTATGTACGCACCGTATAAAAATATGAAGAGCATGCATACAATTTACATTTAACGATAAATATAATTATCAAGGACTTACAAGGGTCATTTTCAGTAGCCTCAAAGTGATCCTTGTATTCGCTGAATGGCGTCATTCACTTTAATATGATGGTAAAACCCTTTTCGTTCTATTTGGAGCTTCCTTGAGGTCTCTTTATCATTCTTGTGATCCTGCAGTTCAGAGATATAATTCTCCAGTGAAAGGGAGAAAGAAGTTGGCTCTCCAATTCTCTGTCATGCTAAGACTGCACTTTTCACTTCGGTGAAATTGTAGAAGAATTGTTTTCTTCTCCATGATTGACATCTCACTGAGGAAATCCCTTGCCAAATCTGTCCTTTAGTTTGTCCTCCACGTAGGCCTCCAATTCTTTGCCGACAACAGAAATCCTATGTTGCCCCCTTTCAATGCTGTCGTTGATGGCGTGCTGAAGCATAGGCAACTTCCGACTTAAGGAGTTGAGCCAGTGTTTGTATTTGACCTCCAGAACTAGGGTGATCGTCAAGCACGAGGCGAAGGCCACGACGATCATGCCTTTTTTAACGCAGAGCCCCTTCTGCAGCCTTCGCAGAACCATTTTTGCGCACTCCAACAATTCTGGCAAAATGTCTGGGGATGATAAGTCGATTGGCGACTGCTGTGACGCCAAGACACGTGTACAAACAAAGCTCCAGCCCGTCCTATCTCTCTTATCTCTCTCAACTCCTGCTCGAGGCTTCGACCGCAGAACCTTGGTTACGGCAGAGGAGTGAACCGAGCCTAGTGCGCCAGTACCGGACGAGCGGATATCGTACCGATGTAGGAAGCATTGTTGATTTAAATACTCGTGAGTGCTTTACTGCGTACGCGTACACATATTCACCCGTGCGTGTGCAAGAACATGACAGTTGCATAAACTATCGTACACCACAACGAAGAGTGGACATATTCTGCACATCACAGACGAGTACATCATGTACCTGTAACGCCCTTGGTGTACTTACTCACCGCCAAGTTGTCCCAGTAAGATAAGTCATATTTAGTTCGTCCCGCAGCTGATTTTTTTCTAGGGCAAGAGGATAACTTACCCTCTGCACATACGTACATGACGCACCACTTCTACGAGTAGCGAATGTACGTACACGACACCTGGGCGTACTTTTTGAGTGCTTTACTGATAACAATGTTGAGAAGAGATCCCAAAACGGCAGTAGACACGCGGCATTTTTCACCACCCGACTAGTGATGAAACGGGCCCAAAAAAGTCGGGCTTCGGACTTTTGGAGTCATAAAAGGTGCGGCCGTTTTTCCAGTTGAAGCTCTTGTCGGAGTTGACAGACGCCTGACGTAAGAACCTGACAAAAGTTTCTGCGGTCATCATCTGTTGCACTCTCACGTACAAGTGGTCCAGAGCTTGCACGGATTGTCCATAAGTGCGAGGTTCATCCAACTGGCACTGAGACCAGTCGACTCAGGAATCCGGAATAAAACGGGCTCAACGAAATCGGACTTTGGGTTTTTCGGGCTCACAAAGTTCTCATCTGAACCTCGGTCTCTCGGGTTCAGGCTCAGCCCGACTCAATGCCCACACACAACCGTCCGAAACAGCAACAAACGGGGAAGTGTCCATTTCTTCTCACATTATCCTTCTGTCGCTATGTTCTATGTAATGTGCAACAACTGTACCAAGAACAATACAGAACATTTTTGTCTCAAAACTCCTCCGATCCCAACCTTTCACCAAGATATTGCAGGGTAGATTGAACAGTGAGCGCTGGAGTCCTATTTAGCATTGTAGCTGAGTCTCCCCAAAGCATACTTCTCCAAGATCCTGACCACTCAAGGGCTGGTGACCCTCTCCCGACCGACCTTAGTTGTCACCGATCTATTCAGGGGAATTGGAGTAAACACTGTCCCATCTGATCACATGGCAGCGAAGACCCAACCAGAAGCAGCAGTTTTCCTTCTGTCCCCATGGCGTGAGGCATCTCCATGCTCACCTGCAGCAGGCAGGAGGACCTGGTCCTTGCAACCATGTTCGTGCTGCTCTACATAGAACACGTAGCTACTCCTTAGATCATATGACCTGCGAAGCACTTCTCGGCTCTCTTTGCAACTCCAAAAGCATCCTGGAGTACTCAAGCTTCGTGACCTGCTGCCCCGGGATAGTGTCATGCCTTGTCAACACCGTCACCGTCTCCAGACGGTGACGCTAGCTCTTTGACCGCAGACAACGGAATGAACACTTGTTCTTTGTCGCATACAAGACTTTGCTTTCAAATACTCCTTATTATCGTCAACAATGTGATGAAGAGGCGAGAAACGATAGCGTTACCATGATTGCGGGACACCACTTGTTATATTTGTACGTACACATTAGCAGGGTCATTTTTTCGCGGAAATTCTCCATGGAAAAGTAGCTTGATTTTGTCAGCGGACTATGCTTTCGGCACCAAATGAAAGGTGAAAGCTTCACACAATCTCGTATGTATTGACGAGAAATCTTAAGCTTTAAATTTGAATGTCAAAAGAAGCGTTTCAAAGAGTGTAAACCTACTTGAGCGTGACCCGATGTTTTGTTAATCTAGGCAACAAAGCATGTCATGATTTACGGCTAAAAGAACCCTTTTTCGCACCAAAAAGTGCCCCATTTAGACGAGTTTCCACAAAACTCTGTCTCATTTAACCGAAGCCATTTCCTTAATGACATTTCTGTTAACCGAGAAAAGTCCTCCTCGTCCGAGTTCACCTGTATGAAATTATATGTTTTCTTCTCGGCACCAAGTGTAGAACTGTTCAGTATCGTACTGGAACATCTGCAGGTCCATGCGATAGATGTCTCTGATCCTGTCAAGCAAATGGCATGGAACTTGTGAATAGAACTCCTTGGAGATTTCATTGTCAGTCGGACCACCATGAGTCTGGTGCTTCTGCTCAGGGTTCACAAAGCCGCCCAGTCCTGCCGTGCGCATGACATATTCCTGATCGGTTTCAACAGTTTCCAGCTTGACGATCGCGTCGTAGTCAATGATGCAGGTAGCGCAATTCTTGCTGTAAGTTGTCCAGTGGGAGTCGGAGTATGACGGATCTGACGCCACGAACGACAAGAACTGCGAGAATGTCGGAAAGCGGGTGACACAGCCGCCAATGGTGAAAAGATCTTGTCTGCATGAGACAAAAGGTGTTATTCACTCATGATCACAAAGTCTGCCTGAAGGCAAAGACTCACAAGTCGACTCCATGCATATCCAGTATCTTGGGCACTTCTGTGATGGCTTGGTCGCTGCACCCGTCAAGGATGCGATCCCTGTAACTGGAGAGAAGCCTTACGAAGGGATGACGAACAACTGTAAAGGTGTAGTAGTCGCCGGAGTGAACTTTTTCCAGAAGCGATTGTGAGCTTTTGGGTTGAAGCACGTATTTAATCCTGAAAGAATACATTTGTGTGGTGTCGGTAATCCACTCCAAGAATTATCATATTCGAAGTCTGCGATGACGAATATGCTCGTAAGCACTCGCTATGGCAAGCTTTTGCAAGCAATGACTTGAGCTCGAAATTGTTAAAAAAAAGTCTACGTGTACCTAAGACGCGTACAATATATAAGATATATAAATGAGCTTACGAACTTGTAATAGTGTTCACTGTCAGTTATCTCCTTGGTAAGGTTCTCGTCTCCGTGCAACTTGACGTAGGCCGCCATCCACATTGAAGAAGCGGCTTTGTGGTTGAAACAGTAGATAGTTTTAGACTTTTCTTCCACGAGAAAGGACTTGGACACCTCGCTCTGGTCGTAAAGAGGATCGATGCTGAAGTAAGAGCTGGCGCTGCGAGTGCGCAAGTGCTGGCTGCACACATCCCGAACTACCTGGCACAAGTAAATGTCATACCGCGTGTCAGTAAAGTCAGTGTTAGTCGGGTACGGACGTGACCAGGGCTTCCTGAGAGGATGGAGACGAATGTTACCTGCCTCCTTCTGGATTGCTCCAGTCCTGGCACGTCTGGCTCTACGGACATGTCGAGCCTCCTGACTGCCGCCTTCGTCCTCCTGTCCAGCTCTTCCAATGTCTCTAGTGTCCTCTTCTCGCTGTTCAGGATCAAGCCTTCCAGACGACGAAGGTGCAAGTCAGCGTCTTTGACAGCGCGGCGGTTGCTGGAAGCCTCATATAACAGGACCACAGTCAGCAACGCCACGAACACAAAAAGAAGAGGTGTTAGAGTTGACTTCGATGCGACCCTAATGGGACATACAGATGCTAAGTGCTTCGGCAAAAAAACCCAGTTGGTGTATGTGTGTGTGTGGGGGGGGGGGGGGGGGAGGGTGTCTAAGGTAGGTGACATGGGTAGGGCCCGTTTCATAGGGCGAGTGTCGAAATGAGGGATTTGAAAATAACAACTGAAGGTGCGGTTTTTAAAATTTGCGAATTCACAAATCCCATGTGAGCAGTTGTTAGAACTCATGAGGGTTGGTTTATATCGTAACGTACGGATTATACCAACATTTCCAAGGGAAGATATCTACGATTTGTCCGTTCCAGCTTCTAGAATACCTGCTTTGGGAACACTGCGATTTCTGTATCCGCGATTATGCACACACGTATTCATTCACGATTTTCGAATCTGCGAGTTTATTATCTCACAAGCGCGGTTATCGTCTCGGGGTTGTGAAAAGACTGCCAGGCATGTGTGGAGCTTCGAACAGTGCATGCAAGGACCGTCTGGAAGATGAAATCTAAGTACCTCTCCCTCCACAGACACAAACCACTATAGATGGATGAAGCTTACCACATTCCCATCATTGGCGCCCGGCCCAGCAGGTGGAGGACCGATACTTAACGAACGATGAAAGCCATTTGTAGTTGACTAAATTTCTGCAGACTTCGCTGCGATCCTCGATCACACTATCTTATCGGCGGTATAGACTGCGTAGAGATAACGCAAAATAACACTACGGGATCGGAACGTTTCTTTCTCGACTCCCGCAATCTCTTCTCTGTAACACAAGGGACAGATGTCTCGATGTGGATACAGTTTTCCTTTGCAAATGTCTTTGTTAGTCCCAGAGCTGTTTAGACGTCTGGGAGTCTTCTCCTCCTTCATCTTCGCCAGCTCGAAATCGAAGAGAATGAGATTCATCTGAGAGTAAACATTGGTTGATGGCGTGTTTTACTCAAACACACATTTTTCACCTTGTTGTGTACGTTCCACAGCCAGAGAGCAGCTTCTTCAGGGTCTGAATTTTTCTGTGGAGGGCTCAGGTGAACAAATCTGAGAAAAAGTGACTTGCTGGTGAAATCGTAGAATAAGTCCACGTAGTCGATCAGCACTTTCAGCAAGTCCATCTTCTGAAAAGTGAACGCAACGACGTCAAAGTCACTGCGGAATTGCAGCGTAAGGACAGAAACAAGGAACATGCACACGCGTGTATAAACTGTATGTACCGCATGTGTGCAGACACGTTCGCATATGTATTCCCGGAGTCATGCAACATCGTATGCGTGCTCACAGCAGACCAGAGCACGCGCGTGTCTTGCTTAGTTTACCTGTACAGTACGTACACTTGCGTACAGAAGAGAGCGCCCCTCCCCGCACATGCACTTTACGTGAGCCAAAAAGAATTGTTATAGTAACTGTACGTTAAGAAATGATGGCATGTCCCTACTGTTGGTGACTTCATTGAGGAACTTGTAATTTCGAACTGGACAAGGTCATTCTTTCCAACTTCAGCAGGACGACTGTGTTCTGGAGGAAGTGTGCAATGCACAAACAAAGTTCCTTTTTCCAGTGACTGCTTGTGTCGCGGCACTAAATTCATGAGCTGACCCAGTGCACTGGATAGAGATGCTTCGAGCCCAGGCCCGACCTGGAAAGCTTGAAGGCCGGAAACCATTTTCAGCCAGCCCCGACCCGAGCTCGAAAAAGGCTAGCTTGAGGCATCCTAGCACTGGAGCAAGGCCGACAGCGATCAGAGCAGTTACAGAAACAGTCTATGGCAAATAAAGTTACTTTTCCCAACTCTGGACTGATGAAAGCGTTCGTCCATGTTCATGTTTACCCAATTGGTCACGGGAGATGTATGTAGGAGGGGTTATTTATCCCCCCCCCCCCATCCCCAGCGGGAGTCGGGGACCCTAGAGCCTCCCTATGAAGGACCCACCGCCTGAAGTTGACCAGCACCCCCCCGCTCTATGGAAAAATTGCTCTATGGAAAAATTGCTCTATGGAAAAATTGCGGCCCGCATTAAAAAGTAGCGATCTAACGCCATTTTCGCGCTTCTGGAAGAGGTGGGACGCCTACTGCTGCAGCCAGAAGTCAGTGTGTGCCCCAGAAGACTGCCCTGCACGTCGAGCAGAGCACCACGGATACCTTTATTTAAGAGTGATGGGCAGTTGTCTGTCCTCACCTGAATCCTGTTCCACTTCCATTGGTGAGCGTGTTGAACTGTCAAGACGTGAAAGAGCTGCCAGAGTGCACACGGGAAGCCGCCAATGTCGTTGCTGCCTTCGCATCCTCTCCAATTGCCAACCTCACCGGCTACTTCGTCGAATGGCTCAAGTTCTGATTGGAGCCTCGATTCGACCAGGGAAAACTTTTGCAGCGAGAAAGAACTTGGACGGGACCTGGAAAAGAAAATTGCGTGTGTGTAGGTACAGCCCGTGTGTGAGTGCGTGCGTGTGTGAAAGAGGGGTGGAAGACACTCTTCCACGGCTTGACAAATTGGTCCGCTGAGACTTGGTGCGGAGGACCTTAATTTTACTAATTTTTTCCTGCCGTCGTCATTTTTCTGAGTGTCTTTACCCTTTACGCAAAATTTGCAAACTGTATGAAAAATTAGCAAGAACGAACAACGGCAGGTACACACAGAGCATTCGTTTCGTAGTGCGTGAATTATCCATGTTTGGTGCGTGGGCCTGGTGCAGCATGCCAAACAAACAAGACAGTTCCACGATGACGTAAAGTTACCTCGCAATCGTCATTTCCAGCTCGGCCAAGTAGTGCCCCACCTTAGTGTCTCTGACCGGGAAGAGTAGCCTCAATGCCTTGAGGTAGCTTCCCAGCGCTTGTCGCATGTCTTCCTTGGATTTCAGCGGATCGTGGCGATTCTGGAAATCTAGGCTGAGCTTGAGGGCCCTCAGGAGGTCCACACGATAGACCACGTCTCTGAGGTGATTGCTGACAAAGGCTCTGCCACGATTGGCACGGTCCTGGCAAGCCTTGGCCACGCTGAGGCGCCTTCGATTGGCAAAAGTGGCAGCAGTTGATGTACGGGCAGATTCTATCGGCCTACGGATCAGTTCATGTGGGCGTACATGTGCATGAAGATTCATATTTCCAAATACTAAAAAACTTCGCGCCCTGGCAGATATTGATGACGAGCGTTCGGACGAGAACGCCGAGTGCACTGGTTACCCTTGACATTGCGTGTTGCAGCGTGCAGTCAATACGTCATGCTGGTAGGGTCAAGTAATTACGCTCTGCCGCAATGTTCCAAAAGTCAAAAGAGCAAAAATGAGAAGGTTTTGACTCTAATTGGTGGTACTCACGGTTCAGCTGGCAGGTCGAAGATCTCTCCGACCCTGAACCTGATCATGGCCGGCGATACCAACTCTTCCAACATGGAGAGGTACTCGTCCACGTAGCCGCCACTCCTCCCATGCAGAACTCTACTTGGCCCGTCCTTTGGTTTGCCAAGATGATGATCAGCATCTGACTGATGACGGTCTCTTGGAGCAATATCGTCCGGAGTGAAGCCGCTGTCTTCTCCAATGACGCCTTGTCTTGACTGTGCCACGTCTCTATAGCCTTCATCTTCACTAATGTCATCTATGGAGGTGATGACTGCTTCCTCGGTCGTTAGTTGAGGCACATCAGGGACCGTTGTTATGGAACTTGGTGGAATTTGCTCAGTGTCTTCACTGGCAGCGAGGGAGACGGTAGTTGACCTATAGTCCTCTGAAGTACTAAGAATGGGGCCGGCATAGTGAGGATTTACAGTTGTATGTAGCCGAGAAGGAGGCCTTGCTGTCGTGTGCAAAAAGTCTTCTTCCGGTGAGATTGACTTCTTGTCGATCGAGTGCGCTTGGCTGAGTTTCATTGGAAAAGAGAAGAAAAAAAGAAAAAGTCTTTGAATGCAATTCCTCTTGTCAAACTGGAAGAGAGACCGAGTTGTTTGGTTGCTCCGTACCAATTTTGCTCAGTTGAGTGACACCTTAATTAGAAAAGATCGCTGACTTCTGTGCAGTGCGATGCTACTGAATTGCCTTGGTTTGTTACACTTTTTCGCCGAGATGCGTACTTGCCAATGACAAAAAGAGCTCATTGTTAGCAGCAACGTCGCAGTTCGAAAGCATTCTCGGGTGGAAGAGGGAAACTTTACTACGCGCTGGGGCCCAACGGCCTCTCAGAGCGTCATTCACCGTTAAGCTACTCAGGGAAGGACCTGACTGACCTGAGGCCAGGCACGGTGAGAAGAGGAGGATGTGCGTGCCTTCGAAGCATCGCCTCCAAGCGGCCACGGATTCTCCCATTCACCGTTCGGACATTTTCCTCCACCATAATTTAGTGCCCGGAGACTAAAGAGGAGAGCCCGCGATCACTTTTCTTGACTCCAGCGGGCAAGAAGTCAAGGAGACTCGTGCTACTTCGAAGCTCCATGGACGCATGTACTAGGTGAGTCAAAAAAAGCCCCGCGTCCTCTCCAAGCGACTTCTTTCATACCCTTTCAGCTTTCTTCTCACACCTCTTTTACACTCTACGGGTCACCCCTCCCAAACTCCTCTCGTCGGGCACTCATCGTATTGACCTGCCTTGATATATTGATGTTAGGGTCCTATGTCTGACACTGCTGTGACTCCCTTTACGTGTGTCGGTACACTGATATACAAATACGAATTACACAGAGAACTGACAGGGTGCAGCAGAATAACTGAGAAAGTTACACATTAGGAAGAGCAAATTCGTTAGTGTGACGGACGAGTTCTTCGCAGACCCTCTTCATGCTGGGATTCTGTTGCCTACTGGGTTGTCTCCGGTGTGGGCCAGAGTACCTTGCATGTGTCCATAATATATTGAGCAGACATTTCCTTCCTCGCTTTGCTGAGAGACACTTTGACCTTACCGATCGGTATACAGCCCTTCAAGCCCTGCGGTGGGCGTGAAGTAGGCGTACGACTTAATGATGCTGACCTACACGTTGAGAAGTCAAGAGGGCTCGGGTCAGAGAGGATAATGGCCAAAAGCACAATTGTTTTTGCAGAGACAACATGGCATGGTAGACAGATGCACCATCCTGTTGCCATGATGGTACGTACATACACCTGTTCTCATCGATGGCCTTGATCCAGGGGAGGAACAACGAGGAGAAGCGTTGGATCTTTGAGTAGGAATCTCTTGTCATAGTCTTCTTTCTCCTCCTTGAACAGATGTGGCATTGCGGCTTTGTCACCTGAGGCGATGGCTCCCATCTCCAGAATCCTGGATCGGTCCTCGGAATGCACGACTGGCTTCTCTTCACTGTAACAAGGGAATGGCCGTTGCAATGGCCGCTGCTCTAGTCATTTGTAAAGATGTCCTCTCTTTTTCATTAAAAACCCTCTCCTTTGACCGATTGGCACAGCCCTTCATCACTGATCAGCTTCTGACCTCTCTTGTCAAGAAGTACCTCATTGTCCTGGTTATTGATCTGAGGTACGGGTCCTCGTTCACCGTCTTCATAGCTGTTCTTCTATCAACTCTCAGCCATCTTCCACATTGGTTAAGAGTCACACTGACTTGAAGCCTCGTTCTGGTGGATTGACTGAAACTTGGCACAGTGACCCGTTTAATTGGTCAGTGTGGCCTCCACAAACTTCTTCGTCCTGCTATGTCAAACGTTGTGGTGGAGAGAAAAAGCGACAAACATGACTCAAAGTTACTCCGCCGCACCCCGCGTGCTGATCAAAGGATATTGGAGGAGGTTGCAAGTACCAGAACTGGCCTAAAGTCTCAGACGGATACATACCTATCGTGGGCTTCTTCTGCTATCGGAATCTTCTCTCCCCTTCTGGCCAGCATCGACATGATAGCCCTGACGCTATACTTTTCCTTGCCATTGCTCTTCGCAGTTGCTTGTAGAGCTGCCCACATGCCGAGCGACACTCCGCGCCAGGACACGTCTTGGTGTTGGCCGTCACCACCTCCGCCGCCGCCACCTCCGCCGCCGCAAGCCGCACTCCGTGCCAGCGTGAGAAGCCAATTTGGGCTCCAAGTGCATCCGCGATTCGACTCTGGTTCCACCAAACCGTAAAATGGGCTGTTGGGATCGTACATAAGAAGCTTATGGCTGGTGCTATTGTCGTTGAGATCGTTGAAACTGCTTTTGCGGTTGATGGTTATCCTGAACCGGTTGAAGTCGATTCGGGCCTCAATTACTGCGGCTTCACTGGCAAAGGCGACGGTGGGCAGGTAATTTTCAACCAATGACTCTCCGAAACTGGTGAACAAAAGGATCTGGTTAAAAGAAATCCTGCATGGATAAGTTCAGTCGGACGCGAAAGTATTCGTACCCCCTCGAGAGTCGGACTTTTCCAACAGTAACTCGTAGACCGCATACTCTTATGTATTAGTCACAATTGCAGTCGTTCCGCAGTACTTTGTCACGGAAGAGTCTTCAAGGTCTAGCATACGGGGCTTGTAAAAGAGTGCACGAGTTTATGCTGCAGAAATGATGTTTTACAGAGCACTCATAACACTGAGATGGCTGTCATGAAGGGCGGTCACTCGCGTGCTGTGGACCAGATTTCCATACGCTTCAGACTTAGCGCGCAACGTCCCTCGAATTGTGCAATAAATTAAGCTTTTTAAAGAAAGATTCATAGAGGACACTCATAGCTTTTCAATGGCGCACGACAAGCTAAATTTGAGGCATCCTGTGAGTACAACCCCATTCATGGTCGTAGAGAAGATCAAAGTGTTCCAAATACTTTCTAGTCTGACTGTATCTTATCTCCTTCCTCACCTCGTGTGGTTTATGCCAGACCAATTTCCTTGGAGTCGCTGTTTAAGTTTTGCTATTGTCTCCTCCAAATAAAGAAACGATTCCTCTCCAAAAAACTCTGAATCCAGAAGGCTTCTTGAACCCGGTTTCCCAACGAAGTAGATTCTGCTTATCTTGGAAGCTCGACCATCCCTGACGGGACATCTTCTGGGAAAGAACAAGTCAGTGGTTCGGTGTGAGCACGACAGGAGACCAATGCGGAGGGGCGGCCAAAGGTCTTGGGCTGTACGGGAACACAGTATAAATACACGCCTGAAGATACACTAGAAGGCCTTGCCAGCATATAAGGCCCATACGTCTGCTCTTAAAATGAAGAAGTCGCTGCCAAGTGCCTGCCTACCTGCGATCCACTCTGCAAGCGCTATAACTCCCAAAGAGTCATAGATGCATTCCGGGCATGGTCCTCGATGGAACACCAAGAGCCAGTTCGTGACGTCGTCTTCAAACACCATCTCCTGCACTATGTCCCGCCTCGGTGGCGACACATTTACCGCCACCAGAGGGTCAGCCGTTGCCATCAGTGCCAACAGCAACGGCGGTGCCAGACACACCCAAACGGACCAATGCCTCCATCTCATCTCAGAGAACGACTGAAGACGACGTACCAAAAATCATATCTGGCACTTTGACAGCCGAGAAGAAAACACCAATTTTCGTCCGCGCACGTAAGCACATACAGGGTGCTACATTTCGACACCTCGCGAATTTTCTTGCACTGGTTCAGAGGCGTAGCGGCCACCCTGTACACGCTGTACGCACGGTAGATGTGCTTAGTCACTCCTGATTTGTCATACGCATTCGTGCAAAAAGAAGGGCGTCATCTCCAAAAAGGAGGAAATTGCGGCAAAAGCAGCCCAGCGCACTCTTGAGGAATCTTCTTACTTTTACTCTTACCCTCAAAGAACAAAGGACAAACACAATTTGAAATTCTTCTCTGTGTTCCTGTTTTTCTTTCGGTGCTTTCCGAGGGACTAAATGATTTAGAGCCGTGCACTCGACAATGTTTCTTCAGCAAATGTCGTGCAGCGGCCTTTACACTTCCTCGTTTGAATTAGCCGTCACAACCTTTTCACAACACGATGATGTATTTTTTTGGCGCCACATTGCGCACAAATGAGTGATACACATTATTTTTCCGCGTTGGCCACTGCAACACGTACGCACATTTCCTCCTTCACGAATAAGGTAGCACTGTACGTACGCAGTCCACTCGTTGCTCCGTGCACTGTACTAAGTGTGTGGAACAAAAGACGGCAACGCGGGGGCAGAACAACGACCGAAATAGTATGTGCTCTTGCTGTCACAAATGCTCGGCCAGACAGACGAGGCCTCCGATCTGGCCACGACGAGCGAGCAGCGGAAGCCAGTATGTGTGTCTCTGCGATCATGTCTGGTGGAGTCGGGCATGGTGGCACGCTTCTGTCATATCGCCAGCAACAGTTTGCCCGCCAGCCGCTGTGATCCCGCACGGACTGGACTGGCGCGGACTGATGAATGCGGACGAGTTACAATGGTCGGCGGGCGCGGACGCGCTCCTCGGGTTACCTGAATCGTACGCATGTGTGGATGTGCACGCGCCAGAAACAGACAACGGGTGTTGGCGCAGGTGCAGCAGGTCTGTGGTGTGTTTTCGCGCGGCGCCACCTGAAGAGCTTCGACGCCGAGGACCGTGAAGACCGTGGCTTTGGCGTCCTAAAAAATCTTGCTGTCATCACGCATGAACTCTTGAAAAGTCGAATCTCCCATCGAAGATTCGGCACACGTGCATCGTGAGAAAGGAAATGCTCAATGCCCCACAGAGTGAGGAAATGACCGACTGTGGTGTGCCTACTAAACCACGAGCAATTGAGCAACTGAATAGGTGATGTTGATCGAGCATTAGACGAGCATCAAGCCCCAAAAGAACTCACGGTTGAGAGGTTGGAGAAGGGCGTGACGGTGACTCACTGATCATGAGTAAAAGCCTCCTCTGAAGTCGATTTAGCCTGCATCCCGTGGTGAACTCGCGCACACTTCACTGATTTGGTTTTCGCGGATGTCACGTGACTGTGGATGACGAAATTCCGAAAGGTATCTGAATATCTGCTGTCAAGTGTTTTTGTCTTATTCGAAATTGGCAGACAAAGGTAACATCCGACCCTTTTTTCCGGTCTGCGCAACAGTACCAATGTACAGTGGAGTCGCAATGTTATCACTCGATGTTAAAGTCTCGATTTTCTCCTACTTCTGCCGCGGACCGACAGGATGACCAAATGGCGACTTCACTGTACGGGTTTCCACAGCCCATGACCCTGTGCGGACGGACAACACATACTCACTGAGAGAGTCCATCAATGGTTCAACTGCATCACACGGAGTTGTGTGGCCTTGAATGTCCGACATCCGGCATCCAGTACCAGAATAGGCCTACCTCTATCCCGTGACTTTTGTGGTGGCGATTAATTGGCCACTGTTTTTTGCCACTCTTTCTAGACGTGGGTGACAGGAAGTGCCTAATTTGGAGGAAGACGTCGAATCTTGCTAAACGTGCCTCTGGGGAGAGAATTGCAATTTTGTCATGTCTGAGTTCCTCGTTGGAAGCTTCTCTGGAAACCTTTTAAGTTTAGCCACATCACTTGTGAGAATAGAATTCCAATCAAATTTTGCACGGGGCGCAATTTCTGCAACAATGAGGGAAGAATACAGTCATGTCAGGAATTCCTCTTCCTCCCAAGGTGTGTGAAGAGTGCGCTCTCTCTCTCTCTCTCTCTCTGTGTGTGTGCGCGTGTGTGCGCGCGTGTGTGTGTGTGTGCTCTCCAAACGACGTCCCTCCATCGCCAAGCGGATCAGTCAACCTTCCTCGCCGCTTTCTCTCTTTCTTCGGTACCTTGGGAACATAGAAGAAGAAGCAGTTAGTTTTCTTTGCTTGAGCCTTGCGAACAGAGTGGCTGGAGGAGGAGGTAAGCGCTTAAGTGTGGTGCAGTGCAATGTCAGTGCATGAAGGTGTACCTGTGCATCCACGTGTTGTCGGTGCGCGGGGAGCGGTCCGTGCAGACGCACCTCACGCCGAGGTACGACGCCACGGGACTGATGTGACGGTTCCAGACATTGCTTGGTGTCGACACACCTCTCTCTCCCCAGATTGGGTCTCAGTGCCAAACCGCAATACTGTGTTATGTGTACCTACACGTATGAGCGGGGTTGTTGTTTTTTTTTGTTTTTGCTTTCTCAGCGGTTTGTCCCATTTCTCCTATAGTGAAAATAAACAAGAGGAAGAGGAAGCAGCACAATTTGCTTGTCTCTATTTTGCCAGATTCGCAGGCGTGAAAACGGTTCTCTCGGTTGTCCACGAGAGTTGCTATCGGCTTTATTGCTCTATCTTAGTCGTTACAGTGGGCACCGGCTCACAGGATTCTCATGAGACGTCCAGCCGATGAAAAGCATTGTGCAGGCGTCAGTCAAGTCGCTCTGCTCAGCTGTAAGAAAGGTGTGACGTATTCTTTTTTTTTTTGGCTGTATGATAAAGACTCACGTAGGTATACGTACGAGTATACGACATCCGGCATCAAATAACCTGAATCCCTTGTCCTACATAGTTCCTGGGTTCGTACATAGCGAACTACGTCCTTATTGCAATCGCAACGTATTCTATGAGCCGTAGAAAAATCGACTCTAGTGTGACAGAGTGCAGATTAGCCTTGTTTGATTTGAAAATGTCAAAACGTCCCTCGGAGGCATCTTTGTCGTCTGACAATGTTCGTTTGGATGATGGCCAGAGCATAAGGCAATGATTGGTAGCACGGGCATCTTTTGCCCACGTACGAGTGAAGCAAATGGTCAGAAGAGACGTCGTGAAATAACGTGTGATAAAAAAAGAGCTGTGGGTGACGTAAGCGTTTTTGCAGTCCGCCTTTTTGCGGCTCTCACTCTCTTCCCACTTCACACTCACGCAGAAAAGAGCCTTTTGGAGTTAAACGATCTGGCACACACTGTCTTCAGCCTCTTCTATTACCAATGCACTAGCGGCGAGGGGGGCAGAAAAACGCGGAAGGAAAAGGAGGCATTTCCCATACAGTGATAGCACCTACTTGAGGACGATTCTTTGTCTGCATGTGCGAGGCTATCGCATATAATAGTGGATAAAAAAGAAAGTCGTATGAGCTCCACTCTGCAAATCAATAGAAGGAAGAGAAAACGAGCTTCCAGTGCACCTGCGGCCTACGGTATGTGGTGTACAGCACGGCCTATACCTCGAGGCCATCAATTCATGGAGCCCACCCAATTAATAGAGCTCTTCTGGGCTTTCGCTGCCCAGACAGTAGATGGTGACACTGCTGTTCCTCTTGCAGATGACCTTGGTGGTGGAGATGCGGCCGCCCTCCAGAGCTCCCAGTCAGGACACAAGGCTGCCAGCATCAGTGCCATGCTCTGGTTAAAGAGGGTCCAGAGCAGAGTGACGCACACCTTGCTTCCTCCTCTGAACTGCCGAAGATGATGGGGGAAAAAATGTGAATCGCGACGAAGAGAGACCCCTGCAGTGCGGTCACGCGACAAGAAGGATTCCCCCTCAAAGAGAAATGTGCGAAGAAGCTTCCTCTCTCAATCACGAAACGAGGCAACGTGAATAATCGCAGTCGAAGCAACCACGGTTACTCGGTAAAGAAAAAGAGGTAAAGAAGAGCATGAACATGACCAATGGGTACTTTTAGTCCACAGCAAATGATAGATCAGTGTGCCCTTCTTACTGATGACTCGTCTTCTCTCCAACGTTGGTTTGTGGCTGTGAGTCCTTGGTCAGGCTGACTTTTTCTTTGGCCCGATAAAAACAGTGCGCTAGTTCCCCTCAGCGCCCTAAAAACGAGAATCACGTCATAACAACTCCCACCGGTGCCAGCAAAAGCGACTCAAAGGAGAGAAAGACAAGACGAGAAGAAAAAAGAGGAAAAAAGTGCCAAAAAGTACGTGGAGACGAAAATAACAGAGTCGCTAGAGCCATTCCGTGAAAGAAAATTGCCTGCTGAAGAGACAATTCTGGCAAACTGCGTGCACTCGGGGCAAAAGGTGGGCCTAATCGGGTAAAACGCCAAACAGTTTATCTCCAAGAACAAGTGCATCAACCTTTCTTCAGTGCTGCCATCGCTGCGTCCCATTAGTTCCACGCGTGCTTTGCAGCCAGCGCTGCACCAACCGCGGAATCCCCGGTCCAAAAAGTGCGCTGCTCGTGTCAGCAGAGCAGTTTTCCAATTTTCACTCGGGTCGTTGAGCTACGACGGAAATGTGCACCGGGCTTCCTCCTCTGAAGTGACAAAAATCTGTGGAAACAATCTCGCGTGGAATTGTGCGTGAACGAAGAGACCGTCAATAGATAGATAGATCCGTACATGCATAGGAGCTGCTCATATCCAGTGCTTTTTATGCAGGAGCCATTCCACAAATTATTGCTCCCAGCAGTCTTGCATCGCTTTATTGCTGCAGCAGTGGACCAATGCATGCAAAAAAGAGTCTAGATTGAGTGAGAACAGTGAAGGGGAGGAACAGGGAGGTCCGGGGACGAGAATAAAGGACGAAGGACTCGACGACTGAGGGGGGAGGGGGAATTTGATGATTGGATTGGGATGAAGAGTCTGTACAACATGGTCCTTGCATACTTGACTTCCGAATGACGTCACCAATGAACGGACGGTCAAATACGTCGACGTTCAGGCCCAACCCCAGGCCGCCGCAGACGCTGCAGGCATCTGCGGTTGCCGCTGCAGCAGGCGCAAGTCCACAGAGGTCATCGTCAGTGACCGGAAGTGAGGGCCCCACCCCGCCCCCCATGCAGTTTGGCGGTCCGCTGCCGCAGCATGTGGGAAGACCCGTGACGGCGGCTGCGGCGGCCGCGGCGGCCGCGGCGGGCCAGCAGTACCCGTTCTCCACTGCCGCTGGCCCTCCCATGTCGCCCATCAGCGAGAACTCCAGCGTGTCCAGTGGAGTGCCCAACAGTGATGCTACCAATGGGCCGGGCAACAGCAGTTCTACTGTGGCTCCTCTTCCAGCAGCTATTAAGAGTGAAGTAATAAATTCGTCCCATGTAGCAAATGGTGACAGCGGCTTTAACTCGAGCTGCCAGCAATGTCTGGCCGAGCGAGTAGCCGCGGCAGCCGTTGCCGCGGACAACCGAAACAGCGTGGCCTTTAGTATAGTGGACTCCACCGACGGACCGGAGAACAAAGTTAGGAGTGGCGGCCAATTTCCCTCGCTGCCCTCCGATGAGACAGTGGATCATCAACGGCGAGACAGTGACGTCGGTCCCCCCGCCAGGACGTATGAGTGTGAGGTGTGGTGCAGGGAGACATCTCGCCTTTTAGCGGGTTGCCTAGGTGTCTGCTGCTTGGCGGCTGGTTACGCGGCCATCGGCGGTCTCCTTTTCATGGCTATAGAGAGCCGCGCTGCCGTCGAGAGCGCCGACGCCTCCGCGCCGCTGGCCGCCGAGACGGTGATGGAGACACCCAATGTGACGTTGCCCGCAGAGACTCTGGCACAAGTTGCTCGTGCGCGAGGACAAACTGTGGACCGGCTTTGGCGCGTCACTGAGCGCATGAACATCTTGTATCCAGAGAACTGGACACGCCAGGCGGCAGACGAGATGCAGTGGTTTCAGGACCAGTTGACCAAGGCCTTCGCCACCGAATTCCGCGCCCTGCGGGCGGCCCAGGCCTCGCAGCAGGCGGACTCTCGCGTCCTCCTCGCCACCCACTTCCGCCCGGCCCCCCGAGAGTGGTCATACCCGCGGGGTCTCCTCTACGCCGTCTCTCTGCTCACGGCAGTGGGTAAGAAGAGACGCAGAAAGTGTATACCTCCATTAGTAGCTCCACTTCTCCTTCGCTGCCTTTTACCCCTACGCGGCATGCATGCCCGTGCACATCATGTACTCGGTATCGAAAGCCGGGCAAGGATCTCACGTCTTCCTCACTTCATTTCCGACAGAGTCGCCGTATTTAGCAGGATGTGCGTGTGCTCGCTCTTACACTATCGTATTGGAGTGACCTAACTTATGTGCGCACGTCAGTCCACGCATGTAGGCATTTTTTTACGCTGGACATGAACTGGACGTAGGTACCGTAGCCGAACGTGCAGATTCTGCTCATGCCAACTGCAGACATGGGACGGGCCCACCAAGGCCCTTCCCGGCAGAGAAGTTTCGAAGTGCTCCAACGTTACTTGCGTGTTGTCTTGGCACATGTGTAGCGTACTGTGCAATTAGGAGCTGAGTGGCGCTGTAATGCCCTTCACGTAAGGAGCCATAGTTAGGCCTGAAGTACACACGAGCAGTGGGATTGGAGAAAGGCGAGGTCCCGCCCGTCACAACGTCGTCGACACGCATGATTGAGCCGTAGGCATGCCTGCACCCCTCCTGAGCTGGACCATCTCTTTCAACCAGCGTCTTTTTCATGTATGGGCCATCATGGACCGGTATGCAGTCTGCTTCTTAGCTTCCTTGCCCAAGAAGAAAGGGTTGGAGGAGGAAGGCATTTTTCCATGATCTGGCGAGTCCCTAGCCCGAACTGACGACATGATTTCTTGGCAAGAAGGGACTGAGAGCATTGGTTCCATGCAAATTGCATTGTGCTGCTCCCATAGCAAAATGGCCGGATATTTCTTACGTACGTACCCAATGTACTCACGGGCATTCATACGGAAGAAAGCCTTGAAACCTTCAGCGAGTCCTTTTTCTGGGACATATTTCTTTTGCTCCAGCTTATCATCGACAGTCGAGACTCAATGGACAGAAGGACCTCTCCTGGGCGTTAATCTTATGCATGAACGCATGTGTACACGTCCATTAGTGCACGGATACACGTTGGAGTAGTAATCCCTGCCAGAACATGCCACCAACCTCGCGACTTGCATCACGCATTCAGACAGGACCAAGGTCCTCCTTGTACACCAGGCATCGCGTGAAGGTGCAATGCAGATCCAAACATGCAAATACACTCGTAGCATGACCATTAAAGATTATAAAAAAACACACCGTCATATTTTTATGAAAAGCCGAAAAGAAGAGATTAGCTGCTGACATCGTGAGTTCGATAAAAGACGACATTGGTGTCTCCTTCTCGTGCCAAACTTTTTCTGGCCAAGGGTAAGGCAGTTTAATGGCCAAGTGGGAGGGATGATATGACCAAAGAATTATTGCAGCCTCCAACCCCGTAGCAATTGGAAAAAAGGCCATTATTATGATCGACTTCCTGATGACCTCTGGAAGGCCGTTCAAGCCTTGACCGTGGTGCGGCCACACTTTACATAGGAGTGAATCGCCGAGCGCCTTCAAGTACCTGAACTGCAGCAGACGCACGATCTCCCTTCCTCACCCATGACTCTTTTTTTCTCTGCTCTCCACAAATACTTTGGAAGTCTCTGTTCCCATTTCCAAGCGGGTAGGAAAAGGGGACAAGCGACCAATTCAGATAAATGCACCGTGAGAAGATCTCAATCGTGGCATGAGGGAGAGGAGAGCAAGGGGGAGGACGACGCAACTGTTCTCCACTGCTATCGCGTCCTCCCTCGTGGAACATTTGCTTTGCTCTGTCCGGGTGACACAAAAAATGTGGCTATTCTTTGGCCTTGACTTCTCCTATTAATAAACCCTTCTTATCCCTGACGCCTCCAACCCTTCCTCCCTCCTCTTCTCTAATCCAGTTAGATCAAAGTTTCAGGTGCGCTCCACTCTTCTTCCTGCTTCATTGTCGGCCAAGGAGTCCAGGATTTTTGTCCACATCCTGAGAGGCCAACAAGTATGTTACCAGCTGGCAATTTCAAGGGTTTTTTTGAGCCACCTAAACTTGGGGATTCTCTTCTCTACGCAGTGCCACACTGTGGCGATTTTTTTCTCTACTTCTCCTCCCTCCCTCTCCGAAAGTTTGGATAGCGGTTGAAAAAGCATCCGAACGCACGCGCACGCTGGAGCTGTCTGTCTCTGTCTGTCTGTCGTTCTCTCTCTCTCTCTCTCACATACACATGCACACACACACACACACACACGCACACACACACACACACGCATTTACTGATAGATCAACCGAGAGAAGAGCACAGATGCAAGGGAAGGGTGTTTTCTAGACCGGTGCGTGAGCTGTCTTGACTGGCACCGGAGCTAATTTGTCCGGAGTCTCGGGCGCTGCCAGCTGCTTGACCTCGGGGCCACGACGAGTCGCTGAACGCCGAATCCAACTGTGCATGTATCACCTCTTGTTTGGCTTTCCACGTCGGATATCTGACAGCCCAGTGAGCTCTTGCGCTCCCACAACCCAGAAGCCAAGTAGGCGATGGCGGTCTTCTTATTTGGGACCAAATTTCAGCCTAGAAAGTGGAATCAGTGGTCTCGAAGAGAACTTGCCAAACAATGCGGTGGTGACCTTGAAGACTTTCGCAAGACGCCTTATTTGCTTTCTCTTTTACTTTATTAGCACTGCAGAAAACGAAGGAAATTCTTCTGACTACGAGCTGCAACTGACAGACAGTTTTTACCCACCGAGATTTTGAAGTACTCTCGCCGGGCAAACAAATGCGTCTGAGACCTTGTGTGGCCCCCCCAAAAAAACCCGATTGCTTCTATTAGTCGCCGATGATTAGCTGCACATCGCACGCGCCGCGCACGTCATCCTGAAGCGAGTGTACTGCAGATGAAGGGAGGGGGGAAAGCAAAAGCTTAATGGATTTGCGGCGTGACTAATCCCTCGCTGTAGCTTCTTCCAACCCTCCTCCCCCTGATGATGGCGTTGCCCCTGTTCCCTTTTTACGCTTTCCTTGACAATAACTTCCGCTTGTGCTTGGACGGCAGAAGACTCGTACTGACGCACGACTTGTGCGATCAAACACTGGCTGCGTCCGCATGATCCATGGCAGAGTTGTTCTCGTCACGCTGTACTGATTCAGTTGTGTAGAAAGACCGGTTGACTTCTCCAAGGAAAATTTATGCGCGATTGAACAATGCGAGGGGATTACTTTTCTGAACACCATCGCTTGACAGAAGTCATTTTAGCTGTAGAGTTGCAGCACCAGACAGTTGGTGATGGTGCTCGGCTTAATATATCGAACTCCTCAAGTACAAGCAGTCCTGGGAGAACAGGTGTTTCTTAACCAGAGCACGGTAAACACCGCATTGGCGAATGAACACCAGTCATGTTTTCTGCAACATGGTCCGGCCCACCTATTTTCAGCTCTATACTAATGATCCTATGCACGACAATTAATCTACGTGATTAGTGAGACCGGGCCGCCCCTTTGCAGCGACCGGATTCTTGCTGGTTCTGCCTTACCTACACGTGAGTAGCACTGGAAACAGAAGTATGGTGGGCTGCGGATGCACTAGTGGGACGACGAGTACGCGGGACGATTAATTTGCAGGAAATCCCGCAACAGCCTTCTAATCTACAGGATTAGCATTTCTTTAACGACCCCAAGTTGTAGTCTGTGAGGCAAAAAAGGCACGAAATGCTTGCAGGAGGCAAGTAATTCATACCTTGGACATGACTCCGTCAGTGCGGATGACTTGCATAGTCAGGACCCGCTCTGTGGACGGAGCATTGCATCTTGTCAGATGGCTATGACACGCGTACAACGTACACTGCACGGGTGCACGTACATCACAGATCACTTTACCTAGGATCTCTACGCCATTATGCAGATTACGACCAACTTCTTTTTTCTCGACATTTCTTGAAGAAGCAGTCCTCCCCCATCTTCAGGGGTGACACATACCCAGTGAGCTCGCGCTCTCCTTGCTCAATGCGTTTAGACTGTGCATTCTTTTCAAAAGGAGCTTACGTACACTACATAAATTCATACGTGCACTGCTACATTATGTAACATAGGAGCGCGCACAATAGGATGCTGCATATATAATTGTACTCATATATCATAGCAGCAACTGGGAGCAAGTGAAAGGCTACGGAAGAAACTTGCCGTGGCGCCAGAGCCGCATAAATTAGGACAGATTTGGACGGAGATCAACAGATATATCACTATTATCTGATTTCTGATTTCCATAAGCGACCCCACTTGAAGAGCCGTAATTATCATGCATGGGCGCATCACAAGTAGATCTCTTGCCGGGCTGCGTCCACTGGGTTCTTCGGGAAGGCTCGAGGGTTGGGGAAATGCACATATAGACAGACGGAGGCACCTGAAGGCCATCAGCGCGCTCTCGGATGCAGTTTGGGAAGCGTCCCACACGTCGGACTGCAGGACCATTTGGAAGCGAAGTTCCACAGCCTACTTAGAATGTCACAGATTTCTAAAGAGAAGTATTCTGAGAATGAACATGTGAATTGATCTCCACCAAAGTGCAACGGCCAATTTGAATCTTCTTCGAGGCTGACACTGCAGCAGCTATAAAAAGACGTTAGACAGTTAAGAAACCATCAGCTTCATTCAAGAGTGGGGACAAAGGAAGAAGGGGGGGGGGGAATTTGTTTAAAGGGGGATTCATGACGGGGATTGGATGAGAGGAAGGATGGATGGCTGACTCATGTGGAATGAATTCACAACATTCTAGGGCGACGTCAGAGAGATAATGTGATTGAAAAGTACTGCTCATACACAGTGTTAACCTCTTGAGATTCAAAATGGAAAAGTTTATGCAGCGCAAGTAAAGGTCTACAGTACTTGTGTCTGAGGCCCTGTCAAGACGTGCTGGCGGATGTTCGCACGAGTGTACCGTACAAGTACATGAAGACTTTACACGCTCTGTAAGTACCTACGGTGTGTCACCCTTAGATACGTACTACCACATATTTCACTTTGTCCTTTTTTGTTCGAAAGAAGAGGAGCCCTCCTTAACGTTAAAGAAAAGCTCTTTGTCTTTTGCAGGGGAAAAAATTCATTCTTCAACGTGAAGTGTCAACTCGTTGCTCGTTCGCTCAGGCCGTACATGCTTAGCATTACGTATAGTGGCTCGTAGTGTGCGCACACATTATGTAGCGTAGCCTCCCTCACACATACCATTTACTGCAGCACACTGTACATACACTTTATCTGAGTGGACAACTTTACCCCCTATAAATTCTACCTTCATCCTTGCGTGCCTGATAAAGCATCGTTCTTGTCCTCTCCCACTCAATTTACCCCTTTGCTACTTGTATGCTAAAAATTGTAGCTCAGAAAGAAAGAAAAAACACGTCCACCACTCAAGTGTTCTGCTGCTCTACAACAATAATTGACATCAGGGAGGAGAGCCAAAGGACCCAAACCGACCAGTATCACCCAAGGCCCTTTTCGGCAGCACTGATGTCTTTCCATTTCTCCCATCCATATTTGAGTAGGTTGAGACCGCCTGGGCTGGTTTTATGCGCCAGAAATGAAGAGGCCCCAAGGGGGGGAGGCGATGGCGGTAATGTGGTTTCTCATTGAATGATGCCAGGAGAAACCAACCGTGACGTTCTGCATGTCGAAGTACAATAAAGTGCGCACAGCGGCTCGCAGTAGAAAAGGTTACTACTACAGCTTGTTTGAATGAAACTTTTTTGGCACGCCGCAGATTTCTCTCCATCCAATCACACTCCAAGGCGGTGCTGGTGCTGGCCATCAGCACAGGAGGACAACATTGGGTGGCGGTGACAGCGCAGCGCAGAGGAAAACACTGCGCACTGCACGTGCACTCACGTGTGCAGTGCCGCAGCTATGTACATGTGTAGCGATTCCTTAATGGCTGCTTTCTCCATTTCTCACCCGCTGTTGGGGAGGGAGGGGAAAAACCATATAAACAGGAACACTTTTTTCCCGGGATTGGCAAAAAAAAGAACCCGGTTGCTCCTGTTGTGGTCTCTCATAGCTACTCTTGTACACTCTCCTGGAGAGGGAACAAGCGGTAAATACGCATGCAGTTAATAGGCCAAAAGCAATGCGTTTGGAGGCACTTTGAAAGAGTAATGGGGCTGCATTTCTAATGCGCAGGCCCACACTATAGGGGATTAAACTTTAGTGAGAAGCATCGGTACACGAAATCTGTACCATGCATGCAGTGTTTTGTACTGTGGCCCTGTCGTCTGCATCGTGCGCGTGCACTTAGGCAGTATGAACTGCGAGTACACTGAAACGAATGTATGAAAAGTAGCGCTGAGTTGATATCGTCTGACAGAGTTATTGCGGCAGAATCCACCAGAAAGGTAGTGACTGCGCACCGTTTGTACAGGCCAGATGCACGTAATTTTTATGCACTTTTAAGCATAAATTGTACTCACAAGTACAGCAGACGCCCGCAGAATCTTTAAAAAGAAGACTGTACGTACAGTGGACGGCAACGCCATTCAGTGGACTCTTTGTTTAGTCTGGGGCGCTTTTTCTACCCTCCCCCCCCACACATTTGCAACCGCACCAGGCTCGAAATTTCTATGCAAACAAAAACGGCACCACCGCTTACCTTGTACGGGTTACTCAGCCACCCCCGCCTTAGCGCATAACTTATATATACACTGAAAGTGCCTCCTGCGCACGGCACTTTCAAAAAAAATCGAAGCAAGAAGAGAGGAAATAAGAAAATGAGGTCGGTGCTCCAGCTAGCACTTTAAAGGGGCTTCCGGTACTGCACTGCACTTGATGAAAGTGGGATTCTCGCAGCCAGTCTCTTTCTTCTTGAGGGAGTCGTTAGTTACTTCACAGCACACTGACTAGAAGTCAGTGTGCCCGTGAGTCTTCACTTCCCCGAGCAAGCGCTGCCGCACCCAGCACATGGGCTCCACGGTCACTGTAGCCCGCACATGGACCCCAGGAAGTGTCGTGTGACGAGTGCCAGTCATGCCGCGCGCGCAGATTGGCCGAAAACAATTTCCTGTCTCTTTCTCTAAGAAGGCAATGAGAGAGTTGAAAGTTGACGATGCTTTCTTCATTGCCCTCCAATAACCCACAGAACGAGAGAGTCTTTTTCCGGTCTGTTACCCCATTTCAGAGGAGACAGGAGGACTAAAGTGTGGCAATTTGTATTCCGACGAAGCCTCACCATTCAAGTCTCATTCGTATGTAAATGCGGGATGATAAGATGTGAGGGAATAAGAGAGAACCAGCAGCAGCAGGAGAAAACGATACGGAAAGAAAGACAGACCCCTTTTGCGAACGCCCTTTGTTTTCCCATTTCCTTCTTTCTTTTGTCCGTGTCCAAGCTCGTGTCCCTTTCTTTCTCGGAGGCCTCCTCCACCTTGGCCTCCAAGAGAGAAGCTTTTTTAAGGTCTCGTGCGTCAAAAAGATGCAGCACAGAAGAGGCTGCGATGCAAGCATTTTTTGGGTGACAGCCAAGGACCCTTTGCAGAGCGCGGCGCACTCCAGACAAGAATTGAGTCCTTAAGTGCGTGTGTGCACAGCGTAAATATGTTAGTGCAGCAGACATGCGAGTGAAAAGATATCCGATGAGATATTATTGGTAGGAATGGCACGTAGCGCAGTATGGTTAATGGGGGTCTCAGGTTGAACCACGTGGTCCCTGTTCTGGCCCATTTAAGAGATCAGAAAGGGGGGAGGGTAGGTTGTGCACGTCCTTGAGCACCTTTACACCGCGGTTACACGGAGAGAGAGAGAGAAAGCAGTGTTGAGTATTTATTGTTGCTCCTCTGCGGACACGGTTGTTGCAAAGCTGTCCTATTATTACAAGCGTGCGTGTGCCATCGATAGTTGAGGAGAGCACACGTGCTCACTTACCACGTCTGCCTTTTCCAAGTAATATATCATATCGGGGACAGCTCCTTCCTCTGCCCCAACTTCTTGTCCCCCCTCCCCCCATTTCTACCCACAAAGTTAGTACAATACATACTGAAGGTGGGCAGCATGTGACAGCAGCCCCTCCTCGGCCTCATGGGCGGACGGAACACATATAGGATGGGTGGATACCATGGAATGTACGACAGAGACCGCGTCAGTGCAGGAGTTTGGGCGGCCAGCCAGGAGAGAGCGGGGCAATAAAAAGTCACCACCTTCACTGTTCCCTCGCCGCCGTAATAACGACATAAAGGCTTACTTTGCTTTCTTCCCCGCTGAGTCACTTTGTCCGCAATGGAACTTGCGGCAAAGAAACCATGAGAGGCACAGAGAGATGAAAAAATTATGCTCGGAACAAAAAAAAAAGAGAGCCACCAAATACTCTTACATCTTCCAGCCCAAGAGTTGGTGGAGACCGTTGATCAGCACGTTTCTTGCTCAGGACTTTTTTGGGCAAGCTTACATGACGTCCGAGATAATGGTCGTGTCTGGATGGGGGAGGCTTTTTCATTCGTAACATTAGACCTACATGGGCTGTACACGGCTCTCTTGGTACTTCTGCCACCTGCCAAGCTTTTGAAGCACGTATGCACAGTATTTCAAAGCGCTCGTATCATTCTCTGGACTAGGCTTACGTGGCGCAGATACTTGAGCGGATGCGATGGCGCCCCGTGATGTAGTGAGAAGATATCGGATCAATTCGAGCAGACGTGTAAGCAAATGTAGACGCATTCATCAGGAAAGAAGGTGAATCCAATTTCTTTAGATCCAGAAAAGACCTCCTTTCAATCTCTCTCGGGCGGGAAATGTTTCTCATTCAGTCCAACCACGATGCTTCCTCTGACAACCTAAACGTTCACATGGGTGAGTGCATAAAGGAAATGTAGGCAGTTGTGCACGTTGTGTTGGTGAAAAGCATGCGCTGCTCTCCACCAAGTGCAGTGCGTTACACTAGATTCTATCAATACTGGGAAATCTCCATGCGTGACATCTAAAGCACGTGTTTTAGACTCATACACTTCCTATTTATTAATTAATTACAGTAGGACGCCGGCTTAGTGAGCGCTTTGGAAGTTCGCTGAATGGGGATTCGACTGAACGGTGTTTATTGCTGCTCTGGACTAACTCTCACCTGTGTCGCGAAGCAAAAACAATAAAGTATTGGTACCAAATATCAAAGCATCCTGCGATCGCATCCAACCTTGCTTTGCCCCTTAGTAAGTCTAAGGGACCATTTTGATCAGCACTTACCACAAATCTTCAGGTTCAGCTGTGTCTGCACCAAAAATCGGACTAAAACCATGGAGGCAGAGGAGGAACAATGAACTGCAATCCTTCCCACCACACGTGCTGGGCGCTGAGTCCCTGAGATTATCGACTTGTTGGGCAATCTTGTGTCCCCCCCCCCTCTACCGTCTACCGATTGGCCAAGTGACCTCGGGAGGACAATAACATTTCTCTACAGTTGAGCGAGAAACAACTTTGTTATGCCGCCACTAAATTTTGAGGCAGTTTCTCCAGACCCAATGTCAGCCTCAATAAAGACAGTGAACAATAAAAAAAGCATTGAGGCTAAAATATCACAATGCAACAAACGACAAATTATTCATATCAGATGCAAGAGTACCCTCAAAATCGTTAGAAATGCGAGGTGTGGCAGCACTGACACTCAAGGACTTCGGCAATCAGATGCCACTCTGGAAAAACATAGATTAGCTCACAATGTCTCGTGTGGAGCAAGGGGCAGCCATCCTGGTCAAGAACGACGGCAAGTACATCAACCAACACGAGATTTCTTTTCCATCCATAATAAACTACATGCAATCTGCTACAACTTTGTAGTCAATTAACAGATTAATCAACTAGGCGAGTCATGCCATACTTCACACTTTAGCCTTTGTGGTAAGTATTATGTGGATTAATTACCGATGCCACATTATATATTCTAATTTGCTCAAAGGAGAAATTAATAACGGAAACTGCTCAGGCCTCAAGCTTTCTAACGGTGTAAGAAGAGTTCCTGTAGCTGAAATATTAAGGAAGTTGCATTTCATGCCTTTTTTGAAGGTCGTGCTTCAAAGCTTATGCATACACAGTGCATAAACGTGTAAACACAAGCAAAGTATGTTGCAAGACTTTTAAACATGAAATATTACTTCGAACCCTTGATTTTGAGCTAATCCGCTGAGCGGTGGTGGTGGTACAATGTATACAATGTATACAGTCCTTTCATGCCTTACTGCGGGGATGCGGCTGATCATGCCCCACTTCCGGTTGTCCCTGATAAGGCCCAAGAGCAAGTTTACCACATGAGTGTTGAAATCGCGAGTGCTTTCAACGTCGCCTTGAAGATGCCACACGACTGCGCGAAAGACGTTGTTGGATTTTGCTTACAGCAAGTGAGACTGGTGAACTGCTGGTTCACCTTTCGCACACTGCGAGTGGAATTTACGCATTCGAGTGGCGAGACAATCTCCACCACCCACGCGTGCCCTTCACCATGCGTGGAAAGTGACGCGTCGGAGGTGCAGATGTTGACCGTGACCCTGGACAGCCCGGAGCCCTTGGCTCCTCAGGTTGACGTAACAATGAGGCTTAGAGCTGTGACCAAGGCATCAAGCTGCCGGTGGAGAAACGCGATTGCGAGAGATTGACCCAAGAGAGGAAAACCCTCCAATGTACGGTACTGCAAGTACACGATGTCCTACAGAGTTAATCCATAGCGCACTTGCACGGTACACGAGTTGAACGAGTGAATGCAGTGGAGCTCCGACGATGCACGTACAAAGTGTTGTCTCTTAACTTTTCTCTGGACACCTCGGAATCGCAATATTGGACCTTTCTTTGCACAACAGGCCACTTTTTTCCTGCGTCCAGGTCGGTAGGAGGTGTCAAGAGCACAAAACGATTCGAGTAATGGATCCGCCGGGAAAACAACAGTACCGGGATTGTATCGAAACGTGGAACATCGGTGCTGCACTGCACCAGTGGCCTCTGCTAGATTGAAACGACGCTGTTCAGCATGGTTAAGAAAGAAGTTTATTACGGGCCTCTTTGTGCTCTACACCCGGCGTGCGTCTCCCGCAGGGGAGAACCTGGTTCGAAATGGCAACTGTGGACTTGAAAACACGCGCAAAAGCGCGTCTTATGCAGTGAAGAAGAGGTTATGTACAATTTGTTTGCCTACCTAGAGCATCTATCTATTGATAATGTTCGTTTGATGCTAATGTTTGGTAATATTCAGTCCTCACTACTGCTTGTCTCCGAAAAAACGACCCCCTCCACGTGGGGGAATAAGTAGCTGACCATCATTCATCTGAAGAGCTGCCAAGAATGCGTGGTGCCCACCAATCACTTACTGCCAAACGTATTCGGATCCTTTGCCTCAGTACTTAATGAAAATTGTTCGAAATGCCAGGTTGGTTCCTTAAGGGAGTTCTACAAGAGTCTAAGGACAAAAAGTACAATGCTCCTAAAGAGTACTGCTCGCACTGTATGTCCACAATATGATGGTGGGATCAGATAGAAGAGCTCAATATGAGCTGTGTACTTTAGTCCTGTACCTGGTGCACAACAATTTGCGTCCTATGGAACATGTGTTTACCTCCACCGCTGGAGCATCGTCCATTTGCCCTGGGATTGATGGGCAGAGAATTTTGTTCCGCCCAATATCTGTGGCTCAAATCGGGATAAAACGGATTGTCTTAACAACTATCTCTGCTCGGCTGCGCAGATGTAAGAGGTACGAGAGTGAGCGGCTGCTAGATGAGGCTTCTACGCAGGTCAACTCAGAAGCTCACGTAGCACTCACAAGACACGTTTGATGCTTTCAAAATGAAGCAGTTGCACTTTTAAGATGTCTTTTAATCAAATCCCTTTAAAGGGTGATTTGCTTTGTCATAACTTAAGCTGCGTGTGTCTGCTGTAAAAAGAGCCTGGCAACCGGATCAGCTTCGGCCAATCTTTTAAAAGCACTTAAAAATGACATAAAATGTTGTCCTGAAAGTAAATCTCCCTCCAAGCTCGGCATGAAGTCTCCCCTAGCTGCTGAAGTTGATCCCGCTGCCTTATTGCACGTCGACATGACGCTAATTCATGCGCTCCAAGTCCATGGCCTTCAGAAGGAGAAGAGGCATCAGAAGAAAAGTGAGCCATTTTCTTTTTGGCTGCCTCCCTGTTCTCATTTCCCCCCTCCCCATTTCTTCCCGTCCTGATTTTCTTTTAATCAGCACGACCCAGACAACGACATCTCCAACATCTCCTCCCCCAATCTCTCCGCCCTCTTCCGGAAAGGAGAGCAGCACATCCATGTCCTCCGCCACAGCAGAGTCTGTCTGTACATGCGTGTCGTTATCAAGTGCCTAAATGATGGCGTGAGACTGTGAATATGCATGTGGACGTTGTTATAGTGGAATATCAGCTCTTCGAGGACTTTTTTTCATCTATTGCCAAGCTCCTCACGCCACTGTGTTCTCTCTTTTCATCCCTCTGTGTGCGCGTGCGTGTCCCTCTTATCGTATGTTGTCTTCAGTGGTGAAGACACCATCAATAACGTGATAAAAATGCAAAAAAGGAGAAAGTTTCTGCCTCCTTCACCTTCTTGAACTATGTAGCGCAGGTGGATCAGTAGTACTATGACTGTGTATTATCGTTTTCTGGCGGAGCACTGCGATAAATGACGTGGTATCTTTTTATTTAGTTTGCTGGGTCTTCACAGGCTGATTGAAATGGCTTCGTGTCAGTAGCTGATCATTCTAACGGGCATTCCCATGACTGCTCGACCCCGAAACACACGCACACTACAAGTACACTAGAGTAGACCCTGCTCGTAATGCTCAGGGAACTCCAAGCATTTCTCCTTTCAAGATCAGAACTGGAGCAAAGATAGCAGGGAAACGGGGAGGATCCCCTCTAAGACAAATGGACTGGGAAAGGGGAAGGTCATGTGTACTCAAAGTTTAACCCGTATATGCTATTTTCCGTGATATGCACTGGAGGGATCCGGCATTGCTGTCCTACCTTATGCACGTTGACTTCTTTGCTCTTCACCCTGGCCTCACTTTGACATTGCAGGGCAAAGATAGGGCTTCGAATGGGGTTCCATTACAGTTTTCACTAACGCGCGCTGTTAAGACCACGGCCACTACCTTCTCCCCATCCAGTCTCGATGGACGGACGCTGGTGTTCAATGCCCGGAGGCTTTTTCTAGGATGAGAAACAGACTTTACCAGTGAGGCGCGGTACTTTAAGCTTGCTTTCACGAGGACGCCGAGTTTGATATGGCTAACTGAACCTCTAAGTTAACTCCGGTACGGTTGGAAATGGGGCCTTCGAGCCATAGGCAGAGACAGACAGGTCCCCTATCTTGAGGGAACATATGAGGAGAAAGGGGGGAAGAGCAAGTGGAGTCAAATGGAGTGTAAAAAAAAGATCGGAGGAGATGACAGTTGTCATCAGAACGAAAAAGAAGAAAAAACTGTTCTCTGGCTTTAAGAGCAGATTGGGATGGCGATGGCGATGAAGGATGTAGGTATAGATCCGGGCTGTCTCAAGGACAATGACAATTTCTCCTCCAGACCATCGATACTCACTGAACTCATTGGCCCAGTACCTGTGCACCGCCTCCCGCTGTAACGTACAGAGCACGTACACCGTCGTGTCGGTACGGTGCAAAGTCATGCAAGGTGTTGTCGTCTGCGTCAAGTGTCACCTGTGCCAGAACAGTGAGCATTGTTTGAAAGAGACCCGTGACGCCGGTACAACCTACCAATGACGGAAAAATTCCATAGAGTTTCACCTCGCGCTGAGATGCAGACACCAACGCAGCATCTGGAGTTGTAGTTTGTTGATCCTAACGCTGATACTGGGACGTATCGAAAACAGAGCTTCTTTCTCAAGCTGTATTTCACAGTGTTTTACCATATCCTATCTGTTCACTGTGTATGTAGTGGGCTGTGTTTTCTAAGATAGCGTACCGCAACTTTGTCTTAGTTTCAACACTCTGGACTACATACAGTATGTAAATTCTTCTCCCTCATTTTAGGCTGCGGATTTGATTGGGCCGTGTCACCACTCTCGCGTCTCCTGACGGTGCTCTACCTGCTGATTGGCGCTCCAGTCATGTACCTCTACTTATCAACGACGGGGGCCCTCCTGGCCAGGGCCATCACCTTCGCCGTGGCCAGGATCAGCTGCCGCTACGGTGGCGCACACGTGAGGATCGGGAGTGGAAGTCGTCGACCACTTATCAAAAGGCGGAAGAGGAGAAGTGGTGGAGGCTCGTCCAGAGAAAAGTCGGATGGAGGCAAGAAAACTGCTGCAACCTCTTCGCAGTCACCGTTTTACGCCGGTGCCGCCTCCGACAGAATGTCAATGACTCAGTTGTCGCGCCGCAGCACGTGGCAGACTTGCGGCAGCGGCAGTGTGGTCGCGGTCTCCAACGGCAGCATCAGCACTCTGAGCGACGACCAGACGTCCTTGCCGCAGTTGGCGGCGGTTGGGACAGAATCGCCTCCTGCGGCGCTTCTCTATTGCGCGTGCTTCATCCTAATATTCTGCCACGTGCTCTGCGGCGCGGCGCTGCTCTCGCCGGCGTCCGAGTGGCGCTTTTCGGAGGCCGTCTACTTTTGCCTGCTTGCGACGATGACTGTGGGAACCGGCGGATTGCGCCTGCCTGAGCCAGCGTTGTTGGCGTGCGCCGCCTACTTGTTCGTGGGCGCTGCCGTCCTCTCCGCGTGTCTGCACGTGGCTTGGGACAAGGTTTACGGGGTGTCCAGCCGTAGAAGAGGCGGAAGTAGTAGGATGGTGGGCCTGAAGAGACACTGCAGTCTTATGAACTCCTTGGACAGTATTGGGGTGGGCGCAAGAAATGTGAATGGCGGGATTAGCAATGGCAGATAAGTTGAGCTCAGTCTACTATCAGGGGCTGCTAGATGTTTCATGTATCGCAAGCACACGAAGAATTGCGTGCATTCGTAGATGCAAATTACTCTGTGTCCGTGCGAAACGACGCGCTTCAGCATCGTGTGGTGCATCAACTTGTACGGGCACACCTTGGAGAATACCTCAGATCGGCACGCTGGTGATTGTCCATCCTCACGCTGACTCCCAACCCTTCATAAAGAAAAGAATAGCCTGAAAGTGTGTGACAGCAAGACATTCTCCACCCCACCCCCCCAACGAGGCGTTATGACGAGAATTTCGGACTTCTGGATTCACATGTGCACCCTCCACGCACATCAGTTACAGCAACACTGAGTTTTTTGCCACCACATATACTCTCATATCTCAACCAGCAGACAATAAAGGAGTCGTTTGCCCTTTCTTCTTAACAAAACTAACCAAGCTACGTGTATGTTTCTTGAGTCTGAGTTCGTCTTCTTGAGAATAAAGGCCCTGTAGTCAATACGGTGAGCAATGTACATGCATAAGTAAGTGTGTAAGTAACACTTATGGAAGCACATGTGTCGCATAAAAGTGGATTCGTCTGGCTAGATGAGAAGCGCATAATTTATTATCACGTAGTCGCAATGGCTTCAATCTTTTCCCAGCAATTAATTTCCGGTACCTCTCATCCCTTCCCTAGTAACGTTGAGAAACATTATTACTATTTTCTTTTCTTACTGTTTGGTGCTCCCCAGTGGGCATGAAGGGGTAGAGGAGAGAGACAGCATCGTTGGAGGAGGGGAAGGGTTCGCAGTCGGTCTTGTGTAGATTTATACAGTACAGCACACTAAGGACGGGTTGTAGCTGCACATAAAGGGAGGGGGGATGGAGAAGGGGAGGGTGCTGCACGTACAGTAAGTACCACGTAGCTAAGCTGCTGAGTCTGGATGAGGTTGTTCCGTCCTTCTCCTTAATAAATTAGATCGAGTTCTGGCATAACGATTTTTATGCTCCCCTCTTGTGAGGGGAGACCCGAAAGAGATGTTCTCAACAGAAAAAAGGACCTCGCACTGTCCCATTGAACGGGTGCTTGACACACACAAAAGATCACTCCAAGTCCGGTTGTCTTTAGGCGCTGGCATCAGCGTCACAACTGCGAAAAATCTTAAACGAAGCTGTCACGATGATGATTCGATTGTGTGTGAAAAGCGACAGCAGGCGAGCTGGAAGGGGAAAAAAGAAGTGAATTAATCGAGAGCCAATGGGAGAAAAGAAGAAATCTTTTGTGCGTGCATGCAGAAAAAAAGCCCTCTTTGTAGCAATTTTCACTCGATCGTGAAATGTTTTTTTTCTTTACCGAGGGAGGGGGAATCAAAAGGATCAGGGGAAGCTCGCGCAAAAATGGGAGCTCTTTTTTTCCCCCGCGGGAAAGCATGCGAAAGTCTGGATGGAGGTAATGAATGTCTGGCAACACTTGGCAAACTTGATCCGTCGTCCACTTTCTGAGTTCCTCGTCATCTCTTTCCTAGGCCGAGATGAGCGACTTGTTTGTGCCTAAGCTCAAGGTATAATAAATTTTACTTGCTGACTTGCCTTACTCACTTTTCCACCTATTACCGGGATGTAGGTTGGCGTACGTGTCCACACAGCCCACGTGGTGCTGCAGCACGCACAGGCACGTACGAGGAACACGTGTTGTTCATGCATACGTACGGAGCTATGCATGGCACACTGTACTCCTGTACTCATTTGTACGTTCGTAAATGTAACCCGCGATGTTACAACGTAACTTGTAGCTGTTAGAATTTATGGCTGGCTTGAATAAGTAATACGCTCCATCTGCGTTATCTTGTCCTCCCTCCTTGTACTTCAACATATTCCAATCTTCCACCCAACTTTCCCTCCCCTTTGGGAAAAGCTTCGCAATTTATGAAAGGCGTTTCGATCAGCATTCGACCTCGTTTTTGTGTCTGGGGACACCAACATGGAACCTCGTGCAGCATTCGAAAGTAAAGCTTGTGAAAAAGCATATCGGGAAAATATCTCTTGGCCTCGGTCACCTCTGAGTCGAGGAGGAGTGGACCTAAAGGGCCACATGATCACATCGAGAAAGAGTTTTCATTTGTGGTGGCTTTTCTTTTCAGCTGCTGGCTCAAATTATGAAAATGGCAGAGCATGAACAACGTTTTTGAATTCATCGTTCCACGTGAACCATCAGACACTTGTTTTCAGTTTGTCCCGGACGGTCGTTGACAAAAGTTGTCACGTCATCATCCATCTAAGTCGGTCGGAGCAAAACACCGGAGCGCTCGGCTGAGGCATCGGGCGCTAAATTATCAAGACTAACAACTGAAAAATAGTTTGCTCATTGTCCATGGACTGCTACCTGGTACAGTCTATGCTGCATTAGTCGGAGTGCTGGAGAGCAGGATAACTTTCTCACTGTGCAGAAGCCAAGATCAAGGAGATATTGTACTGTATGTCGTCTAGAATACGAGTAGTAATACAGACGTACCCTGACACCGACATAAATACCAAATAGTTCGGATTTCTTTTTTTTAAAACAAAGAAAAAGCCACCAACGTCACTACTTTTACATCTCGGTGACGGTGTTGCTGTTGCGATGAATAGAAACACGTAGCTTCAGTCCAGGGGGAGGCAGAAAGTCAGTAAAGTACTTTTCATACACGAGACAAGGGCGGGAATGATGGCCAAGCACAAGACGGACGCTCGTGACATCTGACCACGTGAGGATGACGTCCTCTCCAGTTGATTTGCGCAGGGACATGACTCAATTGGACAACATTTTAAGTCGACGGTATGAGTAAAACCAAATGACTTCTATGTTAACCTTACCAGCCAAATATCTTACCGAAGCAGGCTATTTATGCTAAAAGACCTAACCGTCACAGACAGAGTAGTATTTTTGGGGGAGGAAACCGCATATGTCTAGAAAAACAACTTCCAATACGATTGAAATGAACTCTGTAATGCTGAAGTTTTTCCCACTTAACCGAAGCCTAATAAAACATTCAGTACGTGGGTCCTCAGTACCGTATGTCCCAAATTTCAAAGGGTCTTATGGGAAACTTTTGATGCTTCAACTATCTTTCCTCCCACATTGCGGTGTTTTTGTCTCCACAGGGCCTTCGTCAGAATTCACGGCAAGGGTTGTTTACGTGCATTTTGTCTCCACGCCCTTCATCTCCGTCCTGTTCTCTCCAGGGATCTTGAAAAATGTGACGAGTTTGGTGTTTTGCCCAAATTTTCTTTCTTGACGATGATACCACCGTGTTGACAAATGATGGTCGTGTGGAGGATTGGACTGAAGACGGATGACACGAAGCGGGACATGGCAAAAAACCCACATAGGTCACGAGCCGACCAAACTTTTGCTAGCCGAAACCTTTGAAGATTCGCATCCTATTGAAGGGCAAAGCCCCAGAAAACTGATAGCAGCCCGTGGTTAAGAAAGTCAGGAAACATTTACCCAAGATTCCTCCACCACTGCTCTCCAGCTCGGTGTGCATTGCATTTTTGAAATGATGACAGACAAAAAAAATAGCACAGCAGAAGCTGTGCACATTCCCACATCCCAAAATATCAGGACAATCAAGTCAAGGTCTCGGATTTATTCTTCTATATTCCGAGGCCACTGCGAAATCATGTGAAACTCGACATATTCTTCAGCTGTTGAGACAAAAGGTTTTCTATTTTAAGACAGTATAGACGATCTGCATATTTCAACAGGGGAAATTGAAGCACTCGCAATTGCAGTCAGTAGTCATAACTGCTAAATCGATTTCTTTCAAGTGATAAAAAGAATGTGCGCTGTGGGCAGAACGACCATCATAATGTTGGACAAACCAGTCGATGTTTGATGGCGATGGCGACTTTTTTTGGGACAAGTTGCACTACCTTTGTTTCAGTCGGACATTCTTCACTTTTTCCTGTCAAGCACTAAGGAGTAGAACTGTCCGCAGAGCTTCTACGCAATGAAACAATATTCCCTCATGTGGAGAAGAGTCTTTTGCAGGAAAGCACTTGAGGCTGGGACGCCCAGGTACTTTCTGGATGCGTTGGCCAGAATGGTAAGGACTGACTCATAGGTCTTCCATCAGTCCAGAACTTTTCTCCCCCAGCTTTAAGGACCGATCTGGGTCAGCTCTAAGTAGTAGCAGCAGTGCTGACGCTTTGTCTCATCCTCATATGCATTTTATTCTTTCTCTAAGCCCCTCCGCAGCTTTTGGAGACTTTGAGCTTCTGATGATACTCGCAACCTGTCATGCGGTGGACATCGCCATCGACCCGATGCTGACGTTGAGTCGATGGTGATGCTGAGAAAACCATCGATGTCCCATGGTGATGGTGAACAGTGCACAGTCTTACTTGGTACAAGATATTGACCACTTTCTCTAGTTCAGGGAGTCCAAGCCAGAAAAAGTGCTCTCCCAATGCTTCACAGATTCCAGCATTGGAAGAATATTGGAGCTGAGAAGCGTTTGCAATTGACCGGTCAGGTTCTAACAAAGAGCAGTTGAAGTCAAGATAAGGGAAGCCATGTCAGAATTTTCTGCTGAGGAATCTCAGCGTTCTTTCCAGGACCTCAAAGCAAAGATCCACTCTATAGAGAACAAAGGCTTGAGAAAACTTGCGGACTGTGAAGTTGACAAGTGGCACATGTACCTTTTACTGTTGATTTGTAACAATATATCGGAGAAACCTGCCCTAGCGACAATCTGAAAGCATGGACAATTTTATCTCTAAGGCTATGGTTGAAATATTCCGGGAAATTAGCTCCCAACAAGACTCCAGATCTCACCATATGACCCTGGAACTGCCTGCAAAGCTTTTGCTGTCAGGATGCATTTGGAGTCTGCGTAGCATAGTGCTGACGGTAGGAGAATGATGCAGCCCACTTAGTCTTCTGGCGCGTCCCAACTGATGGACTCGACCAGTTGCGCCAAGCTGGGGAAAATTCGGACAGACTGAACAAAGATCGCCTTCATCGACAACAACCGGAGGGTCTTCATGGACGGAGACCCCCAGAATGCGAGAGCCATGGCCATAACGCTGGCCACGTTGACATTCAAGTTGCGCAGCAGTTCAGAGAATGGACCACAAAATTCTGGGTGGCAAGCAAAGAACATAGCGAAGTAACGCTCTTTGGGGAGGACACATTGGTGAAATGTGCCGAAAAATGGCCGAGAATTACCAGTGCATGCAAAAAAACTGCAAGAACATGCAAAGTCAACAGAATGCATGAGATACACCCAATTGCATATTTTGCCCATCTCCAAGTTGATGAGCCTCCGGCCTATGTGCATTGTGTACGACGCCGAGAAGTACCTCTCGGCCACGAAATACGAGTTTAACAGCACGCGTATGGAGGATTGTTCGCACGGACGAACCGTGACGAGAGCTGTTGGTGTGAGATTACGTACTTTTCCATGCTTTCAGAGTCTCTTTGAAATTCAACCCCCCCTTCACAAACCCTCTGCAAGCAACCCCCGGAACCCAACCGATTCAACACGTATCCTCTCCCCTTCCCCACTTGTCCCTGCTCCTTCCGACCCATTAGACACTCCCCAAACTTTTTTTTGTTGCCGAATCCGGGCAAAAGCGGAGGTACAAAGCACTACTGTTCCAGTCCAGGCACATTGAGTCAGTGACACTGGCAGAAAGAATAGGTTTCACGTACCAGCTGGGCTCAGTTGTTCATAGCATCACCTAGCAAAGCGATACATCTTCATAGCATCTTGAAATGGTTCTGGCGTTTTTGTGTTTCTCCCAACACTTCTTACCAAACAAGGGTTGACGGGCCACTTTGTGTTCAAAAGAAGGCTTCCCCTTCTTTGCCACTTCACTTTTTCCAGAATCGTCTCCTTTTTTTGAGCTCAGCTTCAGGATTGATTGAGGAAAAGAGGTGGATCGTGGTGAACCAAAATCCTTTCAACCAATACACGCATTCGAGTATGTTAAGTACACCGCACGACCTGAAGAAAGTTTGCATCCTCGCATCTCAGATGTCTAGATTATTTGAAAGTTCCTGTTCATACGTGCCTGGAAAGTTACCCATGGCGCCTCCCTCGTCCCTCTTCTTTGATGCCTTAAGCAAGCATTTGTACGAATATCGGGGTCGGGGGAAAATCTTATGCGCACTTGAAGCCGACTCGCCATTCGCACATATGCACACGTGAACTGCAATAGAAGCGGACTTTCTCATTTGTATGTAATGCATTGCACATAATGTTAGGGCGACCGTGGGCTTTCTCCTCCCCCCCCCCTCCCCTTGCTTGCCAGATATTTCATATTTTTGTTGTTTCAGGAGCCAAGATTACTGCTGGTGGGGTAGAGGAGAATGTGACAGTAGCGGCGGAGTCAGCAGCCAAGCAGCCAACATCTCATAATACTTGTACACCGCGTTACTACATATAGTCTTTATTGTCCACAGAACAAACATAAACGCCACTAAAGCTCCATGCCATTGAGCCAAGTTTGCTGAGTCGCTGCTCCAGCCGCCATCGCCGAAAAGATTTTCGCAATCGTTTCTCAACAGCAACCGTGCATTGCGTGATATGTTCTACCATGATGTTTAACACAGTGTTGATGCATAATGGTGAGGATGGAGCGAGGGAAGAACTGAGCATTTACGACGTGCCAACAGAGTGTGACACTTTGTACTAAGAGTTGTTAGTGCACGAGAGCCCCCTTTTTTTCTGGTATTATAACACAAATGGAGGGGGAAAAGAGACAGCGAGAAGAAAAATGAAGCGAGAAGGTTTGCAAGAGTGGTATCGGGGATGCTTCTCGTACGTGCCAGCATACGCGTGGCCGCCCGCCAGGATAAAAAAGTAGGAACGAGCTGAGGAGAGGCATCTCTCATCTTTGGAGTAAGCTATGAAATCCTGAACGATGAGGCACGCGCTCTCCGAGGAGAACACGGAGTGCGTGGTGGCAGCACTGTCCTAATGTTGGAGCAGCAGACGCAGTAATAAAAAAGAAATGGGTTATTGCTTGATTCTTCACGGTATATTAACAAAATCGACTATTTCTTCAGCGCTGTAAGATGGGATGCGCATTAAAACGTGACCCCCCCCCTCCATCCCAACCCCAGAAGTTGCCCACTAGACTAAATGAGATCCCGCGGCTCCTGATCGACTCAATCTTCTGTCTCATTTTAATTTTTTAGGCGTCCATCCCTCATCCCCACTACCGTAAGAGATTCTTCCCCGGAATCTGGCGGAGACTTTCTGGGCATGAGTAAGAAAAAAGTTCAGGCAATTAGGATTAGCATTCCTAATGGGATGAATTTCTCCTCTCATGACGCCATCTACGTAGAGCAGGGGTTTCAGAGACGATAAAAACAATGTTGGCTTCTTTTTTGCAATCAATGTTTGCCAAAAAAGTTCCCAGCCTCTTTTCTTCCTCGTCGTCCAAGCTAAGTTTCTCGCTCAATTTGTTTAAAACCAACTTGGCTTGATGTGCCATAAAAGCGAGTGGGTGGACAATGTCTGGAACATTTGACACTAGTTCACACCTACTTCTGCGTCTATTCAGGCGTGTGCTGGCAACTTGTTCCCCGCCATGTTGCGATGCAGCGACCACGAGCATGGGTACACGTACGTGCACGTATGCACCTTGTTCGCCAGGCATCCGTCCAGTCGAAAGCCGTGTGAGTTTTGGGATTTCTTCCACTCCGTCAACTCGGGGTGGATTTTCCCCTCCAGCATAAAGTTTCCAAGTGCCCAATTTGTTTGTCCCACTGCAAAATGATCCTGTGTGTTTTTGGTGCATCTCAAAGAAAGATGAAAGCGAGATGACGGCGATGTCTTAATCCAAGGATGTCTCCCTCCCACTTTTTGCGTCCCTCTCCATCTCTTCCCTTCTCCGGATCTTTTTCGTCCTCCTCTCCTGGTGTCCCATCTACGCCCACGTATGTACAACGCAGCACACACACACACACACACACACACACACACACACACACACACAGCGACTACTTGTGCCCTAACGTACACACACAGAGAGAGTTCAATTCTAGATAAAAGGGACAGTATGATACCTATAATGTCTGGAAGGACCTGGTTTATAAAGTAGACTAAAGGAATGGATCGTACCATGACCACGCATCACGTTGATGCGTGTGACGTAATCAGACAGGAAGCTCATGACACTCGTCAGTGACTTGACAATGAGTTTCGACGGGGACGCAATGAGGGTGTCAACCCTAAGTCACGGCAGGTGTCTTCAAGTCAGAGATACTTGAATATTGTCTCTGACTTCTGTAATTCTCGGGCCCTCCTCTTCGTCATGGCTTCCAGTCATTGTCACGAGAGGTCTTAAGAAGTGAGTGTTCCAGACGCCTCCTCCACCAACGACGATAGCTTCGATCCTGCTGGAGGAAAAAGACGTGCTTTGCAGTCATACAAATATGGTCTCACCAATGCGTGCAAGGTGAATCAAAGGAATTGTCTAGAGTCAGATTCTTCTGACTCTCCTCGATTCATTTCTGGTCCTCACCCGGAGTCAGAAGATGGGTTGCTGCTCCTGGATTGTTGGAAGACCTCTGCTTCCACGATGCCGTCTGGTCGGTGATATTGGACCTGTCAAAACGGAATCCAACCAATGCAAAGAGGAGGATCTCACGCATGGAGCCAGAGAAATGGGAACAAAGGGAAAAAGAAAAGGGATGAAATACTTTTGCATTTCCTCCTAAACGGATCCTAAGGAAACTTCTCGTGGGTAAATGCAAAGTGTGTATGCACGCACCCTTTGCCGAATAAGAACTCTCTCCTACGTTTTCTTTCAAGTGACGAATCTATGGGTGTCAAGAGGTTGCTTCCTGCTGGCACAGGATGATGTGCACGCTCTACATGGCACTGAAATCGATACAAGTCGACTACAAAAAGACCTTGATCTGCACACACCTCTCCCACTGGCCGATCGTTCTCCCATCTGCCCTCTCTGTAGCCTCCATTGGTGAAGAACATGATTCCTTCTCCGCTCCTCTGACCGCCGGAGAATTCGCCCTCGTAGCGATCGCCATTGGCGAAGAAGTATCTGCCGCGACCATCAAACTTAGAAGCAGAATTATGAATGGCACAATCGTAACCCTCCAACAGATTTCCATTCATACATATCCTTCCTTGAATTCTCCGACGTATTTGTCTCCTTCTTTCAGTCCCACTCCTAGAAGATGGAGAAAGAGAGAGAGATAGAGAGGGAGACGCTTATTGCAGATTCGCTCTGACGCATTTGAGCACTGGCGTCAGCGCAGGCCTATACTCGCGTACGTCTCACCATAGCGAAACTCTCCTCGCCCATTTGGCAGCCCGTTAGCGAAGTCCCCCTCATATGTGTCCCCCACTGAGGTGATGAAGACGCCCTGTCCGTGCGGGGCGCCCAATCGGTAGCTGCCCGTGTAGCGGTGGCCGGCCGACCACAAGTACTGACCCAGGCCGTGCGGCAGGTCCTCGAAGAACTGGCCCACGTAGCTGAAGTGCGAGCAAAAATTTACGTAAATCAATCGGATCGACGGCCAAGACACTTCAGTCATGCTATTCATAGGTTGCGTGAAAGGGTTGGAAGACATTTAGACAAGTGCGACGCGACGCCGACCACTGAGGACGTCATTGCTCTCTGAGTTAATGACGCTTGAAGGTAAAGATTTATGATCTGGACGCATGCTCATCACAGCGAGCACCAGTCAGTTCTTCGTACTCTGTTAACCTTGGCCTCTTTTAAGCTATTTGAGCATCAGGATGGTCGCTGCTGTGGCGAAGAGGCAGCATTTCAGTCGAGGCCTCCTTTTTCTTACACTAACGTACAGTCGTCCCTCGATTTAGCCAAGTCAGTGGTCACCAGCAAAAACTTGACTGAATCAAAAGTTTAGATTGAATCGGAGGGTGAATCAAATACAATAAATTGGGGAGTAGATGGGCAGCAAGCAGACTACTGAGGGACACATTCACATCACAGGGTTTTGATACAACAACGAACGAACGGTTTTATTCATTTTTCGATCATTGCTAGATTGCTCAACTGCGATTTTTTTACCTTGTCGTTTCTACTTCTCACAGACACAACCACATCACAGAGTTTTCTTATCCCAAAGAAAGAATGGTTTTAATTCTAGTCATTCAAGCGTTGCTCAACTGTGATTCTTTCCACCGTGTTTCTTATTTTCTGTTAACTGACATTTCAATGATTTGAGCCTCATCAGCCAATAGAAGGGACTTCGAAGACTTCTTGTGACGGTGGCTCCATCTTAACACTGATTTTGCTTTGCTTTGATATCATTTTTACTGGCTTTTCATGGTTTCCTACTTCGCAAAAGTTCTGAAATTGACTTGACTTCACCAGTTTCTTGAGTACAGTGGGCTCCACTTACAGTCATAGCTTTGGGTAGGGTCTTTCATGGCCTGCTCAAGAATGCTATGACTATGTGCGAACTATGATTGTAGCCGATATGAGTATGTTGTAAGGGTTCCTAAATTGACTTGACCCAAGTAAGAGTTGCTCACAGCCGAACTTGACTAAGTCAAAAACTTATGTTACATCAAAAATTTGAAGAGAAAACGAGACTGAATTGGGAGTCTTGACTAAATTGAGAGGCGACTGTGCTTACGTACATCGTCCCCTCCTTCAAGATCAAAACCTGGCATGCCCTTTCAGTGTCATACAAAAAAAGGCCGGGGAGTTTTGTCGGTTTCATGGCATTGATATCGTAGAATGCCAATTTAATGAACTTCCTCCGCCAGCGGCAAAACGTTCACTAAGTCGGTCTCTAATCAGACCCCAAGTGCACTGGACAACGCTTATCAGATGCTGTTCATGGTGTGGTAGCATTGACGTTAAGAGCTATTGTTCAAATTATTGGCAAGTTATAGCTGTTCGACCGCGAGGAAAACACATTTTATTACAGTTTTTATCATCACGGACAAGCAAATCAAACTGACTGCTTGAGGAGAGACAGAAACGGCCTTTTCAGCATTCTTTAAGAGGCTCCCTCTTAATCTTCGACCAAAAGCCATGCAGTTCTGACTTTATGAGCAGACTTTGAGCTTATGCTGAGTGGAGTTCACAGCTCTGTTTAACGACTGCTTAAAGGCCATCTTTTTATCGATTTTTTTTTATCAAGATGGCCTCATGTGTGGTGACAGTGACCTCATGCTGGGGATAAATTTTCGTCACGAGTGGTGGTTCTTTTTCTTTGGTAATTTGGCACTTTGAACTTTTATGCTGTGCCCACAGTAACTAATAAGAAATGGGTCAGCAGCTAAAAATCCCCTGATCGGTCAAAGATCACTCGATCGGCCGCTAAACTCACAAGCCCTTGGCTGTGCTCTCATTGCTTGAACGTCAAGTGCAAAAGTGAGCCACAGCCTGCAATTTCCCATTGTGGTGATTCTGATGTACTAGCGACTTTCAAATTTTTACTCAATACGTTACTATAAAGAGCTGTACTTAACTGGCTAGCAGGGCGTTAGAGGAGAGTCGACCTTCGTCATAGTCAAAAACTCAACATCGTCAACCTTTTCCTCTGCTTACGAAATTTTTAAAATCTCCTTAATATTCAAATTAAATTTTTGCCACTCCCGATTTAGCCAACTGCTGGCGTCAATTTCAGAGACATTTTGCCACTCTGCAGGACTTTTGCGTGATTCCATTGTGCAATAATGGAACATTTGGTAAAAGAAAAAGTTCATTTTCTTCTCACTGGAGCTAATTCTTATTCAAGACAAAAACATTCATTGATCACAAGGCAGGCAAAAATTGCAGATTTTTGTCCCAAAGTAAAAAGAAAATAGTGCGTCTTCGTACAGGACCAAAATAAGTGGATTTAGAATCACTAGAGGCAGTTATGTTGCAGGTTGAGCATAAAAAGGAGGTGTATAATGGGGTTTACTGTCCAAAATGTCCAATGCCACGCAATCAACTTAAGACACCCATGCAATCCCTAAATTCTTAGGGGACGGTCACTTTAGCCCTCATTGTCGAGCATCTCTTGATTTGAGGATCCTTTCGCGGGGTCAATGATTGTGTCAACTTTACCTGTCTCCGGACTTCCAGAACATGGTCCCCTGTCCGCTCTTCTTGCCGAAGCTCCACTCGCCCGTGTAGTTGGCCATGTTGAATTGCGACGAGTACACCACAGTGCCGCGCCCATGAGGGACACCGTCGCGAGTCTGACCTCGGTAACGACCGCTGGACAACTGAAGTGTTTGCTCCGTGCTGGAATGACCACACTTCCCTTCACGTCCCATGCGGCATCATCGAGGCCGAAACATACATTGAGTGAACCTGCTCAGCTTCGATCCCATCTCCGTCAATTTGAGCGAGGCTCTCACCCAACCTGTTTCCATCGAACGGGGGTGGCAACGTTGTAGAAGCTGTGGTGCCAGCCGCTTGAGACGTGGACGACGAAACCGTCGACGGCCCCTCTTGAGACCCAAACTGAGGTCGAAGGAATGAAGCAGAGGAGGTATCAGGCGGAGACGTGGAGAACTTGACCGTCTGTCCCTCGTCTTGTAGGACCCCGTTGATCCAGACACCCACAAGACGTTCGTCTCCGGAGGGTGAGAGGTAGAGAGTCCCAGGTCCGTCGCGACGACCATTCTGTCAATGAGGACTTATAAGGGTGGCGACACCAGCATGCAACATGTACTTGTGTGTAGCAGATGGGAAGTATTTTAAGGACCGTCCCAATGAGATGGGCACAAGAAATTGAAGCTATGCGGGACTCATTGAGCAGATTCCGTAAGTGTGAAATGCCGTGGTCAGGGCGGCCACGGAAGCAGCGCTCCGTCAGTCACGAAACCTCTCATTTCAGCGCCTCTAGTAAGTCACTGTGCGTGTAGGACAAGTCAGTTCGGTTAGGACGTGGAACCAGACCAAACAGCTTTGAACGTGTAAGTTCTGGTACCTTGTACTGTCCCACGAATGACCTTCCGTCCGGATAGTAATATGTTCCGAATCCATGCTTGGCACCGCCCTGGAACTGACCCTCGTAGCGTTCTCCACTGCGGCGGCCGACGTTGGCGCCGTAGCGAAATGCTCCCTGGCCGTGAGCACTCCCATTGTGCCAGTCCCCCACGTACATGTTGCCGTTGGTCCACCTATGCAAAGTAGTCAGTTGACGCTTGACAGTTGACGTACATGTCCATACAGCAGTCCCTGGCTAGTGAGACAGCGATGTGTTGCACTGGTGGAGGGCTTTTTGCGAAACATCACCCTCGTTGTGCAGCACATACAACGAGGCTGGCCAGACTGACATGACGACGCACCCGTAATTAACTGTGACGGCCGCAGGCGCTGTGGTTCACGAAGAAGGAGGACAAGGTAAGAAGTGACGAAGACCGATCGCCACCATTAGGATGTGTACAACTGCTACGTGCGAAAAGACCTTCGGTGCACTCAGAGATGTTACATGATTTGTGTCCTGGGCATGGATGTGCATAAGACTTATACACTTTGCAGTCGATCCCTTAACTGCACTTAGGTGAAATATAGCTCACCTGCAGCACTCCATTATGCTGCGTGATAGATTTTCTCCAGTCGATAAGCATGCAAAATGCAATCTGCACATGAACGTCAGAAGACAAACGCTCGTGTGTCTGTCTGGTCCGCTGTACTCGGATTATGGAGCCAAGGCAACTACTGTAGGCAAGTTTTACTCGAATGCGCTGCCGTCACCTGTACTCTCCTTGGCCCTCATACTTTCCACCTCTCCACGCTCCTCTGTAGGTGTCTCCATCAGCGTAGATCATGTCCCCCAAGCCGTTCCTCTTGCCGTTCTTGTACTGGCCCTCGTAGCGGTCGCCGTTGGGCCAAGTGTACCGGCCGGAGCCCGAGAACAAGTTGTCTTGGATTTCACCAGTGTATCTGTGGCACGGAGAAGATGACACAAAAATGCCTGCGTGTTTGGGCAGCGCAGCTGTAACCGCTCAGTCGATGAGGACACTAAATGCCAAGTGCATAATCTCGTTTATGGCCCGTTAACTCAAAATTGAACAAGTGCCCTCTGGTTTTGATAACTTATTCCCTGTACTTTACGATCGACTTGAGAGGTCTCCAACAGCTTCACGATTTAGGACGATGACAAGCGCTTACACTGCTCCGTTGTGCCAGTGCATTGTGCCTTTTCCATGTAGCGCTCCCAGTCTGAACCTCCCCGTGTAGTTCTTTCTGCCGCTGGCATCATCGTCTCGGTAGAGTAGAGTGCCCTCGCCATGGGGGACGCCGTCCAATAACGGGCCTCTGTACAGGCCTTCGCGAAGAGACACCTGAAATCACTTGTGAATGTATACGTACGCACTTGCGGTCGTAACTCAGTGCCGTCTAGTCTAGTGCGGTCAAGTAGCGATGCCATCCCCCGCCCTCGGGCCGTCAGTGCCCCTCCCCCTTCCCTTCCCCTCCCCTCCCCTCCCCCCGAGCTTCGAAATCCTGAGTCGTGCGTTTTGTGCCTCTTTAAAAAAAGTGACGCTTTTAGTTAAACATGGCAATTTTTTTTGTCACAAGCCTGTTTAACCGTTGTCGTACCTGGTGCTGCCTTAGCTGGCGCTGTCGTCGTAGCTGGGACTGTCGTCAGGCTGGCTTTACAATTTTTCGAGATACATTTACTTCCCACACTTTCTGGCGGCCCCGTGCTCTTATTTCTGCACTGTCCACACGGGTCCTTTGTAACGTGTGGTAAAGTCACTTTACACACGCTTTTCACACTTTACCACCCGCCCCCAGCTGCTATCGTGCTGTGAAGCGCTGTCTCACCACCCGCCGTGGTAAACGAAGCAGGCGAGTCAACGAGCTCTGTTCAAGCGCAGTGCATCCCCCTGGCCGGCCCCGTGCATACGCCGATGGACCGGTGCCGCGGCTGACCCGCGCACCACCACCCCGACCGTGGTCGTCACACCCACTGTCAAGTCCTGCGTCAGCGAAAGCACGAGTGTGAATGAACGTCGAATGTGTCTATCACCTGACTCCACGTACGTCACGTGTGAATGCAATGATTGATGCGATATCAACTGTGCGACAATTGGGCAATGACGAATTGCTCAAACTGATTTCAGGCACCGCATTCAGCGTCTCTCTCACCTGCTGAGCCAAACCCTTATTTCCCTGAGCCGCCGATCCGCCAAGGTTGCCTAACCCGAGGAGAAGGTGAAGAAGTATGCGGCGCGCGTAGAAATCACCGCGGCGTCGCATTTGTAAATTAAGCGTCTTCCCTTTCTTTTTTTCTCGTTTCCTTGCGCGCGTCAATCTGCTCGCACAGTTGCGTCACCTTTTTCATCAAACCATCACGTACGACGACGCCAAGACCTTCGTCACTGCACGTCCACAGACATTCACCCACCCGCCCAATGAAGAAATGGGCGCGTGCTTACACGTGTGCTTGCACTGGTTAACTGGTTAACTGATCGGATTGCTGGATATATCATGTCGTCTTCTCTCTCTCCATCCACTCACACATGTGTACACACCTAGGGGTAGATCGAAGGTTCCTACAGCTAGCAAGAACATGAAGTTCGCCTTGGAAGACTCGGCGTCCTTAGCAATATCGATGGGCGTAGAGGTTCGTCGGGTCGGAAGTGCCGTTACAGCCGATGCCCTAACGTAGACCTGCAACTTGTGAGCGCTCAGGGAGTTTCCTTTTTCTCCACCTCTCATCTCAATGCCCGAGCTGAAGCTTCTGCAGGCAGTCGTCTATCAACGAGTGATTGCATGAATAACGTCAATGTTGGACCCAAATCTGTAGATGACGCAATTTGCATATTGAGCAGTGACGGCTGCAGCGCAGACAGAAGTATCTGACATGTCTGAAGTATCTGCAATTCAGGGTTAGCAATAGACTCGTCCGCGGCTCTAGGTATATTCAGAACAAGGTACTTAAGACCCTGGGGTTGATGTTTACATGTGAGTCCATCAGATGATCTGTTAACCATGCTTGTTAAGCATCTGCCTCATGCATTCCGACATCAGCTGCGTTGAAGTGAAGTTGCAGAAAAACCTGTGACTCTGACAATGAGGTACTAAAGTAGACGTTTTTCTGCAAATGAAAAAATCAGCTAGTTTCTCTTGATGAAAAAATGTCTGGTTGATAAAGTCAGCTGTTGCCAGAAGAATCTGCCATCGCATGAAACAATGGGAAAGGAGTTTTCAACAGATTTTGTTCCGACGGTGTGGTGAACACGGCCGCGCACTCGCGCACGTGCGGGGCCGTCGGGGTATCGTCGGTGCGGAAGCTCCGGCAACAGATCCCATTGGTTGGGCCATGTCGAAATGCTCGGGGAGTCGCTCCATCCAGAGATGTGGAACGCGCTGACTCTCGTCTGGCACCCCTGAATGCAAATTCGAGTGCTCCTTCCCTCTTTTACTGATGACTTTTTTTTTCTTGTGGAGTCACAGAAGGGGTTAAGACACTTGGCCCGCGGCGACGGTGGCGCCTCCTCTCGCTTCCGACAACGGCCACAATTCACTTTCTCCAACTCCCCCTCTTTAATGACGCGAGAGCGAGCGAAAAGCTATAGGAAAGTCACACACGCACGCACGCGCGCACGCACGCACCTTCAACCTACCTACGGTACTTGTACTACAATCGCCCACACACACACACACGCACGCACACACACACACACACACACACACACATGGCGGGGAGAAGACTCAGTCAGTCACTCTTCTCTCTCTTTTTCTCAGCACGAGAGCGCGCCTGTATCCTAGAAAGGACGCACAGTATGTACATACGGATGTATATATATACGTATGTGACGTACACTATGTAGTGACTCGAGTAATGAACAGTACATGTACACGTGGCTTTGAAGGAGGCGAAAGAAATTCTTTCCCCCTGAGCTGCCGAGAGGAATCCGAATGAGGTATGCGCCAAAGAGGATTTAGAGCTTTTTTTCCCCACCTGGTAGAATGGATTCTTGCACAGAAACCGCTGTTCAAGCGAGTCCTGGGAGGGGTGGGAGGACTGTGGCTTTCTTGTTATCGTCTCTAATAAGGACGTGAGTCCTGTCAGCAAGTTCATGTGCAGCTTTCAACAAGGCCCCCTTTGTTCCAGTTGTCTAGCGCACCATCGAAATACGTATGACGGAGAGATCTGGCACGCTCACGTCGTTGTTCCCGGAGAAGTCACCACAGACAACCAACCGTACACGTACGTACATGCGTACAACTCACATGGAGTGGAGTCGCGTGTGAAAGAATGGG
>JAAUXU010096339.1_pt1 | contig 79189 bp, 82 predicted proteins | sample 7278151 | NCBI WGS metagenome assembly JAAUXU01 (sample SAMN14350113, study PRJNA611818) | marine sediment metagenome | isolation source: surface marine sediment (1.8m) | place: French Polynesia: Moorea | collected 2018-08 | reverse complement strand
CCCCCTTTTTTTTTCTGGGGCCCACTTTTGTGCCCCCATGGGGGGGGGGGGGGGGGGGGGGGCTCCTGGGGGCGGCGGCGGCGGCGGCCTCGGTGGCCTCGGTGAAGCCCGATCTTCAGATGGTCGTGCAACATTTACTCAAGGCTTCTCCACAATGACACTTTGTTCTTCATGCAGCTGTTTCAGCACTGATCAATCTTGTTCCTCCTTCAGCTCATGTGTTTCCACACATCTTTCCTGACTGCTTCAACGTCGCTTTAGCAGTTGCCAGACAGAAAAATGATGGTCTTGAATCGCTCAGGCTCAATTTCTCCCTGCTGATGGACCAGCTCTTTGGTAAACAGGTTGCTGAACGGCTCTTCGCGATCCTCGTGCGAATAATGCGGATTCTGCAAAGCCAAAATCAGCAATAGTCGATTGGGCAATGTTGGTTCTGCTATCAAGGGTGACTGAAATTGTCGACAAGGTCTTGGGCATGACTCGACACTTCTGCAGGTGAAGCAACACCCACATCACAAGCGAACATCTTTCTAACAGCAACTCGGAATTTTAGGTGAACAATCTGAAGCCAAGACGGCATTTTTGCCAAATTTCACTGCCTGATGCAATTTCCCCCCCCCCCTTTTTTGCTTCCATTGCTGTTCCATCTTCAAAAATGACATTTTCAACCTAAAATTCCCAGGCCTCGATATCACACACGGAGGGAGGATTGTGTCCCGCTGCCGTACCGGGTGTCCCGCAAGGGTGAGGACGCCGCCCGGCGCTGACTTACGAGACACCCGGTAGAAGCCACCCCCCGACATCATGCTGAACGTGCACAACTGAGTAGGTGCTAAATCTGCTTTGCTGTACCCACCTTGTAATAGTAGTAGGTGGGCTGACCAGGGAAGTCGGCTTTTCTGAATCCCCTGTCCAGTCTGAGGTCGCTGTGTCCATGTCTGAGGGAGGCGCCCTCGGCGGTCACGAAGCGTCGTTCGAAGCGGTCGTAGATGAACTCGTCCCCCTTGCCGCCGAAGAACTGCTGTCTGGCAGAGTTCTCGTTGTGCAGCCTCGAGTGGTTCGAGTTGGCGGCGAAGCTCTGCGTCCTGCGCCTCCTCTCCTTGGTCCTGGACTTGCTGCGCCGCGACGAGGTATCTTCCTCGGTGGTGGTGGTTTGGTTCTCCGTGTTGTTGTTGTGGGAATGGACCGAGGCCGCGTCCGTGCGCTCGAGGCTGCGGAATCCCAGGTAGTTCCTCGGTCGGTGCATGTCGAAGAGGAGGTTGTTCTCCGACGTGGCCGGGTACAGCTTGTCCCTCCTCAGCTCGGTCACGTAGAGAGGCGGCTTGTACGAGGAGGAGTCTTTGCCATGGTGGTGATGTTGGTGCTGGTACTGGTGCTGGTGTTGGTGGTGCTGGTGAGACTTCTTCCAGTGATAATCTGACCGATCCAGAGTCTTGAACTGCCTGGAGCTGCTCAAGTTGGGGGACCCAAGAGGAGAGGAAGTGTATTTTTCCTCGAAGAGGTAATGCCTGTTGCTGTAGTTGTTCTTGGTGGACGCAGACTTGGATCTGGACTTGTGCTTGTGGCCCAAGGTGTGCGACCTCTGCGAATACTCTTCATTGGGTACCGGAGAGTAAACTCTTCTGTCCTCAACGGTGCGCCGGTGGCTGGTGGAGTTGGTCGTCGTGCCCAGGGACCTCGACCGCTCCTCCTTTAACGCCGCCGACTTCGTCCTGGGCTGATACTGGGTGGACGCCATCGTCCTCAGCGTGGACCCGAAGCTTCTGTCTCCATAGAGGTAATTGTCAGTTGTCTTTTGGTCATCCTCGTCTACTTCACCGGCGATCTTGTTCCTCCTGGGAGGCCTGACGGGCTCGGTGATGGTGCTGCCGCCGTGGAGGGAGTAGTCGACCTGGGGCGGGGGCAGCAGGCTGAGGGTGCTGTTATACTTGCGCTGGTGCTGCTCGTCGCTCTTCTTGGACGACTGATGAAGAGCTTTGCTGTGAACGGTTCCGCTGACTGCCGATGTCTTTAAGTGATGTCTTTTGAATCTGGGCGACGACGGCGACGGCGACGCCGCAGCGGCAGCGACAGCAGGAGGTGGAGGTGGAGGAGGCGGAGGGCCGATCAACGCTGCCGTGGGCACGGCCGACCTGGTCACGGTGGAGAAGGTGTACTTCTCCTTGCCCGGCGTGTACGTGGTCGTGGTGGTCTTGACGATTCTCTCCTTGGTCGTCTTGATCTCCTCTTGTTCTTGCTGAGGCGGACTGTGATAGACGATGGGGATGGAGGTGAAGGACATGCTTCTCCGGACGTTGGCCTTGTCGTTGAACAAGTCGTAGTGGTGCTTCATCAGTCTGCTGTGATGGAAGCCACTGGAGTTGTTCGAGGTGTTGAGCGACCACTCGCTGCCAAAGTGACGCTCCAGCCACTTGTCAGTCTCCTTCCGTTTCACTTTCTCCTCGAAGTGGAAGTTGAGGGGCTTCTTGGTCAGGGCGTCCTTTCTCTCGGCGGACTCTCCAGCATGGATTCGGTTCCTCATCATCTGGCGGTTGCGGCGGACCTTGTCCGACAGCTCGTCCCACTGGGCGTTGTTGCCCATAGTCTTGATCTCTTTCTCCTCCGTGGTGAGTTGGGGTCCCCGACCGATCAGTTCTGGCTGGTCGTTGCCCTTGGGAATCCTGTAGTACTCGGTGAACTCGTCCTTTTTCACGTTGGAGTACTTTTGCTTGTCCCGGACGACGTGATCGATCTCTTCCTCACTCGTGGTCTTCTCGGTGTCGTCGGGACTCTCTTTGTCGTCGATGATCTCGTGCTTCTCTGTTCTGAACGTCTCGGTCAGCACCTTGCCGTTGTCGAGCTTCCTGCTGATGTTGTGCACGTCCTCGGTGTCGATGATCTTCTTCCTGGACTTTGACGAGTACACGACTCTGGGGTTAGGCACGACCACCGGCTTCTCACTGTTCGGCACGAAGTGCAACACCTCATTGATCGGGCGCTTCTCGCGGAGCGCCCGGTCGAGCTCTCGCCGACGCACGCGGCCCATGGCACCGTTGGCCACCGACGTCGTCCTCACGTTCTCACTCACGTCGTGCGTGTTCACAGTTCTGCGAAAAGAGTCTTCCACTACGTCATTCGTGGCACCATTGTAGTGTCCTCGCCACTTGACGTGAGGTATGAGGGCTTCGACGCCAGCGTGGTTGTAGCCGATGGCCCCGCCATTGTCTACGTCGCACTCCTCATGAGTCTGGTGATCCTCGTAGGTGTCTACGGTGATCTCAGGCTCAGTCTTGGCGATCACTCTGCCGTCTTGCAGCACCACTTGCCGCTGCACGCGTCGTTCGGTGTTCTTCGTCGTCTTGGTCTCCACCTTGCGCGTGGTCAGGTACTCGCCGCCGTCGTGCGCCACGTAGGTGGCGGCTGACAAGGAGGCGTTGGGCAGCAGGGCCGTCCTCACGCCGGCCTTGCCGTGCCGGTGAGGACGGCTGCTACCTCCACGGCCGCCTCCTACGACGCCAAACCCGTCACCGTCCACCCCAGCATCTGGACGGCGGATTCCGCCACCTCCAACCCCGCCGCCGCCGCCGCCGCCACCACCGCCACCGCCACCACTTCCCGAAGATGTCGGTGATGGCGACGACCGTGAGTCGTAGCAGTTGGCACGGGAGACTCGGTAGCGATGAATATCTGTGCTAGGCATCTTGAGCTACCTGCAAGATGATCACATCCTTTTGAGCTGCAGCTCATCTACTAGGAGTCCTCGGCCACTTGGCCGGACATACGGGCTGCGCACCGTGTGAGTCAAAAAAAAGCCGCCAGCTCATGCCACTGTAGTGATGGACTCGGTCACTTACTATCACTTACACCGGATATTGTGTTAACGGTCTCTGAGCGACCTCAGCTCCACAACTCCTCCCCAGGAAGCGCGTGCAAGGTCAATGACAGGACTGCGACGGGTCAAACATTGCAGAGGACTGTTTATGCCTCATCAGGGACTTGGGAAAGAGTCCTGGAGAGATGATTTGTCGAGCACATCTTGACCCCTCTGGGGTCGTCCCGGGAAGGCGCTTTTGAGTCCCCCCCTAAGCGAGCGGAAGGCAAAAATGCTTGTGAACAATGGCACAGGAACAAAAGAAGCCAGGTACGCATGACGAAACCATTATTACTCTTCTCCTTGCATGGGTGCGTACGCTGGGCTCGGCTCGCTCGTTCGTTGGTTCGCTCCTGGCTAGATTGAGTGATTTCTTAGAAATCTTACGGTGTTTTTTAGAGAGGCTTCGATCGAAGAAGCGCTTTTTTATGGTTCGTAAACTCTGCGTACTTCGAGTTCCCATTTTTTAAAGGCGAAGGAGCAAATAAAAAAAAATCCCTGCCCTGTCAATTGTGGGAAAACACGGACCTTTTTGTGGCAAGGCTATTCTTGTCCTCTTTGAAAGAAGCGTGCAAGAATCACTGTACCTTGGTTCTTCTCTCTATCCTCAGCATTAAGAGGTCACTCAAAAAAGATCGCCCCAGGCGCTGCTCAAGCGTTGCTGCCGTCGCTGCTGCTGCTGCCGCTGCGCCTCCTTCCGCAGTCGTCCATGTCCCATGCGTACACGCACTCGCACACGGAGGTAGGGGAGGTGTTATCCCCGCCAAGACCGGGAGGCGACTGAAGGAAGCAAAGGATGGCGTCCGTGTGTGCGCGCACGCGCGCGCGTACATGTGTGTGCGTGCGTGCATGCGTGCGTGAGTGTGTGCGTGCGCGCGCGCGCTTGCATTCTCTACTCCTCGGGATAATTTTCGAGGTCAACCCAGGAGAAGAAGCAGAAGAAGCAGAAGAAGAAGAAGAAGGAGGGTTCCTTGCTGAATAAGGGGCAGGGTTGCCAGCCGGGGCGGGCCAGAGGGGACTCCCGAGAGCGTCCGGGCAACGCTCGTCGACTGCGCACACCAGGAGGACGGGGACACCTTGCAAAAATGGCTCCTTTTCTGCACACCGCAAGTGCTCTTCCAGCGGAGCAGAGCTGACCAGCTTCGCCGCGCTCGACTCGGGCACCAACAGCGTGGACTGGACCGACTTGCACAAGTCAGATGAGTGGAAGCATCCTTATGGGGAGTCACATGTGTGGCTGCTCTGTGAGCTTGTCTATCCGGGCCTCCTCCTCTGGTGCCTGCGCTACACGCTAAGTGCTGCAGGAGCCACTTGGAGCACATACGCAAGAGCACGTGGGGCGGTGTTGGGGGGGGGGGAGGGCATGGGGGGACGGGGAGGGGGGGGAGGTCCCCCTTCCTATTACGTTGTTGTGGGGCGCCCGTCGTCGTCGTCGTCGTCGCTGTTGTCGCCGCCCGCCAAGACCCTCTTAAAAATTCGCTTCCGTCCGTTGTTGACTTTGAGCTGCCTTTTTTAATGGCTTCCACACGTCGCTCTGACGTCACATTCAATGTGTGAATAAGAGTATTCAGAAAAATGTTATTATAACATTCTAATTCTAAACATACTAATGTGTCCGTATTAATACAAGTCAATGTGATCGATCGAGCTTCTTTTCTCTTCGCCCAAGTGGACGTGAGAGGAAGACGATGACTGTTATGCAAAATTATGATAATACTGACACTTAAGTTACAATTTGAAAATTTCGGCTTTATTTCGTTGAAAATTGGCCTTCGGCTTAGTTGAGACAAGTGAAAAATGATGCTGGGCACTCCTAAGGTGAAACGGGACAAGAACACAGGACAATAGTAAAGAACAACAGTTGTGAGACTAACGTTTGGTCACTAATGCAGACTTGAATATATTGTTCGTCTACCTGTTTTTGTCCTCCTTTTATCACTAACCTTGTTTCATAAAGTTTAGAGTTAAATGTGCCCAGAGGAAATGGCCTCTTTCTTCAATAAAATGCTAATATTCTGGCCCGAGGTCAAAAACCCTGACCGTCCCCAGATCACTCGCCAGCAAAAATATCCGCTATATATTTGTGTTTTTTGGGCGAATTTTCAATCATTTCGTGACCAAGTTGGTTTGACTTGATGCATAGAAGAGGTGTTGTCCCAGGACAAAGTGTTTAAGGTTGGCCTCTCCTAACTTGGGTGCTCCAGTCGCTATTAAACACAAGTTGTTTACTTCTTAAAGCTGAGTGCTTTTCCACTGTTCTGGCCTCTTGTGTCCAAAGGAGCCTTAGTTTGTTTAGAACTCAAAGTATTTTGGCGCCTCAAGATGCCTCAACCGTGAGGGATTTAGCATCTTTCAACTCTAAACTGAGACAGACAAACCTAAAACACTTTGTGCAGTTTGACCATGCGTCAAACAAGGAATTTTTCCATCTATCCTAATATTGACACTAAAAATGTGACCGCACCAGCGAAATTCTCCTCGCCCGTCTTTGTGCACCCTCTGTTGTTGTTGTCAGTGCTGTTGCTGTTGCTGTTGCTGCTGCTGCTGCTGTTGCACTTCCAATCTGTCTTCGTGCCACTGACAAAAGAACGAAGAACAAGGAGTCAAAAAAAGCCCGGATAAACACGATGATGTCGTGCAACTCTGATTAAGAGGGCGTTGCCACGTTTGTTGCTGAGGTGGCGCTTGCACGGGCGGATTTTCCTCGGTCACACCCGACGTCGGGGCTTTTGGCGCCCGGGCCGGCACGTCGTTGCCGGGGTGGTCGGACCTGGTCGACGCCGGGACGGAGTTGGCCGGGTCGGACTTGCACACTCTGTCCGTCAGGGGCGAAACCCCTCCTTTCCGCACGTTCAAGCGGTCCCTAAGCCAGCGGGGAAGAAAAGAGGCGCGTGGCACATGGAGGCATGCGGAAGAGGCCTCAGCTCGATATTCAAACATCACTTAGTTTCCCAAAGCTGGCTTTTTTTAGGCCTAGGCCAGGCCTAGGGTGATTCGTCATCCTGGAGAGAGACAAGATTGAGTAAAGTCTTATCAAGCCGATCGCATGTGTCTCAATCAGGGCTATGAGGCAAATCCGCTTAAGGCGCGTTTGCCCAGACAAAAAGTCAAATCTCTACCCGGAGTCGTTGTGAGCGCACAGGCAGAGCTTGGAAATGCCACTGACTTCAGACGTGCCGATGGCGGCAAAGAAGTGACCACTGGCGATCTCACAGTAAAGGAGACCACTGATTACCCCCTCATTAAGTCATGAAGCATGTCTAATGACCGCACCTTTATAAAATAAAAGCACTTTTGCGCACCCCTGTGTGTCTCAAGACGTGTGACATCTCTCATTTGCGGCTCATACGCTGGAACTTTCAGCTGAAAGCAGCCTGACGGTTGAGACAAAAGACTTTCAAAGAGACCTTGCAGAGTTGCCATTTGTTCCAGTCGTTGTCGGCAACGAGAAGCAGTTGGTCGAGGCCGCGGCCGTGGAGTCGCTCGGGCTCGGGCAGAACTTTCAGTACTTTCCACCCAGGTGGCGTCGCTCAATCATGAATGTGTTCTCACATCACCCTCGAAGAGCCACATCAAAGAACATAGTGTGGACGCTCCCTCACCCACACGTCCAACCACAAGAATTACACGCACACGAGCTTCACGAGCAAGAACTGCACGCACAAGAAGTACACAAGAACTACCGGGTGTGCACGCTACGTGAGGAAGACTCTACATGGGTTGAAGTCATCAAGATCAACTTGGTCGGTCACGTTGAAGAGATTGGGTTAAGTTGTGAGACCTAACTTCACATTACAGTCAATCCAGATATGCAACTGAGCTCCCCATAGTGTTCTTGAGAACTATTCTTATCGCACGAAAGTTCCTTTCTTGGCACGTGCGTCTGGTACACACAGACGGACATACGAACAGACAAACATATGAACGGACAGACATACGGACGGGGAGATGTATAAACGGACAGACATATGAACAGACAAATATATGAACGGACAGACATATGAAGAGACAGACATATGAACGGACAAACACATGAACAGACATATGAACGGACGGACATATGAAGAGACAGACATATGAACAGACAAACATATGAACAGACAGACATATGAACGACAAACACATGACGGACATATGAAGAGACATATGAACGGACAGATATATGAAGAGACAGACATATGAACGGACAAACACATGAACAGACATGTGAGCGGCCAGACAGATAGACAATGAAACCGACATACGTACAAACGAACAGACAGATAAACCGACAAACGGACAAACCGGAACAATCAAATCAAGACAAGCGATAAGAAATTTGAGCCAGGTGTCTTTTCTCGAGACGAACCTTGATTTTTTTGGAGTTGCATTTCCCATTCAACCCATTGCTGGAGGACAACAACAAGAGGCTGAGCCTCAGCCTCGACCTCGATTCTCCTGCTGTGGACGCCACAAAAGCTCTTTTGCTCCCGCCCGCCAAAGTTTGCACAGGCAGAAAATTCTTCCTGCTTCTTCCGTTACGAAGCATGCGAATTTTGCGCTCCTCAACTGTAAGAAATTGGCCAATAAAGAAGGTCTTTCCAACCGGAACGGAAGGATTCGACAGAGAAGATTTCAAAATGCTGTGCAAAAGTCAAGTTGCTGCACTCACACTTTGGCACCAAGATTTGGCTAATGCTTTTTTTGCCACGTTGACTTTCGCCAAGTCCATTTGAGGACTGACACAGAAAAAGGACTTGGATTGCAAAATTGTTGGCTTGGTGGTGGAAAAGAGGCCAAAAATCTGGTCCAATCAGTTGTACAGGGTGAGGTAGGAAAGTTGGGCTTTCAGATCTGCCCACGTCCACGTGGCTGCCTTCGTCCTCGTTCCGGACGGCGTTGAAGTCACTGGCACTGGGTCAGTCTGTGCACCCTCTCCCTCCCCCCATTCACCCTGTATCGCCTCTGGGTGACAGACAAGACCTGCTTGCTGCTGCCGCCAAAGTTTGTTTGTTGCTGCAAGCACTCATTGGGGCTACCCACGCATGCTTTCCCCCCCCCCCTGCCCAGACGTATGAACAGAAATATTCTGTTCACCCCAGCAGGGGTCTTTGGGCTGCCCACGCACTCATGTTTCGACGGAAAAAAGGGCAACTTCATTTTTTGGCGAAGAACAGAGCGCGCGTGGGTTTTTGAACCGGTCCGCTCTTAAGGCAAGGTCATCCGGGCCGAAATTGCATTTCCTCATCTCTCGTCACAAAAGACCCAAGGTCGATTTGGGGCGAATTTCCTCTCTCACACGAGGGGGAGAAGAAAAAGATCGGGGGAAAAATCTGGGCGATAATTTCGACGTCAGCAGAACTGACGTGATTGATGCAGACGTTTAAAGACCGGGTTGCACAACCACAATTTCTCCGCAGCAGCTGATGTTTGGCAGGCCCAACTTGTGGGCCCAGGAGAAGAAGCAGCCAGATATGAACTCGCCGTGACTGAATGAATAATGACGCCAATAAAGAGTCAGAGGATGAGACTGTTTTTTCAAGAAGAAAAAACAGTCTCATCTTTGAATGTCTCACCAAAGTGGTGCAATTTTGCAAAAAAATTGCAAACCCCACCCGTTTTTGCCGGCCATTTTCGCATATCCTGCTGCATTTTTGCTTTTCTCTCTCTCTCTCTCTCCGTCTTCTCCTCATCGTTCACGCCATCTACGAAACATTTTTACCCTACCTGGATAATTGTCTTGGCCTTGGGAGAGGGGGGGGGGCGACTGCAGGTTTGCCAAAATTTTTGCAAATTCTGATCAAAAAAATTGCAACGAGTGCGAATTCACGTCTACTTATTTCTTGGAAAGATATAACGGAACTCGTGTTCATTGCTTCTCAAGTCTGCCTACAGTGTGAGTCAGGAAAAATTGGGCAACGAAGGATACGTGACGGAAAGGGGGGGAGTTAAGAAGGGAGCCAACATGACTGACATGGGAAGGAGAGAGGAAACGAGGGGGTGTCATGAAAAAACTATAAGGAGTTCAATTTGAACGCTTTTGTGGCTCACTCAATATCGTGTGAGGAAAGAAAAAAAAATAGGGAGCTTCTCCCCCTAAGGCTTGAGCACATCATTTGCACACACTGTTCAATCACTGTGAAGAATGAAAAAAGAAACACCTCTTCTTTTTTTGCGACTCACGCGATCCAGCGGAGGTTGATCAGCAACTCATCAAAGGTCTCTTTGCTGCATTCGCAAAATTTGGGAGTGCAGAAGAATAACTGGTATTAAGAGGAATCTCCGGATCGAGCACGGACTCGTGCTCGGCGCTGCTGACATTTGGGGCCGCGCACGCCTGCTTCTCTTCGACCTTTTCGAAGAAGAAGTTGACGTCTCACTCCTAAAATAGGTTTCACTCAACTGTATCAAATGTTTATTGTGTGCGCCAAAAAAGGGGTGAAGTTTGTGGCTTTGTCTGTCTGTCCGTCTGTCCTCCTACTGGGCAGGCTCAACTTGTGGCGGAAGGGCGACCACGCGAGGGGGGGGGAGGGGTGTTTATGGGGGGGGGGTCACCACCCCCGTGCCATTAACAATGATGGGTGGGGCTGGGAAAAAAAATGGGTTGTTTAATAAATAAATTTGTTCTCTGGGTGGACCGATTGAGACCTAACCTGATATGGCGATAGGGGGAGGGGGGCTCTGGGGAGTGGGTAAGATGCCACCCCCACCCGTCCTGTGAACAAGAAAAAAGTTTATTTTCTGCCACTACCATGAGAGAAATGAAATTCTCTTTGAACCCACGGCCGCAGCGTAAATAGGGAGGGCGGTGTTGATGGAGAGGGAAGCCGAGCTGAACAAGGCCTTCCGCAGGAAGTAGCAGGACGACCTCTCCGTCAGGAAGTCCGCCTTTTTACCGGGAAACACATGTCGAAGCGACAACTGTCGCAAGGGTTCCTTCTACTGTGCTACTAACTATATATGCTGTACGTGTGGCACTATATCTTCCTCGTCTTGACTGACGTGACTTTGAGCTGGCCGAGGCCTGAGGTCGTGAGATCTGAGAGAGGCTCCGAGGACGGCACGAGGACGAGACGAGGTCAAAACTTCGGCCAAGAAAATATCACATCAAAATGATCACTGAACCCTCTGGATTATATGGTCACAACACGGGAAATACGTCTGCCTTACACCTGCATATTTCCCGTCCACACTAAAGTGAGATTAATAGTGAATTTAGTCGAGTCTAGTACAACATCTCGTCTATACGTGATTTGCATCGCGAGACGTCGGGGCCAACCAATTTTCCAAGAGGTCATCTTCTTCATCTCCTTCAACTTCTTCTTCCACAGGTACAACAACAGCACCGACTACAGCAGCGGGGAAAAAAATAACCACATTTGGCCCAACAATGTACACTAATTCACCAACATCTGCCGCGTTGATGAAGTCTTTTTTTTTGCAGCAGCCGCTGAAAATGCATGCAGAATACTTGATACACATATAATAATAGGAATTCCTCTCATAGCTTTTATTGCTGGCGGCCAGGGAAGAAGCAGAAGAAGAAAGAACGAAAGAAAAGCAACAACAACCCTGACCTTGAAGGTGGAATGGGTCTTGGGCAGGCAGGGAAGGAGGGAGCGCGCGCGTCTGACGCTGACGCTGGCGCTGACGCTGGCGCTGACGCTGACGCTGACGCTGGCGCTGACGCTGACGCGCGTGTCAGCGTCAACTACCTCCTCCTTCCTCTCCTCGTTCAGGCAGGATTTGTCGCCCCGGAATTTTTGGGCAATTAAGGGGGACCCCAAAAGCGTGAGTGTTGGTAACGGATCAAGAAAAATGCTCGTTCTCCTCCTAACGGTCCTCGACAAAGGGGGACTCGGAGCTGTGGTCGTCGCCGCCCTTATTGGGGCGCTTGAAAAGCTTGAGCCCCAAGCTTTGAGGCAGCATTTCTGCCTCGAGGGATCTGGAGGAATGCTACAGGGTGCGGAAGAAAGAGACGCCAAGGGGAGCAGGGAATAAAAGGCGAACTGTTTGGGCGATTAAGGCGTCCACCATTCCTTGGTGTACACCCTGTAGCACAAAGAAGACGTTGGAAAAGGAGTGAGATAAGGTTGTTTATTTGCACCCCGCTGCAGTTTGCACAGCGCTAGACACACAAACACTCATGCCTACTACGTAAGAAGACATTAAAAGGTCCTTGGCAGTCGTATCGTTTACAGGGTTGAGTTTCAGCGTGGGTTAATCGGGGTTTGGGAGGCTCCTCAACTGTTTCTACGGCATGACGTTTCACTAGTTTTACACACTATGAGGCGCAATTATGCGTTAGCACTTTCACCACAGGGTCACACTGATTCTGCCACTACTTGAACCGTTACGACAAAACTGCAGCCAGAACAGCTTCAGCAGCAAGTGGAGTTGTTCCATTAAAAGGGAATGGTTCTGAATGCCTCTGGATCAAGCTGAATGGAGGATGCAACTCCTTGTCTTGCAACGCTCTCCATTGCATTGAAGGATGATATTAACGTTTCTTGTTCACTTTACTACGAGGGCACTTCTTACTCAACTTTGGGCCGTCGACATTGGTCAGGACGAAATTGATACTAATATCTCTGCATATGACGGCCAAATTGTGATGCCAAAAAGGCATTTTCCATAGGCAGCCAAATAGAAAAACACCCTGTAAATGCACTTTTTTTTTTTAAAGAAGAAAAGGCGTGATGCAAAATTGTCATCTAGGAGACGCAGCATCATTTCGGAGCCAAAGAGAAGTTGTGTCTTATGCACCCTGAAATCCGGTCGTTCATGACATTCGAATACTTGATGGAGCTGCGTACAAACGATTTAGCAGTGCCACAGATCGTTTAACACAGTTTAAGGACCCTTTTTAACTGTGCCATTCCTCTCAAAGGAAGAACATGACTCTATTTCACTCGCCAACTTTGAGAGCCCACAACTTTTGACTGGGTGGGGCTAAAACAGTGGTTCAACCCTCTGTGGAAAGCTGAGAATCATCTCTAGATCCAAACTGATATGCACTTCTGCTCTAGAACCACTGGATTCCTCACAATAATCATGTCTTCCAGAACCTCCTGCCAGGTCGTACTAAGTAAGAGTTTGCTCTTTTGACCCGGATTGGACCCAAAGTTGTGACCTGCGGGTCCATTGACTCGGCCGGATGTGACTTGCGGGTGTTGTCCAACGCCTCCACCAGACTCACGCATACGATAGTGAAATGGAGCGTTCGAATCTTAAGAGTGTTACAGTTTTTAACAATCTGTCAAAGTCAGTGACATTGACTGTTCCGGACAGCTGGGACTGGCTCGGTAGTCAGCTTGTTGGAGTTGGACTGTCCGTTACACTGTCTTCAGGCAAATGCAGGCTGATATCAGTGCATGGACTTTGTCTCCCCGCATGCATGTCTTGGAGAACGTCTCTTCACAGTACGTTTGAGACAATCGCGTCTGGTGCCGTGTGTGTCAAAAAGAAACCCAGGCACTCAAGCCCTGGGCCTGCTGGGGCCTTCTTCCAGCCTCACACGCTCCGCCAAATGGAAGTTCTTCATGACTGAAAAATCTGTCAGAGCGAGAAAAACCTCAAAGAGACGGATTCATGGTCGGTGAATGTTCAGCCAAGGAGAGAAAAATGATGCTTTTTTCTCTCCATGCCTCAGAAGGCCTAAGCGGACGTCGAAAACCTTGCTTTTTTTGCAGCCACCCGTTATTTGCTAGATGCACATCACAGAGAATGAGTTTCGGAATAAAATGCCTGCAAAGCAGCTACCATATGGTTCGTAATTTCATGTGTGAGGCCTTCAAAACCAAGCCTGCGAGGTGATTTATTCCAATAAGAAGGTGAAAAAAGGATCATCATTTGTTTCTTCCTACATTCGGCTCAGTGCGTTGGCTGTTGACACTGAGAAGACTCAACCTCGACCCACGAGTGTTTGGCACAGGGAGGGACTGTTTCATGTCATAACAGATGACTTGGGTCATCTGGAGGGCAGGGTTGCCACATTCCGGACGTCGACGTTTTGGCGTCAGATCAGTGTCGAGCAGTGAGACCTGACTCATCCTGTCAGCGAGTCCAGGCTCGTGGGAAGAGGAGCCAAACGGAAGTAAACCATCAACAGTCTGGTCCAGAACATCTGGCAACGCTGTCGTTCGTTTTTACCCCTTTGCCTCACAAAAGAAACGAGTAATTTTGAAACCAGTGCTTTTTCTTCCACATCTGCGGTTAGGGAATCGGTTACGAGCTGGATTCCCGGGCTCGGGCTCGGGCTCAAGTCATCTCTACGCCATCACCACTCCGAGGCAGTCAAAGTCTTTTATGCATCTTTCTGCACTGGCAGCACAGAAAAGCCCTGGGACTTACAAGTGTCTCGGCGGGAACTAAGAGTTAAGAACACCTCTTATGTAGTAAGTTTAAATCTCCCGCCAAAACAAGTGTAACCCGAATGACTAGAGCACTTCCACGATTGCCACGAGACCCACTGTGGCCACCCTGTATTAACACACTCTGGTCTCTCAATGGTTCGTCGTCCTGATCTTTTGGCTCTTCCCATAATATCCCATATTGAAGTCCTTAACCCTCCCCCCCCCTTCAGTCGTGCTCCATACGTGACAACTCGTGACGCGATCTTTTCGTGCTTCCAAATGAATCCTCCCGTGGCAAAACACACACGCACCAGAGCTGCTACTTCTTTAATTACTGAGCCTCGTCTTAACGAGAGTTGCCAGCACGATCTCAGGAAGTCGGATCCTTCCCCCAACCCCAAAATGCCTCTAATCTCTGGCCGCCATCGCCTCGGATGCCGCCCACACCGAGGAGGAATCGAGCAACATCACGAAAGAATGCGACATTTTTGTCCCGTCTCCTTCTTCATGATTTAGTGTTGCCCTTAAGAGATAATGGATGCACTTCTTCTTAGGGTGCATCCACACTGTCAAGTGTGCGCAGTGTGAGGCGGTCCAACTGAGCAGCGGCTGCGCTCCGCGCGTTCTTCGTGGCTCACACGGTGAGGCTTCGTGTGTGACGTCATGTGCGTGAGTGCGCGTACGTGGACATTTCTTATCAAGAGGTCCAGGCCGCTTCATACCGGGTGTGTCAGGAGTCGTGACACCTGTGGCTGACCAGAGAAGAGTAAAAGGGGGTACTGAGTTACAGGGCGTCTCTGCAGTGTATGTCGTGGCTCTGACATCAGGTCAGATGTGGCAACGCTGGCCGCAGTGCCCAGTATCTGGTCTGGGCCGAGCAGTCCGGACGATGCAGTCGTCCCAAGTCCTACACCGCCCTGTCCGTGAGCGTGATCAAGATCATCAGCGTTTGGTCCTAGCTTCTTCACCGAGAGAAGCTGGGCTTTCAAGTGGCCTGCGACAACCTGTAAGTTTACATCTCTTTGGTGCAAGCGCTTATGAGTAATGTGTGCAAGTAGGCACATAAGTAACAAAGGCATGTGTGTGTGTGTGTGTGTGTGTGTGTGTAAGCACGCACGCACGCACGCAGGGAAGCAGTTCTTATCACCTGGTCCAGTGTATCGGCGCGCATAATCATACCTTCCCCGTAGGAAGGTATGATTATGCGTAGGAAGTTCCTACTATGTACACGTAGAGTGGAAGTCTGCGATAAAAAAGGAGGCCTTTTTTATTTACTTTTGTATGCGTTGCCTTGGCTGTCATAGTGATGCGGAATCCGCACTCAGATCTGCACAAAGTTTGCATTGGCAGAGAAAGGACCCAGCGATCCCCAGTACACGAACAATCCTCCATCGCTCTATCGACCTTGTCTGCATGTGTTCACTACAGGGAGGACAAAAACAATGAGAACTACGTGAGAGCGTTTGCCAAAGTCGGGTTCCCGCACGCTGAAGAATTGAATGAGGAAAGGCTTAATGAAGTAGTGACAGAGAAGATCATGATTGTTTTGAGCAGCTCTGCCCGGGAGACGACGTTCATGTGGGAGTGGGTGACGGCGGGCGACACCGGGGCCACGGCCACGACCGTGCACGAGCACCAGCTGGAGGTGTCGTTGAAGGGAGCACTTGAGAATAAGTTTCACCTTATACAGGGTGCGTCGGAATGAGGGTCGCTCACGCGAACGGTGGGTGATCAACGAGGACCCCCCCCCCCCCTCAAGGACTTCTAACCGTACACGAATTGGTGTCGTTCATTTAAGAAGTGGGTGATCGACAAGGATCCCCTCAAGGACGTGAGCCAGATTAATACGGACGGTCCAATCGAGTTGTGTCTGCAACAAAGTGTGTTGAAAACAAGCATCTCGGTCAGACAAGGGTTCCTGTGGCTGTTTCTCTCACTGGAGAAGTGATCGAAGGAAGATGACGATGAAAACCAAAATGGTTTTTGGCATTCTCGGACACGGTATTTGATGTCCAAGTAAAGCTGAGGGGTGTCTGTTCACTGTTGTGACATAACAGTGTCTTAACCATCCATTGCGCTGAGCTGAGGTCAGTGCTTGAGAGATGTTTGCGTCACTCTGTTGCTTGGTGATGTCCGACAGCATCTGCCGCCTTCTGCCTGAGATCTGCCTGGATGGCAGTCAGTCCTGATGCTAAAGACGATTGTCTTTGTCTATGCAGACAACTTCCTCATCGATATGCTTGGATCGTCATTGATGATGGTCTGCAGCTCCTCCGAGAAGTCCTTATTTCAATTCTTGACAGCGAGTGAGTTATGTTATGTACGATGGGAGTAACGACAATGACAAGGGTTGCCACCCATCTGATCAGGAAATGAACAATGTGGTCTCTCCCGAGCAAACACTACATGACCTCATTCCACATTTACGGCCTTATCAACTAAGTGGCAACCTTGATCATGACTCACTTCAGCCCCATTTTACGCCAGCATTATCCAGAAGTAGCGGTGCCATTTCTTTGACAATTGGAAACACCACAACTCTTGGAACTACAGTGCACTTATTGTTCATTCGTGCACGTACACGCAGAAGCACCTTACGACCGTCGCAGGTCCATATATCTCCATACTTCTCGGGCTGCATAACATAAACATGCGATATTGTTTTGAGTAGCGTCAGTCAAGGTATCGTCCATACTTTGTCATTTAAATGGGATGATCCTGCCCAAAAAACGTATGAACGATATCTACTAGCGCCATCAGCAGTGCGTAATGGCCAATTTTTAAAGATGACGTATCACAAGTCATAAGTCGGTTAACAATACAACTTGTTGCACCGAGACCGCTTGTGCGTGACTTATGACATATGCAAGACTTATTACAGGTGTGGAGAAGGTACTTTATGCAATCTGCAGTCACTCTCGGTTCGGGCCAGGCAGACAGCACAGCTTACGCACCCGCAGCTTGGGCATGACTTATGACATGAGCAAGACTTATTATTACACCCTGTAAGTGCGCGTGCCTCAAGTCCGACTAATGACTCGTGCGGTTCAGCTCACTCAGGACTCATTCGTGCCTTTCAAGTGCATTTGGGGCTGTTCTTGTGCAACTTTCAGACGTAGCGGAAAAGGATCCTTCAGAGCGTGGTAAAAGTGTCGAATATCGACAGACCCCGAGGTGTCCGATACTCAAGTATCAAATCGCCGTGGCTTTTTTTTCTTTTTTTGCTAAAAGCGTCGTATCGATGTGAGCAAAAAAGTGTTTTGCTCGAGTGCTGCTTCGACTTCGTCGTCCTCCACTTACTATGTGCAACGCATCCTTCAGCCAATAACAAGTCAATAAAAAAGACATGACGTGTGGTGCGCACAGGGTGGCTCTTTTTTTTCTTGTCGCATCCGCCAACTGAGGATACTTTTAAGCACACTAGACAAGTGTTTATCTTATAACGTTTTAAGACACAGAAGGAAATACAGTAGTTCTTCTGAATCACAGCCCACAATGACTGGAGGCCTCCGTGAAGTAAAGTCGGGGTCCAAGTTTGCCAGATGAACACACACATCAGAGGTGAAGGTAAAAAGAAAAAAAACAACCCAGCGTGAACGAAGAGTCACCCTGTATACACCTCGCAATGGTGACAGGTTCAGAATACAGACATCTTGACGCCATTTTCACTGCATATAACTCACATTGACAATAACAATAAAATATGATTTTATTCAACGATCCCCTCTGTCATCCTCCCCATCAGGGTTGCCAGCCTTCCAGGCTCGACTGTTGAGAGGCTGAAACACACACAGGTGCAAGTGGAAGAGCAGAACCAAATGACATCTCGGTCAGGGTTGCCACCCTGTCCGTGTTTGTCCCCACTTCTCGGCCCCGGAGCTTCTCCTCGCGTGCACTGTTTGAGTCCTCCTTCTGAGCAAATACACAACTCTGCAATTTATTCTGAAGCTGCAAAAACCGAGGAGAGCGAGACAAAAATATCGTTTGCTTCCGACTTCATCATATCCTGGCTTCCTCTTCTTCAAAAAGTTTCCCCTCGTCGCCTTTTTACGTCTTGGCCCCCGCGCGCGTGGGCTCGGCCTGGCACGCACGCGCGCACATTATTGCGTAGGAGGCGCGCAAAAGCTCCGAAGTCTTTTTTTCAAGAGAGATTAAATATCGTGCATGCAGCAAAGCAATGAGTCGGAGAAAAATGGCAATCCCGACGTGCAGATTGTAGTTGGAGCCACCCACTCGGGCTCTTTTCTCCACTGGATGGACACAGTGGCCACCTCGTATGCGGAGCGCAGGGACTGACTGGACAAGGCCAGCTCCACTCACTGCGCGTACGCATGGACGTCAAAAGAATGAAAATTTGGCAAAACATTTCAGGTTTGAAGAAAAAAAAATGTCCTCGAGTCCTGTCATGCCAAAGAACAGCTCTTATGTCCATAAAGTAGGACACACACGGTGTTCACTTCTTCATTGTATCAAGTGGAGTCTGGCAGTAAATGTATATTTAAAGAACTGTGTTTACATTTGGGGGAAGCTGCCAGTCTGCATTTGGGGTGTGCTACCTAAGGTTAAGTGATAATAAACTAGGTTTTAAACTACCCAAGACGAGTACACGGAGAAGTTTAAAGACTTAGCATTAGATCCATTTTCCTTGAAACTTTCATCCGACGACATGATTAGTTAAATTCTAAATGCAGTAGAACATTTAGACTCTAACCAATCATGTCATCAGGTTGCTGATGAACTAAAGTGTCACAGCAGACTTCAGGAATCACATCAGCGTCCCAATGAGAATGCTTGACTGCTTGGACGAAGGCTGACTCCTCGTTGAACGACGCCAGCCTGAACAACATCCACTGCCTGGAGACCTGAACGCGCGGACTGACGTGGCGCCAGTGCTGAGGGCCTTAAGAGGCTTCCACTGTGTAAGAAAAGTCATGGAGGGTAAGAAAGAAAAAAAGGCAAACGACGCGGAAGTGAATTGGAATCGAAGACGAACAGGGTGAACAAAAATAAATTAGTCAGGGCTCCACTTTTTTTTGGGCAGGTGGCCAAAAACAGGACCACCCAACAATGATGCTCTTCATTAGAGGCGTTGAACGAGGTCTCCTAATCTAACATCTTCGCAGCCACTTCCTTTTTTGCCTCCAGAGACTCCAACAACTGAGGAGTCGTTGCCCAACTGAGGCTGAGTTTGCTCTGACACATTTGTCTCGTGGGCCACACATTTTGGTCAAGTTGGTCCACCTTGAGACGTTGCGTCTGCTAACTCTGTGTGAACAGCGTCGAGCCAGACGTGTTTTAATACGACGCTGTCGTCAGCAAGACCCCCAAGGTCAAGGCCTGGTGCCTCCTTTTGACCAGCATGTGTAACTGTGGCAGGTCCACCACTGAGGGGACTGTCCAGAGCATTTGGAGACCCTTCTCCAGAGGTTGGTTCCCCTAGGGATTTGGCTCCACAGTGACCAGGCACAACTACAGTGTGTTCCAGCAAAGCAGCTCCCACAAAGACACCATCACCGCGCACCGTGTGTAGCGCATCAAGTCAGCAGACAAGAAGGTCATTGACATGAGGAGTGGCAGACATCGACTGTCGGTCACTGCTGGTCCAATGACCTTGGCAGAGAACAAAAATCGCACCAGTGCAACCGCGCCTTAAGAGCCTTGGATGGTTGCATCTCACTGTCAGCTAATTTAAGCCGTGATGGGTGGGTTTTTTTGCTCTCTCTCAAGTGACATTTTAGCCCAGGTGAATAATTAAAAAAAGGTGTTTTAGCACTAAAAAAAAAAAAACTTTGTAATCGGCGCCACCTTTTTCATCTCCTCCCCGAATTGGGATTCGCTACGTGAGTACATTTGAGTGATTTGCATTTAGACGCGCTCACACTCAGGTTCCGCCGGCCCGAGAAAAAAGTGCTGGTCCTCCAGCTCCAAGTCCACCGCCAACTCCTCCTTCTTCTACCCCATGTTGATTTGCCGTGAATAATTGCGCTTGTTTATGCAAATATCCGTGAAGAAGCAGGCAAAAGGTCCGCAGCTCCAATGGTTATGAAGACACAATGAGGGGAATCTGAGGGATGAATGAAGAGAAGCTCTGAGCAGGAAGAGGATGAAGATCGGACGCTGCAGGCGGGAGACGAGTTTGCAGTGTGAGTCGTCAAGAACGCGCTGAACTGCGCGCCCGCGGGCCTGGTGGCTCACACGGTCGACGTCTGAAGGGGCTGGACAGGCCCCTTAGGCTGATGGCCACAAAGTCTCTTCAGGAACATTGTGGTAACCAGACTTGAGGTAATATTTGGCTTACACTCATTTTTGCCCAAAAGTGACCTTTTTTCACCTAAAATATCGCCGTTGACAACAGCACCCATCGAGTTGATGCTATGGTGATTTTTGGGTGAGGCCAGACTCGACCGTCAGTGGACTGACAGCAGGACAGAAACAAACCAACACTCAAGAAAACTGGACTGGAGGAAATGTATGTATGTTTGTATGTACGTTTTCTTTAAACTTAACCTAAGGCTTTAGTGACACTAAAAGATCACGTTATCTGACAAAAAAACACCCTACTAAAAAAATCGCAGAGTAGTTTTCAGCAACTCCGACGTGTTGGCAGTGTGGCAACTCTGACTACTTCACAATGATGCATGGAAGATATTATTGAGTTACATGGTAGTTTGTGGTCAACAAAACTGATGCTGTGATAGAGACTGTTCAGCTTCAAATGGAGGGGTAAAAAATGAACTCTAAATGCTTTGTGAGTCAAAAAAGTGGGTGATTGACAAGGATCCCCTCAAGGACTTCTGACTGTACAGGGTGCGTCGGAATTGGTGTGGCTCATTCAAAAAACGTCAGCAGGGATCCCCTCAGGGACTTGAACAATCAACTTGTGTCTGCCACCTACAGTGAGTGCGTTAAAAAACAGAACAAGCATCACACTGTTTCAATCCGGTCCCAGTCAGCTGGCAAGACAGGATTCCTGAGCTCAGCCATTCTGTCCAAGACGCTGTTTCTGTCGCTGGAGGAGAAATGACCGAAGGTGACAGCACAAAAAAATGTTTTTGGCATCCTCAGGCATGACATTTCGTGTTTAAACGACCAAACCTGTGCTATTGTGTCATTTCCCAACAAAAAATGAGGCATTCTCAGTGATGCCAATTCTGACGTTTGTACAAGTACAGGGTGGGCACAATCGCTGAAGCTGATTCTTCTCTCCGGATTCACCGAAGTCATCCCTCCGGGCAAGCCAAGTGACCCGGAGGTCTCTGCCCAGGCCAAGGGAACCGGAGGTCTCTGCCCAGGCCAAGGGAACCGGAGGTCGCTGCCCAGGCCAAGGGAACCGGAGGTCGCTGCCCATGACGGTGAAGCACTTGGTTGAGGCAGCACTCCAGACGGTGTCCTGCCCCTCTGTGGAGGCGGAGACGGCACGGTGGCCATGTCGCTCACCAACAGGGATGTGAGGTTCAGCTCGTTGGCGGAAGTGTCGTTCGGGGGGCCAGGGTTACCATGAAGGTTTGAGTAGGAGCACTCCGACACTGATTGACGAGGTTGCCACCTAGTTGATCAGGAAATCATAAATAGAAGATGATGCCACATCAAGGCTTATGCACCACCACTTCAGGGCTACAGCATGAGGGCATTTCCACTTCCTCATCAAATAGGTGGCAACCCTGATCTGTGTACTGCGGTGGTTCCACATTGGGGGGCATAGTTCATACTCAGTGTATACGATTTCTCATATTTTGAGTGTTTGTGCCCACCCTGAACCACGACAGGGTGTCCTGAGGAGGTTCACAACTGGGGAACGTGGTTGCTGATCGCCTTGAACCACCCTGTGCGTGGTGGAACTGCCGCGTGTACACGAGTCATGTTCTCAGTGCGACACACGGAGTGCTTGTGTCTGGCCGAGCAGCAGAGTCCGCTTCTGGCACGACGGTCGGGGTCATTCGGGTTGGGTCTGGTCGGGTCGGGCACGCCCCCGCAGTGCTTTTTGCAATGTTCGCCAACATCTGCAGAAAATTCTAATCTCTCCAGCAGAAACATTGCTCGTCCTTCATCCCCGTCAAGGAGTTTGGTCTCGACATCTGCAGGCTTCCGACGGTGATGATCGGTAGAGGGCGGAAAAAGACGCGACTCCTATTTTTGGCCAAAAATGTCTTTTTCACTCCATTTTTCAATGCACCTTATGCAATTTTTTTGGCGAAATACGTCAAAAGGAAGCGCCAAATATGAAATATGCTTATCATTGTAGCAGTGACTTATCAAGATCTGTCTCCAACGTTCAATTACAATGTCGTCTGTGTCATTCAGAAGACCTTTGTGTGCTGAGACTAATAATAAAATATATACTTAGGTCTCGATTGCTTTTAGAAAACAATCAGCCACGTCACATAAAGTCTCTCATAACGGTGTGCTCGTAATGTTCGAAAGTCACGGTTAGGTTAGAACTTAGAAATTAGGTTAAAAACTTTGCTAAATAAAACCCCGACAACTTTGGTGTGAAGCCAATTTTCCGATCAATTGGGGCTCTGTCAACGTTTCTTCTTCTTCTTGTTGCAAGGACCCGAGCCTCAAGACAGTGTGAGGCAAAAAAGGCACCCCCCAGTTTCGCCTTGCTAATGACGTGGCCTTTTTTGCGCCTCATACACCAAAGTCCTTTGGAAGGGCTGTCAGACCGATCAGATTAGGCAACGTCACTATACATATTCATACGTGTAATGCCTCGACTGAAGGCAACTCTGCGCACCTCCCGTTGTCGCAACGCAGTGTGAGCCGCCAAAAAGGTGGCACGGGGCGACGTCGGCGGACGGGACGTGGTTGGCCACGCCAGCGGCCGCCTCGGAGGATTCGTCGTCGGTCTCTCCGCTGGCGTGGACGTGGTGGGCCAGTCTGGGTCTTCGTGGCTCACACTGTACGAGAGAGATGTCTTCCGGCAAGACAGTTTTTTGGTGGCTCTGACAGTTACAAATTACCTCATCTGGCGTGGAGCCCACGTGACATTTGTACTGCAGAAGATGAGGTCATGAACGCTCGTCTTTTTTCCCTCCTTGTTGATGTTTTTCTTCTTGTGAAGTGTCACACATCCTCCGGAAAGGGAGACAAGACCTCGACCAACACGTTCATCGCACCTAGAGAGGCTTTTTTGCCAAGGGCTGGTAAATTTGCCCGTAAATTATGCAACTTGCAGAAAAACGCTGCAGTCGGAGATTGGCCCAAGTCGTTCTGTGGAGGATTATTAGACGAGGATTGGCAACACTGATCAGGGCTTGCACATGATCTTGACCGAAGAGTTGTAGAACACAAAGTCTGTCCGATGGTCCAGATCAGTCGATATCGCCAGTCGAGACCAAGTATCGCGATATTCGTTAGATTTGACGCCCAATTCAGAGCCCAGATGGTGCTTTTGCCGATGTTTAACATGTCCCACACCTTCAAGTACGGTTTTTTTGGTCTGGCTCCTGCCCTTTTACACCTGAGCTGTCCAGGAACTCAAAGGCCCGGGGCCAGCCTAGGGACTGAGATGACCTAGAACCCCTTTTCAGGGAGGGTCAACATCCTTTGCTCTTTAAGCACTGTTATTCACACTCTGGCCAGCGCCGGCGTGAACAAGGCCCAAAAGCTGGGGCGATCAATGCTTCCTCTTTGCCACATCCTCTGTCAATGAGGTGCGTCCGACCCGATTCTGGGTCATGGTGACTTCAGCTGAGCACAAACAAGCATCCACGCTTACCTGACGGGGGTGAAGCCCCTGCCGAGGCACATCATGGCCTCCGGGTGCAGGTACGGTCGCTCCGCGGGCCAGGCGGGCCCCTCCGCGGGCCAGGCGGGCCCCTCCGCCGATTCTCCATGGTGAACGTACCCTTTTCAAACAGTATTGGCGGATCCCCACCAGTTTCGCTGGTAGCGTAAGGAATAACTGCTTTTGTAGTACCCAGTCACTGTTGGTCCCTGCTTTTCATGACTGGTCACTGCTTTTCATGGCTGGTCCCTGCTTTTCATGACTGGTCACTGCTTTTCATGACTGGTCACTGCTTTTCATGACTGGTCACTGCTTTTCATGGCTGGTCCCTGCTTTTCATGGCTGGTCCCTGCTTTTCATGACTGGTCACTGCTTTTCATGACTGGTCACTGCTTTTCATGACTGGTCACAACTGGTCACTGCTGTTGATAACTGGTCACAATTGGCTACAAACTGGTCACAAACTACACACAAATTGGTCACAAGTTGGCCACAAACTGGTCACAAGCTAGACACAAACTGGTCACAAACTGGCCACAAACTGGCCACAAACTACACACAAATTGGTCACAAACTGGCCATAAACTGGCCACAATTGGTCACAACCGGACGCTGCAGCTGTCACAGAAACCTACCAACTAAGCTTACATTATGTACTAAAGCTACGTAAGACGTCAGGACTTAAAACAGTACATAACTGCTGGTGTCGACGGACAGACCGACTACTGCTTCAGAAAAGGAAATATGCATATAAACTTGTGCACTTTTTATGCACGTAACATAGTACTTTTGTGCACTACTTTATGCACCCCCTGACCATGCATGGACCCACTTATAGTTCTTGTGTACCTTTTACGTACTATTTATCGACCATGAGTGGAGCCATAGTGGCGCCATTTATAGTCAAGGATCGTATTAGTCGGGCTGCTGTATCCATCCAGCTCACTTCCTCCCTCACCCCAGCCCACGCCAGTGATCATGATTGACATTCACGTGTTTTCACGTACTGACATTCACGTCTCATTGTGAGACTCCTGCTTGCTGCTCAGCATCGACTCTTCGTGTCTGTCGTTCTTGCCTGAGGAGACTCTCGACTCATTCTGGCACTCATGGCACCATTTCCCAGCCTCTGCAGCACTTGTCTGTTAAATGCTTCATCAATTGAGCCTTTTGCAGCTACAAAAAGGTCGAAAGGTTTTTGGAGTCCACAGCAGTGTTGACTGCACAGCTTGCAAAAATGAGTGCAACGTTTTGCAAGGTACAGTAAAGTCTTTTGTGCTGGTCAGCAGCATCTGCATTGAAGCTGCAACACTCATAGTACGTGTGAGGCTGAGTTTCAAGGTCCTTAGCCTAAAGAAGGGCCACTTTTGTTGTTGCTGGCTGGTACAGAAGAACAGAGCAAAACAATCAAACAACCTCATTCTTAAGATTACAAATGATCTTTTTTGTGTAGTTGAGGCTCCGTCAGGCTGCAAAGTCCATTTGTTGCTACTCACAAAAGTATCAATGCCAGCAAGAAACTCTGTGAGTTTGACTTTTTCGGGTCCATCCAGGAAAAAAAAGGTGACTTTTTACCAGAGAAATGAGCTGAAGCCATAGTGTCAATGCAAGATTTCTGTGTGGCTCCCACAACCTTCAACATGACCTTCAACATGCCTCACTGAGTTGTACAATTTCCACAGCTTCATAATGAATGTAAGTGACTCTTTAAAGTAAATGTGAATCCTTTGAAGAAAAATGTCCTCCCCTCCTCGCTGTTCGCCCCATTCAGATTTGAAGAGGCGGCTTTGTTGTGCCCACTAAATTCGCTGGTGACATTTTCAAAGAATCTCAGCACTTCCCACAAAAAGTTCCTCCATCATAAATTCGGTTTCTTTATACGCTCACGACGTAAAATTTGGGACATTGGGTGTTGTACGAAAATAAAAAGAGCTTGAGGATGAGCGAATAAGGCCTATCTTTCACTACTGAAATATTAACGCCTGCGTGGCCATGGTGATGGTCAATGTTTGGTGGATACAGCGACGTCTTCGAGACCTTCGAAGTCTGCACCAGGACTGATTGGCCAAGACTTCACCCTCTAGGGATTGTTGCACGAAAAAGGATTATAAGATGTTGCAGAAGATTATTCTTATAATAATATATGGCTGCTTTACGTTGTGTGGCCTACAGCTGTCAGGAGCCAAGAAGGACTCTTCTTCACTCGTCAAGTCAACACAGTAAAGTCTCGATTTAACCACGACTTTGCTAAGCACGAGCCTTCCACTCTTGTAGAGAGAAGCTTAATAACCTATGTCATTTGGCTGCCAAACAATTGCCTTCTAGATGTGTGCGCATGTAGATATCGTCAAACGATAGAAGACAATTATTGTGCAGTTTCCAAAGCTCAGTCTAGATGTGTCTAGAGACAATAGACACGCACGAACATGCGTAGACATCGATGGAGGCAAACATTTCAAATTAAACTATGGACATTTAACCGAGTCCTAATTTAACGCCAAGTCTCGATATCAAATATCATTAAATCGAGGCTTGAATGTGTGCTGGTGCGCGCGCGCGCGCTCAACGAGCCTCTGGCGGTTGTCACATAAACAGACCTAAGAAAATCTCTTGACTTTCTTTAACTTTCTATCACTGTCGTAGTTACAAACTTTCTCACTGTCTCGGTCTCCCTACGAGGACTTGACCGTAGAAGAGCCAGACAAATCCAAAGGTGAAGTGCACAAATTCAGCTTCTTTTGAGGCAACTGAGCAAGGTTTTTTTCTGCACCCTGTAGAAATGTCTTCTGAAGATCCCTTCGCCGCCGAGGAGGGCGAGGCCGGCCCCAGCAGGCCCGAGACCGCCGCGTCCCAGGCCGAGCCGGAGGAGGAAGAGGTCAACGACGGCAACGAAGAGGGGGCAGAAGAAGACGGCGGAGAAGGAAATGAGGGAGACGACGAAGAGGACTGCCCGGAGAGCAGGGGAGGCTCAGCGACGTCAAGAGGATCGGCCAGGCCTGAGAGCTCCTCTTCCAGGACGTCCTCAGTAAGGATGTGATCGATGCTTGGACAGGTCCTTGACGTCAGCAAACAGGGTGGCCGAGAAGTTCTGTGACACGTAGTACAGGTGGTCTTGCTTGACTGTACCTTTCAGCAACAATATTGACGTTGTGCAAAGGCCTAAAAATAAGTAAAGATCATCTTCTTTGGCCTTGATGGCCAGCTATGGATGCCCTTGGAAGGCCTTCGAGGCCTCGAAGCTGAGGGCCAATGGAACCTTAGGCAGAACTTTTGAGCCACCCTGTGTACCAGAAGTGGTTCTGCCAGGACACACTTTTAACTGCTTTAGCGTCTTTGTTGACTCATTCAGAGTATCCAAATGCTTCCGCAGGCGTTCAAGCGGACTGGCAGCGCCAAGTCCGGCCACTCCGTCTCCTTCGTGGACACCAACGACGAGCGCAACCTCCTCGAGGAGGACGGCGGGACGAAGGAGGGATTTTGCACCAAATTTATTGCGGGTAACTGAATTGCAACACATTTTTCGTTGAGTGAGGACCAACAATTTGCTGCCCAGGCATGTGGGCCACCAGGCAGATGCTGAGGGACGAGAACGACCAGCGACTCTTTGTCAAGATCACGCTCAGAGAGCTCATCCTCTACTGCACCTTCATGGTTGTCATCACTTACCGTGAGTGCAACATGTTGAGGTCTTATAAGATCTAAAATTGTGTGTTGACGTGTGTATGTGAAATGTGCCCGGAGGGGGGGGGGGGACTCATCTGTGTTATCTAAGCCCAGAGGGGTCAGAAACCCTCTCCTTTTTCGTCAACGATGGACAGTAAGCATTTAGCTACTTATGAAATGATGCTTGGGGTTGGAAGTCTCCTTGGCAGAAGTGGGGGTCTGTTCAAAAGGTCGACCCGGAGATACTAATGCATCCTTAGTTATATTATTCTTAGTTAATATTACTGTGGCTTATTGTAATATGGCCATGAAGGGGTAGGTGCGCTTGTAGGCAAGTACTAACCTAATACTGTCATGTGCAGAGACGTATGCGCAGTACAACCCCATGTACTACACCTACACGGACATGATGAAGAGCCTCTTCAAGAAACAGTTGGACGTCACCAACATGCAGAGGTTCTGGGACGTGAGTGTCAAGTAAACGTGGAAAGTAATGCTGGGGTAACTTGTGCGTGCGCAGTTCGCGGAGGGTGACCTTTTGGATGGCATCTACTGGGAGAAGTGGTACAACACGGGAGATCCCAATACCAACATCAGGTGCCCCGATGGCTCCCTGGCGACCAAGCCCTGCAACGTGTCCGCGGCCGATAGGAACATCATGTACGAGAACAGAGTCCTCGGGCTGCCCCGGATCCGGCAGGTAAGGATGGATTTTGAGTGACTGAAGCATTGCCAACGACGTCTTCTCCGTCTCCACCATCCAGCTGAAAGTCACCAACGATTCCTGCATCATCGACGAGTACTTCACCAAGGCCATCAAAGTCTGCTTCGCGCCGTACAACGAGAACAACGAGGATATGGAAATATTCTTGCCTCCCATACGACAGCACACACACGAGTCTGCGTAAGTTGGCGTCATTCCAATATAATTTAGGTTTTTTAACACTTGATTACATAAACTTGATCGACCTTGAAGAGGTAAAACACATGAGATATTACGAACGCGACAATTTGGCGATTTGCTTAGACCCTTGGGAGTCGGGGGAGGCCTTCGTCCCCCCGTCCTTGGCGCCCTCAGTGCTCCATGTCACGTCCTTCTACGCCATAGCCATTGGGCATTTCTTATGACTCACACTGTACGTACAGCTCCATGAGAATGTGATGAATAATGAAAGGCCATCTTTATTCTTATTGCCGGAATCCTTACTCTTACTTTAAAACCAAACTTGCTGTTTCCGATAATACATGTTTTTAACTGATATTTTAAGATGCATTTTTCGTCTATTATCACTGACGAGCATCACGTTGTCCAACTTGGTCTCTTCCAACCAGCTGGGTCTACCATACACAAGAAGCCCTGGTTGGCTCGACTCACTGGGGCCAGATAGCGACCTACAGCGGCGCGGGTTACGTGCAGACCCTGGACTACACCAAGGACGTCTCCAAGTTGATCATGTCCGAGTTGAAAGAGGGCCTCTGGATCACTCAGGGTACCAGATTCGTCAGCGTCGACTTCACCGTCTACAACGTCAATGTCAATCTCTTCTGCGTCGTCAAGTAAGTCGATGCAGCTCTGCGTACTTACCCGACTCGCCTGCTACACGGTGCCTCCGCCCTCTTCAGGTTGACCTTTGAGTTCCCTGCCACCGGCGGCGTGATTCCCGACCAGCAGTTCACGACGGTCCGCCTGCTCAAGTACGTGGACAGCATCGACTACCTGCTCATGGCCACGGAGTGCATATTCGCCATCTTCATCCTGTACTACATGATAGAGGAAGCCCTTGAGATGAAAGCCAAGAAGATCAGTTACTTCTTCAACCTGTCCAACTTGGTTGACCTTGGAGTCATCGTTGTGAGTGGCTTACACCAGCGTGGTGATCCAAAAGTACTGTCGAGCTAACTTTATCTCAAAGGCTTTTCAATCAGCCAATTCTTACATGAAATGGTCAATTCATTGCACTTCTGAATCACCCTGTATTTCACAATGAGCGCTCCAGTAAATAATGTCTTATTTTTCAGATATCAGCCATGCAGATTTTCTACTCTCTTTGGAACACCTGGAGGATTGACGGGCTCATCGACGGCCTCCTGGAGGATCCGTTCACCTTCACGGACTTCTCGGAGTTGTCAAGCAAGTGAGAGCGCGAGCGTGACTTGATCAATGCATAGCAGCGAAGGTCATTTTAATTTCTTCCCGTCCAGCTCCAACACATTGACCATATTGAGCGCCTGGAACATCTTTGCCGCCTGGATCAAGCTGTTCAAGTACCTCTCCTTCAACAAGACCATGACCCAACTCTCCGAAACCCTCTCAGCGGTAGAGCGTGAAGATCACAGCATTATTTTCCGTACACAGAAGTTTGTAACCATTCTAGGCCGCCAAAGACTTGTCCGGCTTCTCCGTGATGTTCTTCATCATCTACTCCGCCTTCGTGCAGCTGGGCTACCTCCTATTTGGCACGCAGGTACGAACGCCAAGGCTTAATTCATACCTTTTCAGCGTGTGTTGTTCCCGCCTAGGTGCGCGACTTCCGCAGCTTCATCGACTCCGTGTACACCCTGTTCAGGATGATCTTGGGCGACTTCAACTTCAGAGACATCGAGAAGGCCAACACGACGCTGGGGCCCATTTATTTCCTCTCCTACATCTTCTTCGTCTTCTTCGTGTTGTTGGTAAATTTGCTGACGGGGTTGTTGCACATGGAGTGCGGCCTTGGCAAACCACTTCTTCCCCCTTCGTCTGCTTCAGAACATGTTCTTGGCCATCATCAACGACACCTACGGCGACGTCAAGGCCCAGCTGAAGCTGAAGACGCCCGACTTCCAAATGAGCGACTTCTTCAAGACTGGAGCAAACAATATCAAGGGATGGATGGGAATTCATGACAGGTATCAGAAACACTGATACGATCAATATATTTTTGCATATTGTGCAATATCGGGGTACAACGTTTTTTTTCAGGGCTGTTGACGTGGAGAACGCCATCAAGCTGGCTGCGGCCGACGACGGATTCGTGACTTACGAGGAGCTGAGGGAGAACCTGAGGAAGGCAAGATTCTCGGACACGGAGATCGACCTCTTCTTCTACCACTTCCAGAACGATCCGATCATCTCACAAATCATCCTGGACGAGGAAGAAGTCAAGGCCAAGGAGGCGGTGCGGGAGAAGAGGAGGATGAGCATGCTCTCCTCGCTCTCGGCCGAGGAAGTCAGTGAAGAGGAAGAAGAATTAGCCTCTGGTGACGGTGAGGACAAAACAGACTGTAGTAAGACTGTTTCATTTCGCAGATCAATCAAGTGTCATAGTTCCATTCAAGTATTCACTATTATCTACGTATAGAGTGAGGATGAAAGTTCTTGAAAGTAAGAAAGTCTGTACGTACGTATGTACAATGGGGTTGCCTGCTGGCCAAGTTGGCCCAAACGTCAGCTTCAGACAGAAAAAGGGTTGAACTTCGTACATGGTCCCAAAATGAATCCCTAAAAAGGTCAGGTTGACAAGGCCACCAAAGGCCACGTCCCAGAAACACCACAGAGACCTTGAACTTGTGGGGGACTTTAAAAATAAGTGATGGGGCTGTACACAGACTGAATGTCAAGAGTCCCTTCCCGTTCCCTGCAGAGAGTGCGCCTGCGCGCCCTCGCAGCGGCAAGGAGGCCAGGCGCATGCGCTCCGCCAGGATCAAGTCCGCCATGGACCCGGCCCCGGAGGACATGGTGCCAGACGACGACTTCTACAAGTACGTACCCAAAGAAGTGAACTGTTCTTCCACGTGCTGTCGACAATCATGTTTTTTCAGTCTCCAGCGACGCGTTGACCGGATTGAGGCGTCGATCGCTCCGCTGGCGTCCAACCTCGACTCCGTCCTGGTCAGAGTGGGCGCCACCAAGAAGTATAACAAGCGGGATATGGAGCACGTGTTTGACCAAATCCTCCAGAGCGATGACAGTGAGACCTTCCTTCCCCATCCAGTTCACCTCCTTCATTCGTGTTACATGCAGAGTGCGATTTATTTGGCTTCAGTCGAGCCTGGCACTGCTGTGCCAATTCCCTAGAGCAACCAGCCACTGGAGAAGGGTCTCAGATGCTCTAGAATGTCCCCTCAGTGGACCTGCCGAAGTTGAACATGTTGAACATGCTTCTTGAGTGCTGGGTCGAAATGAGGCGATCAACCCAGCATTGGCAGTCTTGATGATGACGGCATCGTGCACGTCTGATTCGATGCTGTTCAGAAAGACTCCAGCTGAGCAGATCCAACCAGAGCATGCGGATTCTTAGACTGACTTGACCAAGCTGTGGCCAAAACGCTGACTGAAGCTGAATAAGTCGCACCCCTTAGGATCATCTGCAAATTAGCAGCCAAAGCAATTCTCTCTCCACTGTTTGTGATCAAACCAAAGCAATTTTTCCTCGTTTTTTAGTGGACGCAGCAGCTTCGAAGTACGTTTGAGGACGCCCAGCATACAGGGGGCACGAGCACTGAGGTAGCTGAGTAATATTATGTCATAATATAGGTCATTTCATAACTACATCGCTTATTCCTCACTTTCATGACATCTTTCTCTTCTCCCAGCAGACGACAGGGTTAGATGCGACCAGATGAGGGACTTGATTCAGTCCTAATACAAGTGTAGACCGCAGTCAGTTGCATAGGATGGGAGGAAACTCTTCTAGTGAAAAAGAGCAAAAGAGTATTGTAAATAGTTCTATGTTACACCATAAGTTGACTGGGGGACTAATAAATAGCAAGATACATCTGTGTGCGAGCATATTTTAAAGTTTTTTCTTATAGAAAGATTCAAGGCGTGCTGATGCGCTAAAATAGCCGAGTGGAGCCGTGAAGATACCGTATTGAAATATACTTTGGTTCCATATCCGGCTGGGTCAGTGTGGCTGCTTCGTACCGGACACTTACTGACCTATGATTTTGAACAGAATGTACAGGGTGTCCCAGGATTACTGTCAAAAGTTTTGAGGTCTTCGTTACGATGGGCATTGGGCAGTTCGAGACGCGGTTCGTGGCCAAGGCTCTCGGGCTGTTCAGGCCCATGAAGAACGACCTCGGTCCCACTAGAATCTAGAAAGTCTGGTAAAAAACATCGCTAAAGGAACACATTGATCATGGTTTGAAATTGCACTTCTGCACGTGTTCCCAGACCCTCGGCGATCCGTCGGCCTTGGTGACCGCGCTCACGCACGTTCAACACTGCGCCAAAGTCTACGGTGTCGGTAGGTTGCGTGAGCGCTCGGTTGTAACGTAGCGTCCTCAGGTAAGACGTATACAGTGTTGTTGACATAGCTAGAGCAAAAATTTGGCGGCCGAAGATGTCGACGCCGTTGGACATCCGTACGCCATGGGAGGAGCTGGAGAGGCGATATCGGGCAATCCTCGAAGAGCATGAGGAGCGACAAAGTCCAGTCGAGTTCATTTCCTACATAGGTGGCCGGACGTCCTGCTTGCCTCCGCTCATGACGGCTGAGAAGCGGCTGGCGGTTCGCAAGTGGCGAGACGAGGCCGTCAAAGTGGAGCAGAAGCTCACCCAGGAGAAGACCAGTGAAGCTGAGGCTGTCTCTGACAGCAGCAGTGGTGACAGTAGCGACACGTCGGACGACGACTATTCAGAGGTGCTCGTTGTCAAAACCGAGGAGAGGCCTAAGTCCAAGTTGGCGGAGGCTCTCGTGAACCGCTTGAGGCACTCGGCGTTGGAGAGTGGGGGCGATGGCGACGTCGTAAAGTCCCCTCGGACCCGGAGGGACTCGTACACGCTCGAGGAGCCCAGTCCGCTGCTTAAGGCCTACATGGAGAAGTACGGCGGACTCGATATGACCGACCAAAAAGTTGTCTCACCCAGGAGACCTACGAAGGAGTCGCTTCAGGCATATCTGACTGATTTGACCCAGATGCCACAAATTGAAAGCAGACAAGTGAAAGTCGATGAGCGTTTGGTTGCCGTTGAGTTACTGGCCAACAACGAGGACAACCTTGACGAGGTCATTGAGAAACCTGAAGTGAGATCCGTTGAGAGTCGGATGGACGCCGCAGAGGAGCGCCTTTTTCCAGAGAATGAAGCAGAAAGTGTTCAGCAGAACTTGGTCACTGCCGAAAATAGTCAAGAGAACGTGGCCGAGACCTCATTGAGCGATCAGTTGGGCCCCGCGGAGTGGCGCTTTTTGACGAGCGAAGCGAGTGAGGATCCCAAAGACCCCAAGGTGGATTTCTCCCTGGCCTCTTCTGCTTTTCGCTCAGTGTCCATCGAGGTTGCTGAGGAAGAAGATGAGTCTGTCACCCTGACTGATTCAGTCCTCTTTCAGCCGACTCAAGTCAACTCTCGTCAGATCGAGACGGCGGTTTCGTCTCTGGCGCAGGCTCAGCAGAAGCGACTGCAAGACTTGCTGTCGGAACAGAAGCGCCAGCGTCAAGAACTGGCGAAGATGTTTCGACTCCAACAGCAAGAGCTCGTTTCACAGATCTTGAACACCGCCAACTCGATGCAGTCACTGGAACGGATGCAGCAGCTGCAGGAGCCACAGGGGCCGCAACAGCCGCAGGAGCCGCAGGAGCCGCAACAGCCGCAGGAGCCACAGGAGCCGCCGGAGCCGCAGGAGCCGCAGGAGCCGCAGTCAACACAACCTCCGCGCTCCGCATCGCCCGTGGTGCCCGCGGCAGCTTCAAGACTGCGTCCGATCTCAACTTTGCCACCTGACTTTTCTACGCCTGAGGTTGCCTTCTCCCCCGAGATGCACGCCAAGTTCTGCCTGGTGACGGCGGCCGCTAGGGGCTTCCTGACCAGGCGGCTGCTCCGGACACTCCGCGTGCAGGCGATTATCAAATCCCTCCGGGATACGATGTTCATGGCCCTAAGGCTTCACTCCGAACCGACGGCTGCGCCAGAGGACGTGGAACTGCATCGGCGGCTGCTCCAGCAGCTGAACCGTGACTCTGCCGAGATCCACCGCATCTTCTTCGACCTGAGTGTGGTCGAGCGCATGGGGATTCTGGCCGCAGACTACGAGCTAAGGAGGCAGAAGCAGCTACATCCGGAGCTTCCAAAGAAACAAATGTTGTCTTCGGCGACGCATTCAAGGCTTGAGCAGAAGGCGAAGATCCGGGAGCTGTTGGACGGGAAGGAAAACAGGGAACGAGGTCGCCAGAGGAGGACCAAGAGCGTCGGAAGCATAAGTGGTAGGAACACTCATACGTCATATCTCGACCAGTAGCAGATGTCGCTGACATCTGTTGCCATTAGGACATCCAATAACCATGACAAGAGTGATCGATCAATGTTGGAGTGTTTTAAGCAGAGTACAAAAAAATGTGCGCTTTTTCCAGGAAAAAAACCTGAGCCTCATCACATCAGAAGGGCTCGGAGGAGCCTCTACAACATCACGGACGACTCCAACAGCCTAACCAAAAGATCGTCGGAGACAAAGAAGCAGCAGCAGGTGAAGAAAAGGCCTTGGAGATGATTTCTTCAAACAAAATTTGTATTTTTGTAAACAGCGAGAAATTTAAAAAAAAAAAGCTTAAGCATCTTATGCCTATGTAATGTACCTTTTGCTTCTTTTTCACTTTCTGTCACTCAGTTCATCCGTCAAAGTCAAGGTCTTCATCGTGCATGACAATTGGTCTGTTCGTGGCCGCCTTCTCTTTCCACCTGTTCACGTTGTCTCTGACGACAGCTGCCAGCTCAAGGACCCTGGTGTATGGCAGCTGCGGCAAGTTGCTGTTGATCAGCTCCTCAAGGAGGCTGAGGCCGTCCTCCTGCTCAACCAGACTGCAGTACTTGTCTAAGAACGAAGGGAGATAGGTCATTTTAAGGGATACCCGATTTTGCTTCTGCTGAGTTGCAGTTTTCGGTCACTTCTACACAGTCAGCTTGTAATATAAGTTATACTACAAGTATTACTTAGAACAAGCTTTCTCTTTGTTTTATACAGTGTAATGCACAATGGCGATGGTGATTGCAAAATTTTCGTTTGCTTATGTATGACGTTTCTTAGTGTAGGTTTAAAAAAGCCCCAAAAGTTCCTTCACTTACTGTCGACTGTGGTGAGATTTGCAAGCGCCCAGATTGCCCAATGCTGGCACTGGGGTGTGTGCGTGACTCTCACAAGCCTCAGGATGGGCTCGAAGCTGCGGTAGTTGATGTTGCGCTTGGTGTCCAGGCTCCAGCGCTCGATGGCCAAGACCATCCTGGACAGAACGGCTTCTCTGGTCGGGTCGGAGATTAGCCAGGCAGTGGGACCGTCGGAGGCCATGTGCGCCAAGACGCCAGCTGCGTTGTAGCTCACCTGTAGGACAAGAAACAAATCAAGCCAATACTTGGCGGCTCCCACGAATTCGCTCGTCGCCTCACCTCGATTCCGTCGGAGTGCGAGTCCAAGAGCTGAGAGAACTCAAATACAAACTCCTTCGTCATGAGGAACGGCCTGAGGCTCTTGACCTCGGCCACGTTGCCTAGCAGGCCCATCATGTTGCGCAGCAAGTCCTACGGAAAATAGGGACAGGAGACGTGAACCAGTATGCACGTGCGTAGCACAGTAGCAGCAGCGAACGCGACACTTTATTACGGCACTAACTGTAATCTTGGGGTTATTTTTACAGAAACAGAGGAGCTCCGAATAATACGATACCTGCTTGTCTGGAAACTGCTCTTTGCACTGAAGGAAGAGCTTCATTCCTCCCCCGTCGAGGAACCTGCGGCAGTTGACGGGCGTCTCGTCCGTGACGTTCCACATGCACGACCACGCAGTCTCCATCACGTCGTCACAGTTGCCTGAAACAAGGCGAACCCGGTGCGTTTAGATCGGTAGCTCTAGAAATCACTTCAACGTCTCTGTTGTCTCACAAAATCACCTGAGCGCACGCGTTCTCTGATAAGTTCCAGCATCTTTTCCATGGCCCCGAGGTTGCCGACGAGCAGCTTTTGCTGTCCATCTACTTGGCAAGCGAGAGAGTTGAGGAGGTAAATCCCGGCGCGCTGGACGAAGCTGTTGGCATCATCGTTATGCTCGGTAATGATGAACAACAAGATCTTGACCAGACGCTCGTAGTCGCACAGCTAAAAAGAACAAAGAATCAGTCACTAGGACACATAAGGCCTGCAATAAGCAATTATTATAAGCAATCTTGATTGAACGAAGCATTGATTGTCATAATGACGCAGTGTCCGCCATGAGTAGCGATACATTGTATCGTCAACGTGTGCAAGTCATTCGGGTCACGTTTGGAGGCCTGCATTGCTGTTAAAGTACTAAGTTTAAACTCTTTCAAACAAAAGAGTCACCAATAGTTGCTGAGATTTTGAGGCCCCCAGACAAGAAGTGGCATTTCTTATGTACTATTTTGCGACCTTGTTTGTCGGAGTGCACGAAGGAGATTTAGAGGCGGATTGGGTACTTACGACGTCTTGAGGAATGGAGAACTGGCAGAGCGTGAGGCATCCGTTCCTCATCATGACTGCGTCGTTCTTGTGCGTGAACATCCCATTAAGCAACGTAGACAATATCTTCTTCTTCATTTTGATGTTGATATTGGCCTTGATCTCGCTCTTCACCACGTAATACAGACTCGCAGAGCCGGATATTTGAATCACCTGTGAAACAGTGAAGTCTCCTGAAATCTGCTCGCAAATCTGCATGCGAATTCGCTCACTTTCTCCGCTGGGTGTCGGTCCATAGCCATGAGGATGATATCCAAAGCCCCCTTCAGATTCTCGCAGTTCTCGTATCTGGAGGACAAACATTAGTCAAAGGCCTGAGACCCAGACACTCATCGAACAGTAATCACTAGTGATATTGATCATCCATCCCTAACCCTGGTGGGGTGGTCTTGTCTCTGAACACATCCTTGGTTGCTTTCAAACTGGTACTCCCTGACTGTTTGCCACACTTGGCCTCACAGGTTTGGAGTACAAAGTCGTCATTTCTGTCATTGCCACCACCATCCTGCAATGAGGCTCACCTGAAGAGGTGGAAGAGGTCGTTGAGGACGTTCTCGAGCATGGAAGGCCTGTCCAGGTACTGGCGGCCAGCGACCAAGATCTGCGCCTCAGAGGAGTCACCAGAGATCTACCCAGTAGTGATCGTGTGAGCGAACAAAAAAACTGTGCGCTTCGATTTTTATACCTTGAGTGCTGGAATCTGCTGTCTGTAGGAGGCCTCATGGGCAGTCTTGTACAGCCCCAGGAACTCCAACGGAGTCTCCGTTCTCGAGGCGAGGCCGGGAATGTCGCACGAAACGTCAATCGAGCACTCAAAGGCACCGGTGCCGGCCAGGTTCGTGCCGGAGATGTCCAAGGAAGAGAGCTGACAAGTACATAAATGAGGTAGGTATAGTTTTGCCAGGAACCCCGACTTGGGAGTCTCTCATTGCCCGTACATTCTCTCCCTTCAATCTTTTGACACTCGTGTTCTTACGTGATCATTCTGAATCACTCAATAATAGACTTAAATACTTAAGGATTCTCCAACAACAGCAAATACATGAGCAGGGTAAGAGGAACGCAAGAAATGGGTGTCCAACTGACAAAGCCAGCCCAGGTGTGTGCTGGTCCAACGCACCTGTGGCAGGTTGGTGACCAAGTAATCCAGTGTCTTGTTAGGCTCCGCGTAGTATCCGACCTTCTCATCGCTGTGGCTGAGGTCGAGGTGTCTGAGGGTGTGGATACTGGCGAGGGTCTCAGTGGCGCTGTCAATGCCGATCACGTTGTGCAGAACCAGGCTCTGGAGTGCCGGCAGTTGCCGGAGGAAGCTGAAGTCCCCCAGTCCCTCGTGCTGACCGACCCCGCTCAGATCTAGGTGCAACAACTGCGGCATCGGCTTCAACAACAACTCCAGGTAGTTGCAACCGCCTGAGATGAACAAGTCGCGAATGCTCAGCCTGGAAGGACAAGGGCAAAGAAGCGTTTGTAAGGAATTCTTGTAAACTTAGTAAAAATATTACTAGCAAACAAAGATTAAGGGTCATTCGCTTCTTCCCTCACCTCCTGAGATTTGGCGCCCAAATGATGTAGCCGCGCTCGTCGTAGACAGTGGTAGACCGAGACTGCCGCGACGACCGCTGGGTGGCGTCCTCGATGCCGTCGTCCACCTCGTCCAAGGAGTCCTCGAGGGCGTCGTCTGCTGGCATTATACAATCTGGGAGGATCTGGACTGAGTTCCCCACGTTGAGGCTGAGGAGTGACATGGAGTGCCTGTTGATGGCCTCCAGGGACCTCCGGCTTAAGTTGACGCAGTTGTGCACGTCCAACGACGTCAGCTCGTGGCGAAGCAGGTGTCTAGATAAAAATGACGACGGAAAGGTGTGAGCAAAGGAAAGAAAAAGGACTGAACGAGTCATCATCTTCACCATGGCCTCCTTGATGCCCCCAGCCACGTTTTTACTCCACACCCCGTTAAACTACGTCAGCTTTGGTAATCTTGATTACAAAAGTGAATTCTGCAATTTCGGTGACAACTTGATTTGTAGCCTTGCCGATGCACGTGCAATCATCCAGGTAGAACACCTTGATTACCCCCGGGCAGGCATACACGAGTACGCACGACTACGACTGAAATGGCGGAAGTCTCTTCTCTGGCAGCCACAGAACGTTCAAGAAGAGGAAGGAGGGGGGGGGGGGGAAGGCGAGGCCAACAGTGCTGAAGAAGGAGGTGAACGAACCCCCTTGCACAGGATCTCGGCAATTGGGGTGTACCTGAGTCCCTTGTCTCCGATGGTGGCGTCTCTGACGCTGACGCTCCTGAGTCTGGACCTGTCGGGGTCGGAGAACACGGCAGCCGTCTCGTCAGATATGTCGAGTCCGTCGTCGTGGATGAGGCAGAACAACTTTTCGCAGATCTCCGTGGGCAGGTGGAGTCCGGGCAGGAGGCGGGGAAACACCCTCAAGAAGCTCCCATTCTCATGGGACTGCAAAGAGAGACGGAATTAACGTGGTCCGACCTTGACTGGGAGGTCTAAAGTCACTAGTTTGGAAAGTGCATCGACCTGGAATGGCACTAGAAAGACGCGGCTGGCTGGGATTTCCCTTGTTTTCCCGCAGAGGTTAAGAAATATTGATATGAAGCTTGGCCTGTGAGGGGTCATGAAGCAGTAGTTGAGGTTGGTCGTAAATTCGTGAAGTAGACGTAAGATCTAATCTAGAAATCTGTTTTTCTCCTCCTTTCAGTCCGCAGTTTGTGACGATCTCAGCTTGAAGAGTGACATGGATTTTTCACACACAGGAACTCACTAATAGGAGTCACCTTCGTCAGGGGGATTAACCGAGAGCAAAAGGTGCATCCACGTGTGCACAATTTCGGCCGATATTTACAAACTACACATCAACGCGTGTCTGTCTGGCAGCAGAATTTGGTAGTGTGAGTGCTCCTTATGGAGCTACGACAAAGCTTCAACGGTTGTTTCTCTTCTCTTACCGCTTCCATGTACGTGTGGGGATTGTTGATGATGACTCTGGCGGCCAGGTCGACCAGGGAGTCCGGGGAGTTCTCCTCCCAGACGGTCTGTGACTCCGGCGGATTCATCCGGGTCGCACTCGAGATCACGCTCCGATGGCCGAACCGACGACGGTGCAGAAGATGGCCTGGAACAGGGTGTGGAAGTGGCAGTGGGAGGCGCACTTGGTCAGCTTCACCGCATTGGTCTTGGCCCCAAAATGCACAGTCTAAACAAATCGTTCAGTCCTCGGCAGCAACGAATTCACTGAATCGTTCAAAGTTCAGGCGTTCTGCGGGACTTATTTACTTGCCCTACCTTTATCTTTTTCCGTCAGCACGAAAAAGTACAATTTTCTTTTCAGCCGAGGCCGCTTTGAGGTCACTCCGCAGAGAGACCTCGGGGACGAGGGAGGCAGCACTCTGACGACCTCCATCCCCCACCCACAAAGAAACCGCCTTCCTCGACGATCACACCGCTGCTGTGGATCGCCCTCCTCCTCACCTGGTAGACAGTGCTGCTGCTGACCATGCCGGCCCTGATGGTGGTGGCGGCGGCAACGGTGAACGTGAGATCGATTGCGACACCTGAAAATCAGAGTAGGATGCTGATGACTCAGCTCATAGGCAAAACAAAGACCCTGACGTCTTTTTGAATAAAAAAATAATGCTGAGAGGCCCTCTGGTCGTCTGTGTCCCGACAAGACGGGACATGTTTGCCCATCCCCTCAAAGGCCTTCGAACACGGAAGTGACCTCGGATCTGACCTCGTCCTGGAGATACTCCACAACCTGGTCACGGCAGACATGGAGCTGCCTCTAGATGGCCTTGACGCAAAACCTCTTTGGCCACTAAGACTTCGGACTCTTGTAAATCGTCAGCTTTTGTTTACTGAACTTCTGCCAATTCTCGAAGGTTCCCATTTTTTTTTTAATCTCAAAAAGAATATTTTTCAGCCCCCCCCCCCATTTTTTAACTCGAGCAGAAAAAAGGTGTTTCCTGCTTAAGGAAGATTGGTCTGAATGCGTTCATTGATGATCTCACCAGTCGATGATGAACGAATAATGATCCATGGGACAGAGATCTGAGTACTGATGTTGGATGCTCCTTTGTGCTCAGTCCAGAGTGGACTGAATCATCCTGCTTTCCCAAGCCTGACAAAACATGGGCAGGAAGAAAGGGGTGGGTGAGGCCATGACGAAATGAGTCTCTTTGTTCTCTCTCCATGGAAATCTCAGGCTTTCTCCGCGAGAAAGACAAAACTTTCCGGCTCAACTGTTGAACTTTCCACTCCACAACTTGGCTTGGCCAGTCGGGGCCAAGTCCCGACTGGTTCCCCCCCCCTCATGCAGAGGGTGAATTTCCCCCAGTGATTTTTCTGCCACTAGATCAATCTTTGTTCTGCTCCAAAAGTCAGCGAAAGAAAGCGACCTTTAAAGGCTTGACTGGACCTTCAAGGTAACAACTTTTTTACGGGGCGAAAATGTTTAAAACTTTTTTGGATCTCTCGTCAACTTGGCCTTGCAAAATGGGGACTGACTCCTCTTCTTTTTCCTTACCTTCTGCGAAACATTTCTCAGCTCTGATTTTCCATGAAATCTGCACGAAAAATCCGCTGCGTAAAACGCAGGGGGAACAAAGCACCAGGAAATGTCTTCCTCACGGAGGTCAACAGACAACTGACGCCAAGATCGTTTTCTTGGGATTTTTTTCCCTCTCTGACTTCCCGCCCGCCAGCGCCTGCGCGGAAGTTGCGTCCGTACGCAAAAAATGCGTCAGTGGAGGGAGGAGAAGAAACTTTTGCATGCGCACGCTGAGAATTGAATTAAAAAATCTTGACCTTAGTGCAGAAAAGAGTTGGAAATGATGAAAATCCGCAGAGTTTTGAAATGACCTAAAAAGTCACCCCTCGTGCATAATTTTCGGCAGTCAAGGCCCAATGCGCAGTGATTGAAATTCTATCCCAGTCAAGGCCTTGGTGTTGGTAAACCATATAATCCAGGCCCCGTTGAAGAAGGCCTGCCGAGCAGGCCTGCCGGGCAGGCCTGCCCAGAAGGCCTCTACATAAGCCCACCCTCGAAAAGAAAACAATACGTGGAAAAAGTTTTCGCCGAGAGTAAACAAGCTGGAAACTTGAAGATAGAAGGAAGCTTGAACATACGATCCCAATGTCAACACTGCTGACCCAGGAGGGGAAGGCAGAGTTCCCAAGCAAAGATCTGGAGGCGGAAGAGGAAATGAGGCGCATCTTGGAGGACCCAATTGGTTTCGACGTCAGACTGGTGCGAGCGCTCACGCACGCGCGCGCGTGCGACTCAGTGACTGGCACTTTCAAGGACTTCTCTTCCTTGGTCCTTTTTTTTCTCTCTCTCTCTCTTTCAAAGCCAAGGTGAGCTGAGAAAGGAGAAAATTGTGTGAAAATGGAGCTCAAATGGGAGCAAAATTATCGTGATTTATGATTATTCAGTCGTCGTCGCTGCATGATGAACAAAAAGTCATTGGTTTTTCGTGTTTCTCCTCGTTCCAAGCCTTTTTTTTGGCTCAGGCAGTCCAATCATTAGAGTTTAAACGCCAGACGTCTGAAGAGACCTCGAAACAAGCAGAAGAAAGAGGTCTCGAGTCATTCCCCAAGAACGCATCTGGCTGAAGAAGAAGGAAAACCAAGGCCAAAATTGTGCCCACCTAAAGGGATTTTTCTGGCCTTTGGACACACGCAAAAGAGGGGCTACTTTGCGAATCGGAGCCGTTACACACCTTGGCAGGCCGGGACGAGCTGACGAAGGAAAGAAAAACGCTGCCATTAGCATACCTTGTTTTCCCATTTTTTCTTCGCTAGACAAAAAAAAAGAGGGGAAAAGAAAAACAGTCAAATTTTGCTGTCGTAATGAGATGGCCAAGGTCCATCTTATCTTGCGAGCTATCGATCATTACGCACGAGGTCAGCAGGAAAAAACCGTACAGCGACATCAACAACTTGTGCAACTCGACGCTGTCCAGAAAGTCCCGGGGCCTCGTCCGAGGACTCCGACCGGTCGGAGTCCGCGGCGGCCAAGTTTTGCCACCACTGGGTCGTGCACAGCGGCTTCACACCCAAGGAGCGTGCATTCAGAGAAATTGTTTGCATGGAAAGGGGGCAAAGTATATAAGAAAATTTAACTAATAGTAACAGCTCTGCTGAGGCCATAAAGTGTCAACAAAATCCAGAAGTGGTGAATTAAGTTTCAAATATTGCATGACTTTATCAAGTTGGAAGGTGACGATGATAATAGTTAGGATTCTTTTTGCATGTGCGACTTTATAGACAAAGAGACTGACATTCCTCTGTGTTACTTTATAGCACAGTCTGCATGTTAGAATACAACATTGCTCAGCCAAGTTTGAACGTCACCATGAGTGATCAAAGGTTTCAAAAGTTAGTTTTAACTGCATTTTGATCTTTTTCATTCCCTCAACAGTTACACATCCGGGATTCACTGGGTAGCAACTTCTCTGAATGGCCACTCACTCATCTTTAAGAAAGTCACCCGTGCGTGGGCTTCTCAGTCAACAGAGTTGCCAGGAGACCCAGAATGGCAGCCCTGTTGGCTGAGATTGAGCAGCTACAGGGTGCCACATGGGATTTCTCCCATCCCTCACTCTGAGCAGCTTCGGCCACCCCTCGTCGAAGCCCAGCGTGGCCAAGACCCAGCGCGTGAGTGACGCCTGGGACAGCAACAGCAACACCAAGACTTGTTATTTCTTCGAGACTTCCCTGTATGTCAAGCCCAGTGCATCCCACAGAAGAGAAAAAAGTGCTCACTGATAAAGGAACAAGTAAGATTTTTTGCATGAGACTCGTAGCTTTGAAGTGCCTCTCCAGTTTCTAGAAAAATTTTGATAATAAGCGCGCAGCCAAAGCCAAATGTGACCCTGTCCTTTAAGCCTTGCTGCTGCTGTAGCTCAAATAAAGGCCAGAGCTGAGGCCAAGATCAGTAGTGAGACCTTTGCTCAGAAATCACCATTGACGAGGCTGACAAGACCGGACTCAGGCTGAGTTGTTTGTACAGTTGCTGCTCATAGGAAGAGGAGAAAGAAAGAAAGAAAGAAAGATCTTCCACTGAAAACACATTTAGACACTTTCTTTTCCTGTCTCTTTTCCAGCCAGTTTTTAAGAGTGCAGAAGGAAAGTAAATAGGGTATCTTTTTACACTTAAAACACATGTTTGAGACACTTCAAAGCAACCATTTGTCCCCCCCCCCCCGCCGTAGTCCCCTCTCGGTCAACTTACCCTCTTTTCACCAAAGATCCTTTGCTTATGGTCTTTCTGACCTTGATGCTTCTGAAATTTCTGAAACCGAGTGTCTGTCTGTCCGTCCGTCTGTCTTTTTTCACACTCCTTCTCAGTTGTTGGTGCTGGCCTGGAAGTACTTGATGTTCTCCTCAGGCGCCAGCGCGATCCAGACGATCCCGGCGAGGTGCGCCAATGCCAGCACCAGGAGGAAGAAGGCGCACTTACGATTCTCAGCGCTCAGGTCACCAGAGAGCATCTTTTTTCCACCGAAAAATAAACTCTTTTTACGTTTCTTCTTCACTCAGGCCACAAAACTGCTGCTCGGCACACTCGGGATGACCAACACGAGCCTCGAAACTCGGGCTTTGAGTGAAAAAGACCTGCTTTGTCCAACCCCCGATCCTTTGTCTCTCAGCATGGCGACAGCCAGCTGAATTCTGGCTGACAAAGCAACAGCAGCAGCTGAAGAAAGTAAACAAAAGTCAGCAAGGACAGGATGGAGTACCTGTTGGAGGAGACGGTGCCGGCTGCGGATCTCAAGAAGTTCGAGGACAACTACAACGAGGAGATCAGGCTGCACGGGAAGCCCAGGGTACAGAGGCAGAGCGCTCAAGCAAACATTCACTTATCTATTGCCTGACGTTGGACAGGGGGAGGGAGAAGCAGAAGTGGGGCGGGGAGAGGGGGGGGGGGCTGTCTGACCCCTGACTATCTAGTTGTGAAACCCTTTTATCTTCCCTCGAGTGTGAAGAACAACTTGTGCTGCGACAGCTTTACCTCGGCCCATCCTTCAGTGCAGGGTCCCCGCTACCTGCCCCCACCCCTTTCATGAAACTTAACAAAGAACGTTTTGCCCATGAGTTTCACTAAATACTCAGATGACTCATTGTTGAGGGGAAGGCGGGGGAATGTGAGGATCCCCTCACCCTCCTTGGCTCTCCGCGTAAGGATCCCAGGGACGATCAGTCCATCCAGGGACGATGTTTATTTACTAAATGCATCCTCTTTTTGAGTCGTGGCCCATTGTTCACGGCAAGAAGGGGGTCAGAGAGGGGCTTCCGACAAAGTGGTCCCGCCGTCTGCCGAACCCCACCACGCTCACGTCATCTTTTCCACATGATCTCTTGTATTTGACTCACACGATACACTCGCGTCAAGCTGTACAGGCCGTCAACAGACACGTTTTGTCCTTCTTTGCAGTCTACCACCCAGTTCGAGTATGCCTGGTGCCTCGTGAGGTCTCGCTACCCCGCCGACATCCACAAGGGCCTCCTGCTGCTCGAGGACTTGGTCCAGAGCAAGGAAGAGAAAGGCAAGCAGGACTTTCTCTACTACTTGGCCATCGGCAACGCACGCATCAAGGAGTATAACACCGCGCTCAAGTACATCAGGGCGATCTTGCAGGTGCGATCGAACAGGGTGACACAATTTCTTCTACACTGCTGACACATTGTTGAAGTCCAGTTACCCTTTGTTATATGCTTACTCACTTTTTAGGACCTTCATGCATGGTCTGGTGCACAAGTTCCTGGTTAAGATAGAGGCGGGACATGTAGACAGCATTAATCCTGACCAACTAGACTATATCGACACCGATCTAGAGCATGCTGGGCTAGGTACGGTGATGGCGACAACATTTGTACAAGGCAACTTCAGGTTGCTGTGACACATCAGGATGAACTTCCACACGGCAAATGGATGCTATTTGATGTGGCCATTTCAATCCAAAGTAACAGTTTCAAGCACTGATGGATACCAGGATGGGGCGCCTTGTAGTGGTCAATTTCACACACGTTAAAGTGGTTATTGGATCCATCGTCTACACTTGTTTTTGCCAATATTAAGTTTATCAAGTACCTTTTAAGCAAGATAGTACATAAGAGATGTGTCGTTTATCAGGGAGCCAAGTCTTCACACCTGTAGTCATCAGAGACTCAACGTTGACAGTCAAGACGTTATGTAAAGCCAGACTGGTGTTTCAGGTCCAGCCCGGCAATCGCCAAGCCCAAGACTTGGAGGCGGTGGTCAAGAAGAAGATGGAGCGCGAGGGTCTGATCGGCATGGCTGTCGTGGGTGGGGCCACGCTCTTCTTCGGAGCCGCTGTTGGACTGGGTATCGCTCTGGCAAAGAGACATTGAGCTGCTGTGAATTCGTGTATGCACCTAGACGTTTATCTATCTATAAAAAAAATCATTTTAAGCCATTGTTTAGTGAAAGCATTAGGCAACACGTATCACATTTAGTCGATTGTCTTCATGCAGGTTTAATACAATGTATTCAAACTGCGCATTCATTTATAGAGGCCAAAAGCTCACCCCTCTATCAGTGCACTCCTAACCCAAGAAATGTACAAGCTTTCTGGTCACACTTGGAGATATGCAAAAGATCCGTACTGCAGCTGGCTTTTGATTTTTTTTTCAATAAGTCGTACATACAGTATATTCTCTGTAAATGACAGGTGGTGGTATTGCACTGTTTACAGCAAGTCCTCCAAAGACCAGCACGTGCTGGTGGCCTTGGTGGGCTCATCTAAAATAGTGGGGTCAAAACCAAAGCTCATGGTGGAGCACATCTCTTGGTGTTGCTCCGTGTGGGCCGGGCTCCCCAACGCTACTGTAAACAACTCCTCCAGGAGGTCACTCTCTTCTTTGTTGATGGGAACCCCTTTCTTCTTCGGCACTTCTCCAGAACTTTCGCCTGCTGGCTGGTGGGAACTCTGAGCATTGCTGGGAGATTTCATCAGTGGAGGGTCTTGCGATGGCAGCTCCACGACAGCACCGTCGGCTCTCAGGACCTTCCTAGCTCCTTCCAAGCCCTCAGAAGGCTTGAAAACACTAGCTCGTCTGCTGAACGTGGCACGACCACTCTGGGACTTCTCTTCTTTTTGGGCTGATCCAAAACCTTTGTACGTTTTCCCTGCCTTCTTCTTCTGTACCCTCTGCATCTTCAACTCTTTCTTCTTGAACAGCTTCTTCAGTCTCTCCTCCTGACCACTACGGACAAACATGGTGTCAAGCCTCTTCAGGTTGTGCAAATCCTTCTCATACGTAATCTTCGGCGCGTCCAGAGCTTTGAGGACCTTGGCTCTCTGTCTGGTCGTCACACTGGAGAAAGAGGTCAAAGCATTGGATTCTGCTAAATCATCCACTCGAGTGGAGGGTCTTTTCTTGGTAGCCTTGGAATCAGAAACGCTTTTCCCATTACTGGAACCAGGCTGGTGCTGCTGTGCAGCTGGAGAACTGTCCATCCCCGCAGTCATGATGTCCACGGCCTTGGTGAAGAGGCAATCCTGTTTACGGCCTTCTTTGTGCCGCTGCTGCTGCATCCTCGCGGTTGCAGCCGCCAGCTTTTGGCGCACCTTCTCCTCCTCCCTTCTGATTTTTCGCTGCTCTATTTCAGCCTTCGAGATGTTGAGACTGGTGGGGGCTGTTGGGGCTGTTGGGGCGGAGGCATCTTTCTTCTCGTCTTTGCGATCTTTACCCTTGATCCCAATGCCTTTATACGTTTTCCCGCTCTTGATCTCGAAGTACGAGGACATGGGCTTGAGCTGTGATACGTGCTGCTGCCTGGAAGTCATTCTGCTATTCTTCTCGCCACCGTCCTTCTTGTAGGTGGGCTTGACCAAGCCCTGAAGGCGGCTCATCTTCTTCTTCTCCTTCACTTCGTCCGGCTCCACGTCTACGTCCATGTCCCCGCTCCCAGGGAGGACGAGCTGAACGGTGTTGGAAGTGCTATCTGTTGAGGTGTCTAGATCGATGTTGTTGCCGCTGCCGCTGCTGTCCAAGCTGATCAACATGTTGTCCAGGTCCCTCTCAGTGTTATTCAAAGCTCTAGACCTCTGGCTGCTATTTTCCGGTGCCTTTGGCTCGGCACTATTTCGCTGTTGAACGTCAGCTTCGGAGGGAGCTTCGACTTCACACTTAATGCTGTTGGCAGGCACCTTGATGATCTATTGGAAATAAGTTATTTGCTTGCACTCAGTTGAACTGTGTTAAGTATCACGTGTTACCTGACTCCTTTTCGGGTAGTTTCTTCGTTTTCTGCCCACCACGTTTTGCTTCAGAGCTCGCTTTGTGAAAGCCTTGTCCAGGTAGGCGACAACGTCCTTGGGCAGGATGCTCTTGGCACGCACTGCGGCCGCACAGTACACGGGAGCGGTGGTCAAACTCTGGCCGCGGTGCTTCGACGCCTTCACCTTCTCCTTGACGTAAGACAATATGGCTCGAACCTAAAAAGAAAAAGTTAAGGAACTGTTTCCAAGAAGAACTCTTGCAGGTACTTGGATGTTTCACCTGGTCCTCCGTTTCCACTCGAATGGGTCCTACGGCACAACCTTCGTACGAGACGAGGACCCTCTTCTCGCCTTTAACCCCGATGGTGCCCAAGCCAGGCATGTTTCTCGGGATCTCTGCTACCGAAGGCGGCGCCGGCAACACCGACGTCGGTATTACCGACCGGGGCTCAGCTAAGGGGGATGAGACTGACGGCACCTCAACCACTTCTTCCTTTACTCTCATTCTCGCATCCCGACTAATTTCAGCACTCTCGACACTAGGCACACTGACACTGTCCTCAGCTTCGCTGGACTCTACAACCTGGGGTTGTTCTTCTTGCTCCTGTCTTCGATTGTGGCTTTGCAGCACCTCGGTGGCATCGCTACTTCCCCTGACGGTCTGCAGCTCAGTGTAAGTTTGATTCTGGTTAGCTTGCAGCCCTTGTGGTTGTTCCACCTGCTGTGGATGCTCCAGCTGTTGCTCTCGTTGTTGCTGTTGCCGCACCCTAACCATGTACTCGTAATTGACCCACATGGCGTATTTCTCCATGAGGCCAGCGATAGCATCAGGGTCTTCTCTCTGATCCATCCTCTTGCCAACCAACATGGCCACCACCGGGTCAATCCCTAGCAGCCGCCACTCCTCCGGGAAGACGTAGCCGGCCATCATGGACTCAATCTAGTGTACACAGACAGATATACACATTCAGGTGACTGTCATTACATTCACTAAAGTTGTACCACTACATACGCACCTGATGCCTGAGCATCGCCACATTCCTTGGATGGGAGAAGTAGTGAAGGTAGTACGGGGTCAGTCCCATCAACGGCGCGTCACTCATCATGGTGGACGACGGGTTGTGCTGCACTGGTGGATTAGACTGAGGCTGCTCCTGATCCCTTGGGGGTGAAAATCTGTATGGGGCGTGCACCTCGGCCAAATTGGTCTGATGAGCATTGACGTCAGTTTGCCCGTGCTCCTTCTTCTTGAGCTTTTTGGTTGGCGTTCTCCGGTTGTCTGAGGCCAACTGTGCCGTGGGCGACTCAGCCCTGAGAGCCTGACCCTCGATCCCATCGGATTCCGAGCAGAACATGACCTTGACGTGGTTAGCCTTGTCCTTCTCAGTGCTGATGTCCAGCAGCCCCCTCGAGGTGGGCAAGTCGATGATGGTGGATTTGCCATGGCCAACGTGCAAGTTCAAAACGGCTTCTTCTTCCTCGTGTCGCCTCTGAATCAGTCCCAACGACTCCTGCAGCTTCAGCACGAAGTCTCCCGACGACGTCCCCTCTTCCTCTCCCAAGGCCATTTGGCGAAGCAGAGATCGGAACTCTGGAATGGCCTCATGGTTTGGTGGATCCTTATCAGAATGCCCTTGTTCCGCCCCGGAGGAACGGCTGGCCGACTCCATGGAGACGGAGATGTCGAGGCCGGTACTCAAGAACAGCCTGTTACTGAGGCTAGTTAGTTTCACTCCGGGTGAGTCTTTGTCATCATCTGCCTTTGCGTCGGCAACCACTTTTTCAGCGGCAGCCTTGGCTTCAACAGAGGCCGTCTTAGCACTCACAGCCGGCATTGCCAGAGAGGAGGAGGAGGATTGTTCCTCGGACACCCTTTCAGCTGAGGCCGCCTCCGGAGACGAGGTCTTGGTCGCCGGCAAAGCTGAGACTTTGGCCCCGGAGGACTGCTTTGTCTCGTCCTTGCTGGAGACAGACGCACTTTTGGCAGGTGATGCTTCGACTTCCACCAAAGATGAATCCTTGTCATGCGTCAATGGAGACATCTTGTCCTTTTTAGCCGAGGCTACCTTGACTGGTAAATAGCAGAGCGGGATTTTAGGTGAATTGGATTTGAAGAGATTCCACCCACCCCCTCGAGGTCACGAGGTCCAAGCAAAAGAGGCGAGAAGTCTCTTTTTTCTATTCGCGGCTTTGGCCTAAAGTTGTCAGTGTTATTACGTAGGTCTGTTAACCCTCAAAGTCCATCATTTAAGAATAGGTTTAAAGAAGCAAGTTGCTGACTTAAGCTCTGTTAGTGAATGGATCAATAAATATCGGTCTCCCTGTTGCCATTACACATTTTTTCAAAGCCAGAAAAATAGTGAAGGAAGTCACTCCAATTGTGGGTTTGATCAGAAAGGCCCCAAAATGTGTCCAGTGTTGTCTTTGTCCAAAATCCCGCTCTTTATTGTTTAAAAGAACATATCTGTTGGCAACGAGGGCGACATCGGGTCTTGTCCGGACGAGAACGTCGGTGCTGGGGACCAGGGCTCCTCCCCCTGCACGTGTGTCTGGTCACCTCCTTTGACTGACGTGGGCGGCCTCATGGGCGAGAAGGCCTGATCCTCTGACATCATCTCGTCCTCTCTGACCGAGGCACACACGCTCAACGGGGACAGGGCCATAGGCAGGGAGCAACTGAACGTGTGGTTGTACTTGAAGAACTCCTCCAATTCCCCACATTCAGGCTGTTCCTTCATCTTGGCAGAGTGGTGGACGGTTTCTTCAGCAGGTTTCGTGGCAGTTTTACAAAGTTGAGCAACTTTTTCTGGCTCTCCTTCAGTCTTGTTATCTGTTCTCCGTGAGTTCTTTTCAGTTTCATCGGTGTCCTCCGGAAGATCCTCGATTTCCTGACAAGATTCGTCCACTCGTTGGCAGTGTCCAAGCTGTGGACGGGTCGTACTAATACTCAATTGGTGCTTCTGACGTTCCTGCGATGAGGATGAGATCGTGGCAGTCGTTGTCGGCCTTTCGGCCTTCTCCCGGCCCGCTTGACTACCCTGACTAACGGACCTCTCGCGCGCCATCTTATCAACCAAGGGAGAGTAATCTGTCTTGGCCCAGATGTCGCTGCTGTCACTGGACGACGACGTTGTCCTTCGCTTTAGCTGCTGTTTCTCCATCTTCTCGTGCTTCTGCATCTTGTGGTACAGGCGGTAGTCACTGAAGCCCATGAACTGGTTTGGGGAGAGCACGTCCAGAGGCCAGTGGCACTGTAAAAAAAGAAAAAATACTTCGGGAACCCTGCCATGCAGTTTGCTTTCGGCGAAGCTCACCTGCAAGTTGGCGCACACGAACATGGCCTCGTTCTCCATGTTGATGTGAAAGATCCTAACCTTGGCCTTGCACCTCGGGCAACGCGAGGGGAAGGCCGGGACCGTGCAGGACGCCTTCCACAGCGACCGTGGAGACGCCATGGTGGTCTCAGATCGGACTCTCGTAGAGTCACAACATTGGGACTGGGGCAAAGATTGTTGTTTTCCTCAGCTGGCAGCATTTGGGCGTCCCCGCGTACGCAGCCCAGTCGGCCGAGGCACTCATCATCACTGACGCCCACGCAGCAGGCAGACAAGTACCTCGCAACCTCGAGCGCCTCCGACGTTTGTGCAAAGTTATTTTTGCCGAGGTCACACACACCGTGAATTGACACAAAACAACGTGTCGAATGGACGAATTTTTTTTCAAAGAAGCGCTCCGTCAGTTTTTTTGTCTGTCTGTCTGTCACGGGGTTGGCGCTGTCATCGCTGAACCCATCGTACTCGAACTTGACAGACAGAAGCGATGCATACGCGGAGGACGAGGACAGCGCGGAGTAGGAGAACGGCGGAGTCACTTTTTGCTTGAGTTCGGTCTTGAAATGACCCGAGCGAAGCCTCCTATAGCACAGGTATGTAGATAGAAGATAGATAAGCTCATAGAACTACTCAGGCCGGGCGATCTCCCGCAGCGATATCAGGTATCGATACTTGTGGTTGCTACTGCAGGTACGAAGAAAACCTCGGCATCGACGTGTGCACAATTGTGGTTCACCATGCACTACACGTGCCAGGTGTGGGAACCGCAATACACGTATCCCTTCAATTTCTGCAGGAACGTTGCCAATCGATAACAGAAGTTCATACTAATTCGTACCTGTCTTTCTTCATGGCAGCTCGCACTTGAGGGATTCAGGAATGCAGTAGCTTTCTAATCTCATAGTGTATTCCGCTGTTTTTCTTAATTCCCTTACATTCAAAGAAATGGTGCGTAACCTTCAGCATGCACTAACAGTGATGCCAAGCTGAGGCGCGTCCACACGTGTGGTTCACGTTCGGGTACATGAACGCACTGTGCGCCTTCCACGAGACAAACATCGGCAACGTGCGCATATAGGTTGTTATTGAGTCAACACAGCACATGTGCTGTCCTACGCTCTGGGACGAATTCAAGTAGTCCCCTCTGGCAGGACCTCGCCATGTCCATCTTCCAAGCTCGCGAGTGGTGGTCCGCTGAACCCGAGAACGACGGGGCCACTGGCGTAGATGCTGAGGCCGGCGCCTTTTGCTGCGTCACCCTGGCGTCGTTCCCGGCCACGCTGGGGCATCCGGCGCAGACCATAATCACTGGGTCGCTCAGTGGGCTTCTGCGCATCGTCCTGCCGTTCAGGTACTCGGCGAAGTTTTGTCTCCTCCATTTGCACATAGAGTACGAAGCGAAGCAAGGACAACGTTGTACACTTGCAGGGCCGAACCGGAGGAAGAGGCGGAGAAGAGGGAAGTCGCCAACATCTTACCGAGCAAGACCTACGAGGCCGGGAACCTCTTGTTGGAGCAGCAGATGAAGCTGCCGCTACTCAGCATCAAGACAGGAAGACTCGCGGCGTCGTAAGTGTGAACCCAACAGTAAGAGGTCCTCATGTTCAATTTCATACTGATCCAACACTCATTGCGGCAGTGGCGGTAGCGACCCCAAGATCGCCGTGCTTCACCCTCGTCGCCTCTCCGTGTACTCGCTGGCCTTGAACCGGGGAAAGACCCGCGAGTCCGACAGCTTCAGTTTGACAACGCACTATCACTTCGAGCTGTCGCGATCGGCGTTCTCCCTGACCATCGGCCCGTTCGGAGCAGGTGCCAGCACAGCGAAAAAGGACTTCTTGTGCGTCCAGTCCATCGACGGCACGCTCAACTTCTTTGAACAGGAGAGCTACGCATTTAGCAGGTGACGCTCAATCACTCGGTCAGCCCAAAGTGTGCTGCTCATTTCGAGCACTTGTGCAGGTTTCTGCCCGGATTCTTGCTCCCTGGACCGGTCATTTACGTGGAGAGGACGGACAGCCTGGTCACCGCGTCGTCGGCCTACCAACTAGAGAGCTACAGGTGACCAAAACTCCCTCACAACGGGATCTCCTCGACCACGTTTCCTGCGCACTCGTTAGGTACCAACTTCTGGCCGTGGCTGGCGTCGAAGCCACTGGCGACGGATCCAACGACAAGCCCAAGACCGACCACATCGTGACCGGCCGTCGGGTGACGGCAGACTGGAACCTGGGACTGGGAGAGGCCTGCATCGACCTGCAGGTCATCAACTCCGACAAGAGAGACACGCCCTCAACCATCGTGGCCCTCTGTTCTAGGTACGTTCAGTTAAGCGCGGACGCTTTATCTGTGACATTAACGTGACAAATACCAACAACAACCTTTGCTCAAGATTAGGCCTAAGATTCAAGGGCCGCCACCAATAGCTTAAATATTAATTATAAGGACCTAGACAAGAACACACAGTTGACCACATCCCACCTCGTAGGTCCTTCTGCGCCCTCTTGGACACAGGCATTGTGACTTTCATCAAGAAGCTGGACTTTTGCCCCCTGTGCGCCCTCTCATACAGAAGTAGTAAGTGCGACAACACTCGCTATGTCCCCCCTGTCCCATTGCGTTGTCGACTCCGCAGGCACGCTGGCCAGCAACCCCAAGATCATGACGCTGGTGGCCAGCCCCACCCAGACCCTCCTGATCTACCAGAACACCACCCTGAAGTGGGCGGCGCAGATGCCGTTCAGTCCCGCTTACATTACCAGGGGAACTTTTAAAGTAAGTGCAGTACTGAGGTCACTCATTGTACATGACCTGGGCACGCGTGACTCACCTGCAGAAGACATTCCTCGGCGACGACCTCTTGAAGGACATGTTGGTCCTGAGTTCCGCACAGGGTCACCTGTACGCGTCCTACTTGGGCACGGATCCCGCAATCTTCTCCGTGCCCGCAATCGCGAGGGAAGTCAACTACGAGGAGACGGACAAGGAGTACGCGGAGCTCACGAGCCACATCAAGGCGGCCCAATCAGACGGTAAAGCTGTTGGTCATTGGAGAAACCCAGGTTGTCGGCGAGAATCTGGCTCTGTTTGCACAGCATGAAGATGAAAAATTGAAAATGTCCGTTAATGCACTGCCTAAAGATGTAGATTGGTCAGTGCAACTTTCCACTTGTGACAATGATCACGGATCTTCACTTTTGCAGGGAGTTTTGCACCTAAGAGCAACAACCCAGAGCTGGTGGTCACTTGCTCGGTTGCTCCGCAGTTCCAACGCTGCATCTACGAGACAAAGTTCACCGGGGAAGATCTGGAGAGATTGGGGCCGGACTCTACCCTGTCCACGGCCACAGTCTTGGTGCAGCTGAGAACAAATGCGCCTCTCTCCAAGGTCAGGGTCACCATCGGTGCAGAGGAGCCGCTCAGAGTCGCGCACCCAACGCATGTCGTCAACAGCCTCAGTGAGTTCTCAAAGTTTTACACATGCGGTCTGGGATAAAACTTGGTCCCTCGTTATAGCGGATTCCTTCACTGTTGAGGCTCATGTGTACCTGCACTCCAAGTTCGTCCCTCATTCACTGGACGCGCTGGTGTCTGTGGTGTACCTGAACGGGCGGGGAGTACCCAACGTCCTCACCTTCAAAGTCTCCTTGCCTCTCAAAATCGTCCTGAGGCCCTGTCCGCCCATCAAGGACGCCGACTACAAGGTCACACTCAGCACCAACAAACCTGCAGTCAGCCTGCTGGACTTATTTCCAGGCAAGTGCAGGTCAGCCTGCCAAAGTAAGTCAGCTACAACTACGAGAGATTCGCGTTTCAGAATTCGTGCTGGACAGCACCATGTCCAACGCGGCAGGATTTCAGTACTACTGCGGCCCCTTCGTCACTGTGCTGTCGTCGAAGACATCGCAGCGCTACCGCCTGCAGTCGGACAATCTTCCGTCACTTTGGCTGTTGACATCGGAACTCGAGCGAAGACTGCACAAAGTCCACAGTCACAAAAAGGATGCCCAGTCTTCGTCCCCGCTGCAGTGCAGCTACAGCAGCTCGCTCCCGATGCACGAGTACTTCACGGAGATCGAGGCGCACTTTGTCAAGCGAAGCAGGATGAAGACGATGTCGGTAAGACTTCTGCCCCATTCCTCATACTTGAGGTTGCAACTTGTAAGTTTAACATCCACATTTTATTCACACATATGTACTGTGGTAGGATCAACTTTCCCAACGAGCAACTCAGTTCCGGTCTATTGAGCGCCGGCTGCTGTCCCGATTCAAGGATAAGACGCCGACGCCGCTCACGAACCTGGACACCTTGCTGGAAGGGACGTACAGGTAAGAGTGCAAGGCCTGGATCGTACGCTAAAGCGAATGCTGCTTTTCCTCTAGGCAAATCGTTGCAGCAGCTGATGAGGTGGAGCAGTGCGAGTCCGAGTTGAACTCGTCCTCCTGCAACCTCTCATGCATCACGAACCTTCTGCTGATGCTGTCAAGGCTTTCCACGGGGATGACTGACGAAGAGGCCCACAAGCTGTCAGCAGCACTTTCGCCCATTGTCCAGACCTCGCAGGAACAGGCAAGCAAACTTGACCAACTCATATATGTCATGCGTACACATGTGTGTCTACTCCAGGGTTGGGAGGAGACAACTGACGCTGCTCTGACTTATCTGCTGAGGACATCCTTAGCCAAACCTGGCAAGGAAAACCAGGTGAAGACCATATTTTATTTCAAGAGATTTTAATAATGTTATAGGTGAACTAATGCTAGTAGCACATGCGTGCTTGGCAAGGTCAACTTGTCTCTAAATCAGGATAAATCAAAGGGGTCACAGACGAAAGTTTCTATTAAGTTAAGGAGGATACTACCAGGTGTGGGATAGGGAATATGGGGGTGGAGGTGTTGCCTGAGTAAATGTTTCTTCTCTGTTGAGGGGAGGAATGAAATATCCACCCCAGCGTAGCGTGGGGTTTCGGTTACTGTCTGCACACACCTTACTCATGACTAATATCCTCAGGGTGCGACTCCTATTACCCTGACGACACCCAAGGACACGACCAGATTGAAGAAGCACATTTCCTCAGTGATGGACAGAGTGGCCAAGGGAGGAAGAATCGTGGACAGCAAGAACCAAATGCCAGGTGAATATCCAGTCTTACCTACTGAAAAGAAAACTGATAAGTAGTTTCATTCTTAAGTTTAGCATTCTCTGCCTTGCCGTCCAAGTACAAGTAAAAGGGTCTGGGGGTAATATGATTAACAGTCTCGGTCCCCAAGTGACTCCTGGATCCACTTTCAAGAGCAAAAAATGCCCGGAGAAGCAAAAGAAGGCCGATTTGGAGAGCTTCATCTGTTAGAGACAAAACAGTCGCTCAACTGATTGTGTTCGCTAACTCGGTCACCTCCTCCTCATTGTATAATACTACTGTGCGTAATAATGACCTTGTCATATCTTCCAGCTACCTCATTGCTAGACTTCAGTGAGCTAGCTGGTGAAGGCAAGTCAGAAGAGGACAGCTTGGTCACTTTTGCTGAGGAGGTTGACCGGGCCGGAAGTGAAGGACCCGTCCCAGTAGGGTCACAATTCGGCGAAGCTGGTGAAAGGTTGAGGTCAGCAAGAGTCAGAACCGCCAGAGGTCAGTCCACTCGACCCCGTACTACCTCAGCACCTGAAGGTATCCTGTGCAGTCATGGATGAAATGACCAGAAGTCTGTCTGACCGATCTATAATGTTTCCTGTGTTACAGGAAGGAGTGATGGCGGAAGTGGTGAGCAGCAAGATGATTCTGATCTAGACAATTTCATCCAGAATGAAGGAGGAGAAGACGTCGACGACGACACAGAAGACCTGATTGGTTGGTAAAATGTTTGGCCATCAGTTGTCGTTAAAGCATTTTATTGAAAAAATGTAAAGGTCGCTTTGCTACAACAAACGATTATTTGTCCGGCACGCCATGAGAAGTCAATAATCTGGCTGTTATAACTTTCTTCTCTTAGGAGCTGCACTTTCATTAGGAATGTTAATTTGCGAGAAAAGCTCGTCGTCGTCGTCGCCAAAGACATCATTGTTGGCATCGCTACTTGCTATATCAATGGATGCCAGGAATGCATCATCTTCATCAGGTAGCATTCCAGGAAGTTCTCTAGTGTTTTTGGTCTTGCTACGGTTTGCCAAAGGCCTCCTTTCTCTACTATATGTTGCACGTGTGCCTGAGGTCCCAGAAATTGAGCTTTTGTACTTTGTGGCCAGACCTTTGGGCTCAAAGGTCTGCGTAGGCTGATCACAGTTGGGCTCGGGCATGGAATCATCAAGGGGAACTTGGCCCATTCTTATTTGGAGATGATGGGACAGAGCAATGGTATTGTCCGTGGCTCCTCCAAGGGGTTGAACATTCCAAGGCTCCAGCATGATGTGACCCCGCCTGACAGCCGCAGGGCCACGGATGCTCAGCTTGTATCCAGGAGAAATCTGGTGAATGTGCAGGTTGTCTGTCACTCATGAAGTGATATCAAAATGGCATTTATAGATGTGTAAATAGTAGCAGTAAAGTGCCAAAGGTACCTGGTCGTGAATCAGAGGGATGGGTTTTGCCTCCACGGCCCAAATTGTCCTCTGTCCGTCAGTGAGCCAAATCTTGAGCATCCTGCCCGGTTTTGGCTCCCAATTGGCCGTGAAGTTTTGTTGCGTCGCATCAGAGTCCACGGCGGAGTTGCCATGTCTAATGATGTCTCGGTTAGTGGAAAATCTGTACCTCCTCACTGCCTTACTTGTCTGCCCCCACAAGCTTGACAGCTTGTGTATAGGCTGCTGTGCCAATGTCCATAGCCGAGAGAACCTGCAATGAGTAGATGGCCCCAGCTGGGAGGCTGGTATTCAAGGGCACGGGATCTCCAAGGTCTGAAAGACAAGAACAAGGCATGACTTGGCATCGCCAGAGATGATCACAGTTGTGCCTTCTCGCCTGGAAGTCTTCTGAGCCGTATGGAGTAATCTTGCACTCCAGGGTGTCGAATGTCCGCTATCATCCATTGGACGTAGACGGCCTTGTCGATGGTGGACCCTGGCGGCACGAGAGACTCTTGCTTGCAGAATCTTATGCATTCGCGGATCCAGTTGGAGGTCACGTGGACGTGCTTCCTTCGGAAGAAGTCGGCCACGAGCATGAAGGCCGGATCCATTGGCAGCATGGGCGCCATGGACAAGAATTCGCTCTCATTGATCTGCCGAATGGTAACAACATAGCTGAACTTGGATGACTCTTTCGTCGAGTTCTGTCGCACATGGAGGAAGAAGACCACTCAAGCCTGAACAGTAGGAGACACACCAAAACAACCATCGGTGGAGCCGCAAAAAACGACACTATGTAGATCGACTGCAACTCCGCCAATGCTATTGTTACATTATTGCGCAGGCGTGAGCGTTTTCTCTTAAAGTTCTCTTAAACTCACATGTCTGTGACCGCCGTCCATTTTTCTGTCTTTGTTGATGATAACAGTGAGTAGTAGGGCTGGGTCAAGCCCAGGCTTGACTCGAGGAGGCTCGCTGTTCGAAGCACAAGAAGCTCTGCTCGAATTGGGCCCGACGTTTTTGGCCTCGATCCCGAGCCTAACCAGCCTATTCTCATGGCCCGGCAGCTCTCGCCCCATCTGCCCCATGACCTTGCCAATTCCCCACAACTCGGGGTCCGGATTCTCAGCCTTGACGGAGTCCCAGACCCGGTGGGAGGAGCGTACGTATGGCAAGAGCGGCTTCTCGGGTGTCCTGGGGGGCTTTGTAATGCCATAGTCGTTGGCCTGAACAGAGACTGGAAAGGAGAAACAGGCGAATAGGATTTATTCTTCAAATTTTGCAAATAACTTTTGAGTCTCATGCATAATAAAAGGAGGACGTTTTACATTTAGAATTCTCAGAACTGTAGTGCAGCATGTTATAATCATTTGTCTCTCATGCTCTATAGACGATGAAATCCAAAGGGCGATCCTGCATGCTGGGATTTTCTTATGTCCTGATCAAGCTAGTCGTAGAATGCTCAGAATTGACTGTACCGACGAGCTTACTCTGGTCACTGCTTACAGTGATCAAGTGCTTGTATTGGTCAAAACCAAAGAGAATAACTGAAAGATCACTTTACTTTACCTGTTGTGCATGGCGGTCAGAGGGTCAAACTGCCAGCGTCAGCAGTATGAGTATCATCCACTGCATAGCCATGTCACAGTTTCTCAACCCAAACTACCTCTCTAAAGTTACACCAATAAGACATTCAAAACCTAATTCTGAGCATTCAAGCATGATTTCCCTCAAGCTCCAGTTGAACCTCAGCGATCTTCTTCCTCAGAATTTCGTTGGCCTCTTCTAAGGTGACAGAATCGGACTCTTCTGTGATTTCCACAGCTTTCTCGCTTTCACCAACTTTCACATTTTCCTGGTCCTTGTCTTGGTCAGTTGACACCTCCTCCTTCGTGCTCAGGGAGTTGACCCTGGGCGACTTGCACAAAGGTGGAGCAAAGGCGGGATCAGAAGGCACTGTGGAAGGCTTGGTTGGGGTAAGAAAGGTAAAACAGTTTACGAGAGATAAACACAACAGCGATGACCAAACGCAGCCGATTTATTTGAGAGATAATCTTTACTTTTTATGTCTTGCTCGGATAAATCAACTTAATAAAGTTACTTTTCCTCTACAAATGGACTCATGGAAAATCAAGAGGTAACAGAGATATCGACACTAGTAAACAATTGAGCAAAACCCTGCGAGGTTGCAAAGTGTTGCCACACTTACCCCCTTGCTTTCTCCTGGACTCGAGCTTGGGAGTTCTGGATGAGAAATGTGAAATTAGCACTCGCTCAATTATAGTGATGTCGTCTACAAATGTGACCGTTTATCGTGCAAGTTACAAACAGAGAGCAACAGGGTGACACTTTGACAAGTGAGAAAACGCGTCGACGCCCTCGATCTGGACGGATCTCGACCGTCCGGAGGATCTGCGAGTCCAGATTTCAATGCAGTTCAGTGCCTGCAATGATCAGTGGAGGCAGCCAAGTCTTCCTACCCTCACTCTGGATGGCACTCAATTTGGACTTTGATTGTCCAGAGCGGCGTCCTCAGCAGTAGCGGTCGCAGTGTCACCCGGTCGCTCTCTTTTTTGTGACTTTACAGAACCCTCTCAACCCGGACACGAGGTTTTGGACCCGGGAAGTGAATCCCCAAGGAAATAGGGGGTCTGCAGGAGCAGGGGAAAGGGGGAAAAACGAGGGGAATCACAGCTACCAAGGGAATTACGAACTAGGGATGGAGAACGACATCCTTACGCTGATGTCCGGGAGAGCCGCCACCCGGTCCCGTTCCGCCCACCACTGGCCCGTCCGAGCCCGCCAAAACCCTGTACTTGGGCTGGGCCATGCCGACGAAAGCTTGAAAGACTGAATACGTCGAGCCTGCCGCCGTTGTCGTTGTCGGAGATCAGAGAGACGCCGCAGAGGTGCTACTTGAACCGGGGTGAACTTTGGGAGCGCGGGAAGAATAAAGGGGAGCGTAGGGGTGGGAGGGCTGGGCTCGGCGGCACATTTGGCCTTGTTTTTATGAGCCGGCTCAGCAGAGAGGAGCAGGGAAGCTCTTCTGCAAGGTGGAATCCCCCTAGAAATGACGTCACCTTCAGGAGGTCAGCTGGAAAATTTGATCAAAATGATTCGTGCCTCCAGATGAAATCGAAGTTGTTGAAACTGACAAAGTTGGTGTCACTGTAGATGTAGTTGACTGCCTTCCAGTATGCACACATCCCATCGCTGCGCACGAGTGTAAGACGACCTTCAAAGTGCACACAAAGACTTGAATGAAGACCATGCACACCAATTCAGTCATACTTCTAGCATACATTCACAGTCTTTGAAAATGCTGACTGAATAGCCTATGTAATGCGCTCCTGACGTAAAGGTACATCCCTTCAGGGTTCTGAGCAGTGCTGAGAGCTGCTCTCAGCTCAGGCACACAGACAAAGCAACTCTTTTCTGTTCTTCCCTCATGTGTACCAATAAAACGCTCACTCACACTATTGCATGTGGGGCTGACTGATGAAGCAGCAGAGAAGACTCTTTCACTGATCAGGCTCAACCTTAGGTCTTGGGATCCCCTCATTCACTTCCTAGTTAGGAGAGTCGTTCCATTTACAGGCCTTGATCAAAATGACCAAATGACTTGATCAAGTTCCTGCTCAGGTGTGGCAGGTGCATGAAGGCGGATTCCGCACCTACGCTGACTTTGCTTCAAGAATGTGCGATCACATCGATCACCTCCGTAAGCAAATGTTTCTTCTCATGAATTCGCAAGTGGTCACGTAGGACTTGATTGATATGCGTCCGAGGCTCCTTCGAGGTCAGACACAAGGTCCATCATTTGATTCTGTCCAAGCTGTCTTGGCTCTACTCACACGCTGGTTCGATTGTTAACACTCAAAATTGAAAATATGGGAAGACTACGTCCTTAATCCACACTTTGTCCAGCCCGCTTGGCCCGTAGCCCGCACGCAAGCAGCCCGCACCTACCAGCTAGAGCCTGGATTTCAAAGTGATTTTGTCACAGACTGCTTATACCACTATACTGGCCATGCTAAATGAAATATGCTGAAATGAATTGAAGTGGCTTGAGTAGTCTGTGACAAAATCACTTTGAAATCCAGGCTCTAGACGAACAGAACTTGTCCAAGACCTGGATTTTTGGGAAAACTGCGACACCCTGGACTGTGCAACCTTGCAACAAAGTACCTAACTATACCAACCACCAGTGTACCAAGTGAGAGAGTCTTCTCAACAGCAGGCGAGGTGATCTCAAAGAAGGGAAATCGTATCAAAGAAACAAATGCAAGGATGCTCATCTGTTTACATGCCAACCTCGAGTAATTTTCTAGCTTCACAAAAAATATTCTTGTCCATGTGCTTTCAAGCTTGAAAGTGTTACTTCCAGAGAGATAAAAGAGGATGAAAAAATCTGGCCCGCACTTGTGGATCCTATTCTATGTTTTAGCCCGCGGGCTGGCCCGAACCCTCAAGTTCAAAGCCAGACCCGACCCGAGCCCGCACTTTTCCCGGCCCGTCCTGTCTCTACTCGCGGCAGCGATCGCTACCCGTTGACACGCACATGCAGTTCAGGGTTGCCAACTGGCATATCTCACTGCCAGTTTTGGACAAAACTGGCATTTTTGTAAAGGGTTTGGCATTTCAAATTAATCCCTGGCAAAAAGTTGGCAAAAAATTATTGTCAAATAAGGAAGGTAGGATTTTTCCAGAGCTGTAACATCTCAGGCAACAGTCGGAAACGTACTCTTAATAAATGTCAATGAATCAAGGAAATCCAATCAGAAGACAAGTCAGGTGCCATCATCAGGAAACGTCTTGCACCTGTCGGGCACTGTCAGTGAACTCCACATCCGGAATCGGAATCGAACTTCTCATTGAACTAACTCCTTGTCTGGCACGATCATAATCGAACTTCTCGTCGGGCACCATTACCAACAAACCTCGTATGGTGTGCCATCATCAGCTAAACTCATTGGGTGAGCAAGAGGTCTTCATGAGGACGTCATCATGCCTTCAAAGTGGAAAGGTCAGTGGGATACTGGTCGAAAGCACAATGGCAGTTGGGAAAAGCAGTTCCAATGGGTCTCCCCTTCTCATGACTCTCACAAGGCTTTCTGCAAGGTTTGCAAGAAAGAACTGCAGCCACAAAAATCTATGTTTAGTCTTCATGAATAGTCATCAGAGCATGTTCAGAAAGTGAAGGCAACACAGACCAATATTCCATTGGGATTCACTGTCACCAAGGTGTTGCAAAGTCAGGAAAGGAAATTGAAAAAATCTGAGCTTAAACTGGATGTTGCTGTTGCCGGTCATTCCTCTGTGAGCACACTTGACCATGTGGCAGAGATCATTAAGGCTGAGAGCTCATGCTACTTGAAGGATCTGCGATTGCACAGGATGAAGTGTGCCAAGTTGATCATGAATGTGATTGCACCTTGCCTAAAACAAGAAATGCTAGCTGATCTTGCAAGGAGGAAGCATCTCTGCCTCTGTCTGAAATACTTCAGTGAGGATGACAACAAAATCAAGACTGCTCTTCTGGCTCTCTCACCAGTGGTTGAGACCTCTGGTGAAGCACTTTTCACAGCAGTGCGAGGTGCATTGTGTGATGCTGCACTGCAGTTCACAGACTGCATGGGCTACTTCTTGGACAGTACTTCCAATGTGGTTGGTGAATTCAACTCCTTGTGATCAAGGATCAGGGATGAAGCTCCAGACTGTGTCCAAATTCGCTGCACATGCCGTAGCCTGGCACTGTGCATCAAGGAGGCCTTTGACCAGCTTCCCAGCCACATTGGCCTCCTGCTGTCATCCATTCCAAAGTGGTTCTCCAAGAGTTCCCTGAGATGTCGTGCCTACAAGGACCTCTTTGACATCATGAATGTTGGAGAAAGGGTAGGAGTGGACGTGCCCTTTAATAAGCTTGCAGCTACACACTGACCGTCGACATACTGACATACATACACTGACATACACTGACTTGTATATGGTGTTTCTCTCACACATTGTCACCGAATTTGAAAGACTGAATGCACTGTTTCAAAGCAAAAATGTGGACCCAGAGAAGCTCATGAAAGATCTGGATCTACATTACATGGCATTACATACGAGAGTCTGTGACAACAATGGGAACAAGATAGCCTTGTCTCAAGTTGGGTTTGGACCAAAGTTTCTGAGTGAGGCAGATAAGTTGACTAGAAAGCATGCAGGAGACTCTGATTTTCAGTCAAGGCTTGCAAGCATGAAGATAAAATGCCATGGTATGCTTTTGGAGGCTGTTGAACAGGTGAAGCGAAGACTTCCCTCTAATAAGAGACTCTTCCAGGGCCTGTGTGGATTCACTCCAAGCAGGGTTCTGTCTCAGACCCAGAGGGTGCCTTTCAGACAGTTGCCCTTCCAGCACTTGTTCAGGAACAAAGAGTTTCTGGTCGAGAGCCAATACAGAAAGATTCTGTTGCACATATGGTTGGAAGATGAGGTTTTCAGTGATGGTGTCCCATCTGAAGCTGTACCATTCTGGAAAGGAATACTTGGCTATACAGACAGTAGCAATACACAGCCCTTGCACGGAACTTGCACTCTATGCATTGTCTTGCCTGTCCATGCCCATTAGCAATGCATCTGTAGAGAGGGTGTTCTCCTGCGTCACTGCTCTGAAGACAAAGGCAAGGAACTAAATGACCTTGAACATGCTAGAATCTTTGGTGAGAATCAAGATGAGCCTCAAGCTGGAAGGAAAGTGCTGTGTGGACTTCAAGGTCACAGATCAGATGCTGGAGAGATCCAACAGTGCAGCGCATGAAATGACAGACGGAGAAAATGAACTTACATTGCTAGAGACAGTGAGCATGCAGAACTGTGCAACATTGTGGTATTATGCATGTTTTGTTTGACAAATGTATATGGACAAAGAGTTGTGTACAGAACCTGAGCTAATGCTACACAGCAGCTTTCTTTTTCAGGTTGACGTCTTGGCATAAAACTTGGCAGTTGCCTACTCCACCTGGCATAAAACTGGCAAAATTTTAGGGAGAAACTGACCTTTTTAATTGTGTCCCGTCTGGTAACCCTGATACAGTTCCGTCCAAAGGTATTTGAACAACCCTCAGAGGGACGAAAATACTGAAATGTCGTGCGTTTTTGGAAGCATTTTCAAAATTTTTTTGACCACTCAAGGGGAGCACCCCCGACCCCCTTCTAGACCTCACCACCCACCTGCCGCCACCGCGGCAAGTCCCTTTTTGGGGATGTGCATAAGAATTCGGACACTTTTTCCTGCTGCTTTAACTTCCTTAATATTGCAGCTACATGAACTGTATTTATATCGTTGGAAAGCTTAAAGTCTCAGCAGTTGAACTTATTACATTCATTTTCAGAGAAATTGCTGGCCATTTTGCCCACGCAGTTTGCTTGTCTACTGTAACCAAGGATTCATGTCAAGGATTTCAGTCTGGCCATGAGTTGCGGTCACCAGCGGTGCTTGTGAGTCGTCTAGAAAGGGGTAGAACAAATGCAGTCAAAGGCCATTGCTGCCTTGTGCTCCAGCCACCAGGAACATGGTCAAGTGTTCACCACCACCAAGATCAAGTGGATCAACTTCGTCGACATGGTTTGTCGACTGATCAATTCACGTCATGGCTTCAAGATCTGAAAGAGCGCTAAGAACAAAAGAATGAGTGCATTAGAAATCTGATACAGGCTAAACATGTGACGAACTTGTCAAATGATTAAAGTGAACAGTGCCAAGATGGCGACGGCCGCCAACATGGACGAGGTGGCGTCGCCGATATGACGAGGCCATCGGAAAAGCCTTTTTTCTTGACTCGTCAAAGCAAATCGCGCTTCTGAGCCTTCTGCAGACGAGGACGCATCGTCACCCGTGACTCCCCCGAGGGGCAGCAGCGATCCGTTTGAGACCATCACAAAGATCTTTAACGTCATTCTGATTGACGTCGCCGCGATAAGGCAGAAAGCGTTCTTCATCGTCGACAACATCTGGATTAAAAGGTATTGTGGGCTCGTAGCTACTCGTGATATACATGACAACATGAGTTATCGTTGATCGGCAGTTTCGTATGGATTCGATGGTGTCAGTGACACGACCGAGAAGTTCGAGGAGGAGCTGGAGCGAAGCTCAGGAGTCCAAGTACAACTGAAGGCACTGTGGGAATTGACATCCGACTTGGTCAACGACTTCAGTCTGGCTCACTGGCACTATTTGATCTTGAGAACGATTCCTTTGGCCAATTAGATTTTAAGATCAGACTGATCTTAATAAAGCCCCCATTGACACTTCTTGTTGATTCTTCACCTGATCTTCTGCAAGTGAGGTGCATTGAGGGCTTAGGGCTTTAGACTTAGGTGTTATACTAGACTAATCTAGTATACTGTCCATCCTCACTGGCTTCAGCAGGTACACAGCAGTGATCTCATCACGGACTGCTTCTGCCATCGCATTGACCAGACTGAATAAAGACTCTGTAGTGATGCCATTTCAAGGTGCAAACGATCTGTGATATCACTGGCCAATCTGAAGTCAGAACCATGCGATCTGACATCGGATCCTTATGAAACGCATCGGCCAGTCCTGACCTTTCGTCAGCCTGATCCATCAGCCCGACGCATCCTCCTCAAGATCAAATAGTGCCAGTGAACCTTCACCAATCTGGTGCAAGCTGACACTTGGCCATCCATTTCTCACACTGCATGTAGATCCTCCCGAACGAGGTCGTGGTCCAGTTCAGCGGGCTCAAGGCCCAACATCACAGCCTTTCTCGACTTTTCAGTCGGACCTAAGACAAGAGCAAAATAAAATTGGTGGATTTAATTCAGTGTTGTAACATCAGAAGAGGTCACTCTTTCCTTCAAAATGCGTTGTCATAGTTCGTGTCAAAATTTTTCTGTAGAGATTAGCGTTAAAAAATGTTGAGTCCACTTCATGAAGAACACATGATGACATTGAAAATCCATTTTGTCATAAGCAGTGTACAAAGAGCGGTAAGGCTAATCTTGGCATGACGCTTCCATCTCATTGGGAGTGAATTTTACAACCATCTTTGCTGTAGTGGATTGAGTAAAATCCAAATGCCCAAACGATTCCCAGAACCAAGCCCGTGACTCGGCTGTTCTCGGAAAGAAACTGCGCAACCTCTACCTAATGCATAAAGTGATGCGACTTTTTTCACATGTCTCTTCAACCTATGTCCTTTACGGGCCTCCGGGTGTTGGGGAACACGCAACATGTCCATCAGCAGCAAGTCCACAGGTAAAATGGGCGTGCAAATCTTCGAGGCCTCCATGTGCTGCGGGAGCACCGTCATCCATCGCTCGGCGATTTTGATCGTCATGACGGCCTTCGACAAGCTCGTTGAATGGTTCGAAATGTAAGTTTCTTTCGCAGCTTTTGACCGGGTGGATCCCGCCTGCCTGGAGCGAGTCAAAAGCTAAGTGACTTACACTTCCGTGTTGCGATTCGGGAGTGTGGGTTGAACAGCCATACTATATTTAAAACATAAAACGAGCATTGTACAGGTTAAAAGAGCAATATCACATGAGTTGGACAACAACCCCATTTGAGTTGGCTGCAGGCCATCGAGTGGTCACAGCCTCTTTTTTACAGTTTTCTTTTTTGTTACTTCAAGCAAAGAAACTCCTAGAAGAGTCTTAAACAAACACATTAACAGTCAAACAGTAAAGTTAAGACCTTGATCGAAGTTGTCTATTCTTCTTAATACTGTGTCACTCGTCGTCTTCTGGAGGAGTTGGCAGCCACTCCTCCTCGCTGAAGTCGTCGTTGCTGATGTCCTCCCCCTCGGAGTCGTCGTTGATGAAGGAGGAGTCGTAGGAGCCGTCATCGGAGTCGTCGTCATTTTTGGAGGCTTTGGCCTTTAAACAGAAAAGACATCTCAAGTTCGGCCACTTTATGTCGAAAGACATCAATTTATGGGTATATTTATGTCATTAGAACTGATTTTTGAACGAATGAAAAACTTGAATGATACCTTTGCCTTTCTCTTCGGGTTCTTCTTCTGCGAGTGCTTGAACTGCCTGCGATGCTCTGGATTCTTCCGGTAACAGCTCAAACCATACTCGCACTCAGGAAGATCCTGCTTAAAAAAAAGAAATTTATGTAGCCCCTTTTTGTATAATCCTTTTCTTCTGTTACCTCGTCTTCTTCTTGCTCCTCTTCCTCTTTGTGGTCTGGATCTCCAGGATGCGCCTCTTCCTCCCTGTGCTTGGGATTCTTGCGGTAGCAAGAAGCTCCATAAGGACAGGACTTCCTCCCTGAGGTCTTGCCTAAGAGAGAAAGTTTGTTTCCTTGATTTTTGGCGCTCAATCATGGACATCTGAATGCAGACAGCGACTTAGGAAAGTTAGGCTGCTGCAGTCAACTTTCCATTAAAAGACGAGAGGACAAATTAGGCTTTGCCCTGACTCACTTTGGGTGACTTGATCCTTGCTGTCTGGTGGAGAGGCGGGACTCAAGCCCTTCTTTGGAGTCTCTCCTCCGGAATCTGACATCTGGTGAGATTTGTCAACACCAGAACTTGGAGAAGGAGTAGCCAGTCTCTTTCTCTTCACCGGAGTCGAATAATCCTTCTCATCTTCTTCAGAGTCAGAGACATTGTGAGAATTCTTGATCGGAGAAGTAGAATTGGCCTTCTTCTTCTTGACTGGAGTCGACTGATTCTTTTCCTCTTCTGCTTCGGAGTCTGAAAGGTGGTGGGAATTCTTTGGTGCTGGAGAAGGACACTTAGCTGGACTTATCTTTTGATCTTCTCCAGAGTCCGATAAATGGCCGGACTCTTTATGGACTGGAATCTTGGTTTGATTTTTCCCATGTGACTTTGCCGGAGAAGGCTTTTTGGACGGAGGAGACCTCTTGATGGGCTGCTTGTCGTCCTTTCTCCTGGTCTGCTTGACCTCTTGCTCCTCCTTCTCCTCGTCGGCCAAGTCCATCATCCAGGCAGGCAGCACCCGAGAGTTGACCTTGTCCTCAGGTTTAGAGTCCTTCATCCTGGTATCCTTGGACGTGGACTCCTCATTCCCGGTCTCCTTAAAATTTGAATCTTCAATGTTGGTCCCATTCGTCTCTTCAATGCCAACCTTGTTAGACTTTGGCTCCTCCATACTGACTTCATTGGGTTTCAACTCTCTCCTGCCAACCTCCTTCGACTTGGACTCTTCTGCACAGATATCGGTGGCTTTGGACTCCTCCATCCTGACCTCGTAGCTGAACTTCCCATCCTTGTCGAGGGCGATTTTGTCTCCATTCTTCAGGATTCTCTTCTCTCCAGGAGTCAACGACTTGATTGAACCTTCCTCGTAGTAGAAGGCGCCCTTCTTTCCAGAAGAGAACTCAAACAACTTGCACACCTTGGCGATCTTGGCCACATTCCTCGACATGGTAATGTCGGAGATCTTTAGCAGGGGACCTCGGCCCAAGATCACGTCGGAATCATCGGATGAAAACAATGTAATCTTTTTCTGGTCGAGCAAACTGATGAGGTCCATGATGTCCTCACTCGTCGCAGAAAGGCCTCCTTGGACGTTTAGAGGCCCACAACTGGCCTCTGTGATCCCAAAAGGCTTTTGTGACTGCCTGAAAGCGGCGCCCTTGTTTATTTACTATGCAAGAGGCCCCCAAAAGTGAAACAAAAGTGACCAAATCGACGGGAAAACTGACAAATGCGCCTACTTTCTTGTCAACTGAAGTCTCCGTGACGTTTTCATGCTTGAACATGTTCATACACGTCGACAGAAGCGATGAAACCTCCCGTTAAGTTGAGTTGGTCGAGTCGGCGTCAGCTGCATTTGGGTGAATTCTGCCCTGCACAGACTCGGTTTCCCCGATTATTTTCTGTTCAAAAAATAATGGCTCCTTCGTCGTCTCAGTCGAGCTCCGGCTTGACCCTAGTGGGCGTGACGTCCAAGTTCTTTTCCGAGTACTCGGGGTCGACGCCCAAGAAGTGCAAGATCATCGACGCGTACCTCGCCTACATCATGATCACAGGGATCGTCCAGGTAGGGGGAGTGACACCTGTTCTAGCAGTTAATCACAGGGTGACGAAGCTTTAATGGTCTCCCTCAGTTCGTCTACTGCTGTCTGGTGGGGACGTTCCCGTTCAACGCATTCCTCTCGGGCTTCATCTCGTGCGTCGGGTCCTTCGTGCTCGCCGTCTGCCTCAGGCTGCAGGTGAGCAAAAAAGAAACGTCTGGACAGAAATGCTTGGATGCTCAGAGGACAAAATTGAGAAGCGACTTGAACAAGCTTAGGTTTGGTTGAATAAACTTGAACAACAGTTAGTGGGTAAACAGCAATCAGATTTAAGAAATATTGACTGAACTGCCCAGGTGCCTTGAGGAATGGAAGACCCATCAAACACTTTTGTTGTTTTGGTCCTTAGGTAAACCCACAGAACCGGAGCCAGTTCGAAACCATCAGCCCCGAGAGAGCCTTCGCAGACTTCATTTTTGCCCACATCATCCTGCACCTCGTCGTCATAAACTTTATAGGATAACTGTTGTGCTTGGGCCCAAAATAAACTTTGCCAACAAAATACAACTTCCATCCCACATTAGGGATTGTCTGCCAGTGCCGGACACGTTCTGGACGCCAATCGATGACCAAAGGCAGCATAGTGTATGTGCTTTTTTGCCACAGGCCTTCTCAAGATGTACTTACAGCTTTACTTCCACTATCATTCAACAATAGTATTGTTTAGAGTCCCAACTTGGGCAAGAACTCCCAGCTTCTGAAGGTCTGCAAGCTCAAAACTGCCTTGCCCAAATAAGCCAGTGTGAAGAGGTCTTTTCTCTCATCCTGGAGTGCAGTTCATGAAAGAGTTGCATGGATCTTTCTGATAATAGTTTGAAATCAGATGAATCAAGCAATCATTTGAAAGCGAGCGTTTCATGTACAAAAGTATTGAAGTAACTATCTAGAAATACCGAATACTTCTTCAGCAGTATCAAGAATGGTGTCTTGGATGACTCGTAGAAGAAGCCAGAGACGCGGGGAATCACGTCCACCTTTCGCACGGGTCGCATATCTATAAAAGTCCTTGGGTAGTCTACGTCGCAGGCCGGGACTGACCCGGACAGTCGATCCGGAGGGCCGCGATTTACGTTGTAAAAACAAAAATACTCTTTCTCCTTTCACCTCGTATATATTTACGGTATGTTATAAGGCAGCTTTTGCGTTCTTGAGGGAAGAGAAGATGCTCGGGATCCAGTAGGACTGGTCTGTCCCATCGATCCACGCAAGTCCCTGCCTGAGGAGAGACTCGAGACCCCTCCTGCTCCGCTCAGAGGTCCAGCCGAGGTCGTCTTTGAGCTCGACAGCGGAGACGCGACCCTTGTGAACCTCGCCCACTTGCAGGACCGCGGTCTCGTCCATGGAGAACTCGCCCGGCACAGATTGGACCTGAGGATGAATGACGGACTTACCAAGACCTTCAGAACTCAAGAATTGGACAAATGTCTCGTGACGACTGTCAAAACGCCCACATTCTTTTTACGAGGCTCTTCTGAGGTTGCTCAAGCAGTGACCTCGGGGCCAAAAACTACAGCTTCGGACTATGGGAACCACAATTTGGCACACTGCAAGGTTGACCTCGAAGGAACACTTAGGAAAATTGTCCGGAAACTTTAATTGGGCTTTTCATAGCTTTCTAACCACTGAGGCTTGAGCATGTGTTAGGTGTGTTCTTAAAACAGCTCAGCATAAATGACCTCACCAAGTAACGCCCGGACGAACCCAAAGGAATCACAGCGAAACCCGTACCGAGGATCTTCAGCTTCTTGATGGCCCTCAAGACGTCGTCCAAGGAGATTTCCTATTTGGAGACACAAAGAACCAAGACAGTGACATTTCCCCCAAGAGCAACAGAGATAAGAGGAAACTCGTAGAGTGCAAAACTAACAATATGTTTAAGACTGTTATTGCACTTCTCAGTCATCACCTGTTGAGTCTTCCCCCTGCTCTTCATGAGTCTGTTCTTGAGCTCCCCAATCTCCATGAGTCCCCCTGTCCTGGCGGACGCGGCCATGCACACCTCGACGATCTGGACGCCCAGTTCGTAGTAGAAATCGCCCACGCCCAGCATCTCGGACCAGAAGCCTTTGCCTGACGCCAGTGGGTCCACACCGATAGAGGCGCACATCTCCTGAGCAAGAGCAGAAGGTCGAAAAAGGTCGGACACATTTGCAGTCTTGACTGCGTTCATTTGCGCACCTGGAAATGCTTCCTAAATTCGGGGTCTTTCTTGATGTCGTGCTTGTGCTCTCTCGCGAACTCCTCCAGCTTCTCCCTGAACGTCTCTAACTGGCGAGACATCTCCGTCAGCTGGACAGAAAAAGTTTGCACAATTTTCGGTCAGGAAATCGGAAGAGAATCGCAGGAAACTTGAGCAAAGTCGATGTCGTTTTGTACCTGACTTGCGGCCAATTCTGTTCCCTTGTCCCTGTATCTCTCGTGTTCCAGCTTCTTCTTCTGGATAGCGCCGACCCCGGCGCGACGACGCATTTTGGGTGTCAAAATGCGTCAGGACTTTTGTCGATCTCCTCCCACAGTCTCTTCTCGAGGCCGCTGGCGGAAGCGGACGTCAAGTCGAGGTCACAGGAGACAAAAATGGGCTTTTGCAGCCTCTTACACAACTTCGAGGCCAGGAAGCAAGAGGGGTCGGCAGAACTAATGGGGCCGAAGACTAAAAAACAAAATGCAAAAATGTCCGAGTAGTATCCAAATTTCCGCACAGTTTTCTTCAGTTCGGACTCACTTCTAGAAGTCGCTCCCCCTGGAAAAGCCGCAACCAAATGCTTCAGAGTGGCAGCAGCCACTTGGGTTTCACCCCCGCCGCCGCCGCGGCCGATCCAAATCTGTACGGCCTTGGACTCGAACGAGGTCACGAGGACGTGAACCTGCAGGAAAATGTTCGTCACAGGAAGAGGCTTTTCACGCAGCCGAACACAGTGGCAGAGCTGAATCACAGCTCGCCCGGTCTCTTTACCTGGTCTAGAGACTCAAGGAAGGAGTTTTTCGGGTCCGGGGCGAAGGAGAACCGGTGGAAGGTGATCATGGCATCGCCGACAACCCTCCCTCCGTCGGTCCTGGCTGGGTCTTTTCGTTCGTTCCAAGATAACTCTTGGTTTCGTTCGATCCTCGTCAGCTGATTGTTTACGTTCCGACTGTCGGGATGAGATGAGAAGGCCGTCGGCTCGAATCATTGGAGCCCGATTGCACAACAGACTTGGCCAATTCAGTGTACATCCCTAAGAGGCCGCCGATGCCACCCAGGGCCGGCCCTGGCCGATTCGGCCAGGGCCGGCCACGTCAGTCGTTGCGGCGAAAAAAAATTAAGGGAAAGCAGCTGAAAATAAAGTGTGCATGTTCTCTATTGTTTAGCGAAAAAGACACCATGTCTTGGGATCCCAACGCCGCCTACGACAACTCCGCGTACGGGAACTATGACTTCAACAGCAGTGCCCAACAGCAACAGTGGGGACAGCAGCACCAGCAGCACCAGCATCAAGCCAGGTTATTGGCGCTTTTAAATTTGACATTTTTTTGGACATTTTTTGGGGAAAATTTGTCTTTTGCTTGTCAGCTACGACCTCGGTCCTGACCCCTACGTAACTCCAACGCCAGCCCAGAACTTCCAGGGTCAGTTCTACGACCCCAATGCCTATGGATATGGGTGAGGAGGACTTTTTGCTTGATTTGAATTTCGAGGTCATGAGATTGACGAAAAAAATGCACACTCAAGTCCGCAGACGTCTGCTGCGCCTCCGCCCCAGCCTCAGGGTCCGCCTCCGGGCCCGACTCCGGGTCCTCCAGGTGCGACGCAACAGCAGCAGCCCACAAACTTTGCCATCCCCGGGTTGGGGGAACAGGTGAACCCGGTGGTGGCGAACATGGCCATGCAGTATGGACAGGTGAGAAATGTTCGTCGTGGATAATGAAATCGATATCATAAATTCCTCGCCTTTTTACACTCAGTTGCTGTCCTCATGGACTCGTGCTCTAAACTCACTGAGATTGTGAGTCTCAGTAGATTCTTCTATGCAGTGTCTATGAAAACATAGAAAAAGGGGTTATATGAAAAAGAAAAAACTTGAAAATATGCAAAATCTTTTTTTAAAAGAGCGGCTTTTTTTAGGACATCGTGGGCAAGGGGCAGGAAGAGATCAAGAAGAACCTAGACAAGTACGTGTCCATAGGACAGCTCAAGTACTATTTCGCAGTTGACAACTCCTACGTGGGAAAGAAGCTCGGTGAGACAAAAATATTGGATTTCTGTCTTCTTTTGGGGGGAAATTTGGAGTTTCTCCCTCTTTTTGTATTCCAGCCCTTCTGTTATTCCCGTTCAGCCATGCTGACTGGTCGATCCAATACAGCCAAGACGAGCCCGTGCAGCCCAAGTTCGACGTGAACGCTCCTGATCTGTACATCCCGACCATGGCCTACGTCACGTATGTCCTCCTCGTCGGCTACGTCCTCGGCATCAAGAACGCCTTCTCCCCTGATCAGGTACTACAGTCTGAGCCTCAAAAATTTTGCCACCCAAAAGAGTCCTTTGGGATCATCAGCGTGTCCTATGAGACCGATGTACGATCCTCCGGGTCAACCCGGTGGGAATAGGCCGGTTGCGCACGCCCTTCTGACAGCTGCTAAGGCTCCCGTTGTTTTTCGTTGAAAGTGACGCTTTGCTTTCCCACATTTTTTAATAAGAAGATATTTTTTGTAGCTGGCTACGACAGCATCTTCAGCCCTCGTCTGGCTGGTGCTTGAACTCGGCTGCGTCTACCTGAGCCTGACCCTGATGAGCGTGACGACGAATCTGTGCAAGTGGGACATCCTCAGCTTCAGCACGTACAAGTACGTGGGGATCACAGCCATCATCATAGCAGGACTGGTGGCCCCGAATCAACAAGTGAGCATGACCTAAACTCCAAGGACCGTCTAACGTTTGGCATGATTCTTATGTACATGCACGTGAGAACTCTTCATTCATGACCCTGAGTCATCTATCTATTTTTGACGTGCATCTGTAGAGATCTGTGTCATTCCAAAGGGCAGTTGCAAGCTCACAGGTGACATTTCTGTCTGGTTGAGGTGAGGAAGTCTCCCTCTTGCAGGTTCACTACGCCTTCCTCGCGTACATCGCGGGCGCGATGTCCTTTTTCTTGGTCAGGACGCTCAAGCTCAGGATAGAGCCAGAGGTTCGTCAATACAAAACCCACACAAAGCTGCTCTTGCTCCTTTATCTCCCGTGATTCCTTCAGGTCCACGGGATGCAGACGCACGGCAAGAGGAAGTTGTACATGCTGCTGTTGTACGCGGGCCTGCAGCCGCTCTTCATGTGGTGGATGACCTCTTATCTGGTGCCGGTGCATCAGCCGCAGCAGCCACCGCAGCCGCTGGAGCTGTGACCACGAGAAAGATTGTGATGAGATTTTATTATTTCTAACTGCGTATTTATTAAACAAAAACTGCAGTGAAGCCGCCATTTAACGCATTTCTCACCGAATCGAGTCTCTGGTGCGTCTCCTCAATCAATGGGGACGGAGTAAATGAAGGCTATTTGGCAACCAGAAAAGGTCTTTTCAATCTAGCCAGAGGAGGACCCCATACTTAATCACAGGGAAGCAACCCCCATCCCTTGCTCGTGGGGTCCCCCCTTCTTTCCCTCGCTTTCACCACTCCTCTTCCTTTGTTATTTAATGCACAAAAACAGCTTTGTTGCCATTTCTTCATCAGGCCCTTAGAAGACAATGAATTATTTATACTGGCACATATCTTATGTGGGGGAGGGGGGGAGAAATACAACGACAAAAGCTTTTTTTTTTTCTTTTTTCAAAACTCCGGCCCAATTTTTTTATATAGGCTTTCTTCCTCCTTGGATCCGTTGACTTCTTTGTGAAAGAGAGAGAAAAAGCCGGTGGCTCCGCGGGTAAGATCGACCCCGAGGGCGGTTTTCTTCCCTTCTCAGGCGCCAAGAAGGACTTTCCCAGTGTCCCGGACGATTGACAACTTTCCGGACTCGATTGAACGGCGTCTTTTCCGCCTCACACGGTAATAAGAGGATCGAAGCATGTGCCAAGAGCCTTTCTTCTTCCAGAGCTCTTGTTCACTGACTAGGGATGGGTCGAGCTCGACTTCTTGGCGTCCTAAGCCGGCATCGAGTTTGTTTCAGCCCGGATCATGAAACTTTTCCCAGCTGAAAAAGCCCCGAAAGTTTTGTGTTTCACTTCCAAGACTCCCTCCATGTTCGAGTCGTGCGCACTCAACTCCGAGCCCAACTTGATACACATCTCTGGTGGAGACCTCCAAAAGCAGCTTCTTCTCCGTGTGTGCGTGCGTGCGTGTGAAAGTCGTCTTTTTCCTGGGAAGTCCCGGGATCTGCGTGTGCGCGCTCACGCACGCGCTCACGCACGCCCTCACGCACGCACGCGCACACACACACACACGCACGCAGAGATAGAGAGAGAGAGAGAAGGAGCTCAGTTATTCACCAGCTGCGTTGAAGAAGCTTCCTCCAAAGAGAGAAGGAGAAAGCCAGTGGCGAAAAAGGCTCAAAGTTAGTTGGCAAAAAATTGTGGCCAAAACCATATTTGTGCGTGCAAATATTGGGCATTCACTGTTTTCCGACCGCTGAAGTCTCTGGCTGTTGGCGAATCTGCTCCATTGTGTGGGAGGAGCAGCCCAGGCAGAAGAAAAGAAAAGGTGCCCCAATGTACATGGAAAGTCACATCCTGAAAGTTGTTCCTCATCTATCTATGCAAATTTCTCCTCATTCAGCCTCGTCGTCGTCACCATGGCCAAGCCCCTGCAGACCCTGGCCATCCTGGGGGTCCTCAGGACTCTGCTCTTCATATTCAACATTCTGTTCTGGGTAAAGAAAAAGTCTGTCAATTGTATTTATGGACTCGACTCTGCATGAGTCGGGGTCATAGATGACTCCAGTCAGGAATTGGGTGGGAAAAAGTGCACTTGACTCTTTTATTTGTCACCAGTCGAGCTGTCAGGGGTCTTTTTCCATCCCCATTCGGTCCAAGCAGCTTCTGCTGCCTCCGGAGTCCGGGCTGAGGGGGTCGGAATCCTCAAATGGTCGAAATCTCTTCAAGTCTAAGACGTCCAAAGTCTGTAAAATATATCGACAGCTGGGAAATGTTCGTTCGGACTCACATTTGAAACTTCAATGCCCATTTTCATCTTGTTTCCTCAACGCACTTTGGGTTCCCCAATAATCTTCGGTGGGTTTTTTTTTGTTGTTACTCACCGTCTACAGGGTGGCCTGAGGAGATTTGCAACTCACTGCCAATCTCTTCAGTCAACCCCGACTACGCCAACCATGTTATTGTTGCTGTTGCCGTCTAGTTGAGCGGCCTCCTGCTCGTGCTCTTCGGCGCCTGGGTCAGGTTCAAGCTCCACCGCTACCTCTCGCTGGACCCGGCGGGCCCGGACTCGACGGGGGCGCCGCTGGTCTCCAACCGCCTGGCGTCATCAGTGGTGCCGGCGCTGCTCACCGCCATCGGCGCGCTCGTCCTCGCGCTTGCCACGGCCGCCTGCAACTGCGCCGTCAAGGGCAGCGCGCCCAAGCTCTATATCGTGAGTATCAGTACCGGATGCCGTACCAGAACAGTAGCTCAGCTGAAACAGTTAGCGTCTAAAACAACATTTAAGCGTGTAGGACACAAGAATGAAGGTGTTTAAACAGCTGCAGCTGCTGTCACAATATTGACTGTCAAAAATGACTTACAAAGTCAAGCTTAAAAGTTGACTCTTGAAGTAACTCTCAGTTGCTCTTGTTTGGAAGGTCGTTAGCTTATCTGTGAAAGGCATCATCAGCATTGCATACAGGGTGCTCAACAGTGGTGCTGAAACCACTGCAAAAGTGTTTGGATGCAAATGAATCCGAATATTCAGCAAAAGAGTCTTAAAGAGCGATATGAATACTCAAAAAGATTAAAAAAACATTCATTTCTGAGCGTCAGTGTTCAAAAAATATTGTTTAAAGGAAAAAAGAGTTCATATACATATTTGGGCGTCTCAAGCACAGAAGGTTGTTCATCAATCGTGCATTCTCATCTGTATTTCTCGAGAGATACAGACAAATCCCGCGTATATGATAATGCTCGGTATGAAATATGCCAGACTTAACATAAGTGGGAGACATGAATATATTGGCCCGAGCAAACTTGCTCCATTCGTCTAGAAAAATGTCCAAGGCTGGTTCGAATTTGAGGCATCGTCAAATTTGCACATGAATTCTTTAAAGTTTAATACACAATGAGGAACTGAGATGAGAGTGAGCTTTTATTATGGGGTCGCCAGAAACGAACTAAAATCATACGTGTGATGTTTTTGCCATCACATTTTATCAACGCAAGCAAAACTAATGTTCAAGGCTTTCAAAAGTGAGAACTCCGACTGTAGTTGCAATTATCCTGAAGAGAGAAGCTTTCTTAAATATTTGATACGTGCCAGAAATATTCATATTCTTCCAATATTTCCTCCAAAGTGGGTGAGATTCGAATAAGTAGCACCAATCAGTGCCATTCGATACGCGGTGCTCAGCAGAGTGGTGTTGGCCGACCCAAAAATGCCCAACTCGAGTACTGATTCTCCGATCACCAACCCAAACTCATCGCAGATTTGTAGGAACAAAGTTTGGGTCTAGTTAGGAAAAAGATAAATGACTTGACTTGGCCAGACAAGAAAACAAATTCAGCACTTTTGGGGGGCTTTGTTGCATCGCAGCTCCAGCCCAGAAGATGAAGGAGACAATATCGATATTATTTGAGGCTTCCGAATCAGTTAAGCCAGTGATTTCTGAAACAGCTCTTTGGCGCAATGCGGCAAGCGGGTCCGGATCAGAAAGGCGGATTCGAGTCGTTTCTGAACCCGCAACACTGGCATCCGGGTCACTCGAGTCGTTTCTGAACCGGCAGCACTGGCATCCGGGTCACTCGAGTCGTTTCTGAACCGGCAGCACTG